>ENA-OROL01000732-OROL01000732.1-human-gut-metagenome-genome-assembly--contig:-NODE-732-length-31277-cov-4.553904_pt1 | contig 31277 bp, 45 predicted proteins | sample MGYA00242128_ERZ509048 | MGnify/ENA primary metagenome ERZ509048 (study PRJEB26280, sample SAMEA2338750) | human gut metagenome | biome: human gut; feature: human-associated habitat; material: faeces...
GCGGGCACCTTGGCAGCGCAGACGGCGGCCAAGAGTTCCCCCGCGCTGGTGCAGACGCTGAAGAATGTGGCGGCGGCACGGGCCAAGGACCCCAACTATCTCTCCAGCGCGGCGCAGATCTTTTCTCACAGCTACAACGACGCAAAGACGGAGGGCGTAGATGATAAGCGGGCCGCGCTGTACGCCATCGGGAACGCGCTGCTGGGGTCGGAGATCGAGATCAGCGGCGGTATCCAAAACCTGCCCGGAAAGGTGGCGAACCAGGCGGCGTGGCGGACGCTGGTGAACACCATGCTTGACGAGGGCAAGGAGGAGGTTTTGCAGGGCATCATCGACCGAACACTGCAAAATGCGGTATATGATGCCGATAATCCGTATTTTGGCGTAAACGAAAACGCGATTTTTGATCCGGGCACCGCTGCCGAAGAGTTTGCTGGAGGCGCTATCGTCGGCGGATTGCTGTCCGGCGGCACAATGGGCGTGAATGCCCTTGCCAACCGTGTCGCGTATGGCGCAGCAAAAGCACAGTACAACCGAGATGTGCAGCAGAACACCGCTCCGGAGATGAACGCAAAGTCTGCGGAGGCGGTGGAGGCTGTGACGCGGGGCGAGACCATCACCGGCAATCAGGCGGCGGCTATCGCCCGTGACCCGGTGGCGGTGGAGGTGCTGGAGCAGCGCACCGGCGTGAAACTGGACACGGACAAGCCGATCAGTCAGGTAAAACGGGACATTGCGGGGCTTGCAAGCCGCGAGGTGACGCAGGAAACGCAGAGGGTTACACCTCCCTCCCCTGCTGCGCAGAAACGCGCAGAGAAGCGCGTAGGCGGCTTTTTGGAAAACGGGCAAAAGGCGTATCAGGAAATGAGCCGGACGGCAGAGGACGCACCTTCCCTGTATGCAGGATTTTCCAGCGTGTACAACGCGGGACTGAACGGCATCGAAGCGGACAAGGCCAAGGGCAAGTACGCGGCGATGCTGACGCCGGAGCAGCGGTACGCGGCGTACAATGCTGGGCTGGAGGACGCACGGGCGCAAGTGGCACGGGAGAACGCGGAGGTAGCGTCCGTGACAACCACGGCGGGTGCCGGTCTGGCGGACAACGAGTATAGTCGGTATCTGATCGCAGCAAAGAAGGACACCGCCGCCACGCTGAACACATGGGGCAAGAAGCTGGGCGTCCGGATCGAGATCGTGGATCAGGTGCTTGGCGGCAGAGCCAACGGCCAGTACATCAAAGAGCAGAATCTCATCCAAATCGCCGCTGACAGCGGCAAGCCGCTTTTGAACGTGACCGCACATGAGATCACCCACCGAATGCAGGACTTGTCCCCCTCTGAATACCGGAAGTTCCGGCAGGCGGCGGTGGAGTACAAGATGCAGGAAAACGGTGCGGACACAGAGGCGGAGATCGTGGAGCGGTACATGGAGACGGCGGCGCAAGAGGGCGTGACGCTGACGCGTGACGAGGTGATGGACGAGCTTGCGGCGGACTTCGCCGGTGATATGCTGGACGACGCAGCCCTGTTTGCCAAGTTCTCCAAGGAAAACCGGACGGCGGCACAGAAGCTGCTGGACAGCCTGAAGGAGTTTCTCAACAAGGTCAGGGGCCTGTTCACCGGCAAATACCGCGACATGGCGGCGCAGGAGGCATACGGCAAGGACTTTGCCGAGCTGGAGGACATTGCAAAGCAATGGCAGACGGCCTTTGACGCGGCGGAACGGCAGACGGAGAAAACAAAAACCGCCGCCGGTGAGGGCGACGGTGTAAAATACAGCCTGAAAAATACTTCCGATAAGACAGTTGTCAGCATCAAACAACAGATCGCCAACGCCAGTAAAACGTTGAATGATACGGAGCCGGTAGTGCAAAAGAACGTTTCTGAAATTTTCAGTAAAATGAATATTAAGCAGAAACGGGCGTGGGCGGAAACGGAAGCGCTGAAATACGGAAACCGCGTAGACAGGCAGAGATATGGAGAAATTGAAGTTAGCCGCAAAGATGTAAACAGCGCGCTTAATTATCTGCAGAGCGATGGAGAAATTGCGGCGTTTGCGGCCCTACCCTATGTGCTCAAGCGCGGAAAAGAAATTTACCGTGAGTATGACCATAAGGGGCGTGGATACAGCACAGTTACTTTCGCGGCGCCTGTTGTCATAAACGGGGTGCGGGGGAATATGGCGGTCGTAGTAAGAGAAACCAGCAAAAAACATTACGATATGCACCGCATTGTTATGCCGGATGGTTCTGCGTTTACATTTGCGGGAAAAACAAACGCAGAAACCGGACCGACTGCGGCCACATCCAGTACGGACGCGCTCACACAGCCCACGGCTTCTACGTCTAAGAGCAGTATACCAACCGAGGGCGAGAATGTCAAGCCGCAGTTTTCGTTGAAAGCGCCTGTGGAGGAGACAAAAAACCTGCTGGCGCTGCATAACCTGACGGAGAAAAATCTGCTGGACGCGGCAAAACTGGGTGGACTGCCTATGCCGAGTATTGCCATCGTAAAGGCAGACGAAGGTCACGGAGAGTACGGCGACATTTCGTTTGTGTTCAGCAAGGATACCATTGACCCGCAGCTGTTCCGCAGCAACAAAGTGTACGGTTACGACGCATGGACACCTACTGCCCCGCGAATTGAGTACGAGGTAAATGAGAAATCCGCCAAAAAAATCCACGACCTGTTTTACCGCATGGAGCGGGCGAAAGGCATGAGCTTTGCAGACCCCTTATATTCCGCGGCAAACACGCTGGAGGACGAGCTGAACCGGAAGGGCGGCGTAGATAAAGTTGTCGGGGCTATGCGCGATGATCCGCGCGTGATGAACATTTACCTCGAAGACACTGGGCGCGGTGCCGTGGAGAATGTAATAAAGCGCGAAGTCACACGTATGGACGACAACCAGCAGGAAATGGCATCGTTCCTGATCCGTGAGTTGGGAGACGGCGTTGTAAGTGATTTCCGCGCAAAGAGCGGCGAGTCGCCTATTGCGGCAAGAAAACTGTGGTTCAAGGAACACGGCGAAGCGCTGAATGCCGCGCTGCAAAAATACTACGAAAAGCTGGGGCTTCCTGCAAAGGATGCGGCTGATGTGGTAAATGCAGAAACCGTTGCGGCAAAGATGCGGTATATGTTGGATACGCGGAAATATCTGACCGGTAACACGGAGACTGTGACGGAAGAAGTGGACAGGGATGCCACCAACAAAGCTATCCGCGACAAGGTAAATCAGAAGGAGTACGAGCAATGGCTGGAGGATCTGTTTGACGGTGTTGTAAAAAGCGAGGGCATTTACAACGGAAAGGATTACTATACATCCTCCGGCAATCGCAGAAGTTTTTCGGCAACGCACTATGAGATCACGCTGGAAAACATTGTTAAAGCAATGAAGCAAGGCGATCAGACGGGCGCGAATACATTTTTTGGCGGTCAGGCAATTTGGGGTGTTGCGTCAAAGGATTACGGCTCTATTGCTGACATCAAAAGAGATTCCGGGCGTTTGCAGAAAATGACCGAAGAAGAATACAGTGCTATCCGGCAGAAGTATTCTGAACGCCTTGCGGAGTTGACCAACGAGATTAAGGATCCTGCAGCAAGGAATGAGTTTATCGCATCAGACGATGCGGCGTCGGCTATTGTAGAGACGCTGCGAACAAAACGGACTGTGGCGGGAATTGATAAAGAGTTGCGGACATACCCCACGCTGCAAATTAAACCGGACACAGCGGAAAAAGTGCTGCAGCTGTATGAAGACATTTCCAATATGCCGACGGGGTATTTTGAGGCGAAGCCACAGAGAGCCGTTGGATTTGATGAGGTGTTGGCGGCGGTCATCCCTAACGACGCCAGCGCAGAGGTAAAGGCAGCGTTGGAAAACGCCGGTGTTAGGATGATCGAATACGCAAGCGGCGATGAAAAAGCCCGACTGGATGCCGTCAACAGCGTGGAAAATGCGAGGTTTTCTCTGAAAGCCACGGCGGAGGTGGAGCGCGAGGCGCGGGAACTCAAAAAGGAGCGAAACGCGCTGGCCAAGCAGAACGAGGCGCTGAAGCAGCGGGTACAAGAGCTGAAAGGCGAAATGCGCATCAGCAAGGAACCGTCCGTGGTGCTGCGGGACGTGAAAAAGCTGGGGCAGAATCTCATCCGCGAGTACGGCAGCGATGTGAAATACGCGGACGTGCAAAGCGAGATGGACGCGCTTGCCAAGGCTGTAATGAAGCGGGACGTGACGATGGAAGATCTGATGCCACACGCCAAGGCCGTGGCGGAGGCCATCGTGGACAACACGACGGAGCTGACGGAGCACGGCGCGGAGCTGCTGGAAATACGGGATTATTTGAAGCGGCAGAAGATCCTGTTCAACGGGGACATGGCAAACTACGGAGATTTCCGAAAGAGCCACATGGGGACTCTGAAGCTGAGCAAGTCCAGCGGCACGCCCGTGGACACCGTGTACGGCGAGTTGGCGGAGATGTTTGGCGAGGGCTATTTCCCCGGCGACGTGTATACCGAGGCGGACATGCTGCTGCAAATAGGTGACGTTCTGGACAGCATGGACACCATCTATGAAAACCCCTTCGACAGCTACCGTGATGCAGCCATTCAGGAGATTGCCAACGACATCATTGACGGAATGATTTCCGATCAGGTGCGGCAGAAAAAAACGTATGCGGACAGGCGGGCACTGGAAAAGCAGGAGGCCGTTGGCCGGGTACGCGAAATGCTGACGAAGGAGCGGGAAAAGCGCCGGGACATGGTAAAGCGTATGCGGCGGGAATACAATGAAAAGACCCAAAAGGGACGGGAGAAGCGGTATGCCACGGAGATGCGGGCAAAGATTGCCAGACATACCGGGGTTATTTCAGAAAAACTTCTGCGCCCCACGGACAAGAAGCACGTCCCGGAGGAACTGCGCGTAGTGGTGGCGGCCCTGCTGCGGAATATCAACCTGGAGAGCGCGTACAGCTACGATGAAAACGGGCGGCTGCGGAAGAACGCGGACGGCGACCCCACCAGAAGAACGATGGAGGCAGACCGGCTCAAGCAGATCTATGACAATATTCTGGACAACGAGGGGAATATGGTGGTAGACCCGGCGCTGACGGAAAGCGGCGGTCTGCTGGATTCTCTGTCCGCGCTGGGCGGCAAGCGCATTGCGGATATGAGCGTGTCCGAGCTGGAAACGGTGTGGAACGCGATCCGTGCCATTGAAACAACGCTGACAACCTACGACAAGACGCTTTCCTCCGCAAAGTATAAGAGCACCAGCGAGTGGGCGCAGACCATCGCGGACGGCAGCATGAGCCGGAAGCGGCGAAACCGGAAAATTTCGCTGGACATGGCAGATCCGTATACGTTCTTCTCTGCCTACGGCGACGGCGGCATGCAGGTATACCGAACGCTGCGGAACGCGCAGGACCGAGAGCACGTGATGCTGATGGAGTTGCGGAACGCGGCGAAAAAGTTTCTGGATGCGGACGTGTATAAAAACCGGGGTGAACGGCACACCTTTACCACCAGCCGTGGTGTGGAGCTGACGCTGACCACCGACCAGATCATGAACCTGTACAATCTGGCGCGGCGCGGTGAACAGGCTATGCACCATCTGACGGTGGGCGGCATTGTGCAGCCGGAGATCCAGCGGAACGGTAAGCTGAAGGCGATCCCGCGCGGGAACGACAACATTCTGCTGACGGAGGAGGACATCAAGGCCATCACCTCCGTGCTGACGCTTGAGCAGATCAAAGTGGCAAACGGTCTGCAAAAACTGGCAAGCACAAAACTGGCGGAGTGGGGCAACGAGGCCAGTATGCAGGTCTACGGCTACCGTAAGTTCAAGGAGGAGAATTACTGGCCCATCAAGGCTGCAAAGGATGCGGTGGCCTCCAGCGTGGAGAAGGACGCGGACAACGCACGGTCGATCAAGAACATGGGCAGCGCAAAGGCCCTGACCCCCAATGCCAGCAATGCGCTGGACATCGGCGGCGCGTATGACGTGTTTGCGCAGAACGCCAGCGATATGATCAAATATGCCACGCTGTTGGCTCCAATGGAGGACATCAACCGTCTGTACAACTACCGGTACAGGGACAGCATGGGCAACCTGACTGGGAAGAATGTGCGGCAGGTCCTGTCCGGCGTGTACGGCGACGCGGCCCAGAGCTATTGGCGGAACCTGATGCGGGATGTGCAGAACGGCATGGTAAAAAGCGCCAGCTCTACCACAAGGACCGTGGAACGCATCGTGGGCAATACGAAAGGCGCAGCGGTTGGCGCGAACCTGCGTGTGATCATCCAGCAGCCTACGGCATACTGTCGTGCGGCTGTGGTGCTGGAGCCGAAGAACATGACAAAGGGCCTTACGAAAGGCGCGACGGCTGGGAACGGATGGGACAAGGCCAGAAAGTGGGCGGCTATTGCGGGGATCAAGGATACGTCCGGCTTTGACCAGGGCAGCCGGTACACCATTTCGCGTGAGGTATACGGGTCAGACGGAAACGTGCGGGAATGGCTGAACGACAAGAGCATGGCACTGGCCGGAAAGGCCGACGCGGTGACGTGGGGCAAAATCTGGAACGCCTGCGAATGGCAGGTGGCAGCAAACACAAACACGGAAGTAGGCAGCGATGCGTATTACCGGCAGGTGGCGGAGCTGTTCACGGATGTGATCGACCAGACGCAGGTGGTGGACGGCGTTATGCAGCGCACGCAGATCATGCGGGACAGCGACGCATTGACGCGGCAGGCCACGTCTTTCATGGGTGAGCCGCTGAAAAGCCTGAACGTCCTGATGCGGGCCTACGACGCATGGGTGTATGAAACGAATCCGCATAAGCGCAGCAAGGCGCTGAAGCAGCTGAAGCGGTCTGTAGGCGCATTGCTGGTGACGGACGTGGTGAACGCACTGGCGCAGTCCATTGTGGACGGCCTGCGGGACGATGACAAGGATAAGAACTGGGCGGAACGTATTCTGGAAGCATTTACCGGCTATTCCGGTGATGAAAAAAATGCGGGCGAAGCCGTGAAAAATGTTGTGCTGGGGGGAAACCTTATCAGCAACATAAATCCGGTAGGCCGTATTCCGTACCTGAAGGACATTTTGTCTATCTTGCAGGGCTACACTGTTGACCGTATGGATGCAGCGGCGGCAGACGATATTATCAGAACGTCCAAAACCTTTATCAAGGGCTTGGGCGGGGATTCAAAAACCACCACGGCCTACAACCTGAAACAGGTCATGCTCATGTGCAGCAAGGTTTTTGGAATCAGCGTTGGGAACATGGGGCGCGACATGTGGTCTATCGCTCGCAGCATCGCAAACGACACAGGGAATGTGCGGGTAATGTTTGAGATGGAAAAAGCGATCTATCGCATGGACAGGAGCGCTGGGAACCGAAAACGGTGGTGCGAGCTGCTGTACCGGGCGCAGAAGGACAAAGACACCGAGACGGCGCGGCTGATCTATAAAGAGATGCTGGAGCACGGCTATGAGGAGTCAGACGTGCGACAGGGCGTGGAGGCCATCATGAAAAATGAGCAGGGCGTCGAGTCCGTGAAGGAATTGAAAAACCGGTGGCGAGCACCGTAAATCAAGGAAAGGAGCAACGGGCGATAGGGCAACCATCCTATGGCACCATCCCGCCGCAAGGCGATCCGCAAGCCTGCGTAAAGCAGGATGAACCAGGAGCACCGTGAAATACGGGCTATGCTGCATAGCATGGCACCCAAGAGAGCTATCGCGTGGATCCAATCTTTTGACTTGCCGCAGGAGGAGGCACAGTGTATCGCGGAATGTGACGTGCGGGGACGAAGCTGCGTGGAGCAAGCGTTCCGTATGAACGTATCGGTTGACGGCGTAAAGCGCCGCCGCCGTACCGCATACAAAAAAATGGCCGACGGCCTGAGAGCAGAAAAAAGACACACCGTGTAGGTGTGTCTTTTTTTGTGTCCACGCACTTTTTCGCCCTTTTCTTGACGCTTTTTCCGGCAATATCTGCCGTATGCTGGCGGTAAAGAGAGGTGGTCGTGATGTTCGTATGGTATAACCCGAATCCCTCCGGCAAGAACGTGGGAGACTGTCCTGTTCGCGCGATCTGCCGCGCCACGGGGCAGGGCTGGCATGAGACGTATGTGCAGCTTTGTATGCAGGGTCTGGCGCTTGCGGATATGCCCAGCGCCAACAACGTGTGGGGCGCGTATCTCAAGAAGCTGGGCTTTTCACGGCATATCATCCCGGAGGACTGCTCGGACAGCTATTCCGTGAGTGATTTTGCAATGGATCACCCGCGTGGTACATATCTGCTGGCGCTGGCGTCCCATGTGGTGTGCGTGATAGACGGAGACTGGCACGACACATGGGATTCCGGAGCCGAAACACCCTTGTATTACTGGGAAAGGACGGATGAAGCATGAACTATCCATACTACGGAAACCCCTATATGCCGCCAATGCAGGACAACCTCGCCCAGCTGAGGCAGCAGATGCAGGCCATTCCGCCGATGCCGCAAAATCCTCTGCCGCAGAGCGGCGTGCAGTGGGTATCCGGCGAACAGGAGGCAAGAAGCTGGATGGTCGCGCCCAATGCGGCAGTTGCGCTGTGGGACTCGACGGCTCCCACGGTGTATCTAAAACAGGCCGATGCAAGCGGCAAGCCGACGCTCAAGGTGTATGACCTTGTGGAACGGCTTGCAAGCGCTCCTGATACGCAGAAAGCGCCCGCTGCGGAATATGTGACACGTAAGGAGTTTGACGCGCTGGCGGCGCTTGTGAGCGAAATGAAGGGCAAGAAGCGCAAGGAGGAAAAGAGCGATGAATAATCCGTTTTTCGGGGCAATGGGCGGCGGCAACGGCTTTATGCAGATGGTGCAGCAGTTCAAACAGTTCAAGGAGAATTTCCAGGGCGACCCCAAGGCAGAGGTGGAGAAGCTGCTGCAAAGCGGCAAGCTCACACAGCAGCAGTTAAACCAGCTCCAGCAGATGGCGAAGCAATTCCAAAGTTTAATGGAATAAGCAAAGTCTAAACAGAAACATAAGCAAAAACATAAGACGAAACATAACTTGTTTCTTGATCGTGGCCGCGATTCAGATAAATTACATCAATAAAAAGGAGTGATACTATGTCTCTTTCCGAGGGTATGCCCACCATGACCATGCCTGTGACCCCTGCCAATGGCAGCGGTAACGGCTTTGGCTTTGGCGGTGACGGCGCGTGGTTTCTCATCATCCTGTTCCTGTTCGCGTTCTGCGGCTGGGGCGGCAATGGCTGGGGCAACAACGCTGGCAATTCCGGCGGCGTGGTGGACGGCTATGTGCTGGCCTCCGACTTCTCCAACATCGAGCGCAAGATGGATCTCATCAACGGCGGGCTGTGCGACGGCTTCTATGCCGTGAACAACACGCTGTTGACCGGCTTCGGTAATGCCGAGCTGTCCCGCGCCAACCAGCAGGCGGCGCTGATGCAGCAGCTCAGCGCTATGCAGATGCAGGCGGCAAACTGCTGCTGCGAGAACAGAGCCGCCGTTGCGCAGGTGCGCTATGACATGGCGACGCAGGCGTGTGACACGCGGAACACCGTGCAGAACGCCACCCGCGACATCGTGGAGAACCAGAACGCCAATAGCCGCGCCATCCTGGACTTCCTGACCAACTCCAAGATGCGCGATCTGGAGAGCGCAAATCAGGAGCTGCGTCTGGCCGCGTCTCAGGCTGCGCAAAACAACTACCTGATCTCCCAGCTGCGGCCTACGCCCATCCCGGCATATGCATCCTGCAACCCGTGGGCTGGCAGCTACACCGGCTGCTCCGGCTGCTGACAACTGCATAGGAATCTATTTCCAAAACGGAAATTGTTCAGCTCCGGGCTGATATTGAAAGGCGGCGGGGCAATAGCTCCGCCGTCTGCATTTTGAAAGGAGTGAGTATTTTGGCTGAATACGTAAATACCAACATTGTTACCGTACCTGCCGGACAGAATGTGCCTCTGACGGAAACTGCCGTTGCGGGCAAGTCCTGCATCGTACACCGCGAGGGCAGCGGGCAGGTGTTCCTGCGCGGCCTGACAAACCAGTGTAAGGCACGGTTCCGCGTGTCCTTCGGCGGAAACATTGCCATCCCCACAGGCGGCACGGTGGGTGCAATCTCCGCCGCGCTGGCTATCAACGGTGAGCCGCTGACCAGCGCCGTGGCGACAGTAACGCCCGCCGCCGTGGAGAACTATTTCAACATCTATGTCGCTGCCAACGTGGACGTGCCGAAGGGCTGCTGCGTAACGGTGGCGATGGAGAACACCAGCGCTCAGGCGATCAGCTTTGCCAATAGCAACATGATCGTGGAGCGCGTCTGCTGAAAGGAGGGGCAACATGAACATGAAGGAGCTTTTCGGTATCCGGGAGATGCTGTGTGAGGAGCTGTCTGAGTTTTCCGGCCAGCGGGAGCTGAGCGCTGCTGACCTGGATGCCATCCACAAGCTGGCATCGTCCATCAAGAACATTGACAAAATCGCCATGTTTGAAAGCGGCGACTACAGCCGCGATGATGGGTATTCCCGCGATGACGGCTATTCCCGCGACTGGTCTTCCGGGCGCACCGCCTACAACAGAGGCAGCTCGTATCGGCGCAAGAGGGATTCTATGGGCCGGTACAGCCGTGATGAGGGCAAGGCAAAGGATCTGATCGAGCGCATGATGCAGGACACCGACGATCCCAACGTAAAGGAAGCGCTGCGGCAGGCAATGCACGTTGTTGAGAACGGGTAACGTTGCTTACACGTTACTTACAAACGTGTTTTGGAGGAAATAAGAAAATCCCTGTAACCGTTGTGGTTACAGGGATTTTTGTGGTGGAGACTGCTGGACTCGAACCAGTGACCTCCTGCGTGTGAAATATGGACAACTGAATTTTACAACGTTTGTGTGTGTTTTTCGCGGCGTTTTGATAATGTTTCATGGAAAACAAAAACATAAATCCGTGTTAAGCGGTTTTAGGCTTTTTCGGTTACTTACAAATTACTTGCAGATTCAACGGCGGAGATGAGCTTTTCCGCGTCTGCATGGATGTAAATATCCGCCGTGGTGGAGAAGCTTGCGTGACCGATGATCTTCTGCAAAATCTCCTGCTGGATTCCTGCATTTCTTGCCCACGTTGCGTAAGTGTGGCGCGTGGCGTGGGGCGTGTGCTTTGGGATACCGAGCTTTTTCAGCAGGGGGTAAAAATCACGGGTGCGGTAATTGGCGGGGATGCGCTGCCCATCGTAGCCGGAAATGAGCAGGTCGCCGGTGGCGCGGGAGGCGAAGTATGCAAAATACTTCCTCCCCTCCGGGCGGATGGGAATGACGCGGTCTCTACCTGCCTTTGTCTTTTCGCCGCCGATCACATACGATTCATGGTAGTCTTTCAGCGGCAGAGAGAACAATTCACCGATGCGCATACCGGTGTAAATCATCATAAGGGCGATTTTGGCGGCGTCGGAGCCGTCTTTTTCCAATAGCGCGATTTCGTCATCTGTAAAGATGGCTTTTTCTTTTTTTACCTGCTGGGGCAGCTTGACATATTTGGCAAAGTCGGTGGTGGCGATCTCCTCACGGACGGCCCAGCGGGCCATCTGAGTCATGAGCTGCTTGTATTTGGACAGCGTGGAGTTGGACTTTGCCATGTTGCTGTCGATGATGGCTTGAAAGTCCTTTGTGCGCAGGTCGCGGAATTTCTTATTGTGCAGCGGCGCACATACGGCGTAGGCTCTGTCATAGGATTCCACGCCCTTCTCCCCTATCTCCCGATAGTGTTCGGCTTTCCATTCTGTAAACACTTCGGAAAAGGTCATATTGAACTTTTCCTCCAGCGGACGGCCTGCCAGCCGATCCAGTGCGGCCAGCGCATCCGTCTTCCGCTCGTAGTACCCAATATACACGCCGTCTTTTGCGGCGACCCAAGGCCGGGACCGCCGCCCACCCAGCTTATACACCGTGCCGGACCCGTTGGGGCGTTTCAGCGCCTTACGAGAGGCCGTGACCTGCTTTTTCCCGCAGATATGGCAATAAACGGCATTCGGGACCAGTTGGACGCCGCATTTAATACAAGTAGACATAGAGACACCTCACAAAGAAGAAACAAGAATCTTGTAAATCTTGACGATTGAAACCAAGAGGCTTGTCATGTACAATGGCAGCAAACAAACAGAACAAATGTTTTATTCCCGAAACAGCCCCATGTTGGGGTCCAGCATATCAATGGTAATGCCGTATGCCAGGGTGATGGCAAGCAGGATCATCAGGCCGAGGATCAGATAATTCTTGTGGCGTATGGCTCTGACGCGGAGCTGGTTCATCTCCTGTTCGTGGGCAAGCTGCGCTTCTATGGACGGATCGGGCGATGGCCGAATATGAAAAAAAGCGTCTATCGACACACCGAGGACGCGGCAGATGGGGCCAGCGGTGTAGATAGACGGCATTTTGGAAGAGGCTGCAAAAAAATTGTTGACGCTGGACAGCGGAACGTCGGAATAGTCGGATATGTCCTGCGCCGTCATCTTTTCTCGGTATTTTGCTTCTCTGCAAAGCTCCTGTAAAGATTGTTCCATGATTATTCGTTCCTCCCTCAACTGGGCGAGACCTGCCCGGTTTCGGTTTGGTGCGGCGGGGCGGTCTGCCACGTTTTGGCGTTGACCTGCCTAATGCGGTTTTGTTACGGTGAAGCCGCAGCAGGTGCGCGTGATGGTTGGTGTGTCTGCTGTAAGCCCCCGCCGCCGTTGCGGAGGCGGCGGGGGCGCTTTGACCGGGAAGTTTCATTTTTTCATCTCTGATTGCTCCAGTTTTCCTCTTTTTTTCAAGATAGAAAAACCAATCGTTTTTAATAGCCAATACTTGGCTGTTCCCCATACAATAGAGACTAAAATCAAACATACGGTATCGATTTCTTGATTAGAGTTAAAGCCTGACGTAAATATAGAAAACGCAGAAAACACGGCAAAAACAATGCAAAGTTTTTTATACCATGAACCAGACGTTGGTTTCTTAACGACCGCTGCGATTATCCACGGGATAGCTTCGAGCACAATAAACGGCAATAACCCCGCAAGTATCACTAAAAGCACGACTTCACCCCCTTCCAAGCAATATTATACAAACTGCACGGAATGTAAGCAAGTTAAAGAAAATAAATTTGGATATATATCTAAGTGCGAGGCAAAAAACTATACAATTTGACGAAGGAGAGGGAAAAATGGACAAGACATACACACGGGAAAGCTATTTGGCGGAAATGGAAGCGGCAAAAGACCTGCCGGAGTGTGAAAGATTTCACGCATACGCGAAAATCAACGATGCAATAAACCGGCAACTGTTCCCCGACTGGGACGCGCAAAAAGCGCGTATGGTCAAGATTGAGGATCTTCCTGTCGAGGGATGCGATTTGACTTACGGCGAGCTATGTCGAAAACAACATATTGATTGGCGTACAGGGGCACCAATCCCTGACGGAGAGAATCGGGACTAACGCAGAACACAGATGCGATCCGCAAAAGTTCCTTGTCTGTTGGCTGCTCAATGCCAAAGATCATTTTGTCTGCCTTAGAAATGTCGCAACCGGCAATGTCGGCTAAGATTGCAGATGGAACATCGTATTGCGCCGCCAAGATAGAAATGGGGTCTGGCGTCCGGATCATTTTTGTGGTCCTATCTACATAATCGCGCTTGCTTTCGGAAACGGAAGCAGGCGCTTTTTCATTCCCGGCGAGGTCATCAACAGTTACTTCGAGCGCTACAGCAACGGCATAAAGGCGGTCATACGGTGGCCAATTTTTTGCGGTTTCCCATCCGGCAATTACGCCGTTTCCAAACCCCAGTTTTTTTTCAAGCGCGGCTAAAGTCGTTCCTTTCTCTTTGCACAAAGCGCGGATGTTGTTTACGGGAAAAGGCATAGAAAAAACCTCCTAAAAATAGAAAATCTCCTATTGACAATTAGGAAAACGCCTATTATAATTAGACGCATGGAGGGCGCAAAGGCGAAGCGCCCCCTGTAGAACAGGCGGTTAGCAATAGTCTAAAGTAGTGGTGGTACATCTATTTTAGACTATTTCCTAACCGCTGTCAAGAATAAAGGCATTGGAAGGAGGATTTCTTTGGTTTACGAAAATATCAAACGGCTGTGCGAGGAGCGGCACACCAGCATCTTTGCCGTGGAAAAGGCATGCTGCATTGGCAACGGCACGCTGGGCGGCTATGCTGACGGCGTGCGGCTCCCCAGCGCAAAGACGTTGAAAAAGCTTTCCGAGTTCTTCGGTGTGAGCGTGGACGAGCTGCTGAAGGAGGACAAATGAGCAGGTATAGGAGGAGAAAGAAATGAGCAGAGAAGAATACAGGGCGCTGGAAAGCGTGTTCCTGGCACGGACGGACGCTCTGTGCGAGAACAAGAGCCCGCTGGAGTGCGATTGTCCCTCCTGCCCCTGCAAGAAGCTGTGCGACACGCTGTGCGCGGCGGTGGACGGAGGTGCGCTGAAATGAGCAGGATCGCAACACTGACGCCGCAGGACGCGGCGCTGTACCTGCGGGAGCGGGGGTTGAGCATCTCCCCCGACACGCTGCGGCAGGGCATCAAGCAGGGGGTGTATCCCTTCGGGATCGTGATCGAGATGGAGCGCAGCCCTGTGTTCCAGATCTTCAAGAAGCAGCTGGACGCATGGATCGCGGAAAGGACGGTGGAGGAATGAGCACGTTTGCATGGGCGCTGGCGTTTATCGGCGCGGCGTGGTTGAGCTGGGCCATCGTCAAGGGCGTGGAGGCGCTGGGGCGATGAGAGAGCGGAACAGGCGGGCACGGGAGTATTCCCGGCGCTGCTGGGAGCGGAGGTGGAACAGGAGACTGCGGATCCTCAACGCTTTGATGATCCTGCTGATCATCGGCATCCTCCTCTGGGCGCTGACGCTGCCGGAGGCACAGGAGCCGGAGGACGTCCCCCCTCCCCTGCCCGCTGCGGTGCAGGCGGCGGTGTTGTCCGCCGCGAAGCCGCCGGAGAATCTGCTGGTCTGCGACATAACCGGCTATTGTGCCTGCTGCACGCCCTATGCGGACATCAACCGCAACGAGGCGGGGCAGGTGTTGACGGCCTCCGGGCGGTGGGTGAATATCGGCGAGGCGGTGGCGGTTGACCCGGACATTATCCCGCTGGGCAGCACCGTGACCATCGGAGGGGAAACGTACATCGCCGCCGATACCGGCGTGAAGGGCTTTGTGGTGGACGTGCTGATGACCCACGAGGAGGCGGCGCAGGCCGGTGTGGTGAAAGCGCTGGTGAAGTGGGAATGGTAGGGCTGACGAACAGAGTGCGCACACCCTGCAAGGACTGCCGGAGCAGACACCAGAAGTGCCACGGACAGTGTGAGGAGTACGCGGCGTATCTGGAGGACATCAAGGCTGACAAGGCCAAGCGTTACGCGGCGTACAGCGAGATCGACTTTTACAGCATGAACAACGCAAGGCGCGAGAGGTCCAAAATGGTGATAAAAAGAAAGAGGGAAGGAAGATGAAGGTTTACAAGGCTACGGATAAGGATATGAAGTGCCGTGGGTTCCAGTATGAGATTGGTAAAACGGCAGAAGTGGATGGAGACGCTAAACTCTGCGAAAGAGGTCTCCACGCCTGCGAGATGCCGTTGGATGTGCTGGGCTACTACGCGCCCGGTGATGGCTCACGGTATTTTGCGGCGGAGCTGGAGGATGTCAGCGACGAGATGCACAGCGACGACACGAAGCGCGTCGGCAAGAAACTGACATTGCGCGCAGAGATCGGCATTCCGGGGCTTGTCAAGGCGCAGGTGGAGTACGTTAAAGCACAGTGTGATTTTGACAATGCCATCAAAAAGGCAAACAGCGAAAAGAAGAACCACGCCACCGGCGAGAGGGGCGCAGCATCCGCCACCGGCGTGAGGGGCGCAGCATCCGCCACCGGAAAAGGGTGTGTGGCTATGGCTACTGGTTTTTATGGGCGCGTAATGGGAGAGATTGGAAACGCCGTTGTCTGCGTTGAGCGAAATGCCAATGGCGATATCACCTCCATTCTGTCCGCCATTGTGGATGGTGAAACGCTGAAACCCGGCGTGTGGTACACCGTTAAGAACGGGGAATGGGTGGAGGTGCAGTAATGAACCGATTGAAGGAACGGCGGCTGGAGCTGGGCCTGACGCAGGAGGCGGTCAGCGGGGTGCTGAAGCTGGTGGATCCCCGTATCGACACCTGCATGGTGAGCCGGTTTGAAAACGGCGTGTGTCTGCCCACGGAGGAGGTCATGACGGCGCTGGAGGCGGCACTGCGTACCAGCCGGGCATATCTGTACGGCGACGAGGACAAGGCCGACATCCCCCAGCGGACGGCGGAAACGGAGCGCATCGCGGCGCTGATCCCCCACGGGCGGCGAAACGCCATCAGCCGTGCGGAGCTGGCGGCGGCGATGCAGACCTCCGACCGGATGATGCGAAAGGCCGTCAGCGAAGCCAAGCGGCAGGGCGTGATGATCTGCAACGACGGCGAGGGATACTACCAGACGGAGGAGCTGGGAGACCTGTACCGGCAGTACAGACGTGACACGGCGCGGGCCATGTCCATCCTCAAGGCACGAAAGCCGATGCGGGATGTTCTGAAAGCGGCGGGTCGACCGGTATGAGAAGCGTGATGCAGTATTGGGAACCGGAGCGGCCCTTAGAGCCGAAGGACTACGATCTGCCCGTCTGCCCCGTGTGTGGGGAGGAGACGGACACCTACTACAAGAACAAGGACGGCGTCATCGTGGGGTGCGATTGCTGCATTGAAGCGAGGGACGCATGGGAGGAACAGAAATGAGTATGAGTTTGTATCACATCGACCGGGAGCTGGAGAGCCTGATCGACCAGGAAACCGGCGAGGTGCTGGATTTTGATGCGTTTGAGGCGCTGCAAATGGCGCGGGACGCCAAGATCGAGGGCGTACTCTGCTGGACAAAGAATCTGGCGGCGGAGGCAAAGGCCATCCGCGAGGAGGAGAAGGAGCTTGCCGAGCGGCGCAAGGAGCTGGAGCGCAAGCGGGAGAAGCTGCTGGACTACGCAGAGAAGGCGCTGGGCGGCGCGGCATTCCAGACGGCCAAATGCGCCGTGACATACCGCAAGAGCACGGCGGTGGAGATCACCGACATGGACGCGGTGGTGCAGTGGTGCATGGACAACGGGTACGACGGCAAGATCACCTATGCCCAGCCGACGGTGAGCAAGACGGACATTGCGCCGCTTCTCAAGTCCGGCGTGGCCGTGACCGGCGCGGAGCTGTGTGAGCGGATGAACATGGGGGTGAAGTGATGGGTGCACATATCTACGGTAAGCTGATGATGATCCAGCAGGAGCTGAAAGCACCGAAGGGGCAGTACAACAGTTTCGCAAAGTACAACTATCGGAGCTGCGAGGATATTCTGGAGGCGGTAAAGCCTCTGTGCATCAAGAACAACGCCACGCTCCTGCTGAATGATGCGGTGCAGGAAGTATCCGGCAGATTTTACGTTGTGGCCACCGCAACGCTGGTAGACACAGAGAGCGGCGACAGCGTATCTGCAAATGCTTACGCCAGAGAGCCGCAGGACAAGAAAGGCATGGATGACAGCCAGATCACCGGCATGGCATCCAGCTACGCCAGAAAGTACGCATTGAATGGGCTGTTCTGCATTGACGACACCAAGGACGCAGACACGGACGAAGCCAAGCAACAGGAGGACGCGCCGAAGAAGCGTGAAAAGAAACAGGAGGCCAAGGAAGATGCCCCGGTGCTGTGTGAGTGCTGCGGACTGCCCATCAAGGCGGTAAAGTGCGGGGACCGTTTGTATCCCATCAACGAGATCGTAGAGAACGCGGTGAAGAAGTACGGCAAGCGGCTCTGCTGGGGCTGCATGAGAGCGGAGAACAGTCATGCAGCAGGTAACGGTTGACGCGGCGCGGTGGTCGCAGGACAGTGAGGGCGCGTGGCTGGCGCTGCGTGTGAAGTCACCGCAGGCGGCGATGGCGGTCTGTGACGCGCTGAAGCCTGGCAAGGAGTACACCGCCACCTTAAAGGGCAAGGGACGGAGCCTCGATGCCAATGCCTATGCGTGGGTGCTGCTGGACAAGCTGTCGGCGCACTACGGTGTTTCAAGAGAGAAGGTATACCGGCAGGAGATACAGAGCATCGGCGGCGTGAGCGAGGTGCTGTGCCTGCGGGAAAAGGCAGCGGAGGCGTTCTGCCGGAGCTGGGAACGGAACGGCATCGGCTGGATGGCCGATATCGGCCCCAGCAAACTCAAGGGCTGCGTGAACGTGACCGTCTGGTATGGCAGCTCCGTATACGACACGGAGCAGATGGCGCGGCTGATCGATGCCATCGTGCAGGACTGCCGGGACGTCGGCATCGAAACCATGACGCCGCGAGAGCTGGACGCCCTTGTGAGCCGGTGGGGAGAGGTGAGCGTATGAACGACAAGCGATGCTTTTTGTGCGGGCGGAACGACCCCGGCGACCCGCTGGAGCGCCACCACATTTTTGGAGGCGCGAATCGGAAGAAGAGTGAGAAGTACGGCCTTGTGGTGTACCTGTGCGGCAACCGCTGCCACCGGAACGGGCGCGGCGCGGTACACAAGAACGGCGACCAGATGCGGCGTCTGCGGCGGTACGGGCAGCTCAAGGCAATGGAGGAACAGGGCTGGACGGAGGAGGACTTCCGCCGCGAGTTTGGAAAAAGCTATTTATGAGAGGAATGAGTGAAAAGAAATGAAACGTATTAAGGTGGATATCCCAGCTATAAAAAAGCATATTCGAGATCACGGTATGACGCAAGCTGATGTGTGTAGGCGCATCGGGCGCAGCTCGAGCTTCCTATGCTCTTGCACAGGCGATATGGCTGACTACACATACGGCCTGTTAATGCGAGAGCTTGGAGTGGAGAATGGCGCGTTCCAGAAAAAGGAAGACGTTCAACCTACAAAAGCCAACAGCGGTGCTGGGCTGTATACGCTGGGATTGGATGTCTCCCCGGAAAAAGTTGGATTGCATATGTATTTCCAAGGGACGGAGATATGCAAAGCGTATTCCAAGGTTAAAGGAACACGGGAACTGGATCTAATGCAGGCCGTTTCGTATGCAGCACACATGATGTATAAGTTTACAGAACAAAAAGAATTGAACAAGGAGATTTGAAATGCTGAACAAGATCTTCATTATGGGTCGTCTGACCCGCGATCCGGAGCTGCGTCGGACGCAGAACGGCACCGCCGTCACCAGCTTCACGCTGGCGGTCGACCGCGACTTTAAGAACGCGGACGGCACCAAGGACACGGATTTCATCGACGTGGTGGCGTGGCGCACGACCGCCGAGTTCGTATCCAAGTATTTCTCCAAGGGACGCATGGCCGTGGTGGAGGGCCGCTTGCAGCTGCGGGACTGGACGGACAAGGACGGGAACAAGCGCCGGAACGCCGAGGTGCTGGCAGACAACATCTACTTTGGCGACGCCAAGCGGGACACGGACAGCGGCGCGGCACGATCCACCGGTTTTACCGAGATCGAGGACGACGGCGACCTGCCGTTCTGATTGGAGGGGTAAGCGGCATGGACTACTGGCACAAGCGGTACACCTGCCCCTACTTCACCAGCAGCGAGAAACGGCGGGTCTGCTGTGAGGGCGGAAGCCGCGTCAGCTTCGAGACGGGCGGCGCGGCATCCCGCTTTATGAATCAATTCTGTGCCGGGGCATGGGAGCATTGCACCATTGCACGGCACCTGACGGACGAGTACGAGAGAAAGGAAGAAAAGAATGGGAAAGATGCAGGATGAGATCAAGGGTCTGCGGCGGCAGAACAAGCACCTGGCGAACATCGTACAGCGGCAGCGGAAGCACATCGAGGACGCGGAGGGCGTGATCGAGGCGTTCAAGCGCGGCATGGATGCGCACTACGCCGCCTGTGCCGTACAGTTCGGCGAGAAGCGTGAGGACTGCGACACGCTGTGGGGCTACCATCTGGAGATCCCTGCGGAGCTGGTGACGCAGGCGCTGGCAGACTACAACGTGCAGGTGGCGCTGGACAAGGAGCGCGGCGTGTACGTCATTGGGGCGATGAAGAAGGATTTCCCCCTTATGGACTAAGGGGTGACGCAATGGCAAGAAACTATGCTGCCCTCCCCTATGATTATTTAGAGGAGATGGAAGCACTCAACGATGCAGAGTTCGGTCGGCTAACGCGGGCATTGCTGGCATACAGCATGACGGGAGAGCAGATAGCGCTCTGTGGCAATGAGAGATTTTACGCCAAGCGCGTGATGGCGCAGGAAGATCGGTTTAAGAAATTTGAGGCAAGCGGGCCGTGGCACTGGAATTGGAAAGGCGGTATAACGCCACAAAACAAAAGAGACAGAACGTCATATAAGTATAGAGATTGGAGGAAGCGCGTATTTGAACGAGACAACTATACATGTCAAATTTGCGGGGGCAGAGGCGGTGAGTTAAACGCACATCATAAAAAACGGTGGTGCGATTATCCTGATCTGCGATATGACGTTGAAAATGGCATAACTCTGTGTGAGAGTTGTCATCGCTCCGTTCACAAAGAAGGGGGTGGCGCTTAGTGGCTCTTGAGTACATTCCCTTTTATTACAGTTATCGCAAGAAATTAGAGAAACTTTCAGATCAAGAGGTAGGTCGGCTTGTACGGTCGTTGCTGGAATATGGCGAGACCGGAGAGACGGAGGAACTTACGGGACGGGAGTCGATCGCATTTGATTTCATTGCGGACGATATAAACAGGGCAAAAGCGGCGTATGACGAGCGATGCGTAAAGAACCAACGCAACATAGAAAAACGATATGCACGTAAGGAGGGTACGACCGTATACGATGGTATACGAACGAATACGACCGTATACGAAACGTACCAAACCGAAGACAAAACCAAAACCAAAGACAAAACCAAAGATAATTCACTCCCACCTAACGGTGTGAGTGATACACGCGCGGCGCGCTTCGCACCGCCGACCGTTGACGACGTGGCAGCGTATGTCTGTGAGAAAGGCTATCACGTCAATGCAGAGCGCTTTGTGTCGTTTTACCAGCAGAAGGGCTGGATGGTTGGGAAAAACCGCATGAAGGACTGGAAAGCCGCCGTGCGGAACTGGGAAACGCGCTGGAAGGATGACCACGGCGCGGTGAGAAAGGCAAGCGGCAACGTGTTTCTGGAAATGCTGGAGGAGCGGCAATGACACAGGGAGAGACGTTAAAGATTATGGCCGTTTTGCAGGCTACATACCCGAACTTTTACCGAGGCATGACGAGGCAGGACGCGGAGGGCGTAGTGGCGCTGTGGGCGGATATGTTTGCCGAGGATAGCTACAACACCGTTGCTGCGGCTGTGAGGGCGTTTATCGCGTCTGACAGCAAGGGGTTCCCTCCTGTCGTTGGGCAGATAAAACAGCGCATGGCGGAGCTTGCAAGCCGCACGGCGGCGCTTCCCGGCGGTGTGCAGCAGGTGTGCGACAAGAAGACCGCCTGGATGCGGGACTACGTCCACAAGGAGCGAAAGCTGGGCCGGATCTCCCGCTATGCAAGGGAACACGGGCTGACGTGGCAGGAGGCCGAGGAGGCGCTGGATGGATAAAGGCATCTGGCGCGTGGCCAGAGCGCGGCTGTGCGTGGCCTGTTTGCAAGAGATGGCGGCGGAATACATCATCGAGCCAGCGTTCCACGGCTGGGCACAGGGTGTGTGCCAGCGCTGCGGCAAAGAGCAGAAAATGACGACGATCAAGCGCTACACCATGAGCAAGCGCGGACTGGAGAAAAGAGGGTTGTTGGATGAACAGTGAGGATCTGATGCGGCTGGGGCCTGCGGCACAGAAGCAGGTCATGGAGAAGATGCGCAAGCCCAGCAAATACAAGGCGCAGAAGACGCGGCGCGGCAAGCTGACCTTTGACAGCAAAAAGGAGGCGGAGCGCTACGACGCGCTGATGCTGCTGCAAAAGACCGGGGAGATACGGGGGCTGAAATTGCAGGTGCGGTACTGCTTGCAAGAGGCGTACACGACGGTTGAGGGCGACCGCGTGAAAAGCATCGACTACATCGCGGACTTCGTGTACGAGCGCCGGACGGCTCCGGACAACTACGGCCAGCGGTACTGGCTGCCGGTGGTGGAGGACGTGAAGGGGATGCGTACCCGCGAGTATGTCATGAAAGCAAAGCTGTTTCGCAATCGGTACGGATTCGCTATACGGGAGGTGTGACATGGAGCGCACAAACCAACCGCTGACGAATGAAGCGGCGAAGAATCTGATGGCGCTGGGCGTGCAGGACAAGGAGATACTGACCTACGAAAAATTGGACGAGTGGTACACCGCATGGGGCGGACAGTGCTATGTCAGTTTTTCGGGCGGCAAGGACAGCACGGTGCTGGCGTATCTGGCGGCGCGGTATCTGGCGAGTTTCAGGACGCCGCCGTGGGAGCTGAATCTGGTGTTTGTGAATACCGGGCTGGAATACCCTGAAATTCAGAAGTTCGTGAATGAGTACGCCGCGTGGCTGCGGAGGGAGTTTCCCCGCGTGACTGTCAATCTTGTACGCCTGCGTCCGAAGATGAACATTCGGCAGATGGTGACGAAGTACGGGTACAGCATCATCGGTAAAGATGTAGCGCACCGGATAGAAACCGCGCGGCGTTCACCAGATAGCCGAAGTATGAAGCTATTGCGTGGGGAAGTCTTACGCGCCGATGGGGAAAAGAGTATGTACAACTGTGAAAAGTGGGCGTATTTGCTTTCGGCTCCATTTCTCATATCAGACAAGTGCTGTGGAATTATGAAAAAGTCCCCGTCAAAGAGCTATGAGCACCGAGCGGATGTCAAGCCCACGACGGCAGCAATGGCGGAGGAAAGTCTTCTGCGGATGCAAAAATGGCGCGAAACCGGCTGCAACGCCTTTGAAGGAAGGCGTCCCTTATCTAGGCCCATGAGTTTCTGGACGGAGCAGGACGTGCTTCGCTTCATCGTAGACCGCCAACTCCCCTACGCCAGCGTGTACGGCGACATCGTGGCCAGTGACGGCGAGAACGACTACGGCGCGACGCTGATCGACTGCAAGCTGCACTGCACGGGATGCCAGAGAACGGGCTGTATGTTCTGCGCGTTCGGTGCGCACCTCGAAAAAGGCGTCAACCGATTTCAGCGCATGAATCTGACACACCCGAAGCACTATGCGTTCTGCATCGGCGGCGGGGCATTTGACACGGACGGGCTGTGGAAGCCCACGAAAGACGGACTGGGCTATGCAAGGGTGCTGGACTACATCGGAGTGAGGTATTGACATGGGCAAGCAGCATTTGAGCCGGGATGACCGGATCTTTATGGACGGCAAGCGCAGAGGCACGCAGGAGTGCATGGACATGGTGGCAATGGCGCTCATCGACAAGTGCGGCTGGCACGTTCAGGAGGAGACGCCGGACAGCCGCGACACGTTGAGTATCGCGTACCTGTACGAGTGCTTAGAAAAGATCACGCAGGAGATCAACGAAGGCCGCATCAAGCGCAAGCATATCAAGGATATGCTGAAGGACGAGTGCGGCGTGGTGTTTGGAGATTGAGCATGAAAGTTTTGATTGCATGTGAGGAAAGCCAAGAAGTGTGCAAGGCGTTTAGAGAACTTGGACATGAAGCATATTCCTGCGACATACAGGAGCCATCTGGCGGGCACCCTGAGTGGCACATTTTAGGTGACGCCCTAAAAGCCGTCAGAGGCGGGAGCGTGACTACGATGGACGGACAGCCGCATGGCATTGACAGGTGGGATATGTTGATCGCACATCCGCCGTGCACATACCTAACTGTTACCGGGAATCGCTGGTTTAACACGGTAAGATATGGTGAAAAGGCGGTCAGACGGTTGCAGTTGCGGGAAGAAGCTGCGGCGTTTTTTATGGCCTTTGTAAATGCCGACGTTTGTAAAATCGCGGTAGAAAATCCGGTCGGATATATGTCTACACACTATCGTAAACCTGATTGTATTATCCAGCCGTATGAATTCGGGCACCACGCAAGGAAAAAGACTTGCCTATGGCTTAAAAGATTACCCGCTTTGCGACCGACAAACATTGTAGATGCAGGAGATATTTTGCCAGGCGGATACAGTGTGGGAGCAAGCGCGGACTCTGCAAAAGACGAGACTGGTAAGATTCTGCGATGGAATGACCCGCGTACAGCAAAAGCCAGGAGCAAAACCTTCCCAGGCATTGCCAAAGCAATGGCAGAGCAATGGGGCGGAGATGTGAGAGGAGGAATGACATGACAAGAGATGAGATTGTGACCGCGCTGCGGTGCCATTGTGATGCAATAGAAACCGGGGCGTGCCCAAAGGATAAGTGCCCTTTGTTTGAAAGACCGGCGCGTTATAAATGCGCTGGTGTGGTTTCTGGGGAAGCCGCTGACCTAATAGAGAACCAGCAGCGGCACATCGCCGCGCTGATGAAAGCCAACGCCGGACTGCGGGACACCGTACTGCGGCGGGATGCGCAGATCGCGGACATGAGTGATGGACTGGCGCAGTTTGCCAAGGCCGTGGCGGAAAAGGAGGAAAAGTAAATGGACGCTGTGAAGTTTATTGAAGAATGCAGAAGAATGTACAGGGTGACAGGAAAGCACGCGCCTACTTTGGACGAGTGGACTCCGGTCGAGGACGTTGTAAAAGAAGTAGAGGAGTGGTCTGCTGCACACCCGCGCAAAACGCGGCAGAGCGTGTTTCTGGAGCAGTATCCTAACTGCATGACGGACGATGATGGCGTTGTCGAGACATGCCCAAGAAATGTTGACAAGACGTATGTCTGCGACTTGAGACGTCTTGGTGGGTGCGCGGACTGCCGCCGCGAATTCTGGGGTCAGGAGGTGGAGTGATGGAAATTTTGAAAATTGTTTTCCCGCTGCTGATGGTAGCCGGTGCGCTGGGCAGTTTGGTGGTAAATATCGCCAGCAAGGGGGACTGGGCTACCAGTTTGCAATGGCTGGGCGCGTGTATCCTGTATACTGCGCTGACAGTGCGAAATATGAGCTGATGGAGGGCTGACGATGGCCGAACACATTGACAGGGAAGCGTTTAAGAAAAGCGTAGAGGAGCGTTATTGCAAACCGTGCAAGGCGGAGGGAAAAGATCCCTGTCCTTACGGCGAACGAAATCAAAACCAGTAAAACGCCGGCATGCCGGTGAAATAAAAAATACGGAGGAAAGATACCATGAATGAGAAGAACGAGAAGAACGAGCAGATGTACATTGTCCGCTGCGACCGCGCAGGCGTGTTTTTCGGTGGCATCAAGGAACGCCGCGGCACGGAAGCGACCATGACCAACGTGCGCAAACTGTGGTACTGGAACGGTGCCTGCGCCATTGAGCAACTGGCTATGGACGGGACCAAGACCCCCGGTGACTGCAAGTTTACGGTGACGGTGCCGTTGATGGAAGTGACCGGGGTGATCCAGGTGATCCCCTGCACCGAAAAGGCCACGGCATCCATCAGCGGTGTGAAGGAGTGGAAGCGATGAGCGCGCTGGATGAGAAAGTCAAAGCATTTTTGTCTGTAAGCTACGGCTCCGGCTACGGCTCCGGCTCCGGCTCCGGCAGCAGCGTATGGTACAGGGGCGGGAACAGCCTTGGCGCCAGTATCCCTTTCGACCCGACCGAGGTGCTTATTGACGGCGTAAGCGTTCCCTTCACCGTTGACGGCAACACCATAACCATACCCTCCCTGACGGACGGCCCTCACAATGTGAAGGTGATCTGGCGCGGAGGAAGCTACTCATTCAATATAACCGCCTCCGGCACCGGGAAAAGCATCGTAGCGCTCCCCCAAACGGGCGACAGCAGCATGGGACCATATGTGGGGCTGTGTATGCTGGTGTTTATGGGCATGCTTGCAGGCGGCGCCGTGCTGAACAGAAAAAAGGCGAAATGATCTTAAGCCTTCAATTAATCAAAAAGTAATATTAAGCCGCACAGGAACCCTCTGTGCGGCTGACTTTATGCCAAATAAGCTTCATCCTCCTGCTCCAGCAACTCGTTCAGCTGCTCCAGGGAGAAGCCCTTGTTAAGGGCGAATATGATTATGCTGTCCCGTCTGCGGCGAACGTAAAGGCTGCCCACCCCGGCGATCTTGAGCAGCGTCAGCGTTTCCTTGTATGTAAGGGGAAACCCAAAGGCAAGCTGCAAAAGCTTATCGCGTGAGGGCTTGCGCGTGCCGTTGAAAATCTGATACCCATAGACCGTATCCAGTCTCGCTCTGTAAATCACCTCCGCCTTGGAGGTTTCCTTTTGATCCAGCAGCGCATCAAGATGCTCCGCAAGGGATACGATGCCATTGTCTTTCAATTCCTGAAACTGGGAATACTCGTCTGTTCTCAGCAGCGTTTTAAGCAGATCTTCCGTGGTTTTGGAATACATGAACCGCCTCCGTATGTGTTGTCATTTATATTATACCATGCTATATTTATCTTATAAACAGGGAAATTATCGAAGGAGCGTAGCATATGGATATGCGCAATGAATTTCACCAGTGGCTTTACGAAGAAGTGGCGGTATTGAAGGAAGGACGGGTATTTCTTGTAAAAAACCGTCAAAATGGGATGCTTGCAGTAAAAAAGCTGATCCCCGCCTCACTGCGCCCAATCTATGAAGCAGTCTCCGGGATGAAAAGCCCGGCGCTGCCCCGTATCCTGTCCGTTCAGGAATCGGGGGATACAATATGGGTGTTGGAGGAATACGTCAGCGGCAGGAGCCTTCGCGGCATTCTTGAAGTCGGAAGAACGCTGGATGACAAGGAAACGATGGCTTTGGCAAAAGACCTATGCGAGGCGTTGGAATGCCTGCACGGGGCGGAACCGCCTATTATCCATAGGGATATCAAGCCGGATAACATCATTCTGTCCGATTTGGGTCGATATGTGCTTATCGATTTTGACGCGGCGAGGCAGTATTCCTCCGCTGCAAGGAAGGACACGGTTCAGCTTGGAACGCAGGGCTATGCACCGCCCGAGCAGTACGGGTTCAGCCAATCCGATATGCGGTCGGACATCTATGCACTGGGCGTTACTCTGTACGAAGCGCATACCGGGAATCCATATGAAAAAATGGAGCGGTGCGGAGGGCAGCTGTGGACTGTTATCGATAAGTGTACAAATCTTGACGTAAAGAAACGCTACCAAAGCGTGAAATCCCTTCAAAGGGCTCTGCAAAGGCTTGCACGGAAGGAGCGTATATGGGCAGGCTTGGGCAGCTTCCTGATAGGCGTTGCCGCTGCGGCTGTTTTTTGCCTTGTCCTGCTTCCGCGGGCGGAGGATGCGGGCGCAGCCGCATTGGTTCCAACACAAGCTCCTGCTTCCGAGCAGCTGCCGCCCCAGGAAAGCGCCGCTCCCGGTGCTGCGGCTGTTGCGATCCCCTGCACATGCAAGCTGGCAGTTTCATCGGAAGTAAAGGACGCATGGGCATATTCGCCCCACTATGTAAACGGCTATGAGGAGGGCACCTCCCTCGAAATCCCGATCGAGTTTTATTGGCGGGTTGACGACAGCGAATGCAGAGCCGAAGTGCATGATGCGCCCGAGGTTCAGCTGAAGTTCTCTCAGTGGAAGGACTCGGGCACCGGAGCAACGGGCGAAACGCTTTCCGATGTCACTCTTAGGGACAACCTGCTTACCGTGCATGAACCGGGGGATTACCGCATTGAAGCCCGAAGCTCTTACCATGGATACAATACTCAACTTGGGTTTTGGGTATCCGTGCTCCCTAAAGTGGAAGAAGGACGAACAAACGTATGCAGTTGCGAGTTGATATTTGAGGATGGGGATGAGCGCCTCAACGGCTGGTCCCTCGCTGAATTCCCGTTTGCCGTTTTTGAACCTGCTTCTGAAGCGTTTTCACAACTTCCTGCCACCAGGCAAATCCATATTGAGCTGCCGGTGGACGATTGGGGATGTTGGTGCATGGAACACACGCCACAGCGATGGACCTACTCTTTGCAGGAAACGCAGGGAGCGAGTGTCGAGGGAGATATGCTCACGGTCACCATGCCGGGGGAATATCATATCTGCTATGAGGGCGAGTACAACGGAAGGGAATACAGCGGGATATATGCGCTGAAAGTGCCTTGAACAGAAAACCTGCCTCGATTCCCCACAAAAATGTCCTTATTCAGCCCATATGTAGCGATACACTGCATATGGGCTTTCCATTGAGAAAAAGAGCGGCAAGCGTATCAGACCCCTAATACCTGCTGTTTTGCTTACTCTGCGGTATTTTGATTATTGAGGAATACAAAAGCCTTGTTCTTTCAAAGAGAGTTTACTAGAATTAAATTATAGAGTACGGCAGGAATGTACCTGCGGCATATCCCTTGCAGGCTATAGCAGGGAGATCCGCTACATTGTAGGCAAAAGACTTGTTTTACCTCACAGGCAATATACGGAACTGCCATCCTGAATAATGAGGTAAAACGATATGTTGAAAATAGAACGTGAACAAAAGACTCCGTTAATAGTTAGAGAATCAAAGCAGGCAAAGTTGCCCAAAGTAGCGACTGGGAAAAAGGTATTGGAAAGCCTCTTTGCCACGATGGAAGAGCAAGGATATGGAGAAGGCTTGATAGAAATATCCCTTTACGATTATGCGAAGCTGCTGCTGGCTTCCATAATGAAGATACGCAATATGTACGAACCGGAAGAATATTAATAGTGCATTGTATTTAAATACAGTATTGAAGGGGCGGAGCAGCTGACCGCTCCTTTTTCATCGGGGCAGGCGTATAAAAGAAAGCATCTCCTTTCCTTTATAACAAGCATCTGCCTAAACACAGCAGAAATCAGGCTGAAAACCGGAGCATATCGTATAAAATGCGGCTCGGCACCCTTTCCTTTATGTGCTATTATGTTTTCAATAAAGAAGGAGGCAGCCTATGAGATACGGATACGCAAGATGCAGCACCAACGAAAACAGGCAGGATATACAACGCCAGTTGCGGGAATTGAAAGCGGCTGGCGCTGATGCTGTTATATGGGAATACGAGCACGGGGACGCAGTTCACAAGGCAGAACTTGATGCGTTGCTGCAAGAGAGAGCAAAAGCCGGGGATACCATCATAGCGACAGAGATATCCCGATTGAGCCGAAGCACCAAACAGCTATGCGAGATAATCGACAGAGTAAAAGAAAAACGGCTGCGGTTGGTGATACTGGGCAGCATTACCATAGACTGCACCCAGGGGCAGCTTGACCCGATGACAGTTGCATTTCTACAGATGGCAGGAACTTTTGCGGAGTTGGAACTACAACTTATACGGGAAAGGGTCAAAAGCGGCATGGCAAACGCAAAGGCCAAAGGCAAACATACAGGCAGGCCGGTAATGTCCAAAGACGACTTACCGGCTTTGTTTTTAAAATATGCCCCGCTATACCATCAGGGACAGCTTACCAAGAAGGCTCTGGCAAAGTTGTGCGGGGTGAGTTATCCAACCATTTTTAAATATATAACTATTGCAGGAATAGCTTATAGGATATAATAAAGGTGGGAATATATGAAATATAGTAAACGGGGTAGTCTGGGTATGAAACGGGTTGTGGCTTATTGCAGAGTAAGTACCAAAAGCGATGATCAACAAAACAGCTATGAAAATCAGAATCACTATTTTGAACACTATATCAACGAGTGTGAGTCATATGAGAATATTGGCATATATGCTGACAGAGGCATCAGTGGCACATCTTTAAAACGGCCACAATTCAATAAAATGCTGACCGATGCTGGTTTGGACATAGAAAATAGTTATTCTATTGTAGCAGAGCCTAAATTTGACCTGATACTGGTATCCAATACGAGCCGTTTCGCAAGGAGTGTAAGTGTGGATGTGATTTTGAAGGCTTTGGCAAGCAATCATGTATATGTCCATTTTTTAGATTTGGATAAAACAACGGAAAACCCCGATGATATTACATATATACAGCTATTTTCCGTATTTGACGAGCGTGAAAGCCGGGATAAGAGCCGCAAGGTATTGTTTGGCATCGAACAGGGGATTAAGAACGGGAATATCCATTCGCATGGCAATATCTACGGTTATAAGTATTATCCCAAACCAGAGAACAGGCTGGAAATTGTAGAACATGAAGCTGAAATTGTAAGGCTGATTTTTGATTTGTATGTCAATCAGGGTTTAGGCTTATATCGAATAGCAAATTATTTAAAACAGTCGGGCATAAAAACCAAGAAAGGAAAGGATTTCAGTGATCGGGGCATCCGGCTGATACTGAGCAATATAACCTATACAGGCTGCGGTGTAAGGAAGAAATATACCGAGGGACTGGTGTTTGAAAAGCATGCACGCAGGGAAACGGATGAGCCGGTAGTGTTTGATACGGATAAAGTCCCTGCCATTATAGACCGGGAATTGTATGATAAAGCGCAACAAATTCTTCAAGGCCGGATACAGCACCAGCGGCAAAAAGGGATATATAGTGGCAAGACAGACTATGCGGGGAAAATTATATGTGGGTCTTGCGGCAATAAATATATTGCGGGCAACAGCGACTATCTTGTATCAGAAGGGAGAAATGTGCGTTGCTACAGCTGTGCTTCAAAACGTGAAAGGCGATATGATGAAAACGGCAATAAAATCTATCCATGCAGCAATCCCAACATATATGAAACGGTTTTAGATAGCCAAGTTACAGGGGCAGTCTATATATTTCGAACCTTAACACAGGTTGTTAACGCTATGGAACTTCTAAAGAAGCTAAGAGGTATCCTGGAATCACAGATAGACACCCGGGATGATAAAGCAATTATATCAGCACAGTCCGAATTAGAAGAAGCAAAAGCACGCAGGGAAAGACTACTTGATTTATACGAGGATGCGGCGTTTGATAAAGATGAACTGAACAGCAGGGTTGAGCCTATCAACGATAGGATAACCGAACTGAGGGAGCGGATAAAGGCATTGTCAAAAACAAACGATGATTTACGACGTGATATTGGTGAAATCAATAATACTATAGCGCTTTTATCTGAACAGAAGAAATTAAGAGAAAACGAATGGGGCGTAGCAAGAAAAATGTACAGCAAAGAGGCCGTTTTAAGCTATATTGAAAGTATAACGGTGCGTCCAAATAAGGCCTTAGTGGTCAAGTATAAATCCTTTGAACAAATTAACAGGCTTGTACGAAAACACAGGCAATTAATCCCAGATAGCTTGATGACGCTTTTTCAAAATTATCTTTGATTTCTTTTGAATG
>ENA-OROL01000781-OROL01000781.1-human-gut-metagenome-genome-assembly--contig:-NODE-781-length-29595-cov-3.730772_pt1 | contig 29595 bp, 27 predicted proteins | sample MGYA00242128_ERZ509048 | MGnify/ENA primary metagenome ERZ509048 (study PRJEB26280, sample SAMEA2338750) | human gut metagenome | biome: human gut; feature: human-associated habitat; material: faeces...
GAACTGACGGACGCGGACCTGCCGGAGCTGCTGTCGGCGAGCGGCAACCACTATCCGATCGTGCTGGTGCACGGCCTGTTCGGTTGGGGCGGCACGGAAGTGCTCGGCCTGAACTACTGGGGCGGCTTCAGCAGCCTGCGCGACATTCTCAACAATGCCGGCTACAAGGTTTACACCCCGTCCATCGGCCCCGTCGCCAGCAACTGGGACCGCGCCTGTGAGCTGTATGCCTACCTCGTCGGCGGCACGGTCGATTACGGCCAGTACCACTCGGCGCAGAACGGACACAGCCGCTACGGCCGCACCTTCAAGGGCGTTCTGCCCGAACTTAACGACGCCGACAGCACGCTGAAGATCCACCTTGTCGGCCACAGCATGGGCGGCGAGACGATACGCATGCTCGCGCAGCTTCTTGAAAACGGCGATCCCGACGAGATGCGCGCAACGACCGACGGCAGCATCAGCAAGCTCTTCACCGGCACCTGCCGCCACTGGATAGAGAGCATCACCACCCTCTGCACTCCGCACGACGGCAGTCAGTATGACGGCAAGGTCTACAACGAGGAGGAGCCACTCGTTCACCGCTTTGTTGCTGCTCTTTCCGCAGCAACGGGCATGAACATCAAAGAGGAAAACCTCGGCCTTGACTTCAAGCTCGACCAGTGGGGTCTTGTCCGCGAACCGGGTGAGAGCTACGAAAGCTACATTCACCGCGTTGAAAACAGCAACCTGTGGAAAGACGACGTGAAAGATCTGAGCGTTTACGACCTGTCCCCGGACGGCGCGGCGGTGCTCAACTCCTACGCCAAGGCGCAGGATGATATCTACTACTTCTCCATTGCCTGCTCTGACACCTACCGCAGCGCGGTTTATCCGCACCACTACCTGCCCTACAGCAACATAAATCCTCTCATGGTAAAGAGCGCGACCTACATGGGCAGCTACAAAAACTACGCCGCCGGCCACGTCAAGATTGACGAGAGCTGGTGGGAAAACGACGGCATCGTCAGCGTGCGCTCGGCGCAGTATCCGCACGAGGGTTCTTCTGATCGCTATAACCTCAATTACGGCACCGAAAACGGCGTTATGACCTTCAAGGACGTCACCGAGAAAGGCGTTTGGAACTACATTGAGAAGATCGAACGGACCGATCACATCAACATGGTCGGCCAGATCACGAACACGAAGTATCTCCAGGGCAAATTCTTCGAGATGGCTGCAATGCTCGCAAGCATCCCTGCCGACGGCAGCACACCCGACACTCCCGATGTGCCGGCAAGCGTTCCCTTTGTCGATATCGTAAACGGCAGCTTCTATTACGACGCCGTCGTTTGGGGCTATAATAACGGCATCGTAAACGGCGTTGACTCTACGCACTTTGCTCCCGACGCAAGCTGCACCCGTGCACAGGTCGTGACCTTCATATGGCGCGCAGCCGGCAGCCCCGAGCCTAAGTCGATGAGCACTCCGTTTACCGACGTAAAATCCGGCAGCTTCTACGAAAAGGCAGCGGCCTGGGCATATGAAAACGGCATCGTCAAGGGCACGACGGACACGACCTTCGCGCCGAACGCAACGGTAACGCGCGCTCAGTTTGTCACCTTCCTGTGGCGCTATGAGGACTGCCCCTCTTCGAGCATAGCAAATCCGTTTTCCGATGTTTCCGAAAGCTCGGTGTATGCTCCGGCGATACTCTGGGCAGCCGAAAACGGCGTAACCGTCGGCACCGGAAACGGCACCTTTGTTCCCAACGGCGCATGCACACGCGCCCACGTCGTAACCTTCCTTTACCGCGACCTGGCAAAGTGAAGAACAATTTAAGCATAAAAAATCTCTCCCCATCGGGAGAGATTTTTTCATATTTCGCTCGATTTGTGGATGCCGGTGACGGAGAATTCGACCCATTCGGCGACGTTTGTTGCGTGGTCGCCGATGCGCTCGAAGTATTTTGCTATCATCAGAAGATCCAGCGCGTACTCCGCATCGCCGCTGCCGGAGCGGATCATTTCGATAAGCGCGGTTTTCATGCTCAAAAAGCAATCGTCAACCACGTCGTCGTGCTCGATGACGCTTCTTGCAAGGGCGAGGTCTCGCTTGTTATAAGCCTCGATGCTGTCGGTGACCATGCCGATGGCGGCCTCGGCCATGGGGCGCATGGCGGCGCACTCGCTGCCGGTTTTGCCGCCGAGATGCGGAATTATCTCGGCAATGTCGCCTGCCTGATCACCGATGCGCTCAAGGTCGGTTATCATTTTAAGCGCGGCCGATATCTGCCGCAGGTCGCGCGCCACGGGCTGCTGCTGGAGCAGAAGCCGCAGGCACAGCGCTTCTATATCGCGCTCGTACCGGTCGATCTCAAGATCAAGCGGCGCGAGCTTTTTTGCAAGCTCCGAGTCGCCCGAGAGCAGCGCCTTTGCCGAGTTGGCTATCGCCTCCTCGCACATTGCGCCCATAAGCGTGAGCTTTTCGCCAAGCTCCTTGAGCTGGGCATCGAATTTGCTTCTCATCAGCCGAACCTCCCTGTTATATAGTCCTCGGTGCGCTTATCCGAAGGCACGGAGAACAGCTTTTCGGTGTTATCATACTCAACAAGCTCGCCGAGCAGGAAAAACGCGGTGCTGTCGGAGATGCGCAGCGCCTGCTGCATGTTGTGGGTTACGATAACGATGGTGTAGTTTTTCTTAAGCTCCGTTGCAAGCTCCTCGATCTTCGAGGTCGAGATGGGGTCAAGGGCGCTGGTCGGCTCGTCCATGAGCAGCACGTCCGGCTCGACGGCAAGTGCGCGCGCGATGCACAGTCTCTGCTGCTGACCGCCCGACAGACCGAGGGCGGATTTTTTGAGTCTGTCCTTTACCTCATCCCAGATCGCCGCGCCCTGAAGCGAGCGCTCAACGATCTCGTCAAGCTCGGATTTTTTGCGCACGCCGTGCGTGCGCGGCCCGTAGGCGACGTTGTCGTAAATGCTCATGGGGAAGGGGTTGGGCTTCTGGAACACCATGCCGATGCAGCGCCTTAGCTCGTTTACGTCCGTTCCCGGAGCGTAGATGTTTTTATCCTTATACTTTACCTCGCCGGTGATCTTCACGTCCGGCACGAGGTCGTTCATGCGGTCGAGCGTTTTTAAAAACGTCGATTTGCCGCAGCCGGAGGGTCCGATGAGCGCGGTTATGCTCTTTTCGGGTATCTCCATGTTTATGTTTTTAAGCGCCCGGGTCCGGCCGTACCACAGGCACAGATCGTTTACGCTGATTATGCTGCTCATATGCTTCTCCTCTTCTGATAGTACTTGCCGACAAGCGTTGCGACAAGGTTTATGATAACGGTCAGCGCCATGAGTATCGCGGCGATGGCGAAGGCTATTTCAAAGTCGCCCTGCTCCTTGGCGTAGACATACAGCGCAACGGTGAGCGTGGCGCCCGCGCCGGACAGGCCGTCAACGAAAATGTTATAGATATTGTGCGCAAAGCCCGCGGTGAACAGCAGCGCTGCCGATTCGCCCAGAATGCGGCCGACGGCGAGGATGCAGCCTGTAATTATGCCGTCCACGCAGCCGGGGAAAACGACGGTGCGGATAACGCGCCACTTGCCGGCTCCGAGGCCGAACGCGCCCTCGCGCAGGCTCTGCGGAACGGTTTTGAGGCTTTCCTGAGTCGTGCGCATAACGGTCGGCAGGTTCATGATGACAAGCGTCATGGCGCCGGCCTGCAAAGATGTCTGGAAGCCGAGGAAGTTGCAGAAAAACAGCATGCCGACAAGGCCGTAGATGATGCTCGGAATGCCAGAGAGAGTCTCGGCGGCGTATTCGATAGCGCCGACGATGCGGTGGTTGCTCGCATATTCCGTGAGATATATCGCAGCGCCAACGCCCAGCGGCAGCACCCACACGAGCGTTCCGAGGACGATATACAGCGTGTTGAGTATATCCGGCAGAATGCCGACGGAGTCCGCGAGGTAGCTCGGCTTTGTCGAGAGAAACTCCCACGATATATTCGGAATGCCCCTAATGAGCACATATGCTATTAAAAACAGCACCAGTGCCGACGTCAGAAGGGCGCACAGCCCCGAAAGGCCGCGCATAACAAGCTCATAGGCCCTGCGCTTTGCTTTTACGTTTTTATTATCCATTCGATTTATCCCTCTTCAAAAGGAAGTTGAGCGTTGCGTTTATGAGCATGATAAACAAAAACAGCACGAGCGCGATCGAGAAAAGCGCCTGACGCTGAAGGCCCGAGGAATAGCTCATCTCGCTTGCAACGGCCGTTGTGAGAAATCTTACGCTCTGGAAAAGCTCGGGCATGTTCGGCGCGTTGCCGGACACCATCATAACGGCCATCGCTTCGCCGATGGCGCGGCCCACGCCGAGGACGACCGCCGCGGCAATTCCGCTTTTCGCCGCCGGAACGGACACGCGGAAATACGTTTCCGTCGGCGTTGCGCCGAGGGCAAGCGACGCATCCTCGTACTCCTTGGGAACGGCCTCGAGCGAGGTCATGGAGACCTTGATTATCGACGGCAGGATCATGATGGCAAGCACGATCATCGCCGCCAGAAGGCTCGCGCCGTCGGGAACGTTAAACACCTTGCGTATGCCCGGAACGAGCACCATCATGCCCACCAGGCCGTAAACGACCGAGGGGATGCCTGCAAGCAGCGACACCGCCTCAACGACCACCGCGCGCACGCGCTTATTGGCCATTTTCGCAAGATACACCGCCGCCATAAATCCCACCGGCACGCCGAGGACAATGGCTCCGGCGGTGCCGTAAACGCTCGTGAGGATAAACGGCAGGATGCCGTAGCTCGGCTCGGCGGCGGTCGAGGCCCACTTTTTGCCCAGCAGGAAGTCAGGAATACCGATCTCCTTAATCGCCGGAATGCCCGAAACGATGAGGTAGACCGTTATCAGCAAAACGCTCGCCACCGTCACAAGCCCGAGGACAAGGAATATGCCGTGGACTATATTTTCAATGAGATTTTTCGTTTTTAGTTTCATATGAACAACATCCTACACATACAAAAAATAAGCCGACGTAAACCGAACCGCTGCCGGTTTTCGTCGGCTTAATTAATTACTTCGCTACGGGGACTGCGCCTGCTGCGGAGATAACGTCTGCTGCCGCTGCGCTTGTTGCGTAGTCAAAGAACTTCTGAGCTGCTGCGGAAAGCTCGGTGCCGTCCTTGGTCACCAGAACGAAGGGGCGCTGCACTGCGTAGCTGCCGTCGGAAACGGTGGCCTCGGTGGGAGCGACTCCGCCGACGGAGAGCGCCTTGACGGTGTCCTTAACAGATGCCAGGGAAGCGTAGCCGATCGCGTTGGGGTTGCCTGCAACGGTGGTGATCACGTCGCCGGTGCTGGTCAGCTCCTGACGGTACTTGCATGAATCCTTGGTGTCGGTGATGCTCTCAAAGCCGTCGCGCGTGCCGGAGCCTGCCTCGCGGCCGATGAGGACGATCTCGGCGTCGTTGCCGCCGACATCCTTCCAGTTGGTGATCTCACCGGTGTAGATCTTGGCGATCTGCTCCAGGGTCAGGTCGCTTACGGGGTTCTCCGGGTTTACAATAATGGCGATGCCATCATAGGCCAGAACGGTCTCCTTCAGGCCGGCCTCCTTTTCCTCCGCCTTCAGCGCCCGGCTGGAAAGACCGATATCACAGCGGCCTTCCTGTACGGCCTTGATGCCGGAGCCGGAACCGGTGGGATTGTAGGTAAATGTGATACCCTTGTTTTCATTCATAAAGGCTTCGCCCAATGTATTGATGACCTTCTGCATCGAGGTAGAGCCATCAGTGGCAACCGAGCCGGTCAGCCCGGAGGGCTGAGGATCGGGCTGAGGATCATTGTTCTGTCCGCAGCCGGTCAGCAGCAGGGCGGCGGCACAGGCGATCGCCATAAGAATTGCAATGTACTTTTTCATAGTCGTGTTTCCTTTCTTTTTTTTCATGTTCTTTATTTCCTTCAGCGTCTTCATCTTACTGCCGCTGTGTAAAAAGCAAAACGCCGCATATGTAAAAAGAAAATCAAATCCACCCTAATGAAAAAACTCCCCGGAGCATCTCTGCTCCGGGGAATCATCGACTATGGGCTATACCTCGCCCTTTTTATCCGCTACGATGTTATTGATCCAAATCCCCTTCTTCACCATCACGGTGCCGATGATGCACTTGATGATTTCCAGGCTTTGGCAGCAGGCATACAGCAGCAGAATGGGCATGGCCGTATACCGGCTAAGCACATAAGCCACCGGAATATTGATCAGCCACACAAAAGCGCTGTCGAACAGGAAGGTGACCATCGTTTTGCCGCCGGCCCGCAGGGTAAAGTACAGGGCATTGGTCATGGCGGTAAAGGGCATCAGGCAGGCGCCGATGCGGATGAAATTGGTGGCCAGATGCCGGACGGTGTCGGTGGTGCGGTAGATCAGCGGGAAGTAGGTCCCCACAAAGGCCATCAGCAGCCCCACGCCAATAGAAATTGCCACCGAAAAGGCGGTCGTCTGCCGGGCTGTCATCTTTGCCTTCTCAAAGTCCCCGGCACCCAGCTCCTGCCCCACCATAATGCTGATGGCACTGCCCAGCGCCAGGTAAACGCAGGCAAACAGGTTCCATATGGTGCTGCTTATGTTGGTGGCCGCTACCACATCCAGGCTCCGCAGGGAGTAGCACTGATTCAGCATGGCCATACCGGCGGCCCACAGGCCCTCATTCACCAGCAGGGGGGTCCCTCTCCGCAGAATATCCCGGAACAGGCGGCCGGGAATATGCAGCGAACGGTACAGCCCGGTAATATACGGGAACCGCACGGCGTGCCGGTGGGCCCAGCTTACTACTATGGCCAGTTCCACAAAGCGGGAAAGCACGGTAGCAATGGCAGCACCCACTACCCCCATGCGCGGGGCCCCAAAGTGGCCAAAAATCAAGATATAGTTGAAGGTAAGGTTGACCAGCACCGCCACAATGCCCGCTTTCATAGGCAGCAGGGTTTCCCCAGTTTCTCGCAGCGTGCCCGCGTAGGCCTGCGTAATGGCATAGGGCAGCATCCCGATGTACATCACCTTGATGTACTGCAAGCCATAGCGCAGGGAGGCTTCGGCATCTTCCACGGCGCCCTCGCCTTTCAGGTAGAGATTGATGAGCTGGGGGCCGAAGGCGGTAAAGATACCGATGCAGGCTGCGGCCAAAACCAGGCAGATCATGAGTTTAAAGCGGAGGGTATGGCGGACACCGTCCATATCCCGGTTGCCAAAAAACTGCGCACCGAAAATGCCGGCACCGGCTATGGCGCCGAAAACCAGCATATTAAAAACAAACAGCAGCTGATTGGCGATGGCTACACCGGACATTTCCACAGTGCCTACCCGGCCGATCATAACATTATCCAGTAGGCTTACAAAATTTGTAATTGCGTTCTGCACCATGATCGGCACACTGATAGCCAGCACCCGATGGTAGAACTCCCGGCTCCCAAAGAGCTTATTTCGCATAATTTCCTCCTCTTTTTTTGCAAGTATGTTCTATCGTACAAATTTTTCGGGAAATGTCAAGCCCTTTTCTGAAAAAAATTTTTGACAGAATGATCCCCCGCCTTTCCCAAGGGAAAAACGGGGGTGGGATTTTTTTCCGGCTGTGATGAAAAAACCAACCATGTCTTAGGCGCGCTAAGCGCATACAGCCCATGCACAACCGTGTGACCCTATATTATGCGCACACACGCACGCGTATGTAGCGCGCGTACGCGTATAGATAGGAAAAAACTTAAACAAGGTTATCGGCCCGGTCCGGTTCCAGTGCCGCAGGCTGTTTGGGGTGGGCCTTGATGTACTGAGTCCACTTGATGTAGCCGTAGGTGGTATTGGTGAGGTAGCCCGCCTTGAGCACCAGCAGCACCCACTGGCCGGAGATGATATTGATGGCAGCCTCCAGCAGGGCGCAGATATACCAGGCGATCCACTGTTCACGGTAACGCAGCAGGATGAACACACCATTAGCGATGCCGACCGCACTGGCGCAGGCATCCAGGTAGCAGACGATGGTTTCCAGTGTAGGCGTGGAGGAAAGCAGGCCCTCGATCTCCAGCGTGGTGAGGAAATAGCCTACCACCACCGTCCACAGAACAATGCCGGTGAGTACAAGAACCTCCTGCTTTCCCGTCAGGCGGCGGACCTCGGTGAGTTCTTCCTGCTCCCGGTCCTTGTGACGGTTCCAATTGATAAAGCTGATGATATCAATGGGGATCCAGAAGAACAGCGTGGTGGCCATAGTGGCGAAGCGGTAGGAAAGCACCACGCAGATAAGGATCTCGGTGATCTCCACGCCCAGTGAAACAATGAAATTCCACTTGCTCTGCTTGGAAATGAGCAGCTCACAGGTAATATTGAGGAAAATATCCAGCAAATACAGCGCCATGATGACCTTGCCGTTGACACCGCCGAAGTCCTCCTCCGGGAAGATGATAGCGAACACAAAGGCCAGCACCGTGATGCTGATGAACCAAATCTTTTCGTAGGTGGTAAAGTAGTTCCAAAGGTTTTTCAGTTTTTGTTTCATAGTTTCTCCTCCATTATGCTTCCGGCAGGGTGATCAGACCGGCATCACACATTTTTTGCAGCGACATAAGAATGCCCAATTTGGCATGTGCCCAGGTAAGGCCGCCCTGATAATAGATGGCATACGGCTCACGGATGGGACCATCGGCGGAAAGTTCGATGGAGGAACCCTGCACAAATGCACCTGCCGCCATGATGACATCGGAATCGTAGCCGGGCATGGCCCACGGCTCCGGGGTCACATAGCTGTCCACCGGTGCGGCGGCCTGAATGCCCTTGCAGAAGGCAATCAGCTCACCGATCTGCTTGACGGAGAAGGTGGGGCGGGTGGCATAGCCCTTGGAGCGCTGAATGGTAATCAGCTTGGTTTTTTCGTTGATTGATTTACGGATATTTTCATAATCGAAGGTGCCATCCGGCAGCAGTTCGGTCTCCCGGTAGGTGATGCCGAACTCGGCCAGTGAGCCCTTGCAGGGGCGGATGCCGATGACTTCCTCGAGAGTATCGTAGGGACGGCCGACCGGAGAGTAAAGCTCATCGCCGGGGCGAAGATTGGCGGCCAGCGCCAACGCCAGCGCATGGGTGCCGCAGGTGATCTGCGGGCGAACCAATGCGGCTTCGGTGTGGAAGGTATCGGCATAGACTTTTTCCAACGCTTCACGGCCGATATCATTATAGCCATAGCCGGTAGAGGCCGCAAAGCACTCCGCGCTGACACGGTTTTTCTGCATGGCGGCCACGACCTTGGCCTGGTTGTATTCCGCGATGGCATCGATCGCGGCAAAGCGGGGCTTGAGCTTCTCTTCCGCAGAGCAGCAAAACGCCAACACCGCACTGCTGATGCCCATTTCGTGATAAATCTTCTGTGTATCCATTGTTGTTACTCCTTATTCTCTTTCATCCTTTTGGGGCGAATTGACTTTGCCCAGTATCTCCATGGCGACATGATTCAGCACCTCGGCCCGGGCCAGAACAATGCCGTTTTCCTCATCGCCCAACACCAGCAGGCTATCCCCGGGGCTGAGTCCAAAAACCTGCCGGGCTTCCTTGGGGATCACAATCTGGCCTTTATCGCCGATTTTGACCGTGCCAAACACATGTTTGCCCTTTGGCATACCGCTGAGAATGTGCTTTCCCTTTGGCATAGCGGCGCTCCTTTCTTCCCACTTTTCTCACTTTTCTTACTTTGGCATACCTGTTTATTATAATCACTATCTGGCAAAAGTCAACCGTATTTGCAAAAGAAAACAGGCGAAACACCTGGTTTCGCCTGAAATTCTTATGGGTAAGGGTTATTCGCTTTCCGCTACGCTTTCGATGGTCTTCCGCAGCTCCTCGATTCCCCGGCCATTCATGGAGGACACCGGGAACAGCGTGACTTGATCACCGCAGGGAATCTCGGTACGGATCTCCTCCAGCCGGGTCCGAAGCTGATTATTGGTCAGCTTATCGGTCTTGGTAAGCACCACCGCGAAGGGTAGCTCACTGTCAATGAGGAAATCCAGCATGGTCAGGTCGTCAGCGCTGGGGGCGTGGCGGATATCCAAAAGGGACAAGACCAGCCGAATGTCCCGGTCCTGATGAAAGTAGCCCTCGATGAGGCCGGACCAGCGGCGGCGTTCGCTATCGCTGACCTTGGCATAACCGTAGCCGGGCAGATCTGCAAAGCGGGCAACATCGCCACAGCGGAAAAAGTTGATGGTGGCGGTTTTGCCGGGGGTGGCGCTGACACGCGCCAGCTGCTTTTGGTTGAAGATCTTATTGATAAGGGAGGACTTGCCCACATTGCTGCGCCCCGCAAAGACGACCTCCGGCAGAGTGCTTTGCGGCAGCTGGTTGGCCAGGCCGCAGCTCATCTCATATTTCACCAGATGAAAGTTCATGTTGGCGTCCTCCCTTTCTTTTACTCAACGGCACAGTACCGCCGAGGATGCTTCCTTGTGCTCGGCGGCCGCGGCGTGATAGCCGCGCTTTTTGACACTGCCGGGCAGCTGTACCAGTGCCTGTTCCAGCACCTCTTCCATGGTGTGGACCGGCACAAAATGAATGGCTTTTTTAACGACATCATCAATTTCGGCAAGGTCCGGTTCATTGGCGGCCGGGATAATGACGGTCTTGATGCCGTTTTTGTAGGCTGCCATGCTCTTTTCCCGCAGGCCGCCGATGGCCAGTACCCGGCCCCGCAGCGTGATCTCGCCGGTCATAGCGACATCGTGCCGAACGGGGATATTGCCCAGTGCCGAAACGAGCGCTGTGCAGGTGGTGATACCGGCGGAGGGGCCATCCTTGGGGACCGCGCCCTCCGGGAAATGGATGTGGATATCCTTATCCTTGTAGAAGGTGTTTTCGATCTCGTAATGCTCCGCGACAGAACGGATGTAGGTGAGGGCAGCCGTTACCGATTCCTTCATCACATTGCCCAGCGAGCCGGTGGTGATGGTCTTGCCGGTACCGGGGACGACTGCGGTTTCCACCTGGAGGAGCTCGCCGCCCACGGCAGTCCAGGCCAACCCATTGACAAGGCCGATGCTGTCCTCCTTGGGGACGATATCCTCGGTGATGTAGCGGGGGCCCAGGTAATCGGGCAGGTCAGCGGCCTTAATGGTAACCTTTTCGGTGGCTTCGCCGGATACCACCTTGGCAGCGACCTTGCGGCAAAGGGCGGCCAGACGGCGCTCCAGGGTACGCACACCGGCTTCCCGGGTATAGTGATCGATGATATCATAGATGGCGCCATCGGTCACGGCAATCTGCCCGACGGAAAGGCCGTGGCGTTCCCGCTGCTTGGGCAGCAGATGGCGTTTGGCGATTTGGAACTTTTCTTCCCGGGTGTAGCTTGGCAGCTCGATGACCTCCATGCGGTCCAGCAGGGCGGGCGGAATGGCACTGCGGTCATTGGCCGTGGCGATGAAGAACACATGGGAAAGGTCGAACGGCATCTCGATATAATGATCCCGGAAGGTGCAGTTCTGCTCGGAATCCAGTACCTCCAACAAGGCGGAGGAAGGATCGCCGCGGTAATCATTGCTGAGCTTATCTACCTCATCCAGCAGCAGCACGGGATTGGCGCTGCCGGCCTGCTTGATGGCATTGATGATACGACCGGGCATACTGCCTACATAAGTTTTCCGATGACCGCGGATCTCGGATTCATCTTTGATACCGCCCAACGCGATACGAGCATAGCGGCGTCCCATCGTCTGCGCGATGCTGCGTACGATGGAGGTTTTGCCCACGCCGGGAGGGCCCACAAAGCAGAGGATCTGGCCATTGATATCCGGCGCCAGCGCCCGAACAGCCAGAGCTTCCAGTACACGCTCCTTGATCTTCTTGAGGCCGTAGTGCTCCTTATCGAGGAGCTTGGCAGCCTTTTTGAGATCTATCACATCTTTGGTATAGCAGCCCCAGGGCAGCTCTAGGCAGGTTTCCAGATAGCCGCGGATAACCGCCGCTTCCTGCGAATTGGGGGGCATTTTTTCCAGATGGCTGACCTCTTTGAGGAGTTTTTCCTTGTTTTCATCGGTGGTCAACAGGGCGCGGATCTTTTCCCGGAATTCATCCGGCTCCTCGAAGCCCATATCGCCTTCGCCCAGCTCTTCATTGATGACACGGAGCTGTTCCCGCAGGTAGTAGTCCCGCTGGTTTTTGTCCATGGCCTCTTTAACGCGGTCCTGGATATCGGCCTCCAGCGCCAAAATCTCATTTTCGGATTCCAGCAGCTGGGCGATGATCTCCAGCCGGCGGCGGGCACTGTTCTGCTCCAGCAGACGCTGCTTATCCTGTACCTCAAAGGGGATGTTCCCCGCTATGTATTCCGCAATGAGCGCCGGATCATCACAATCGAGGATATTATCCACGATCTCTTTAGGCATCCGGGGCGCCAGGCTGATATACTCATCGAAGAGGTCCTTGACAGTGCGAACCAGCGCATCGCTGAAGGGGCGGCCCGCAATGCGGCCGGCCGCGGGATACGGCAGGATCTCACCGACCGAGGTGTGGTCTTCCTCGAACATATCGATGAGCTTGCCGCGGTAGCAGCCTTCCACCAATACACGCAGTGATTCTCCCTGCGAACGCACGATTTGACGGATCTCCGCCACTGTGCCTACTTTATACAAACCGTCCATCGACGGATTTTCTTCATTTTGATCGATCTGGGCCACTAGGAAAATCTTGCGGTCACCGTTCATCGCCATGTTCAAAGCGTGCAGCGATTTTTCCCGGCCTACATCAAAGTGCAGCACCATATGCGGGAACAGAACCAGCCCGCGCAGCGCCAATACCGGTACCCGAACCGGCTTCATCTCAGTATTTTTTGTGTTTTTCTCCATAGCTTTTGCCTCCCTTCACTATGGTCATAAAAGTAGGGTTACGATTGAATAAAGGGACGGTATGGGATCACGCGACCCCGTACAGCCCCCGATTCATGTCATATCCCATGGGTGCATTTCCCTGCCCCACGGGCAAGGATATGCAGCCGGATGTTATTTAAGAAACAGCGCCGCGGCGGCGCTTCTGTGCCGGTGTGCCGGGCAGACGCAGCTGCAGGCGGGTGGGCTGCTTCATGGGGTCACGCATGATCATGGCATCCCCCAAACCGTTTACCATATCCGCCGTGATGACGATATGGGCCACGGTGCCATCGGAAGGCACTTCAAACATCAGATTGCCCAAAAGCTCTTCCATGATGCCGCGCAGACCACGCGCACCGGTTTTACGCTCGATCGCCTTTTTGGCGATAGCACGCAGCGCATCCTCTTCGAAATCGATTTGGATATTATCCATCTCAAACAGCTTTTTGTATTGCTTGATGAGGGCGTTTTTAGGCTCCCGCAGGATACGAACCAGCGCTTCCTCATCCAACGCATCCAGCGAAGCGATGACCGGAATACGGCCCACTAACTCGGGGATCAGGCCGTATTTAACCAGGTCATGGGGCTCCACCTGGCGGTAAATGCCCTGCTCTTCCACCTCGGCTTTGGATTTTACCGTGCCGCCGAAGCCAAGGGAGGACTTATCGGTACGGTGGCTGATGATCTTTTCCAGACCATCGAACGCGCCGCCGCAAATGAACAGAATATTGGAGGTATCCACCTGGATGAACTCCTGCTGGGGGTGCTTGCGGCCGCCCTGCGGGGGAACATTGGAGATGGTTCCTTCCAGGATCTTAAGCAGTGCCTGCTGAACGCCCTCGCCGCTGACATCGCGGGTGATGGAGGGATTTTCGCTCTTGCGGGCGATCTTGTCGATCTCATCAATGTAGATAATGCCGCGCTCGGCCCGGGCCACATCGAAATCCGCAGCCTGCAAAAGGCGCAGCAGGATGTTTTCCACATCCTCGCCAACATAACCGGCTTCGGTCAGGGTGGTGGCATCCGCAATGGCAAAGGGGACGCCCAGCACCTTGGCTAGAGTCTGCGCCAGCATGGTTTTACCAACGCCCGTGGGACCCAGCAGCAGAATGTTGCTCTTTCCGAGCTCTACATCATCGCCATCGCCGCAGCAGATACGCTTATAGTGATTATATACCGCCACCGAAAGCGCGCGCTTGGCGGCATCCTGCCCGATGACATACTCATCCAGGAAAGCTTTGATCTCCTTGGGCCGGGGGACATTCAGCTCCTCCCCCTGCGGCTCGTTTCTTACGGGCCGGGGGGCCGGAACCTCCTCATCCTCCAGCACCGCACGGCAGATCTCTACACATTCATTGCAGATGCATACGCCCGGGCCGGCGATCAGACGCGCTACCCGATCCTGCGGTTTGCCGCAAAAGGAGCAGCGCATCATTTTTTTGTTCTCATCGTTTGCCATGCTATTATGGACTCCTTTTATTCTCTGTGGGCAATGACACGGTCGATCAGGCCATAATCACAGGCTTCCTGGGCGGACATGAAGTTATCCCGCTCGGTATCCTGCATCACCTGCTCCAGCGGCTTATGGCAGCGCTCCGCCATAATGCGGTTCAGATTTTCCTTGATCTTGATGATGCGGTCAGCATGGATCTTGATATCGGTGGCCTGACCCTGCAGCCCACCCAGCAGCGGCTGGTGGATCATGATTTCGCTATTGGGCAGCGCCAGGCGCTTGCCGGGGGCGCCTGCGCACAGCAGGAACGCGCCCATGGAAGCCGCCATACCAATGCAGATGGTGGAAACATCACACTTGATGTACTGCATGGTATCATAGATGGCCATACCGGCGGAAATGGAACCGCCGGGGCTATTGATATACAGGTGGATATCCTTTTCGGGATCCTGGCCCTCCAGGAACAAAAGCTGCGCTACCACCAGACTGGCTGTGGCATCATTTACCTCCTCACAGAGCATAACGATGCGGTCATTGAGCAGGCGGGAAAAGATATCATAACTGCGCTCCCCGCGGTTGGTCTGTTCTATTACCATTGGTACCAAACTCATTTTTTCATACACCTCCGTTTATGGTATGTAGCACTGGGAATTTGCCAAAGGAGATTACAGCTGGGTCACTACGGCGCTATCGGTGATAACCTTCGCGGCCTTCTGGATGGTGAGCTGACGCTTGATCTCCTCTACGGGAACGATGGACTTGACCTTATCGAGTTCCATGCCGTAGTCCTTGACCATGCGGTCATACTCGCCGTTGATATCCTCTTCGGTGATCTCGATATTCTCCACCTCAGCGATCTTCTCCAGCAGCAGGGTGGTACGCACCTGGGCCTCGGCCTGGGGCATAAACTGAGCGGTCAGTGCCTCTGGGGTGGTACCGGTGTACTTCATATACATATCCATGTTCATGCCCTGGGTCTGCAGACGGTAGCCGAACTCTTCGACCATATCCTGGGCCTTGTTTTCAAACATCACAGTGGGGATCTCCACGGTCATGTTCTTGACGGCCTGCTCCAGCAGATCGTTTTCCATCTTGCTGTCGGCCTGGTCCTTCTTTTCAGCGGCCATCTTTTCGGTCAGATCCTTCTTCAGCTCTTCCAGGGTATCAAACTCGCTGACATCCTTGGCGAACTCGTCGTCCAGGGTGGGCAGCTCCTTGCGCTTGAGCTCCTTGATGGTCACTTTGAAGGTGGCATCCTTGCCAGCCAGCTCTTCGCTGTGGTACTCGGTGGGGAAGGTTACATTGACATCAAAGCTCTCGCCGACCTTATGGCCGACTACACCCTCCTCAAAGCCCGGGATAAACTGGCCGGAGCCAAGGGACAGGGGGTGATCCTCGCCCTTGCCGCCTTCAAAAGCGACATCACCGACAAAGCCTTCGTAATCGATAACGGCGGTATCGCCCATCTCGGCCTTAGCGCCCTCGGGGGCTTCGCCCATACGGGCATTGCGATCAGCCATGGCGTTCAGCTCGGTCTCTACATCGGCATCGGTCACTTTGTCGCTCTCGCGCTCGGCCTTCAGGCCCTTGTACTCGCCCAGGGTAACCTCAGGCTTAACAGTAACCTTGGCGACAAAGGTATAATGGGTGCCGTCAACATCCTTCAGCTCCACTTCTGGATAAGCGACCGCCTCCAGGCCGGACTCCTTGAGGGCCTCCTCGTAGGCTTCGCCGTAGCTGGAATTGATGGCATCCTCATAGAAATAGCTCTCGCCTACCATCTTGTAAACGATGCTCTTGGGAGCCTTGCCCTTACGGAAACCGGGGATATTGAGCTTGGCAGCGTTCTTCTTGAAAGAAGCATCCAGCGCCTTAGCATACTGCTCGCCATCCACGGTGATATTCAGTTCGTACAGGTTGGTGTCCACTTTTTGGGTTTCGTTCAGTTTCATTTATGATGTCCTCCAGCAAAATTTTAGATTCCAGTAAATCTTATTGATTATAGCACATAGCAAACTAAATTGCCACTGTTTTTCGGTAATTATCGTATCTTTATGGGGCAAAATTTAAGATAATCTGCCGAGATCAACCGGCAATCCACTCCAAAAAATTCCCCCTGGTAGGCCAATGGGATGGCTCCGCCGTGCAAATGGCCGTAAAAGCACTGCTTGACGCCGTATTCTTTCATAGCATCGAAGAACTCCGGGATGACCTGCTGGCCGAAAATCGGTGGGTAATGCAGGAACAGGATCTTCTCATTTTCCGGCGGGGCGGCCGCCAAAGAGCGCCGGATACGGCCCAGCTCCCGGGCGGTGATGCTGCCCTCGGCTCGCTCCCCTTCCTCAAACATCCAGCCACGGCTGCCGCAGAGAGAAACGCCCTCCACCGTCACCGCGTTATTATGGAGAAAATGCAGGGTATTTAATCCATTCTTATCCAAAAAGCGTTGCATGGAGGAAAGGGTGGTCCACCAGTAATCGTGATTGCCCTTCATTAGGTATTTTTTCCCCGGCAGGCGATGCAGAAAGGTAAAATCGGCCAAAGTATCCTCTATATTCATGGCCCAGGAGATATCTCCCGCCAATATCACGGTGTCCTCCGAACTGATCCACTCCCGCCAGTTCTGCTCCAGCCGCTGTACATAATCATGCCAGCCGGCAAAGATATTCATTTCCTTATTGCAGCCCAGCGAAAGATGTGGATCGCCGATGGCAAAAATGGACATAGCCCGCCTCCCGTTCCCCGAATATTCAAAGTCGTTTGCGCCCATAATACTGCTGTCCCGCCCAAGGGAACTAACCATAAAGGAGAATATGTATTATGAGCGATTTTAGCCGTCCTACCGATTGCAGCTGCATTCCCGGTATCAAATGCGATGTGAAAGACTGTGTTCACAACGATAAGGCCTGCCACTGCACCGCCGAAAGCATTACCGTGGCATGCGACCACGCTGATGACGCCGCCTGCGATACCTACCGCAAGGGCTGATTCGATCTACCACAGCCGCCGTGCAGAGCCATGTGCTCTGCACGGTATTATTTTGCATCATATCGCCGCCAAAAATCAAGTGCGTTTTTGTAACATATTTTCTCTGTTAATGTGAACCCGAATGCTTCCCGCAGCCGTTGTGCCAGCTGGGGCAGCGCACCGCAATCCGGCAGGTCATGGGGCATATCGGCACCATCAAAATCGGAGCCAAGGGCCAAAACATCTTCCCCACCCAAATTGAGAAAATGCTCGGCGTGCCGCAGGATATCCTCCATGCAGGTGTGTTCCCTATCCTCCCGCAGGAAACCGGTGTAGAAATTGAGCCCCACCAGGCCGCCCTGCTGTGCAAGGCAGCGGAACTGGTCATCGGTCAAGTTGCGGGGAACATTACATATCTTCCGACTGTTGCTGTGGGTGGCCGCCAGCGGCCGCCGGGCGGCTTTTATCACATTCCAAAAGCTTTCATCATTGAGGTGGGATACATCTGCCACAATATCGCAGCGCTCCAGCTCCCGCAGGGCATCCCGGCCAAAGGGCTTTAACCCACCAGTAATAGCGGAACCACCCGCTAACTCATTTTCTCCATTCCAGGTCAGCGTCAGCATCCGTACCCCGTGCCCAGCAAGGGCCTGCACATATTCCAGCCGCCCAGCCAGCACCGCGCCGCCTTCCACCGCAAGGAAGCAGGCATTCCCGCCCTTTTTCCAACAGCTCTCGGCTTCCGCCGGGTGGTCCAGCAGAATCATCCTCCCTGCCTCAGTGATTTTCTCTTTCCAGTAAGTACTGCACCGCACAAAATACTGCCACGCCGGTTCCCCACGCAGGGTATCCGGAATGAATACCGCATAGCTTTGGCACAGGCTGCCGCCCTGCCACCGGTCCAAATCCAGCTGCAGGCCGCTTCCATACAGCCCGGCGTGGATTTTCATGGCTTCGGTAGCGGTATCGCAATGCAGGTCAAAGAAGTTCATGGTGCCACCTCATTAAAAAGCAAATTTGTAGTATGTAAAGCCTAACAGCTTGTCGCCTTCGACACTCAACGCTGCTACATCAAATCGTGGCTGGCGATCGGTGGGATGTTCCAACAGGTAGCTTTCCGCCGTGAACCGCAGCTTTTGCTGCTTCTGTGCGGTAACAGCAGCTTCCCCTGGCACCATGCTGCCTGCTCTCCGGGTCTTTACCTCCACAAAAAGCAGATACTTCTCATTTTCCGCTATAATATCAATTTCCCCATAGCGGCTGTGCCAGTTCCGCTCCACAATATGAAAGCCCTGCTTTTCCAGATACCGTGCGGTGTAGTCCTCCCCGCGGTCGCCTAATTTCTTTTTATCCGTCATGGTGCTTCTCCGTCAGGTTTTTCAGGAAACTCTTGCGGTGCAGCGGGGTAATGCCGTATTTGGCGATACCCTCATAGTGCTCCTTGGAGCCGTAGCCCTTATTCTTTTCCCAGCCATAGCCTGGATACTCCCTGGCATATTCGGTCATCAGGTGGTCACGGGTCACCTTGGCCAGGACAGAGGCCGCCGCGATGTGTGCGCTGGTGCCATCACCCTTGACCACCAGCTGTGTGGGCAGCGGCAGGCCGGGATCTCGGTTACCATCCACCAACGCCAAACGGGGGCGTTTTTCCTCCGGCAGCTTTTGCAGCAGTTCCCCATAGGCACGGTGCATGGCCAAAAAAGTGGCCTGCAAAATATTGATGTCGTCGATCTCCTGTTGGGTGGCAAAACCGATGCCGTAGAAGACCTCCGGGCAGCCGGTCAGCAGCGCATAGGTTTCCTCCCTGCGCTTTTCGGTCATCTTTTTGGAGTCATTGAGAGCGGGCAACTCCAGCCCGCGGGGCAGCACCACACAGGCCGCGCATACCGGCCCGGCCAAAGGGCCACGCCCCACCTCATCAATGCCGCACAGGCCATCGAAGCCCAGGGTTTCATCGTATTCCCACAAAAAACGGTTATCGGTCATTGCGGTATCCTCTCCAGCGTGATGCGGCCCATTGCCGCACTGCGGAACTCATCCAGCAGCATGATGGCGGCACGCTCGGTGTTCGCTTCCCCGCCGGAAATGAGCATCCCCCGCTTGCGGGCGATGCGCTCCAGCAGCTCGTAGCTTTCCATTTCGGCGATGGCTTCGGCATCCAGCTTATAGCGTTCCGCCAGAGCCGCCGTGTAGGTGGGACGCAGGGTATCCAAAAGGCGCATGGCCAGGTACTCGATATCCAGGATCTGATCCTTGACCGAACCGATAAAGGCCAGCCGCTCGCCTGCTACCTTATCTTCAAACTTCGGCCACAGTACGCCCGGCATATCCAAAAGTTCCACACCGTCCTCCAGCGAGACCCACTGCTTCCCGCGTGTCACGCCAGGGCGGTCCTCCACCTTGGCGCTGCGGGTACCGGAAAGCCGGTTAATGAGCGAGGACTTGCCCACATTCGGGATGCCAACGATCATCATACGGATGGGACGGCCCACCATTCCCTTTTCATTCCAGGCGGCTATTTTTTCCGCCAGCACCTCCCGGACGGCGGGCAGCAGGTTCTTTACCCCGCGGCCGCTGCGGCAATCACAGGCCATGGCCGGGATCCCTTTTTTGCGGTAATAGGTCAGCCACTGTTCGGTGGCGGCGGCATCGGCGCAGTCCGCCTTGTTCAGCAGCATCAGGCGGGGCTTTTTGCCCACTATTTTATCTATTTCCGGGTTCCGGCTGCTTTGCGGGATGCGCGCATCACAAAGCTCCACCACAATATCCACCAGCTTTAGGTTGCTGGCCATAATGCGGCGGGTTTTTGCCATGTGCCCAGGGAACCACTGGACTGACATTGTTTCTGACATATTTCTTCTCCCATTCTTTCTTTGGCAATTCCCCTATATAAAAGCAAAAGAGGACAACCATACAGTGTCCTCTCGCCTTTTGTGGAAAAATTAGCCCAGTACTTCTTTGACCTTGGCAGCCTTGCCCACTCTGCCGCGCAGATAATACAGCTTGCCGCGGCGTACACGACCCTTGCGAACCAGTTCAACGCTGGCTACCTTCGGGCTGTGGATGGGGAAAACTCTCTCGACACCGCAGCCGTGAGAAAGACGGCGAACGGTAAAGGTCTCAGCGATACCACCGTGCTTCTTGGCGATTACAGTGCCCTCGAAGGCCTGCAGACGCTCACGGTTACCCTCCTGAATACGAACCTGCACGCGTACGGTATCGCCGACATTAACAACAGGCAGATCCTTCTTCAAGCAGCTCTCGGACATCAGTTTCAGTGCGTCCATGGATTTTATCCTCCTTAAAATATCCAAACATTCTTACCTCTGGGCTCCATTGGCCGGGCAGCGGACTGTTCAGTTTAATGTTTGGCCCTGCGGCCAACATCAAAACCTGCGCCGGATGGGCCGATCGCAGTTCTCATGCCGTATTATAATAACACAATGCAAGTACGAATGCAAGCAAAACTTAACAGAAATCTGAAAAATCTTCGGTGAGTATCGCAGTGCGCTCCAGCCCGGTCCAATAGGGCTCCCGGCTCAGCAGCTCATTATAGGCACCGGTCACCAGCATAGGGCTCCAGTTTACCGTACCGCCTGCCGGCAGACGGACAGACAATACCATCTCCCCCGGCTTTTTGTCGGTATGCAACACAGTCATCTTTTCTTTTAGGTCGATCTGCTGGTCGCCTTTTTTGGTTTTCTTGGTAACCATCAAGTGCTCTGCCGCCAACATACGGTCAAATGAATCTTCCGCTGCGGGAGCATCATCCCGGAAAGTCAGCCGGTAATCCGCCCAGCAGATCGCACTCGGTTCCATGACCGGAGCCGCCGCGCGCAATACCCGCAGATCATCGGGCAGCACGGCATTCAAACGGTCTGTTACTTCCTCGCAGCTTACTTCTTCGGTCAGACGGAAGTCAAAGGATTCGCAGCAGCTTTCCACCCCCAGCGGCAGCGGCAGCGCGAAGGTTAAGTAGGCATGGGGATTGAAGCCCTGCGTATACCAAATAGGCAGCCTGCTGCGTTTGAATACCCGCGCCAGACAGCGCGTCACATCCAGGTGGGAAATGTACTTCAGCCGTCCCTCCTTAGCGAAGAATACACGGACAGTTTTCACTGCAGGTCACCCCCTTTTCCTTCAGTTCCTTATTGACCCCGCAGCCGCTGCAGCGCTCCCGGCAGTTGGGGGTCGTTTTGCTTTCGTGGGTCAGCCGGTTCTCCCGGATCAAAAACTCCTTGGATACAAAGTAATCCAGATGATCCCACGGCATCAGCTCGTCATACTCTCTCTTGCGGGTGGCGTAAAAGTCCGGCGAAAGCCCGGCCTTTTCCATGGCATCATACCAGCGGGCGGGGGTAAAATGATCCTCCCAGCCCTCCAGCCGGCCGCCGTCCCGCCAAACCGCCTCCACCACATCGGCAAGGCGGCGGTCCCCGCGTGCCAGAATTGCCTCAATGCGGCTTGTCCCGCTATCGTGGTAGCTGATGGAGATCTTTCGGCTGGAAACCGTCTCCAAAAGCAGCTTCTGTTTGGCCACGAACTGCTCAGGGGTATCCTGCGGCTCAAATTCAAACGGGGTAAAGGGCTTCGGCACAAAGCATGCCACACTGATATTGACGGTGACGCCCTTGCCCTTCGGCCTATTGGGCAGGCTGTAGAAGAGATCCACTACCTTTTGCGCCAGCTCTATGATGGCCTTGACATCTTCCTCGGTTTCGGTGGGCAGGCCCATCATAAAATAGAGCTTGACCGCCGTATAGCCCGCATTGAACGCGATGGTGCAGGTCTTTTCGATCTCGTCCCAGGTCACGTTCTTGTTGATGACATTGCGCAGGCGCTGAGTACCGGCCTCGGCCGCAAAGGTCAGGCCGCTCTTGCGCACCTTGGTGGTTTTTTCGATGAGGCTCTCGGAGAAATTGTCCACACGCAGGCTCGGCAGCGACAGGCTGACGTGCTCCTTGGGCGCCCATTCGTTCAGGTCGTCCAGCAGCTCTTCCAGCTGGCCGTGGTCAGAGGTGGACAGGCTGGACAGGCTGAGCTCTTCATAGCCGGTGTTGGCGCACAGGTCCTGTGCGGCCTTGTTCAGCAGACTGGCGTCGCGCTGACGCATGGGGCGGTAGAGGAAGCCTGCCTGACAGAACCGGCAGCCGCGCACGCAGCCGCGCAGCACCTCGATGCTGGCACGATCCTGAATAGCACCTACCATGGGCACCACAAAGTTGGTGGGCGGGGCGAACTGGTTCAGATCCTTGATGATGGCCTTGGTGATGCGCGCCGGAATGCCCGGCTCGTTGGGGGTGATGGCCTTTACTCTGCCGTCCTCGTGGTAGGTGACATCGTAGAAAGCCGGGATGTACACGCCCGGGATCTTTGCAATGTTGAGCAGCAGCTGCTTTTTGGAGATGCCCTCCTTTTTGGCCTTTTCGATCTCGGCGCAGATGGCGGGCAGCTGGTTCTCGCCCTCGCCCAGCTGGATGACGTCAAAGAAATCCGCGATAGGCTCCGCATTGCAGGCACAGGGGCCGCCCGCTACGATCAGCGGCCAGCGGTCGTCACGGTCTTTGGAATAGAACGGGATGCCAGCCAAGTCCAGCATGGCAAGGATATTGGTGTAGGAAAGCTCGTACTGCAGGGTAAAGCCCACGGCGTCAAAGGCCGTGAGGGGGTCTTTGCTCTCCATGGTGTACAGCGGCAGCTGCAGGCGCTCCATCTCCGCCTTCATATCCAGCCAAGGCATAAAGGCGCGCTCGCACCACCAGTTCTCGTGGCTGTTGAGCAGTTCGTACAGGATCTTTTCGCCCAGAAAGGACATTCCCACCTCGTAGGTATCCGGGAAGCAGAAGGCAAAGCGCACATCCACCATGTCCTTTTCTTTATAGATACTGCCGGGCTCGCCGCCGGTATAGCGTCCGGGCTTCTGCACCCGTCCCAGCGCTTCTTTCAGTTTGGGATCAAACATCGGGTCCTCCATAAACAATCCGTTTTTTGCGTTCTTTTTATTTTACCCCAAATGTGCCGGTTTTGCAATCGTTTCCGGCGGTTTGTGCATACTTTCCGTGTTTTTGCTGCCACAGCGCCCCTGCGCACGCTGCCATCTGTGCGCCGTCCAGCGGCGGCACCGGCAGCAGATTGAACAGCCCGGTCAGCAGATTCGCCGCCCAGAACGCGCTGTCTCGGATAGTGACAGTCTGCGCAAGACGCACCGCCCATACCCCGGCAAGGGCAAAATTGACTGCGGGCCCGGCGGCAGCAAGCACGAACCTCTGGAGTGGGGAGAACCTCTCCCCTGCCGTACGCATACAAAAACCGGTCATGGTCACCTCGATGACCGGCAGACGCCTTTGCTGGATGCAGTAGACAAGGATGTGCCCCAGCTCGTGCAAAACAGCCGCCAGCAGTCCCAGCCGCAGAAAGCCACTGGCATCAAAGTAGAGCAGCAGGTACACCACACCGCACAGCAGCACCGGGTCCCGGAATACAAGCTTCCCCACCCGCAGCCGGTTCACGGGGCATTCTCCAACAGGGCGGCGGGGTCGCAGGCAGTGCCCTGCTGCCACAGTTCCAGATGCAGGTGCGCACCGGTGGCGCGGCCTGTCTGCCCTACTGTGCCCAGCGTCTGCCCGGCCTGCACCACCTCTCCCGGGCGGACATAGAGGTATTGCAGGTGCGCGTAGCGGGTCTCGCAGCCATCCGGGTGCAGGATGCGCAGATGGTTACCGTAGCTTGGGCTGTATGCCGCCGCAGTCACTACCCCGCCCTGCACCGCTTGCACTGCCGTGCCCGCCGCGCAGGCAAGGTCAAGTCCCCGATGGAACGCAGACTTGCCAGTAAAGGGGTCTGTCCGCGCGCCGTAGGCGTCCGAGACGCGCCACGCCGTGGTATCCAGCGGAAAGCAGTGCTTTTGCGTGTTCCGGGCAGCCTGCACCGGCAAAGCTGCCAGCAGACAGAGTGCCAGCCCTGCCAACACAAGTGCCATGATACCCCACCGCCGTCTGCGTATTTTTGCTGCCTGTCCGCTCCGTTTTACCCGCATACGCCCGCCCTCCTATCCTGAAAAGTGTATGCACAAGCGGCAGACAGGAGAACACAAACAAAAAAGCAGAGCCGCCGCACAAATCTCTGCGCAGCAGCTCCGGTTTTGGTTTACATGATTTTACAGCTCAGCGCCGGAAAAAGTTCCCGATGCGTTCCAGCAGGCTCTTTTTCTTGGGCGCGGTGACAGCAGGCTTTGCAGCCGGGCGGGGTGCAGCGGGCGTTTTCGGCGCGGGCTGCGCAGCGCGGGGCTTGTTGTTCAGCATCTGTTCCAGTGTCTCGTAGTGGTCGGGCTGCTGCGCCGCCGGGGCGGCATTCTCTGCCTTTTCCGGTGCGGGCTGGAACACATGGGGCAGCTCCTGTTTGAGCTGTTCCACGGTAACTTCCTGACAGACTGCCGCCGGTTTTTCCGTTTCCGGGGTGGAGGTGGTGCACTTCCACGGCTCGGGGCGCTGCCAGTCGTTGCGCAGCAGCTCGTACATACCCATCTGGCCGTTGACCAGCGGCTCACCCTCGGCGGGCTTCACCTTCTGATAGCTGCCGCTGGCATCCATGACTCGGGCGTTGACGTTATCCCGCAGCTGCAGCTGAAGGATATCGGTGAGCTTTTGCACCAGAACAGGATCCTCCACCCGCACGCCTACCTCCACACGGCACTCAGTATTACGGGTGAGGAAGTCACCGGAAGCAATGTAGATGCGGGTGTGGGTGCCATCAAAGAAGCTGTAAATGCGGCCATGCTCCAGATACCGTCCCACCAGACTGCGGATGTGCAGATTCTCGGTCTTGCCGGGCACCTCTGCGCGCACGCAGCAGATGCCGCGCACGATCATATCAATGCGCACCCCGGCGCAGCTGGCTTCCTGCAATTTCAGGATGATATCCCGGTCGCTGATGGAGTTGTTTTTCAGGATCATGGAAGCCGGGCGGCCCATGCGGGCGGCAGCGATGATATGATCCATCTCGTCCAGCAGCACGCTCTTGAAGCGCAGCGGGGCAACCAGCATCTTGTCGCTTTCCTCGGTGAGCTGCTGCACAGCCAGATTGCGGAACACTTTGGAGGCTTCCTCGCCGATGCGCTCGTCTGCGGTGATGAAGGAATAATCGGTATACAGTTCGCTGGTTTTTTCGTTGTAGTTGCCGGTACCGATCTGGGTAATGTAGGAGTAGCCCTCTGCGCCCTTGCGGGTGATGAGGGTCAGCTTGGAGTGCACCTTATAATCCTCGAAGCCGTAGATGACGGTGCAGCCGGCGCTTTCCAGCTGCTTGGACCAGTCGATGTTGTTCTGCTCGTCAAAGCGGGCGCGCAGCTCCACCAGCGCTACTACTTCCTTGCCGTTTTCGGCGGCTTCCATCAACGCCTGCACGATCTGGGACTCCCGCGCCATGCGGTAGAGGGTCATCTTGATGGAGATGACATCCGGGTCCTGTGCGGCCTTTTTGAGCATGGTGATAAAGGGACGGATGGACTGGTACGGATAGCTGAGCAGCACGTCATGCTTCTGCACCTCGGTGGCAAGATCATAGTCCGGCGGCGGCAGCATGGGGCGTGCGGGGGTGTAAAACAGCGCCGGGTGACCCTCGGCCTCCATGCGGCCGGAAAGCTTAAAGAAGAAGCTCAGGTCCAGCGGGCTCTTTTGCAAGAACACCCGCTTGCGGGTCAGTTCCAGACGGCTGCACAGCAGCCGCTCCACCTCCGGTGCGGGGGCGGGCGTGATCTGCAAACGGACAGCGGCCAGCTTGCGGCGGCGCCGGAGCAGCTCGGTCATGATCTCGCGATAATCAATATCGTGATCCATCATGCCCTCTTTTACATCGATATCCGCGTTGCGGGTGACCCGGAACAGGCATTTTTCCTGAATGGAATCCTTGCCGAAAATGTTGGACGCATAGTGCAGCACCAGTTCCTCGGTGAGGGCAAACTGCACAGCGCCGTCCTTTTTGATAAAATGCATCCGCTCCATCTGGCTGGAGATGGGCACGATGCCAAGGCTCTGCTCCTGTGTGTGCTTTTCCTTGAGCAGCACGCCAAGGTAGATCTCCTTGTTGCGCAAAAACGGGAACGGGTGGCGGTTATCTACGATCTGCGGGCTGAGGATGGGGAACAGTTCCGACTGGAAGTATTTTTTCCAGAGATGCTCTTCTTCCTTGGTCAGGTGGTCGAAATCCACCTTATGGTAGCCGTTCTCTGCCAGATTTTCCAGCGCCTTTGCGTAGAATTTATCGCATTCCTCCTGCAGCTGCGCCGTTTTGGGCATAATGGCGGCCAGCTGCTCGGCGGCGGTCATGTTGGTCTTGTTTTCCCGCTTTTCCTTTTTGGTCTTGCTCTGCTCAAGGTTTGCGCGCTCCTGCAAGGAGCCTACGCGCACCATGAAAAACTCGTCCAGATTGGAGCCGTAAATTGCCAGAAACTTGATCCGCTCGCCCAGCGGGACGTTTTTGTCCTTGCCCAGCGCCAGAACGCGGCGGTTGAAATCCAGCCAGCTCAGTTCGCGGTTGATAAAGATCGATTCGTCACTCATAACAATATATCTCCGTATTTCCTCTTTGACCATGGCAACAAGCGGGCTGCGCCCTAGCGGACATACGCCTGCCCTGCCCATGAATCCACCATTGCTTGGGTAATGCCCGGCACCTGCGCGGCATCCTCCACCTGTGCAAACGGGCCATACTGCGCCCGGTAGTCCAGAATAGCCTGTGCATTGCGGGGACCGACGCCGGGCAGAGTGCACAAAGCGTCTGCATCGGCTGTGTTCAGCTCCACCTGTGTGTACTCCGCCAGCGCCTTTGTGTCCGGCAGTGTCTGCGGGGTCTGTGCTTGCAGCGGCACTGCAAACCGGAACGCCAGCCCTGCACAGATCCCTGCGGCGGCAAGGCACAGCAGAAGAAACAGCCCCTCGCGGTGCTTTTGGTTCGGCATAGGTCCTCCTCCCCATTCTACCTGATTTTTTGCTAAAAAGAAAGCCCTCTGCGGGAAAATAGCAGAGGGCTTTGCACAAATTTTACACGGATTTTTCAGCAGCACGCACCATGCGGTACAAAACCTCCACAGCAGCGCCACCGGCGGCATCCGTCAGGGTGATCTGCTCGGCGGCAAGGCGCAGCTCTGCCGGGGCATCGGCGGCCACTGCGCTGTGCTCTACAGCCTGCACCAGTTCCAGCATGGGCTGACCGCCCGCCAGCGCAAGAACCTGCTCCGCGCCCACCTGCGCCATGGCGCAGACGGTGTCCAGCATTTCCCGGCCAGAGATTCGCTTCGGGGTGAGAACAAGAGTGTCCGGGGCGATACGCTCGCCCAGCAGGGCAACATGATCCCCGATGGCCTTTTCTGCCAGCGAGATTAGGGGTACAGACTTGCTGTCCTGATACAGCAGCACCCGCAGCACCTGCTCGGGGCGGATGTCGGCGGCGTTTGCCAGCAGATACGGGGTCCACTCCTGCCGCAGATGGCGCTCCAACGCATTGCTCATGCGCAGCACCCGGGTGGTGCCGTCCTGCATCTGCACGGCGACACCCACGCCGGGGGTATCCGGCAGGCAGGTAAAAAGCTCCTGCTGCTGGGCAAAGCTGCACAGGGGCACCCGGTTGCCATCGGCATAGTGGTAGGCCATGGTGCCGCCGCACACCAGCGCAGGCGCTGCCAGACGCACGCTGCCCAGAATGGAGCGCACGGCGCGCGGAGAGCGCTGCGAAAAAACAGTCAGTCTGCCGCCGCGGCTACTGAACAACTGCAAAACATCCCGCACCACCTGGGTCAGATTGCCATCCTCGCCCAGCAGCAGGTTATCCAGATCACAGAGCACCAGAGTGGATGCCAGAGAATCGTTCATGTGTTTTTCCTCCTGAGTGTTGCGAGAAAATGGGTAAAGTAGTCCGGCAGTTCGGAATCGAACCGCAGCTGCTCTCCGGTGATGGGGTGGATAAAGCCCAGCGTTTTGGCGTGCAGGCACTGGCCGTGCAGGCTGGTGATGCAGTTGTGAGGGCCGTACACCGGGTCCCCCGCTACCGGATGGTGGATGGAGGCCATGTGTACGCGGATCTGATGGGTGCGGCCGGTTTTTAGGCGGCATTCCAGCAGGGTGAACTCGCCCAGCCGCTCCAGCACCTTGTAGCCGGTGTAGGCGTACTTGGTGTGAGGCTCGGTGGCCGGGTAGACCGCCATTTTTTTGCGGTCGGTCTTGCTGCGGCCAAGGTTTGCTTCCACAAAGCCCTCGTCCTGCGCAAAGCCGCCGTAGACCACCGTCTGATAGGCACGCTCCACGCTGTGCACCGCCATCTGCTGGGAAAGACCGATGTGGGTGGCGTCGTCCTTTGCCACCACCAGCAGGCCGCTGGTGTCCTTATCGATGCGGTGGACAATGCCGGGGCGGATCTCGCCGCCAATGCCGGAAAGGCTGCCCTTGCAATGCCACAGCAGGGCGTTGACCAGCGTGCCGTCCGGGTTGCCGGGTGCGGGGTGCACCACCATGCCCTTGGGCTTGTTGACCACCAGCAGGTGGGCGTCCTCGTAGACGATATCCAGCGGGATATCCTGCGGCACGGCCTCGATGGGCTTTGCGTCAGGGATCTCCAGCAGCACGGTGTCTCCTGCCTTGAGTTTCAGGCTTTTGGCCACAGCCTTGCCGTTGCACTGCACATGACCCTCGGCCACCAGCGCTTGCAGCGCCGAGCGGGACAGGCCAGTGTCCTCACCGCTGAGAAAGCGGTCGATGCGCTGCCCGGCAGTCTCCTGCTCTACGATAAATTCACGCTGTTCCATGGTTTATTGCTCCTTGGCGGCATCATCGGCATGGAGCTCATCCAGAAAGATCACCAGCACCCACAGTGCCACGCCCACGCAAACACAGATATCCGCAAAATTGAACACAGCAAACCGCATGAACAGCAGGTTGATGTAGTCCACTACCTCGCCGTTGAGCACACGGTCGATCAGGTTGCCGATACCGCCGCCCAGCACCAGCACCAGTGCTGCCTGCTGCAAGCGCTTGCCGCGGCTGCGGAAGAACAGCCCATAGGCCACTGCCAGCAGCGCCGCACTGGTGGCGATGATCAGGAACAGCTGCTTGCCGCTGAGCAGGCTGAAAGCCATGCCCTGATTGAGCACGAACCGCAGCTCCACTACATGGGGGATGAACGGCATAGCGCCAACCGGCTGCAAAGCCTGCACCGCCCACAGCTTGATCAGTTGGTCGATGCCGACCAGTGCCGCCACAGCCGCCAGATTGAAGAGTACAAATGCCATTAG
>ENA-OROL01000786-OROL01000786.1-human-gut-metagenome-genome-assembly--contig:-NODE-786-length-29467-cov-34.248606_pt1 | contig 29467 bp, 23 predicted proteins | sample MGYA00242128_ERZ509048 | MGnify/ENA primary metagenome ERZ509048 (study PRJEB26280, sample SAMEA2338750) | human gut metagenome | biome: human gut; feature: human-associated habitat; material: faeces...
CCGCCGAAGGACGGTTGTATAATCGTAGCCCCAGGTTGGCTTGCCTACCTGGGGTCTGTTGAAGGATGAAGAATCTACCGCCGAAGAGCGGTTGTATGAATTATTTGCGTTTGTGTTATTGGATTTGCGAACCGACCATGAGTTGACATCTACAACCGCTCTTCGGCGGTAGATGTGTGTGCGTGGCGTCACGGGGTAGGCAAGCAAACCCCGTGCTAACGTATGAAACCGCTCTTCGGCGGTTTTTCGAATGGCAAAGTGCGTTGTTTATGGGGAAGTGGCGTACCTCCGGCACGCAGTTGAGAGGGAGATGGCTGAGTCCCGGCACGCTGCCGCTTCGCTCCGCGTACCGGGTTACGTGAGGGTGTCGTCGCTCCGCGACGAAATGCGCCTCTCTGGATGCCTCTACAACCGCTCTTCGGCGGTAGATGTGTGTGCGTTGGCGTCACGGGGTAGGCAAGCCAACCCCGTGCTAACGTATGAAACCGCTCTTCGGCGGTTTTCCTCGGCGTCACTTGCGAAGCTTTTGCCAGAACAAAAAAAGCTGCCCGATTCTCTAATCGCAGCAGCCCAATGTACAAATTATTCATTGGTGCTTCCATGGCATTTCAAACTAAAGGACAAACAAATAGAAACGCTGTAAACATCGATGTTTACAGTCACAAAATTAGGGAATAAATCAGAATTTGCAAATAAAGGATGCCGAATTTGTAAGTTTAATCTACGAAACGGCGAGTTTTGCCGTTGAGTCATGAATCTGTCCGTATGTTGATATTTTTTGGTAAAAACAGGCGGTGGAAAATGCGTCTTTATTGCGGGAAAATTCGTATATTTGTACGTTTAAAGGCTAATTGAAAAGAGAATGACTGAAAACAAAGAAAACTATAGTGCCAGCAATATCCAAGTGCTTGAGGGCTTGGAGGCTGTGCGCAAACGTCCGGCCATGTATATTGGCGATACGGGACCAAAAGGACTGCATCATTTGGTTTATGAGGTTGTTGACAACTCCATCGACGAGGCTCTTGCCGGGTATGCCACTCATATAGAGGTGGTCATTGGCGAGGACAACTCTATTACGGTTGTCGACAACGGTCGTGGTATCCCAGTCGATAAGCATGAGAAGCTGCACAAGTCGGCACTCGAGGTTGTTCTGACGGTGCTTCATGCCGGAGGTAAGTTCGATAAAGGCTCGTATAAGGTTTCCGGCGGTCTGCACGGAGTCGGCGTTTCGTGTGTCAACGCGTTGTCGTCATATCTGCGTGCCGAAGTGCGCCGCAACGGGCATGTCTATATGCAGGAATACGCTTACGGACATCCGAAGGCCCCGGTTGCGATAGTGGGCGACACGGAAGAGACGGGAACGAAGGTGCTTTTCAAGCCAGACCCAAGCATATTCCAGGAAACGACAGTATATAATTATGACACACTCGCCAACCGTCTGCGCGACCTTGCGTTCCTTAACCAAGGCATTCATCTGACGCTTACTGATATGCGTGAGAAAGACGAGAATGGCAATCCAAAGAGCGAGGTGTTCTACTCAACGGAGGGCTTGAAGGAGTTTGTCCGCTATATCGACCAGTCGAAGGAGCATCTTATCGACGACATCATTTATATCAACACCGAGCGCCAGGGCATCCCTGTGGAGGTGGCGTTTACTTACAATACAGCGTTCAACGAGAATATATATTCGTTTGTCAACAATATCGACACCATCGAGGGCGGTACGCACCTTACGGGTTTCCGCCGCGGATTGACGTCGACGTTGAAGAAATATGCCGACGACTCCAAGATTCTTGAGAAGGAGAAGGTGACAGTCGATCCTGCCGATTTCCGTGAAGGATTGACAGCGGTTATTTCGGTAAAAGTGCTGGAGCCGCAGTTCGAGGGTCAGACAAAGACAAAACTCGGCAACAACGAGGTTATCGGAGCCGTTCAGACTGCCGTCAGCGAGGCGTTGGGCATATATCTTGAGGAGCATCCGAAGCAAGCCCGCACCATCGTGGAGAAGGTGGCGCTTGCAGCCCGTGCGCGTCAGGCAGCCTACAAGGCCCGTGTGAGCATCCAGCGCAAGTCGCCTCTTGGCGGTGGCGGATTGCCTGGCAAATTGGCCGACTGTGAGTCGAACACGGCAGAGGATTGCGAATTGTTTATCGTCGAGGGAGACTCTGCAGGCGGTTCGGCAAAGATGGGCCGTGACCGTGTGCATCAAGCCATCCTTCCGCTGCGCGGTAAGATTCTTAACGTTGAAAAGGCGATGGAGCATAAGATTTTCGACAATCAGGAAATCACCAACATTTTCCGTGCGCTTGGCGTGACCATCGGAACAGAAGACGATCCGAAGGCACCAAACATCAGCAAGTTGCGCTATCATAAGATTATCATCATGACCGATGCCGATGTCGACGGCGCGCACATTGCCACGTTGTTGATGACGCTGTTCTTCCGCCGTATGCGTCCGATTATCGAAAATGGTTATCTCTATCTTGCCACACCGCCGTTGTATAAGTGTACAAAGGGCAAGACCGAGCGTTATTGCTGGACCGATGACCAGCTGCGCAGCTTCATTCAGGAGTTTGGCCGTGGCGATGAGAAATCGGTGAATGTGCAGCGTTACAAAGGTCTTGGTGAGATGATGGCAGAGCAGCTTTGGGAAACGACAATGGATCCTGAAAACCGTTGGCTCAAGCAGGTAAACATCAGCGATGCCGCTGCCTGCGACCGTATATTCTCGATGCTTATGGGTGAGGACGTGGCTCCGCGCCGTGAGTTTATCGAAAAGAATGCCACTTACGCCAATATCGACGCATAGCGTTGTCAAGGCTACATATAAAAATCAGCGCCGCGGACAATCTCCGCGGCGCTGATTTTTTGTTGACTGAGGCTAAAGCGTGACAGAGTCGAGGTCGTCGGGCACGACGATGTGTCCGCTGAAATTCAGCGCAGCCTCGGCAGCGTAAGCCTTTTGTCTCGACGGCAGCGAGTCGTCTTCAGTGTGGTATATGATCAGGTTGCGCGCATGCAGCGTCGCGGCGGTTTTTCCGGCGTCGAGCGCCGTGCTGTGGTGCTTTTCGTAGGGTTTATACCTTTCCGCCTCGCTGTGCAGGCAGAACGCCTCCGTAAGCAGCCAGTCGGCGTTTTGTGCCACGTCGCGGTTTGCATCGTTCAGCGGCTCGTCACCGAGACACACCACGGTTTTTCCTTCCGGCGTCACCGCACGGAATCCGTATTGCTCCTCTTTAGTGGAGTGGAGGCTGAAAAACGTTATGTCCATACCGGCAATTTTCCGCTGGCAACCATCGGTCAGCACGTCGATAACGATGCGTTCCTGAAATATGTCGAAGTCTTTTTTAGAGAACGTCAGCCGGCATATCTCCGTCAGCACGTTGATTACGCGTTTGTGCCCGTAGATGTGCAGCGCGCCGTCGTAAGCCTGTTTCTTTACCGCGTTGACCACAGCGCGTGCCACCCATACGGCACCAATAACGTGGTCGGTGTGTGCATGAGTCAGAAACAGGTGGTTGATGTCGGCAATCGCCACTCCCGCCTTTTCAAGTTGTGTCAGGATGCCGTTGCCTCCACCGGCGTCGACCATCAGCCGCGACACACCGCAGTCGATGATGAAACACGTGTTGTAGCATCGCGTCACGAAGGCGCTTCCCGTGCCGAGTATGGTGATTCTCTCTGCCATCAGGTTGTTATTTCTTCTGTTTGCAGCAGTGCTTTCTCACGTTGCGGCATGTAGTGTCGGCTTGCATGCGCGTCTTGCGGCAGGTGGTGTCGGCCTGCACACATGTTTTTTTGCAGGCAGTGTCGGTCAGCTCTCTCGCTTTGCAGCAAGTTTTTTGTGGGCGTTGGCAGCACAATTCTGTTTTCTGCTTGCAGCAAGATTTCTGTTTTCCGCATTTCTGTTGCGCGGCGATTATTCCCGCGCCCGCCAATGCTATGGCGGCAATGATTACAAATTTTTTCATAACAGTCTATTTTAATTTTGTCGGTTTGGCAAGTTCAATCACTTCGAGATCCTTTATCGTTCCGCCGTCCACATACAGGCGAATCAGTGTGCGCACCGCCTGCCAGCCGTAGACTCCCGCAGCTCCCGGGTTGATGTGCAGCAGCCCGAGTTGGCGGTCGTAGATCACTTTAAGAATATGGCTGTGTCCGTCAACGAAGATTTGCGGACGCTTCACCTCGAGTTTGAATTTCACCCCAGGCGCGTATTTTCCGGGATATCCGCCGATGTGGGTCATCGCCACGCGCACTCCGTCGGTTTCCCAGTCGCGCCAAGTGCCGAGAGTGCGTCGCATCGGTTGCCCGTCGATGTTTCCAGCCACAGCCCTCACCGGAGCGATGGCGTTCAGACGCTCGAGCACCTCGTTGGTTCCTATGTCGCCGGCATGCCAAATTTCGTCGCATCCTGCGAAATGCGTAGCGTAGCGGTCGTCCCAATATCCGTGGGTGTCGGAAAGTATGCCAATTTTCTTCATTACTCAAAAATACAATAAAAAATGGAGAAAAATATGTTTTTAAACACTATTATAGAAAATGAAATAAAAAGTTTACATCTTTTTATTTAAAAAGTCTTGCACGTATCAAAATCAAGTGTTATATTTGAGGTGTGAAAGGAAAAGTCAAGGCGACTTTTCAGTTCTCCCAATCTTGATTCTTTGGATCAGGTGCCGTGGAAATAAGAATTTATTACCTGAAGAAAAACCGCTTTTTTCGAAATATATATGTTTTTATAGATTGTAGATTTATAGATGGCCACTGTTGTGAAACAACGGCCATTTTTTTATGCCTTGTCGTAAGTGCTGGCATAAAAATAACACAACCGGATTTCTTCCCAGAGACCCGGCTGCGTATAAGCTATGCTTCCATAGCTTCCCAAACAAATATATTTTCGATGTATTTTCTGGGACAAAGATAATACTTTTATTTAGTATTCAGTTGTAAAAAAGTGCTTTTAGATTTAATTTACAAATTTACACATCTGTATAGATGTCTTAGTTCGCTGATTCATAACTGATAATGGTGTAAAAATAAAGTCTGTGCTAAAAAACGATGATATAGACTAAATGTTAAACATTTTAGTATATTATCATTTCACAACAACTTTTTTCCCATTAACGATATAAAAACCGGCAGGGAGTGCGATAGTCGTTTCATCAGTCACAATTCGTTTCGCCACGATTTGTCCGGCAACGTTGTAGACGGCAACAGAGGTTGGAGATGCAACGCTTATCTTTACGGCTCCGCTGACAGCCCAAATGCGTGCATCGTCGGCAGTTTCGGTTGTAGAAATGCCACCAAAAACGTCTTTGAGGTTGATTGACATCACCGTTGCGGTGAAATCCTTCTGGTTTGTGTAGTCATACACGTTTCCGAGCACGTTGATGCCCTTTCCTTTGGCGCGTACACCGGCGAGTAGGGAGCTGTTGACAAACTTGGCGTAGAAAGTGGTCGGATATCCCGCGCTTGCAGGCTCGTTGGTTGTTGCGATTACGTTTTCGTTGGCATTCTCACCGTCGAATTCAAACAACGAAGAGCCCTGCTCGTTGGCGTTGGCGATGTTGTATCCGAAAGCATAGATTTTGTTGCCTTTGATGGTTGCGCTGTAGAGGCCAGAGATGCCCTCGCTTACGCACACACCTTTTGACAACGCACCGTCGGCAATGCTGAAGCCAATCACCATACCCTCAAGCTTTGTGCCCGACGACATTGTGACAACATCTGTCGCACCGGCAGCCTTGTATCCGCCTTTCACAAGTCCGGAAACCAATACAAAACCCTCGCTCACGTCGATACCTTTTACTTGCGAAGTGTGCTTGCCGTCGGAAGCGGCTACAGAGTTTGCGATGCTTGCCCAGACAGGGACAAGGTCGGTTGAGAACGCGGCGGCAAACACATCGTCGAATGTGGTCGGGGCAAGCGTGATGTCGGCAAAAGCGATAGTGTTGCCTTCCGCTTTCGCTTTCACGCGTCCGGCAACAAAGATTTTACCGTCGGCAAAAGTCACAGCGTCGATATAGTCCTCAGCGTCGGTGCCTGAGATGTCGAAACTCTTCACGAAGTTTCCGGCATTGTCAAGTTTCACGAGATAGAGCGACTTGGCAGAGCGTGCAGCCACGGTGTTTTCTCCAAAAGAGAGCGTTTTTGCATGCTGTCCGCCGATGTAGATGTTGTCGGTGTTGTCGACAGCGATTTTCGCAGTCAAAGAGCTTGCGTCGTCGGCAGCGAAATGCTTGAACCAGTCGAGGTGGCCGTCGGCAGAAATTTTAAGCACGACAATGTCGTAGACCGCGCTTCCGGCAAAAGCCTTTTCTATGGTCGTTGTGTGGTTGTCGGCGTCAACGATGTCAAGAATTGAGTTGGCAGGAATGTCGGTGGCTTCTTTTGCGTTGAATGCAGTGAAACTTGTCACGGCAGCCACGACCACACCGCCGTCAGAAGTGGTGGCGGCAGAAGCGTTTGCCACGCGGCCCTGTTTTGAATAAACGTGCCAAGCGGCTGTTCCGTCGGCGTTCACTTTGGTGAGAAGTAGGTTGTCGTTGCCCGAAGTAGCTTTGTTGGGCGCGCCGAACGCCACCTTCTCCTGGCTGCCGAAGTTGACGAAATTCAGCGAGTTGTCGTTGCCTTTCGACACGAATTTCGACACGAGGAAAGTGTTGTTGTCACTTGCCGCCACGGCTTCAGGCGTGCTGATTCCGTTGTTTGCGTTGATTGGAGTCACCCAGTTTGCAGTTGCTGTGAATCCCTGTGCGCCTGCAGACATAGCCGAGGCTGCGAGAATCATTGAAAAAAGTAAGTTTTTGTTCATATAAATAATTTTTTAATGTTAGAAAACGAGTCCAATGGTCGCCGCGTAATTTGAGGCGTTGACCGAGCCGGCATATCGGAAGCCGGTCCATGCCAGGCGGCAGAAGATGCCGAAGCGATGGTTTGCCGCGAAGTCGGCTTGCGCGGCGGCGTGGTATGCGCAGTCGTTGTTTGCCATCAGCAGGTATTGCCGTTCGGCAGATGTGTTGAGCGCCGACGTTTCGGTTTCCGACATTGTCAGTTTTGAAGACGTGCGGATGCGTGCGGATGCTCCGGCTTTGGCCGACAGCACACACCGATTGGCGTGCCAAGCCACCGCCGCGTCGGCACCGGCGATGGCGGCATTGCCTTCCATCAGACGTTCAGGCTCGGTATACCGCCATCTGTCGGAAGCATATCCTCCAGTGGCACGTGCTTGTATGCGCACATTGCCGAGAGTATGCTCGTAGGCAAAGCGCAGCGAGCCCTCGGTGGTCGACCTGCGGAACATCGTTAGCGAAGCGATTTCCGGATATATGTTGTTTTCCGCCTCACCAAAGATATTCTCATTTCCGTCGCGTTGTGTGCGGGTGATTTCAGCCTCCACAGCAAACGTATTTGTCGCGGCAAAACGTGTCAGAATGTGGGCGGCGGCATTGAAGCGGTGCTCGGCGACCGACGCCATCGGGAGTTCGTTGAGCGACGATATGATTTTGTCAAACCCGAAATAATCATAAGCCACGTGTATGCCGGCATTGGTGATTTTTCCTAAAGCCGAAGCCGCGTCGGCTTGGATGCCGAAATTTCTGCCGTTGTAGTATGTGTTGGTGTTCGAGCCGCGGAAACGGAAATAGTCGGTTCCGAGGCCAGTGGCATGGTAAACCGTAGGCTGAAACGTCTCGTTGTAGAATTTCACCACGTTTGTCTGTTTGTATTTTCCCGCTTTAAGCGCCACTCCGAGCCACCGCCACCGCATTCCGGCGGCGAAATCGAGGTCGCTTGTCAGGTTTCGTGGACGAGGGTCGACGGTGCGGTAGGCAAGAAGAGCGTTGTAGCCGGCAAAGGCACCGAGCGTCACGCCGCCTTTCAATGTGTGCGCAAAGCCACCGCTGAATCGGTAGTTCTCCTCGTGGAGGTCGCCGCCGACAAGGTCGGCAGTGACATAAGGATATACCGTCTGATAGTCAGACGACTCGTTCAACATCACGTTGCGCCGCTGACCGAAATCGTATCCAGCCTCGCCCCAGATGTCGTTGCTTCCTTTCTTCACATAAGCTTTCGCCTCTATTCCCGCGCGGTTCGATCCGTCGCCCTCCTCAATCAGTCTCGCCTCCTGCTGACTGTCGTATCTCCAAAAAGCATCAATCGTAGTTAGAGAAGAAGCAAACCGGTCTTTCATCAGCGCTGGATTGTCGTAACGCCAAGTCGCCACGTTGGTTTCAAGACTTGAATGGCAGAGGCGTCGCGTCAGCACGTCGGTTTTCTGTTGCGCCGCGACTGATGCCGAAGCCAGAATGATTGATATGTATATAAGTCGTTTCATTCGCAATGTCATTTTATTATCTGCACACCGTCGTAGGTTATTGTCGAAGCCTTCTCACCGCTGGCATTTACTGCCGACTGCTGCACCTCGATTATTGAAGGCGTGCAGGCGGGGTTGAAGTCGAGCGAAGAATTGTTGGAGTCTTTCAGCACTCTGCGCCCGTCGGCTGTCAGATACAGCATTTTCCGGCGCACGCTTTTGAAGAATCGGTCGCTGTCGGAGCTCATCCGTCCGCACCAAGTCCAACCGGCGTCGATTGCCGCCGGCAGCACGTTCCATTTGCGGTCTGACTCCACGCTGCAGTTCACGCCGTCAACAATCCATTGATTCGGAATCTTGAATCCGTCGCCGCTCATGGGGAAAGTGCCCGACGGGAGGTACAGCGTATAATTGTAGGTGTAGTAATAGTCGGTCAGAAACTCCTGTTTGCTGACAGGGATGCGTGCAAGAGCAAACGACGTGAATCCCTGGTTGTGGAGAATGAAAATGCTCTTCGTGTCGCAATACCATTTGTCCATGTTTGGCACCTCGGGATTGTCGATGTCTGTTTGGCTCGGCACGGTCGATTCGTCATACCATTCGAAGTCGGCGTCTGACAGGTTGAATGAGTTTTCGTTCGACACGCGATGGTCGATAGCTGTGTCGCAGATGGTGAGCGACTGCCCTGGCAGCACGGGATGGTCGGTGCCGCTGCCCGGAATCACATAGACGGCGTGCACCGTCATCGCCTGATTCTTGAGGTCGGGCGAGAACTTGTACGACTGTGTGGAGCGGAACTTCGATTCCACAAACGCCAGTCCGTCGGCATACAGCACATGGCTGGTGTTGTTGTAGATTTTGAAATAAGTGTCGCCGATGTAGCTTGAGCCGGATGTACGCCGAGTGCCTGTGAAGAAGATTTCCTCGAAGATGAAATCATCGTTGTCGGCGACAAGATACACTGGAAGCGACAGCCTGATGCCGTCGGCAGTGGCGCGCACCGCCTCGGCATTGCCCGACAGTCTGCCCTTTACGGTGGCGGCATCGTCACCAGAGCCGTTGGTGTAGGTCACATCGGCTTGATATGAGCATTCGTAGAAGCCCACCGGCAGCGAGATTGCACCTGTGGTGTTGAATGTTGTTGTCTCGCCGGTGGTCAGGTTGCGGAACGAGAGCTGCTCGTTGTCGATTGTCAGGCCGGCAACGTCGGTCTGCGGCACTATTTCCACCGTAGCATTGACGCGCGGCACACTGGCATCGTCGGCGCAGGCTTGCAGCAGCGCAGCCGTTATTGAGATTAATATGTAGAGAAATCGTCGCATAGTGCTAAAAAGTTAAGTTGGCCTCCACTCCGAAATACGGACTCACGTTGCGGCGGATTTTATAGCCGTTGGAGTAGTAGTCGGGGGTGTAGTCGATTATTTTGTTTGCAAACATTGACAGACGCAGGAATTTGCCTATGGTTTTTGTCGCTTTCAGGTTGACGCTCATGGCAAACGGCACGGTGAACTGTCGGAAAGCATCGTCGTTGTATGTCTTTATGAGTCGGCTCAGCACGGGGTCGGCCGCCGAGGCATCGGTGTATTCGTGCAGAGCGCCGTCGGCGGCGTCGAGATATGCTGTAGGGCGTCCGTTTTTCGGCATGTCCTGTGTCTTGACAAACCAAGAACATTGCACTGATGTGGCGAAAATCAGTCCCCATTCAGGAATTTGAGTGTCAAACATCAGGTTGGTCGACAGCGTCTCGTTCCAGTCTCCGTCGTTCCAGTCGTACAGTCCAACGTATCGGTCGCTGACGGCTGAACCGTCGACCACGTCGGCAACCGACACAAACATCGGCAGACTGTTGCTGTAGCGCGTCTTGAACCATGCACCGTTGATGTTTACGCGTGTGCGCAGCGGGCGGATGCGTGCCGACGTGAATTGGAACTCAATTCCCTCTTTGTCTATCCTCGTGCCGTTGTCGGCGCGTGTGTATCCGTCAAGTTTGCGCTTGGCGGTGTATGGCAGCCCTTCGAGCGACGGTTTTCCTGTCAGCGAACGGCTGTCGATGGCTGTCTCGTCATAATCGTTGTAGTCGTAGACTCCGTATACAGCCATATACCTGAATCCCGACGACATATTCTCGCGAAAATAGTCGACAGAGATTGTGTTGTCGCCAAACGAAAAGTCCATGCGCAGCTCTTTCTTAATGTTTGAGGCAGGGCGTATGTTGTAGTTTGTCGGGTCCTGAATGTAGCTGCGCACCACAAACCTGCTGTAGTCCTGCGGATGGTTTGGGTCGTAGTAACCCAGTTCGGTGATGTCGTTGTAGTGCTTGTCGGGATAGAGATAGTTGAGAGTGGGCATTTTCGACGTCTTGCCCACACCGCCGGCAAAACTCAGTGCAATGCGGTGTCCAGCCCATTCCCATGCGGGCAGCGACCACTTCAGGTTGGCGCGCGGGTCGAGGTAGATGTGGCCCTTCATCGCATACCGGATGTCGAGTCCGGTAAGGCTGTTTGTGCGCAGACCGGCCTGCAGCTCGATCCTGTGGGATGCAAGTTCTGCCTTGCCGTTGTACTCGATGAACGCCGACACCTGCGACAGGGCAGGGATGTCGCTGAACTTGCGTGGACGCGAGCCCCATCCCGACACAGACAGCGGACGGCTTAGGTCGTAGACCTGACCGCGTCCGAAATTCTTGGCATAGTTCCAGTCGGCACCGGCGAGCAGGTTGCTGGTCAGCGCGCCCGTTGTCAGCGCAAAGTTGGCTTTCGCTTTTGCGTAGGCGGTGAAAGGCTTTCCGTCGCTGAGAAACGAAGCCTCATACTCGGAGAATATCAGAGCCGCGTCGTGCACGCCTTCCTCGCTGGTAGTGGGCACAATGCCGTAGCGTTGCGGCGCCACGAGCCGGCGCTGTGTGAGGCGGTCGAACTGCTGCGTTATCAGCGTGTTGATGTCGATGCTTTTAAACAATCCTTTCGCTGCTGGACGCCAGGAGATGTTGTTGGTTATGGCTATTTTGTTGTATGTCGACTTGTATTCGTCAATGCGTCCGTAGTTTATGTCGGGGTCGGCCTTGCTGTTGTCAAACGAGCCGGTATAGTCTACGGCGGCGGAGTAGCGCAGAGCGTCGGTGTTGAGCGTAAGTCGCAGCGAGCCGTTGCCGCGTCGGTATTTCTGCAGGTTGTTTGTCGGGTCGGGCTTTGCGTCGAGCATGCCTGCGTCAATGTTGAGGAGTGCGGTGTGGCTCAGCTTGAGTCCTTTTCCCAACGACAATAGTTTGCTGTAGCCGTCGGCCTTGAAACGTGCGGTGAATGGCGTGGAGCGGCGTATCTTGTTGATTTTCACCATTCCGCTTGTGAGGTTTCCATATTCCACCGACGGGATGCCGCGCACCACTTCCACACTTTCCACATCGTCGGTCGAGATGGAACGCATGTCAACACCACGGTTGGTGGTGTTGAGGTTGTTTTCGGTCGACGATGTCGTGGTGGCTGATTGTGTTGACGACAAAGGTGTGTATTGCATATTGGCATCGGTCGACAGGGGGTTGCCGTCGACCACAAACAGCGTTCCGAGGGAGGAGATTGCATAGTTGTTGTTGACCGAAGAGTTGCCTTGCGCGTCCATTGTGCCGGTTTCGCGCAGCCCTATTGTGTTGGCTGTCGACAGGTCGGGGTCTTTCTGCTGTCCTCCGGGCAGCAGTTGCATAAGGTCGCTGAGGCTGGTGGGCTGCAGAAATTCCATTGCCGAGCGGTCTATGCGCGAGGCCGTGACAGCACCTTGCGACTCCTTGGCAGTAACCACCACTTCGTGCAGCTCTGCAGCCATGACGATGGAATCGATGCGCGCCTCCTCTCCGCTTTTTTGCCCAGGTTTCTGCGATTGGGCGGGCAGCCATCCGGCGGCCAATAGTGCCAATGCAGCCAATATGTTGAGCCGTATTAGTTTGTGCATACGTTTAACTTCAATTGTGTACGGTGCAAAATTAGTTTGTGATGCGGGCGATTTCAATCGCAAAAAGTAGGTAATATGCAGATTTTGGGAGCTTTGTCGGTCATCATTTGTTGCGATTCTTGATTTTTTTGGCTGTTTCGGTGCAGTGAAGACTGTCAGGTGGCGTTTACAATACGTAAAAAACAAAAGAAACGATGATATTTAATTCAAAAAGCGGTTGGAAATGGTTGTCGGCGACGTTGTTGCCGGTGCTCGGTTTTGCAGGATGCGGTAATCCCGGCGATAGCCCTGACCTGTATGGCTCGCCGACGAGCGACTATCAATTCAAGGGGCGTGTAACAGATGCCGACGGGAAACCTGTAGAGGGCATAAAAGTGGTGTCGGGCATTGTAGAGGGCGACAGGGTGTTTCATGAAGACTCGGTGTCGACGGATGTCGACGGACACTTCGTCACCAACAGGAAATCAGCCACGTCGATTGAGTGGCAGGTGAGGGACAATATGCGCATACTTACGTTTGAGGATACGAAAAACGGCATTTTTGCCAACGACACCGTGCGTAGCGTGGACATGACCGTGAAGCAGTTGCATAAGGGCGACGGCGCATGGGATAGTGGCAGCTTTGAGGTGACCGTGCCCGATAAAAAATTGAAGCGCCGATGAAGCATCCCAACTCATTGTCGTTGCGCCGCCGCGTGGCTCTTGAACTATGGCGCAAGCGGATGGACATTGCCGTTAAAGAGCATCCTCTAAGACAACTTTTTTGGGAGTGCACGCAGCGTTGCAATCTGCATTGCCGTCATTGCGGCAGCGACTGCAGAGCAGAGGTGGGCGTGGCAGACATGCCGCTTGCCGACTTTACGCGTGTGCTCGACAGTGTTGCCCTCCGCACCGATCCCAATCGGGTGTTTGTCGTTGTCACCGGCGGCGAGCCGTTGATGCGCCATGACATAGCGGAGTGTGGCGCGGCAATTTACGAAAGGGGCTTTCCGTGGGGAATGGTCACCAATGCGTTGGCGCTTACGCCGTTGAAGTTTCAGTCGTTGCTCGATGCCGGCATCCACTCAATGACCGTCAGCCTGGACGGAATCGGCGACGACCACAATTGGATGCGCGGCAATCCCGACAGTTTCCGAATGGTGGACCGCGCCATTGATATGCTTGTGGCGCATCCGGAGGTGAAGTTCGATGTGTTGACATGCGTGAACCGACGCAACTATGGCAACCTTGACGACATAAAGCAGTTTCTTGTAAAAAAAGGAGTGAAGCAATGGCGTGTGGTGGCAGTGTTTCCTGTGGGACGTGCCGCAGCCGACCCGATGATGCGCCTGATGCCCGCCGAATATCGCGGCATCCTCGATTTCATAAAACAGACCCGCAAGGAAGGTGCAATCCACACCAATTACGGCTGTGAGGGATTCATGGGCGATTATGAGGGCGATATCCGTGACTACTTCTTTGGCTGCCAGGCAGGAATAACTACAGGATCGGTGCTTGCCGACGGCTCTGTTTCAGCTTGTGCGAGCATCCGCAGCGATTACCATCAGGGAAACATCTATGAGGACGATTTTATGGACGTGTGGGAGCATCGTTACCATCCTTACCGCGACCGCGAATGGATGCGCAGGGAGGAATGCTCCGAGTGCAAATTTTTCCGCTATTGCCGTGGCGGAGCGATGCATCTGCGTGATTCCGACGGCTCGATGCTGATGTGTCCGCTGCACAGGTTGGGATGACGCGTTTTTTTGAAAAGGGATTTTTAGACGGGGAAGTGTAAACTAATATTAATAAAACATAAATAAATCTGTATACGCGTTACGTTGTATGCGAATTAATGGCTACCTTTGCGTCGCGAAACTCGGCCAGGGTCTATTGTCTTAGATCTGCAAACCTCAGGGTAACAGAGGAAAATAAACATTTTTTATGGTAAAAAAAGGTATTATTGAAGCATTGCTTTGTGCTTTGCTCTGTGCCCCGTGTGCTGTGTGCGGACAAAATTCCGTGACACTTGCCCGTCTGTATGAGATGGCTGAGGAACAGAGTGTCAGCATGGAAGCTTTCCGCAAGGCTGTTGAAAGTGCGGAAAAAGGAGTCGATATAGCAAAAAGCCAATGGATGCCCGATGTCAGCGGCGAGCTGAGTGTGGGATATCTTGGCGACGGTTTGCTTGGCGACCGTAATTTCAGTGATTGGATGCATGTCGACAATCCTCATTTTATGAACAATTTTGCGTTGAAAGCGCAGCAGGTAATCTATTCAGGTGGAGCGATATCAGCCAGTATCGATTTGGCGGATATGGGCAAACGGATGGCAGAGCTTGACTATGCGAAAAACCGTCAGGAGATACGTTTTGTAATAGCGTCGTGTTATCTTGATTTGTGCCGGCTGCAGAACAGACAGCAGGTGATTGACAGAAACATCAGTTTGACGGAGCGCGTGATTGACAATATCAAGTCGAAATATTCACATGGGGCTGCTCTGAAAACCGATATAACACGTTACGAACTTCAGTTGGAGCGCTTGAAACTGCAACAGACGCGCATCGATGCGGCGAGGCGTGTGACGAGCACAAGACTTGCCATTATGCTTCATCAGCCTGAATCAACACTTTTTGAGGCTGATTTTGCTTCGGTGAGGAATGAAAATACAATGCTTGAAAAACAACGATGGAAAGAACTGTCGGATGGCAACATCGGCTTGCGTCAGGCGGGGTTGGCTGCAGAAATCAGCGGTAAGAAACTGGAACTGGAGAAAAGTAGCCGCCGCCCTAAAATCGCCGCTGTCGCTGAGTTGCATTTCGACGGACCGATAACGATAGAGGTACCGGTGATCAACAAAAACTTCGGATATTGGTTTGCCGGGGTGGGCATCAGCTATAATTTCTCATCGCTATATAAGAGCAACCGACGCATCAACAAGGCACGTATAGACTTGGTGCAAAGCCGTTTGCAATACGATGCAGCGCGCGAAGGCATCGACAATGCCGTGCAGGCCACTTATGCCGACTATCTCACGGCATATAAGGATTTGGAAACGCAGAGAAAATCGGTGGCACTCGCCGACGAGAACTATGCCGTGGTGCAAAACCGCTATGACAATGGTTTGGCGCTGCTCACGGATATGCTCGACGCCTCCGACTCCAAGCTCTCGGCTGACCTTGACGCTGTGGACGCTGAAATCAATATCATCTACAATTTCTTCAAACTTAAATACATCTGTAACTCATTATGAAACGTTCGGTAAAACGCATTGTGTATAATATCGTGATATTTTCCCTATTGTTGACGGGATTGGTTGTTGTGTGCTATAAATTTCTCCATTTGGGCAATGTCGAGTATACCGACAATGCCACGGTGTGCCAGCACATCACTCCGGTCAACACCCGTGTGGCTGGTTTCATCCGTGAGATTCGTTTTGAAGAAAACCAGGCGGTCAAGGCTGGTGACACGTTGGTGGTGATTGAGGATGCCGAGTTTCGCCTGCATCTGGCGCAGGCGGAGGCGGAGCTTGCAAACGCCCAGGCAGGACATCGCGTGACGTCGGCGGGAATTGCAACTACGGAAAGCAACATATCGGTCAACGACGCTTCGATAGAAGAGGCTCGTGCGCAAATGGAAAATGCAGATAAGGAGAATATGCGCTACGGAAAGCTGCTTGCCGAGGGTGCTGTGACACAGCAGCAATACGATAATGTCCACACGGCTTTCGTAGCGGCTAAAGCCCGCTATGAGCAGGCGAGCCGCGGCCGCAACTCGTCGGCGCTTGTGAAGCGCGAGCAGGGTGTCAGACTTGAGCAGAATGCCGCTGCGGTTAATATGTGTGAGGCAAATGTGCGGCTTGCCCGTCTCAATTTGTCGTACTGTGCGATAATTGCTACATGCGACGGAGTGACCGGACGGAAGACAATCCATGTCGGACAGCTTGTGCAGCCTGGACAAACGATGGTCGACATCGTCGACTCAAAGGAGATGTGGGTGCAGGCAAACTATAGGGAGTCGCAGATGTCTGGCATACACATAGGCTCGGCTGTGAAAATGAAGATAGACGCCGTGCCTGGTGTGGAATACGTAGGAACGGTCGAGTCGCTTTCAGATGCCACCGGGTCGGCGTTCTCCTCGATGCCGTCAGACAATGCAACCGGAAATTTTGTAAAGGTGGAACAGCGTGTGCCGGTGCGCATATCGCTGCACGGCAATTCTGGGGATCTGATGAAGAGACTGAAGGCTGGCTATAACGTTGAATGCGAAATCAGCACAAAATGACACCTCCTCCAATGAAATTCGCCATGCCGATGGTCAAGGACTTCGTGCCTAAGGCTGTCAGGCCATGGCTGTATGTTGTCATGGCGCTGTGTTTCCAGGTCTCGGCCGCGCGCTATCTGGGCGCGCTCAACGAGATTATAGGCGCTACGGCACAGATGCGTGAAGATGTGCTTATGTGCCTTTACTGCAATCTGGCGGGAATGGCGTTGTGGTTTCCGATGTTGTTCCGCATGAAATTCCGGTTTACCAACAAGACGCTGCTGGTCGCCGCTTCGCTCACGGTGCTGGTCACCAACCTGCTCATCGGCTATGTCACGTGGCTGCCGCTTTTATGGCTGCTGTGTTTTATTGAGGGAATAGCCAAGATTCAAGGCACGTTTGAGTGTATGTCAAACATCCAGTTGTGGATGACTCCTAAGCGCGACATGACAATTTTCTTTCCGCTTCTGCACATCGTGATACTTACGAGCATGAATCTGCAGGACTTTATGTCGGCTTATTTCGGAATGCTCGGCGATTGGAGGCTGATGCATTGGTTTGTGGCTGGCGTCCACTGCGTGGTGCTGTTGTTTTTGCTCACGTGTGTGCGGCATTTCCGGTTTATGCGGCCGCTGCCGCTGTACGGCATCGACTGGACTTCGATGGCGTTGTGGGCGGCGTTGCTTGTGCAGGTGGCATACGTGCTCAACTATGGCGACTGGTATGCATGGTTCAATCACGATGCGGTGTGGTATCTCACGGGTTCTATTCTCATCACCTTTGCCCTTATACTGCATCGGATGACGCATGTGCGGCATCCGTATATCAATCCTCGGGTGTTCACCGGATTCCGTTATGTCAAGCAGATTCTGGTGCTTGTGTGCTTCGTGGAGTGCCTTTTCGGCACAGAGCATATTCTTGAGGAGATTTATCTGGAAGAGGTGATGCATTACTCCACAATTGTCAACGCCACTCTGTGTGCTCCCGCATGTGTGGGATGCGTATGCGGATGCCTGTTTTCGCTTTTCTGGTTGCAGAAAGTGATGCGGATGTCGTACATCCGGCTTGGAATAATCGGTTCGTGCATGTTGTTGGTTTATATGGCGATGATGTATCTGTTGGTGTCGCCGGCGGTCAGCATAGAGATGCTGTATTTGCCATTGTTCTGCCGTGGATTCGCCTATACCACTCTCAGCATCGTGTTTTTCTGTTCGTTGCACGACGTGATGGATTTCAACCACTTCTTCCAAGGGCTGGGTGTGTTCAACATGCTGCACATGTTGGTGGGCGGATGCCTGGGGTGTGCCGTCTATGCTAAGATGATAGGTTGGTATGTGGCCGACGGTTTTTCGCGCTATACGAGCGGTGCGTTGTGGCTCCACAACTCATCCGCCATTGGCTCGCCGTCGATAACCGACGAGATGCTCCTTGTCGGAGTGAAGTCGGTCTATGGCTGGGCTTGCTATGGATGTGTGTTCCTGATTCTCGGATTCCTGCTCTTCGATTCACCGATACGCAGGCACAGATCGTATATGCTGCCATGGAGAGTGGTGGGCAAAATGGTGAAGAAATACTACAATCTTGCACAGCATTGAATGTCCGATTCCAGTTTCTGGCATAAATGCCGTTTTTGTGGAATGAAAACTTGTTGCGGAGGAAAATAAAAGCGTGCTGTCTCCATCTCGAAGACAGCACGCTTCCTTTTTATGAAACGCTAATAAAACTTCGTTGTTTAGTTGCGGTTTCCGCCACGGTTTCCACCGCGGTTTCCGCCACGGCGGTCATCGCGATGTCCGCCTCCACGACGGTCGCCGTCGCGACGTGGTGGACGTGCCGGACGCTCAGGCTCTACGTAGCCTTCCGGCTTCGGAAGCAGAGCGCGCATTGACAAGCGGAACTTGCCTGTTTTCTTGTCGATTTCGATGAGTTTCACTGTCACCTCGTCGCCCTCGTGCAAACCGGTGTCTTCCATCTTTTCGAAACGCTCCCATGCGATTTCAGAGATGTGGAGCAGGCCGTCGCGGTTAGGCATGAATTGAACGAATGCACCGAAGTCCATAATTGAAACCACTTTACCTGTGTAGGTCTCTCCTTCTTCAGGCTGCGCTACGATGCCCTTGATAAGAGCCATAGCTTTGTCGATTGCGTCCTTGTTTGGAGCGGCAACCTCGATGTTGCCATGGTCGCCTTCTTCCTCGATAGTGACGATTGCACCCGACTGTTCCTGGATGCCTTGGATGATTTTTCCGCCCGGGCCGATGACAGCTCCGATGAATTCCTTCGGAATAACCAATGCCTCGATGCGTGGCACGTGAGGCTTGTAGTCTTCGCGTGGCGCAGGGATTGTTTCGTTGATGATTCCGAGGATGTGCAGACGGCCTTCGCGAGCCTGGTTGAGGGCTTTCTCAAGGATTTCGTAGGAAAGTCCGTCGCACTTGATATCCATCTGTGTTGCGGTGATACCGTCAGTTGTTCCGGTCACCTTGAAGTCCATGTCGCCGAGGTGGTCCTCGTCGCCGAGAATGTCGGAAAGAATGGCATATTTAGGACTGTCGTAGTCTGTGATAAGACCCATTGCAATACCCGCAACCGGCTTTTTCATCTTCACACCGGCGTCGAGCAGCGACAATGTGCCGGCGCATACTGTTGCCATCGACGATGAGCCGTTCGACTCAAGGATGTCGGAAACGATGCGGCAAGTGTATGGGAAATTGTCAGGGAACATGCGTTTGAGTGCGCGGTGGGCAAGGTTGCCGTGACCGATTTCACGACGTCCTACGCCGCGTTGTGCCTTTGCTTCTCCTGTTGAGAATGGAGGGAAGTTGTAGTGCAGAAGGAAACGCTCTTTGCCCTGGTTGAGCACGTCGTCGAGAATCTTCTCGTCGAGTTTTGTGCCGAGGGTACAAGTGGCGAGAGCCTGAGTCTCTCCACGGGTGAACACTGCAGATCCGTGAGGGCCTGGAACGTAGTCAACCTCGCACCAGATAGGACGGATTTCGTCGGTCTTACGGCCGTCGAGACGGATGCCTTCGTCGAGGATGCAGCGGCGCACGGCTTCTTTCTCCACATCGTGGTAGTAGCGGGCCACGAGCGGTGCTTTCTCGTCGCGTTCTTCTTCAGGTATTGTCTCAAGATAGTCTTCCTCGATTTTCTTGAACGACTCGTTGCGCCATTGCTTGTCGGCGCTGCCGGCCTTAGCCACGGCGTATGCTTTTTCGTAGCATTTGTCGTGTACGTCTTTGCGGAGGTCTTCGTCGTTGACCTCATGGCAGTATTCGCGTTTCACGGCGCCTACTTCCTTGGCGAGCTCCATCTGTACGAGGCATTGAGCCTTGATTGCTTCGTGAGCGGCTTTGAGTGCCTCAAGAAGTTCGAGCTCTGAAACTTCGTTCATCTCGCCTTCCACCATCATGATGTTGTCGTAGGTTGCGCCAACCATCAGCTCGATGTCGGCACGCTCAACCTGCTCGAAGGTAGGGTTGATTACGAATTCTCCGTCGACGCGGGCTACGCGCACTTCGGAGATTGGTCCGTGGAAAGGCACGTCGCTGACAGCGATTGCAGCTGATGCTGCCAATCCTGCCAATGCATCTGGCATGTCTACGCCGTCTGACGAGAACATTATGATGTTGACGAATGTGTCTGCATGATAGTTTTCAGGGAACAGCGGACGAAGCACGCGGTCTACGAGGCGGGAAGTCAGAATTTCGTAGTCTGACGAGCGTCCCTCGCGTTTCTGGAAACCTCCAGGGTAGCGGCCTGCTGCCGAGAATTTCTCTTTGTACTCAACTTGGAGAGGCATAAAATCAACACCCTCTCCGGCTTCTTTCGCTGACACTACAGTTGCCAGGAGCATGGTGTTCCCCATTCGCAACTCTACTGCGCCATCAGCCTGTTTTGCCAGTTTGCCTGTTTCGAGAGTAATCTCGCGGCCGTCGGCAAGCGTGATGGTCTTTTTAATCGGATTCATATTTAATTCTTTATCTTCAAAAATTCCCACAAAGATAATAAACGTTTGCTGACTAACAAACTATTTCCTTTAAAATGATGTGTTTTTGAAAAAACATTGGGCTGAACGGTGGTTTTTGAGTGACAGATGGAATAAAAACTGCCGGCTTCCGACGAGGTGGAAACCGGCAGGTGTGGGACGGTGCCGACGTGGGGTCAGAACAGTGCCATATATGTGGCTGCCGCGAGAACTGCGCCTGCGAGCGGTCCGAAAACGGGAACCCATGAGTATCCCCATCCGCTGCCGCCTTTGTCTTTGATTGGCAGAAGGGCATGGGCGAGGCGTGGGGCGAGGTCGCGGGCGGGATTGATGGCATAGCCGGTGGCGCCGCCGAGCGACATGCCGATCGACATGATGAGCATCGTCACTGGAAACGCGCCGTTCGCTCCGAGAGCCACTCCGGAGGCGTTGCCTTTCTCGGCAAACATCATTATGACAAACACGAGCAGCCATGTGCCTACCACTTCGCAGAAGAAATTGCGGGGCTTGTTCATGATTGCCGGCATTGTGCAGAATGTGCCGAGTTTGGTGGCTTTGTCGTCGGTGACGTCGTAGTGGTCCTTATAGTAGATGTAGACAGCGACTGCTCCGACAAATCCGCCTGCCATTTGTGCTATGACATAGGGCATTACGTCGCTCCATGGGAACGAGCCCGCCACGGCAAGTCCGAGAGTCACGGCGGGGTTGAGGTGTGCGCCGGAGTAGGGGCCGGCGATAAAAACGCCGCACATCACGGCGAATCCCCAAGCGAGGGTGATGACGGTCCATCCGCCTCCGTTGCCCTTCGATCCTTTTAATGTGGTGCATGCCACAACGCCGTCGCCGAGCAGAATCAGCACGGCGGTTCCGATAAATTCAAATATGCTTTTTGTCAGAATGTCCATAGTCGATAGAGCTGTTTTAGTGTTTTATTGCGTCTTGTGTGAGGGTGCGTCGCACGGCGTCGCGCCATCCCGCCACTGCTTTGTCGGCATATTCCTGGCTTTGTTGCGGCTCGAAGCATCTGTCGGCCTCCCACTGCCCGCTGATGTCGTCGAGGCTTTTCCAATAGCCCACTGCGAGACCTGCGAGGTAGGCGGCGCCGCGGGCGGTGGTTTCGGTGACTGTCGGGCGCACCACGCGCGAGCGGAGAATGTCGCTTTGGAATTGCATGAGCAGGTTGTTGCGCGACGCGCCTCCGTCAACCTTCAGCTCGCGGAGCTTCAGCCCTGCGTCTTTTTCCATTGCCTCGGCTATGTCGTAGGTTTGAAACGCTATGCCTTCAAGGGCGGCGCGGGCGATGTGGGCTGCCGTTGTGCCGCGGCTCAGCCCTGTGATTGTGCCGCGTGCGTTCTGGTCCCACCATGGCGCGCCGAGTCCGGTGAGTGCCGGCACGAAATAGACACCGCCGGTGTCGGCTACGCTTGCAGCCAGGGCTTCAATCTCCGACGACACGTGTATCAGTCGTAGCCCGTCGCGCAGCCATTGCACCACAGAACCTCCCACGAAGATGCTTCCCTCGAGGGCGTATGTGACCTTGCCGTCAAGTTGCCAACCGATGGTGGTGAGCAGGTTGTTCTTGGAAAATATTGGCTTGTTTCCGCAGTTCATAAGAAGGAAGCAGCCGGTGCCGTAGGTGTTTTTCATCATGCCCGGCTCCGTGCATTGCTGCCCGAACAGCGCAGCCTGCTGGTCGCCTGCGATTCCAGCTATCGGCACTTCGTGGGCGAAGATTGTGGTCTTGGTGTGGCCGTACACTTCGCTTGAGGAGCACACGCGCGGCATCATCGAACGTGGGATGTCGAGCATGTCGAGCAGATTCGTAACATACAAGGAATACATAATCAAGAGCTTGAAGCTAAAGACAGGGAAATATCACGATTGAACGCCATTCTTGAAAAAACGTTCAACTGGTTCCCATTGCTCAAAGAAATGTTGAGAATGGAAAAACTCTGCTATACCATCGGATTTACCAAAGATATGGTAAACAGCCTTTTGGCAAAAAAAGAAGCTATCAGATGCAATGGAAAAATCTATTCCGAAGAACATAAACGAAGATTTGAAATCAAGAACGATATTTTCAAGATAGAGAAGAGTTCGGTTGATGAAAACAAATTAGTACTAACTATAAACAGGCAGCCGATAGGTGAATGGTTCAAAGAGCAATGGGAAAAATTAAGGCATGGTTTGCGACAATCAGAAGAAGAACCAAGAAAAAGTAGAGGATTCAGAATGTAATTTTGATAGTATTTGATTGTATCTCAATAAAATTAAATATCTTTGTAAACGGATTGAGGCTACTCTTTCCAAGACATATTAGAAAAAAAAGCGTTATGCTATCTTGTAAATCGAAAACCTGAGAAATTTTCAATTGTAGTACAAGGATTAGCATAGTGGTTCTCACGCTATAGCGTGGGCTGCTATACCCATATCTGTACTACAGGTTTTCTCAGGACCTTCGATTTAAGACGTGGCATTTGCAGTTCCACGCTTCGTGGTATTATTAAAGGTCTTTTCGAGGAACTGGGAATAGACGTAATAAAGAATATGAAAGCTAAAACATTAATGCTTGTTTCTTTTTTGTCTCTTTTATTGGCAAGTTGCAACGAATTCTCGGAAAGTGAAGAAAAAGTAATTAAAAGCGGTAGGCTTCGTAACGAAGCTATCGCCTCAGAATTTTATGATGCTTTTATTGACTATTGGAATAATACCATCAATGAAGAGGTGGAAAAGACGGGAGAAAGTATCAGTGACCAAATAACAGAAAAACTCTCTAATTCATATATGTTCTTTGGGGATAATATCATATCTGATATGTATGCCAATAAATATGAAAAAAGAATAAAAATATTAGAACGCATAGCAGAAGAATTTCAAAATTCATATCAAAAAACAACCGAGCTATTGAAATCTCAAATAGGAGAAAATGGATTAGCAGCAACTGCTAATTCCTTAAATACAACACTTAAGTATATAGAAGAAAGTAATACAGAATGGATGTATGGTGATGAAGAATCCTTTTCTACAAAATTGGCATATATTATCGCACAATCTGAGCATGGATTAGTTCCTGATGACTATCTGATAAATAATGGTCATAATTTTGAAAATGCTACATGGGGTGTTTATTATACGAATGATGTAAACTCAGATTCTAATGACAACTGCATATATATAACATTGAAACTGATGCAAAATTGGCTAAAGAATAAGCAACAAAAAGATGTATCAGTTGTGTATTGTGTACCTTATGAGGATTCTTTAAATTCCTACGTTGTAGGATATTCCAACCATCGTTCATTTTTAATTACTTTCTTAAGAAATCAGGAGGATATATGTCGTTTTGAATGGCAAGAAATGGTATATGAAACATCCTACGTTGGAGATTCCTTACTTGATTAATGTTTTTGGTTTTAAAAGAATACCTTCTTATCGAGGGGTAATAGATTTTTATGTTTTACTAATAACAAAATATAATAAACAAATTTGAATTATGGAAGAAATGAAAAAATGCCCCTATTGTGGGGAACTGGTTAAATCAGAAGCAAAAAATGTAAACATTGCGGAGAATGGTTGCAAGAACAGCAGGATAATCACGCCTCGCAGAGAAACTGTCCCTTCTGTGGCGAAGTAAAATTTTAAGTGTCAGACGATATTGTATTTTTGTTCAGCGCAAATTTAGAAATAATCTCCAAAAAAATTGGATGCCTGTTATAAGTTTTGATAACGTTTACTACTCCAAAGTCAATTAACACTATTCCAATAAAAACGAGGTTTCGAAGTATAAGAACTTAATAATCCAAAAACTTTTAGAGGAATTAGCATATTTGAAATAGAAACATTATATTTGTCAAATAAAGACAAGTCTAATATTGACAAATATGTTATTCGCTAATAAATTAAAAGAGTTAAGAGAGGAGAAGCAGCTGCTTCAAAGACAGTTAGCTTCTGCATTGGAAATAGATACCCCAATGTATAGCCGCATAGAAAGGGGGGAAAGAAAAGCCAAAAGAGAACAAGTAATATTATTGGCAAAGTTTCTAGATGCAAACGAAAAGGAGTTTTTGCAATTATGGCTTGCAGACAAAGTCTATGACGTTTTAGCGGAAGAAGATTGTGCCGATGGAGTAATAAATATGGTAGCAGAAAATATACGTGAATATGGAAAATAACATTCAAGATTTTATTAATAAGGTTATTGAAGGAGACTGTCTGAATGTTATGCCTAATATTCCAGACAAATCTGTTGATATGATTTTGTGCGACTTACCTTATGGTACAACACAAAATAAGTGGGATTCTGTCATTGACTTGGATAAACTTTAGCAACAGTATATGCGTATAATAAAAGATAATGGTGCTATAGTCCTAACAGCACAAGGTCTTTTTACTGCAAAACTGATTTTAAGTAATGAAAATTGGTTCAAATATAAAATAGTTTGGATAAAATCAAAGTCAACGAATTTCTTAAATGCCAAGAAACAACCTTTGAGAAAACACGAGGATATTTGTGTGTTTTATAAACGACAACCTACATATAATCCTCAAATGACAAAAGGAGAAAGCTATGATAAAGGCATTCGAAAAAACCAATATACAGGAAGTTATGGAGATTTCAAGCCACGCCATGTGCAAAGTGACGGCATGCGCTACCCTAATGATGTCCTATTTATGGATGACAATGAATTGCCAACAGAAGACTTTTTGTATGTAAAAGATAGTTCAATATTGTTCCAAATTAAACATTAATTAGAGCGAAGATATAAAAACATTATGGAGATAAACGAGTTTGAGCAAATGCTTAAAAATAATGTTAGTGAGTTAATCGCAATACAAGAGCAGTGTCAAAATACAGATGTAAAGTGTGCTCAAAGCATTCTTAAGACTATTGTGTGGATAAGAGAAATCAATGAAGATATAGAAAGAGGTATAATACCATCTTCTTATGATAAAATGCTAATGAATAGCTTTGATTTTCTTTCTCCTATGATGGATACAATAAGACACAATATAAGAAATAACACGATAGAGAATATTGAAAACCTTGATAAGTTTTTTTTATCTCAAATAGCGGCAAATATAGATAGTTATCGCTTCTATAAGTGTTTAGGATTTGCACAAAAAAACACTGTGGTTGTAGGAGCTAATGGTTGTGGTAAAACGACCTTAGCTAATACGTTACAGAAATCCTTAAATGTAAAAGACGGTATCGTTATTCCTGCTCAAAAACTACTCATCATACCAACATTTAGCAGCACCCCCAATTATGCCGCTACTGCAGAAGCATATGATCAATATCAAAGAACAATATTAGATGATAAACAAACATTTAATGCTTCTAAAGAAGATGATATTCCTTATTCGGCAACAATACAATATGGTTCGGAATTTAAAAAAGTTTTAGCTACGTTATATTCTGAAAGAATGGCTAAGCGAAATAAGTTTTGTGATGCCTATGAAAGAGGTGAAAAACTAAAAAGACAACAATTACAAAGTGCCTTGGATGTGGTTATAAAAATATGGAATTTCCTAATAGAACACAGAACCTTGCAATGTGACGATAGTAACAATTTAGTCCTAACAGGAGAAGGTGTTAATGGTAGTTATCCTGCTTTTCAAATGAGCGATGGAGAACGTATTATTTTATATCTTGTTGGTAGGGTCTTATTAGCTCCAGAAAAGGCTCTCATAATAATTGATGAACCGGAGATGTATTTGCATAAAACCATTGTTGATAAACTATGGAATAAGTTGGAATTAGAAAGGCAAGATTGTGTTTTCCTTTATTTAACGCATGATTTACAATTTGCGGCAAGCCGTAATGGGCAGAAAGCTTGGATTCGTTCTTTTGAATATCCATCAAAATGGACTATAGATGATATAGATGAAAATGAAATCCCCGAAGAATTATTATTTAAGCTTTTAGGTAGTAGAAAAAAAATATTGTTTTGTGAAGGTAAAAGAAATAGTTTGGACTCAAAAATCTTCGAACTATTGTTTGAAAATTACACAATAACTCCAGTAGAAACATGCAAGGATGTTATGAACTTTACAAGAGCATTTAATAGAATACCTAATACCGTAGCAAAGGCTTATGGCATAATTGATCGCGATTTTCGTTCAGAAGAACAACTTGAGAAATTAAAACAACAAAATGTGTTCTCTTATGATGTTGCAGAAATAGAAAACCTTTTCTTATTGCCTGATGTTATTGCTGGATTTGCTAAGTATAAACAAGAACAGTGTGATATAGAAGAGATTAAGACACGTATTTTAATTAAGTTCGAACAAGATAAACAATCGCAAATTTCTCAGTATGTTTCATCAGCAATCAATGCTTATTTTAAATCATCCCATATCTCAGTTGGTAACAAGAAAGAAGAAGTAGAACGGAATTTTCAAAAGTTTATATCAGAAGTCGATATTAACAAGTTATTTAATGAACGGGAATCTTATATAAATGACGTAATAGCCAACAAAAAATATGAAAAGGCTATCATGTTATATAATAATAAAGGGCTGCATTCTGTAATAGAGAAATATTTTAATATGGGAGATTATAGACATAGGGCTTTGGATTATTTGAGAGGGACAAAGGAAATAGAGTCTATAAAAAGAATTTTCCCTGATCAGTTATGGAATGCTGATTAATGCCGATTGGGAATAATTTGGGACATTTATAAAATAAGAAAAAGCTAAGTGTTTGAAATCAAACTACTTAGCTTTTTGCCTTGTACCCAGACCCGGTACAAGCCATAGAAATAATAGGAAAATAAAAGAATTTATTTTCCTTATTATCAGCCATTTGCATATTTCCTATTTTCTCCATTTTTGCCCTATTTTGCCCATTTTCTGTTATTCAGTACACTTTTAGTACACTTTGAAATCTCATTTTCTTTTGTACCTTTGCAATATCGGAAAACAAAAGAAAATCAACTATTTAGTGTAATTACCCGGTTACGGTACCTAAATCGGGATAAAACCTCTAAACAATGGCAAAGTTAGAAAATAAAACGAAAGAGAACCCCAAGTTGGAGCAAAATAAGCTCTCGGACGGTAGAATAAGCCTTTACTTAGAGTATTATTTAGGTAGAGAGGAAAAGCCCGTATTGGATGAAAACGGTAATCAGGTGTATTACGATAGTGGGAAAATGCAAGGCAAGCCCAAGTTTGCAGTAAAGCATAACAGGCGAAAAGAAAACCTTAGCCTGTATCTGATAGACAAACCCCGTACTCCTGCGGAACGGCAACAGAACAAGGAAACTTTGGAACTCGCCATGCGCATACGTGCAGAGCGTGAACAGGAGTTTAAAGAAAGCATGTTGGGTTACCGCTTAAAGAAAGACAGGGCTGTTAATTTCTTGGACTACTTTCAAGCCTATATCAATAGCTATACCAAGAAAGATATTCGCATGGTGCAAATTGCGCTTAGCCGTTTTAAGGACTTCTTAAAAGAGCAATACCCCATGAATGAGTTTAGTATCAAACCGGAACTTATCACCAAAGAAATGATGGAGCAGTTTGTAGCCTATTTGCAATCCCGAAGTGTGGGTGAAGGTGCTAAAAGCATTTACCAGCGTTTCAAGAAAGTTATTCGATATGCGATTGACCATGATGTAATGTTGAAAGACCCATGTAAAAGTGTTACCTGTAAAGTGGATAGCCAAATGCTTCGAAAAGATGTGCTTTCTCCCGAAGAAATACAAAAGCTGATAGCTTGTCATTATGACAACGAAAACCCCACAATCAGACGAGCGTTTATCTTTTGTCTGTATTGCGGTCTGCGCTTCTGTGATGTAAAAGACCTTACTTATAAAAATGTGGATTATGCCAACCGATTATTGAAATTCGAGCAAAGCAAGACCAAGGGACATTCAGCCAGTAGCGGTGTGGTTATCCCCTTGAATGACGGTCTATTATCCATTATTGGCGAAGCTCCGGCAGATAAGAACTGTTTGATATTCGATTTGCCTACATACGAAAGCTGCTGCAAATCAGTAAAACGTTGGGTAAAGAGAGCCGGAATAGACAAGCATATAAGCTGGCATTGCGCCCGCCATTCGTTTGCCGTGAACATTCTGAACAATGGGGCAAATATCAAGACGGTAGCCAGTCTTTTAGGGCACAGCGGATTGAAGCATACCGAGAAATACACCCGTGCCGTGGATAAATTGAAAGAGGAAGCAATAAACAGCCTACCCGAACTAAAGTTTTAACCACAAAAGACTTATCTTTGTAACTATGGACTTTGAAGCATTAGTAAAACATATCTGTACGATACAGAACACGTTGCAGGCACAAGCCGCACACGCTGTAAACCTTGCACTTACTTCCCGTAACTGGCTTATGGGGTGCTATATCGTAGAGTTTGAGCAGAACGGAGAAGACCGTGCCGCATACGGTGAGCAACTGTTGAAAAAGCTGGAACAACGGCTGAAAACAAAAGGTCTGAATGAACGTAGATTCCGTGAATTTAGGCGGCTGTACCTTGTTTATCCACAACTGAAAGAACAAGTATTACACTACATCATGGCAGGAAATGAAATTCGGCACACGCTGTCCGCCGAATTCACGGAACCAATTCGGCACTCAGTGTGTGCCGAATTACAAACATCAGAAATACAATATAATAAGTGGAGTATTCCTGCTGAAAGGTTGTTCAATAAATTACCTTATTCTCACTTAAAGTTCATCTCCAAAATCGAAAATCCGACAAAGCGTGCTTTCTATGAAATGGAAGCAATACGTGGCTGTTGGTCTGCAAGAGAACTGGAACGGCAAATAGCGTCTTTATACTATGAACGCAGCGGACTATCCAAGAACAAAGAAGCCCTCTCCGCTTTAGTCCAGCAACAAGCAACCCTATTACAACCTAAAGATGTTATCAACACCCCTGTTACTTTAGAGTTCTTAGGATTGAATGAACGAGCCTTAGTAACAGAAAACGACTTGGAGCAATCCATTCTTGACAACCTACAACACT
>ENA-OROL01000799-OROL01000799.1-human-gut-metagenome-genome-assembly--contig:-NODE-799-length-29223-cov-4.827551_pt1 | contig 29223 bp, 29 predicted proteins | sample MGYA00242128_ERZ509048 | MGnify/ENA primary metagenome ERZ509048 (study PRJEB26280, sample SAMEA2338750) | human gut metagenome | biome: human gut; feature: human-associated habitat; material: faeces...
CGAACCACATGCTGAACAATCCGAACACCCACCAGAACTGTGAGAAGTGCCTCGGCGGCCATTTCGTGAACTGCATGAAAGGCAAGTGCATCCACGGCTCCACGGCAAAATCTGCCATTGGCATGATGGAAGCCGAGTTCTGGAAGTGGAAGGGAACCTACAAGTACATTGACACCATGATCTGCTGCTCGGAGTTTATGAAGAGCAAGATGGACAGCAATCCGCTGTTTGCAACGAAAACCGTGGCGATGCACAACTTCATCGACAAGGTGGAATGGAAAGAGACGGAGAAGAAGGATTACGTCCTCTACTTCGGCCGCTTCTCTGAAGAGAAGGGCATCGGCACACTTATTAAGGTCTGTAAGGAACTGCCGGATGTGCAGTTCATCTTCGCCGGTACTGGCCCGCTGGAAGAGACAGTAAATGGTATTAAAAACATCAAGAACGTTGGCTTCCAGAAAGGCGAAGCACTGGAGAAGCTGATCCGTGAAGCACGGTTTTCCATTTATCCGTCCGAGTGGTATGAGAACTGCCCGTTCTCCGTGATGGAATCCCAGATGTATGGCACACCGGTACTGGGAGCGAACATCGGTGGTATCCCGGAGCTGATTCAGGTCGACAAGACCGGCGAACTGTTTGAGAGCGGAAATGCCGAAGATCTGAAGAAGAAGATCGAGAAGCTCTGGGGTGATAAGAAGCTGTGTGCGGAGTACAGTGCGAACTGTAAGGACATTAGCTTCGATACCATTGATGAGTATTACGAGAAAATTATGAAGGTGTATCAGTAAGCAGTCATTGGGAGAAAGAGATGAGCAAAGAAAATGTGATTTTGATTGATTATGATGCTCCTAATGACTGGGAATTTCATAAAGCAATCGAGAAAGCAACTGGAAATAAATGGAGAGTATATAAAGCGGTAAGTAATGAAAATCACGGAGGTGTTTTGCAAAAATTCATTCGATATGCGAAATACTTCCTTGTACCAATGAAGATTGCTAAAGACCATAAGAACTACAATAAGGTTTTAGCATGGCAGCAGTTTTACGGACTTATTTTGGCTTTCTATTTTAGAATGTTTCGTGTTAAAAATGCACCAGAAATTGTGGTCCTGACTTTTATTTATAAGCCGAAAAAATCGTTCGTCGGAAAGGTCTACGACAAATTCATGAGGTATATCGTGACCTCTGGATACATCAAATACTTTGTCGTCTTTTCTGAAAGCGAAAAGAAGCGTTATGCGGATTACTTTGATGCTCCAGAGGCACGATTTGTTTTTGAAACCCTGGGCTACGAGGACAAAACGCAGGAAGTGCCAATTTGCAATCCGGATAACGTTTATCTTGCAGCTGGAAGAAGCAATCGTGACTATAAATTTTTGGTGGATGCATGGAGCAAAAGAAAAGAGCATCTTAAAATTATTTGCGACACATTGTCTTTGAAGAGTGTCCCAGACAATATCGAAATACTTGCTGATTGCCACGATAATGATTTCTTTAGAGAACTGGCAAAATGCAAAGCTGTGATAGTTCCGCTGGAAGATACGCATATTTCATCAGGGCAGTTAGTTATTATCCAAGCGATGATGTATGGAAAACCGGTTGTTGTAACAGAAAACGACACAGTCAAGGATTACGTGGATACTGGAAGAACAGGAGCGGTAATTAAGAAAACTGAAAAAGATTTATCTGCTGCAATTGCTGCTCTATCGAATGAAGCATACTATGAAGAAATGTCAGCTGCAGAACGGAGACAGTACGAAAACAAATTTAGTGTTTACGCAATGGGTACTGCAATCGGAAAGCTGTTAAGTTAAAGGAGAGTTAATCATGTCTGAAGAAAAGAAGTTAAATGGTACGGTCATCGTCACTTATCGCTGCAACGCTCGTTGCTCTATGTGCAACCGTTATAAAGCGCCTTCCAAGCCGGAAGAAGAAATTAGCATTGAAACCATCAAGAAGCTGCCGAAGATGTACTTCACAAACATCACTGGCGGTGAGCCGTTCATCCGTACCGACCTGAAAGATATTGTGCGTGAACTGTACAAGAAGTCCGACCGTATCGTTATTTCCACGAACGGTTTCTTTACTGACCGTATCGTTGATCTGTGCAAAGAGTTCCCGCAGATTGGTATTCGTATCTCTATCGAGGGTCTGGAGCAGACCAACAATGAGATCCGTGGTCTGCAAAACGGCTACCAGCGTGGCTACGGTACGCTGAAGAAGTTGCGTGAAATGGGCATGAAGGATGTTGGCTTCGGTATGACTGTTCAGGACAAGAACGCTCCTGACCTGGTTCCTCTGTATAAAATCTCCGACGAGATGGGCATGGAGTTCGCAACTGCTTCTCTGCATAACAGCTTCTACTTCGTTGAGGCAAAGAACATCATCCATGATCGTCCGATGGTGGCAAAGAACTTTGAGAATCTGGTCAATGAACTGCTCCGCAGCAACAGCCCGAAGAAGTGGTTCCGTGCATACTTTAACCACGGCCTGATCAACTACATCTACGGTCAGAAGCGTCTGCTGCCTTGCGACATGAGCTTTGATACCTTCTTTATCGACCCGTATGGCGATGTCATGCCTTGCAATGGCACCAAGGATAAAGAGGTCATGGGCAACCTGAACAATCAGACTTGGGACGAGTTGTGGAACAGCCCGGAAGCAGAGAAGGTTCGTGCAAAGGTTCGCTGCTGTGATCGTGACTGCTGGATGATCGGTTCTGTTTCTCCGGCAATGCACAAGTACATCTGGAAGCCCGCTACTTGGGTTCTGGTACACAAGTTCAAGGCACTGTTCACCAAGCATCCGTACAGCATGTATGAGCTGAAGATTTGCCGTGATTATCGTGATGGCAAAGTTACTAAAGAAGATCTGGATAAGTGTAGCACCTGCGATATGAACTGTGTGATCAATAACGGTCTGAGTGAAGCTTCTAAGGAGCAGCTGAAGCATAAGACTGGCGAGGAAATTGTGGATGCCGATATCGCACAGCAGATGGAGACGAAGTAATGAGCGAAAAGGCAGCGGCAAGAACAAGAGAAAAATGGGTCGATGATGTGAAAGTTATTGCCTGTATATTGGTTGTACTGGGCCATTTCTTCCAAAGCATGACGAAGGCAAATATTCTGCCGGAAAATGATTTGTATGAATGGTTTGAAACGACGATTTACTACTTCCATGTGCCGCTGTTCTTCATTTGTAGCGGATACCTGTATCAGAAGTACAGCAGGGTAAACAATGTGAGTAGTTGGTGCAGAAATGTGGCGAAAAAAGTGTTAGCACTTGGTGTTCCGTACTTGACGTTTTAGACCGCCACTTGGTTACTTAAAACTGTATTCGCAGATAGCGTAAATAAGCAAGCAGATGGTTTGTTTAGTACATTGGTAGTTAATCCTTCTGCGCCATTTGTATGCATTGTTCTTTATTTTTCTTGTAACACCGACTTTTAGCAGTGTGAAAGCAACTACGGTTGGATTAATAATTGCACTGGCTGCAAAAACCATAATTTTGATGGGGGGGTACAGCATTTACGCTGTATCAACAGTTTTCTCAAACGAAATCTGGTTTGTGTTCGGTATGAGTATTTGTGTATTTAATATACAGCCGAAGAGTAAAAGAGTACAAGGAACAATATTCGGTTTGTTGTTTATAATTTTGAGTATTGCGGTATATACAGTGGAAATCAGTAGTAGTGTAATCTCTTTCGCAATGGGATTATTGGCTTGTGTAGCTGTTATCCTGATGGTGGCAGGGTTTGAGGATAAGTTCGGTAGAGTTATGAACTCTCTTGCAAAATACACAATGCCTATTTTCCTGATGCATACATTGTTTGCAGCACCAGTGAAATCCGTACTGTCGAAGATGGGGATTACGAATACTGTGGTGCATATTGTGCTGGGGTTAGCTATTAGTTTTGCTGGCCCGATTATCGCTGCGTGGATTATGAAGAAAACAAAGTGGCTGGAGTTTTTCTTGTATCCGAATAAATTTATTAGAAAGGTATCATAAGAATGGGACTTAAAAATACAGTCAAGGAAAGCCTTGGATTTATTCGGGCAAAAATTTTTGGTGTAACTGCTGGGCAGAGTGTCTATATTGGCAAGCATTGCAGTTTAAAAGGAAACCATCATATTACCTTGGAAGATTCTGTAACAGTACGTCCCTATGCTCAAATTTGGTCGGGGGGGGGTACAGTGAGAATCGGCAGAGGTTCTGAAATTGGTGAACGGTGCCGGATCTCCATCGCCAATTCATTGGAAATTGGAGAAAAAGTTCTTTTCTCACCGAATGTCTATATTACTGACTGTGATCACGAATATCGTGATGTGAATATTCCAGTGATTGATCAGGGAATCGTACAGAGAGGTCAGAGGGTCTCCATTGGGGATGGTTCTTATATTGGCATCAATGCTGTAATCGTTGGCAATGTGAAAATCGGTAAGCACTGTGTGATAGGAGCGAATTCAGTAGTAACAAAGGATGTGCCGGACTATTGTGTGGCAGTGGGGAGCCCGGCAAAAGTGATAAAGCGAATAGAGGAAACTTAAAATGAATATTAAAAGACTGGCAAAGAGGCTTCTATGCCCATTACAATGCCTGAGATTTGGAATAAAGAATCAAGAAGGAAATTTGTATATAGGAAAGGCATGTAAAATCGTTAATGTCAAAGCGATGAGGTTTGGGAAGAATGTAAGTATTATGCCGTATACCATGCTTTTGTGCCATGAAGGCGGGCATCTGGAGATTGGTGAAGGCGCGGAAATTGGAATGTTTTCCAGGGTGGCTTCGCAAGGAGAAGTGATCATTGGAAAGAACATGTTTTCGGGTCCGCATATTTTTATTGCGGATTATAATCACGAGTATCGAGATGTTGAAAGACCAATCAAAAACCAAGGAAACCTTGTGAAGCCATCAGCCCGTTTTAATCGGGGGGGTATCGATTGGCGATGATACATGGATTGGCACAAATGTTGTAATAGCAGGTACAGTAGAAATAGGAAAGCACTGTGTGATTGGCGCAAACAGTGTGGTTACGCATGACATCCCCGATTATAGTGTTGTAGCTGGATGCCCGGCAAAAGTAATTAAGCAAATCAAATAATATGCAGGAGAATAGAAGATGAAAATACTGATGCTTGTTAACTGGAAAATTGAATATTGTAAGGAAAAGCCAGCAGACAAGCAGCCTCCTGATTACAAGGTTGAAGGAAAGGGCTACTGGTTTTACAGATACTTTAAAAATAAGCCAGAGGTCGATGTGATAGACATAAGGTCGTTCCCTTGGCTAGAGAATTTTGAAAGAAATAAGTTGCATTTTTATATCTGGCAGGCTATTAGGGCTATTCCTAAACTAAATCAATATGATCTGATTGTTTCGCATGGGATGCCAAGTGCAGTTGTAATTTGCTTATGGAGAAAATTCTTTAAGACTAAAGCAAAGCACATTGTGTTTGATATTGGTTCGTTTGCAAGTGCTTCGGAATCTGGATTTTCCCTAAAATTGATGCAGTTTGCAAGTAAATCATTAGATGGCCTCATTTATCATATGAGTGCTCAAAAATCATACTATGAGAGGTTTTTTCCTTGGATTGTAGGGAAATCAAGATTTATAAGATATGGCGCAGATTTTGATTTCTTTGGCGATGACAGAATGATAAATTCAATTGGCAGATCGTATATAGTATGTGCGGGCAAAAACAAGTGCGATTGGAATACAGTTGTTAAGGCATATAAAGAAAGCAAGATTGATTTAGATTTGCATCTGATAGGCGGAAGAGAGGAACAATTCGAAAATATCAATGGAGTTGTTCAAATTCCATATTTGCCGGTAAATGACTTTATAAAGCAAGTTCGAGGAGCAGAATTCTGTATTTTACCATTAGAGCCAGTGCCATTTTCCTTTGGACAAATGCGGTTATTACAACAGATGGCTTTAAGAAAGTGCGTGATTGTTTCTGATGCACCGAGTATCATGGACTATGTAGAAGATGGAAAAACAGCTTTAGTTTATCGCTCTGCTGACATTGAGAACCTATGCAATAGAATAACAACATTGAATGCGGACGATGAAGAAAGAGAAAAAATAGAGACGAATGCCTTCGAATTCGTAAAGCAGATTTGTAATGAAAGAAAAATGGCCGAAGAAATAGAATTATTTTTTGTTTCGATATAATAAGGTTAGAGGAGAAAAAATGGAAAACAGGTTAGTGAGTGTTGTTGTTCCAATCTATAATGTTGAAAAATACTTGGATAGGTGCATTAATAGTATTGTTAATCAGACATACAAAAATTTGGAAATAATTCTCGTTGATGATGGATCGCCAGATAGGTGTCCAGAAATGTGTGATCTGTGGGGAAAAAAAGATAAGAGAATTAAAGTAATACATAAGGATAATGCTGGTCTACGAATGGCTAGAAATACAGGGATCGAAAATGCAAGAGGGGAGTATATATGCTTTTTCGATAGCGATGATTATGTGGGTTTACAAACAATAGAAGTTACCTTAGAAAAAGCTAAGCAGACCGGTGCGGATGTAATTGTATTTGGAATATCGGACACAGATCAGAATGGAAAAATTATGCATTCGGTTGTGCCAAATCCCCCTAAAGATTTTTATTATGGCAAAGAAGTGCAGGAGATTTTACTCCCCAATATGGTTTCATCGACAGAATTCAACGTTATGCTAAGCGCGTGCGTAATGTTGTTTTCAATGAAAATGATAAAGAACAGAAACTGGAGATTTGTATCAGAACGAGCAATCATTGCTGAAGACGTCTACTCTTTAATGAATTTGTTTTCAAGTGTTAAAAGCGTTTGTTTTATATCGAAAGCCTTATATTATTATTGTAGGAATGAAGAATCCTTGACGCATACATATAGAGAAGATCGATATGATAAGATTAAGTTCTATTATGATGAAAGCATTAAAATGTGCCAAGAAAATGGATATAATGAAAATGTTCAATCTCGTGTTGGAGTGACGTATTTCTCGTTTACAATAGCAGCTATGAAACAAATAGTGAAATCTAAAATGGAATTTAAAGATAAATACAGGGCAATAAAAAATATTGTTTGCGATAATCATATGCATAAAGTTATAGTAAATACTGATGTGAGTATGCAGTCTAAAGCGTGGAAAATACTGATAAGTTCAATGAAGCATAGGTGGTGTGTAGTTAGTTATGCCCTTATATTGGCAGGATGCGTAAAGAAGGGATGATGGAGATGAATGGAAGGGCATTTAAGATAAAATATAAAGATTGTTTATACTGGATATTGTGGATCAGTCTCTTTCAGGGAATAATTTCTTCATATTTCGGATTAAATCAAATAAACTATGTATGTGATTTCCTTTTGATGGTTTTACTTGTGACAAGACTTTCTTCGGAGAGGTTGAGACACTTCAGAATTAATAAATCGATAGAATTTATCCCGATTATAGGGTTTGTGATAATTATATTGATAGGCTGGATTTTTAATTCGGCTTCTTTGCCAATGGCTATATGGGGTATGCGAAATTATGGACGTTTTTTTGTCTATTTCATTTTTTGTGTAGCACTTTTTGATGCAAAGGATGTCTACAAGATGGAAGATATGTTTGTTCGTGCCTTTCCGGTGCACATACTGCTTATTGCATATCAGTATATAGTTGAGGGGTTGAATCAAGATAGATTGAGCGGAATTTTTGGGAATTCTGCAGGCGGAAACGGTGGATTGATGATCTATTTACTCATTATGCTATGTATTATTATGGCAAGATATGAGTATAAAAAACTGTCACTTGTGAAGTTTATTATTTACTTAATGGTTATATTGGTTAACGCTGCTTTGTCTGAATTGAAGTTTTTATTTGTTGTAGCAGTAATTTTGCTAATTTGGTACTTACTTATGTCAAAGAGAAAAGGACAAGGCATGATAATGGCATTAGCATTTGTATTATTATTTTACATAAGTGCTCAAATTTTATATGCGATATTCCCAGAATATGCCAACTTCTTGGACATTGATAATATTTTGAATCAGGTTTCTGCACAAGAAGTTTATGCATCGCAGTTTGACGTTGGAAGAACATCTGTTTTCACAAAGCTTACTCCAATAATAGCTAGATGGGCAGGAAAAGATGCGATTTGGATTGGAATTGGATTGGGGAATGGAGATTATTCCTCGGCAATGGCATTCTTGAATAGTGCCTTTTTTAACGTATACGAGTATATTCATTATACATGGTTATCCTTAGGATATTTGTTTGTTGAAACGGGATACCTTGGAACAATAGCATATACATCTTTTTTTGTTGTTTTGGAAATTTGTGCGATATTGCGCTATCAGAAAAGAACGACATATATGAATTTAATAGGAACATTTTTTCCGTTAGTATGCTTAATTCTGTTAGTATATAATTCCACACTGAGATCAAACTATGCCTATATGATTTTTGCCGTAATATCATGGAATGCTATTTGTTCAAAAAAGAAAAATGAGTACGCGGGATTAGAGGAAAGTGAAAATGCTAAAGGAATATATTAAAAAAATAGTATATGGGGATAAGGCATCCTCGGAAGCTAATATTAAATATCTTCGTAATATTGGTATGAAGATTGGCGACGAATCAACAATTTATGTTCCGACAAAAACACAAATTGATACTACACGTCCTTGGTTGATTGATATTGGAAAGAATGTAAAGATAACAGAGGGCGTAACGATTTTGACACACGGATTTGATTGGTCTGTTTTGAAAGGAGTCTATGGGGACATTCTTGGCTCATCGGGGGGGTCAAAATCGGAGACAACGTTTTCATCGGTATGCAGACAACAATTTTAAAGGGAGTGCATATCGAGAACAATGTGATTATCGGAGCCAATTCGTTGGTTAACAAAGACATTCCTGATAACTGTGTCGCAGCTGGTAATCCATGTAAGGTTATAATGAGTCTTGAGGAATACCATGAGAAGAGAAAAGCGGCTCAAGTTGATGAAGCAACGGAACTGGTAAAGCTATATCGGGAACGTTATGGAAAGGAGCCGGATGAACATGCATTACATGAATTCTTTTGGCTATTCACAAATGGAGAAGATAAGCTTCCGGAATGCTGGGATAGTATGATGAAGCTCGGAGGAAATTACGAGTATTCAAAGAGAACACTCAGAGATAATAAAAAGAAGTTTTCAAATATGAAAGAATTCTTGAAGAATGTTTAGAATATAAAAGCGTGTAGGAACGAAGGAGGAACATAAAAGTGAAAGTATGTATTTTGTCGATGCAAAGGGTTGGTAATATGGGGTCCCTACTTCAATCGTATGCGCTGAAGACAACAATTGAAAGACTTGGTCATCAAGTGGAATTTATAGACATAGAAAAAAGAGAAGATGACTATAAACTGTTGGGTGATTATAAGCAGAAGTATGATAAAGAAAAAGAAACGACAGGCTTAATTGGGAAAATAAAGAAAACGGATAGATATGCGTTGAACCGTCTGAGAATAAAAAAGAAAAGCATCGACCAGGAAAACGTCTTTGAGGAATTTCGTCAAAAAGATCTCTTTATTGATAGAAAAAGCTCGAAATATGATGTTTGCGTTATTGGTAGTGATGAGGTATTTAATTGCTTGAATTCTGGCGCATGGGGATTTACTTCACAGTTGTTTGGCAATGTTCCCAATGCGGATAAGGTTATTACATACGCTGCCTCATGCGGATCAACAAAATACCAGGAACTTCCGCAAGGTGTAGCAGATAAAATAAGAAGTTCCTTTGAAAAGGTTTCAGCATTTTCTGTACGGGATAACAACACACATGGATTTGTTGGAAACTTAACTGAAAAAACGATAGTTGATAGTCTGGACCCTGTTTTAATTTATAACTTTGATAAAGAAGTAGAAGCGGCAATACTTCCTGAACTTCCGGCACATTATTGTGTGGTATATTCCTATTATAATCGAATTCACACAAAAGAAGAAATTGATGCAATTGAAACTTTCTGCAAAGAGCACAATTTAACACCTGTTGCAATTGGAGCACCGCAGTTTTGGGTGAAGAATTATGTTGTCTGTGATCCGTTCCAGTGTTTAAAAATTTTCCAGCAGGCAGATTTTGTGATTACAGATACATTCCATGGAACAATTTTCTCAGCAAAATATGCAAAGAGATTTGCAGTATTAGCAAGAGATAGTAATAAAAACAAGTTGCTGGATCTGGTTGATAAAATCTGTATGAAAGCACATTTGATGGATAGCATCGAAGAATTGGATGCTAAATATGGTATTGCAAAGAACAAAGCGGAATTTAATGATTGCATAAAAAAGGAACGAGAAAAGTCGCTGCAATATTTGCAGAATAACATATAAAAGAAGATAGTAGGTGGATAAATGAAGAAATTTTTATTTGTCGGAGGTACAAACGGAAATACTGGCCCGGCAAACGTAAATAAAGGTATTGTAGCTAATTTATCAGACGCTTTTTGCATTGCAGATAGTGTAAATAAAATCAAAAAATATATTGATGCATTTGTGGGCGTAGTACGTTGCAAAGTAGTAGTCGTTTCAGGAATGTCCAAAGTAGGAGTATATGCTATTAAATTGGCTAAACTGTTAAACAAAAAAACAGTTTACATTATGCATGGCTGTTATGAAATGGAATGTGCATTAAATGAATCGGCGATAGACGAGAACAGCCTGCAGATGGAGCAATATATTCTTCGTTCTGTCGATTTGCTACTGCCGGTATCGGAACGATATAGCAAGATGATCCAAGAGAAATATCCGTTCTGCAAAGGGAAAACAGCCTACTTACATAACGGTGTGGAAAAAATAAATTTAGAACACGGGGAAGTGCAGCGAGAAAAAGGAAGAATAATAGCGGTAGGTGGAGATAGAAAGCTCAAGAACAATATTACCGTAGCCAAGGCGATGGCAAAATTGGGGGCGGATAGAGTTCTAACAGTCTATGGACACTTATATCATCCGAACAATTTACCTCAAGGAAAAAATATTGAGTTCAAGGGACTGGTTCCACAAACACAGCTGTATGAAGAAATGCAGAAAAGTGAGTTGTATATTTTGAACTCTGTTTATGAGCCTTTTGCACTTTCGGTTTATGACGCACTGCTTTGCGGATGTAGCGTTCTTATCACAAATGTGGCCGGAGCATTAGAACTATTAAATGTAACGGAACACGATGTTATCTTTGATCCAATGGATGAAAATGAGATTGCGAACAAAATAGACTATCTTCTTGAAAATCCGAATAATACAAGGCTGATGAGCAGTTTGGATTTTAACAGAATTTCGTACAAAGCTGAAGTGGAAAAACTTGAAAATTACTGTAATCAGCTTTGTAATTGAAAACGATAAGAGTTGTGGGAATGAGAAAATGAGAACTGTGTGTAGAGAGAATTCCTGTACAGGATGTATGGCTTGTATTGGAAAGTGTAAGAAAAATGCCATAACAATCAAAGATAGTATGGTAGCGTATAATGCAGTTATCGATGAAGATAAGTGCGTTAACTGCGGGATGTGCGAGAAGCTATGTCCAAATAACCAAGGAGCAGAGAAGAGAAAGCCTATCGATTGGAAAGAAGGGTGGGCTCCTGAAAATATCAGAGGTCGTGCGTCATCTGGCGGCGCAGCATCGGCTATGATGAAGTACTTTGTGGAGGATGGTGGCTATGTGGCAACCTGCATTTTCAAACAAGGTGAATTTGTCTTTGAAATTACCAATAGTGTTGAGGAACTGATTGATTTTGCAGGCTCTAAATATGTGAAGAGTAATCCTATTGGAATTTACGCCAAAGTCATAGAGAAATTGAAGCATGGGGAAAAGGTCTTATTTATAGGATTACCTTGCCAAGTGGCAGCAGTGAAAAATTCGACAGCAGTATTGCCATCAGAAATGAAAGACAATCTGTATACGATCGATTTAATCTGTCATGGAAGCCCGTCTCCGCGTATATTGAATATGGCCTTAGAGGAAAAGGGAATCGACATAAAGAAGCTAACGCAGATTCGGTTTAGAAATAAAACAAACTTTGGACTTTCATCGCAAGATGCTGGACAAGTATATAAGACGTTGACCCCTGCAGGCATTCAAGATATGTATACATACGCATTCTTGACATCTTTGGATTATACGGAAAATTGCTATTCTTGCCAGTATGCCACAATAGAGCGAGTGGCAGATGTAACAATTGGTGATTCTTGGGGAAGTGATTTGCCACAGAAGGAGCAAGGAAGAGGCGTTTCTTTGCTGCTATGCCAGACTGATAAAGGGGCAAACCTTGTGAAAAATTCTGGAATGCAATTAAAAGAGGTCGATATAGATAAAGCAATCGATGCAAATCACCAGTTACGGCATCCATCTGTTGCACCAGATATCCGTGAAGCCTTTTTTGCCGGTTTGGACAAGGGGTTTTATAAATCACTTTCGAATTGTGCTCCAAAAGTATACTATAAGCAAAAAGTAAAAGAAATTCTGATAAAGACAAAAATCATTCGGGGGGCAAAAGCAATAGAGTATAAAATCAGTTTTCGATAAATCGGAACGGTATTGTAGTTGTTGACTGAAAGCAAAGCAACCGATTTGATGATATTGGTAGTCTAAATGGAGGAGGATGATGGCAGCATATTGCCATACGAATAAAAAATGCAAAAATCACTAGCAAAAAATTCAATATACAACATTATATATACGGTTGCAAATATTTTATTTCCATTTGTGACATCAATCTACGTTTCGAGAATTCTTCTCCCAGTTGGTGTCGGAAAGGTTGCGTCGGCTCAGAATATTGCATCGTACTTTGTAACGCTTGCAGCATTGGGACTACCATCGTATGGTGTTCGTGAATTTGCAAAGGTTCGGGACAATAAAGCAGAAAGAGATAAATTGTTCACGGAACTTCTATTGCTGAATATCATTTCGACAACTTTAGCTGTAGTAGGTTTCCTTGTTCTTGTATTTATAAATGCAGGATTTACCGGTGAGTGGGCATTGTATGGTGCATGTGGGTTAGCTATATTTTTCAATTATCTGAACATCGACTGGATGTATAAAGGACTGGAAGAGTATGGCTATATCACAGGTAGAAGCCTGGCAATAAAGGGAATCTCGTTACTGGCACTGTTTTTATTTGTTAAGGCAAGACAGGATTATGTAGCTTACGCATTGATTTCAAGCCTTGCAACGGGAGGCAACTATGTTTTCAATGTGATACACGCAAGGAAATTTGTAAAAATACGACTTTCGGGCATTAAGCTTATAAAACATCTGAAACCGGTACTTTTAATTGCCTGCATTATATTTTTATCAAGCATCTACAACAAAATTGACGTGACAATGCTGAATATGATGGCAACAGATGAATCCGTTGGTTATTATTCTTACGCACAAAAAACTGTTAACATGGTTCTTACAATGGCGAATGCGGTAACGGCTGCACTTCTTCCAAGGCTAAGTTATTATTACGAGAATGATAGAGAGGGATTCTACCGCCTATTGGATAAAGGGTTCCAGATTCTATGTTTGATGACTCTCCCATTAGCAGTCGGTATGGCGTTAGTAGCGGAGCAGACTGTGCAGTTTCTCTATGGAGAAGCATTTGCTCCAGCAGCCTTGACAATTCAACTGATGTGTCCGCTGATTCTAATCAAAGGATTTGGGGATTTGTTCTGCTATCAGCTTGTTTATAGTACGAAGAGTGAGAAAATTATTCTTCCGGCAGCTGCATCTGCATCCATAATTAATGTCATTACAAATGCAGCATTGATTCCGTCACTTTTACAAAATGGTGCAGTTGTGGCATCTGTTATCAGTGAGTTTGTGACAAATGCCATTCAGTTTATTTACATGAAGAAAAAAGTGAAGTTCAATGTCAATTGGAAATCACTCATAACGGGGGCTTTTAGTACAGCAGTGATGTCTGTATGTGTTCTTGGACTCATGTTGCTGAAGTTGCCTAATACGATTGGACTTATTGTCGAAGTGGGATGTGGAGCTTTAGTCTACATTGCAATTAATCTGATGATGAAAAACGCTTTGATGTTTGAAATGATTCAAAAGCTCAAAACGAAATTATTACATAAAGCGTGATTTAAGTAGTTACAGGGGAGAAAACGTGGAAAAAGACAGTGCGGTGCAAAATACAAATTATAAACTGCTTGATTTGATGAAATTTATATGTGCGTTTCTTGTAATAGGGATACATACAAGACCATTTCAGACCGTCAGCGATGTGGCTGATAAGCTGTTTTATTATAATATTTCAAATTGTGCGGTTCCATTCTTTTATGCTTGCACAGGATATTTTTTGATTGTTAAACAACAAAATAAGAGTGTGCATGAAAAAATAGGCTTCCGGGTAAAGAAGGTTTTGCGACTATATGTGATTTGGTCGATTGTTTATCTGCCACTGACATTCTGCGGATGGATTATAGAGGGAAATAGAGAACCTGTATATTTGCTCTGTTGCCTTAGAAATTTTATTCTCGTAGGCGATAATTTCTATTCATGGGCATTATGGTATCTGTATGGATTGATTTTTGCATTGATTTGCTGCTGAGAAAGTTCTCAATAAAGCAAATCGTGAAATTCGGAAGTGTAATGTATGTGCTTGGAATTATTTTGACAATGTTTGAAGGGCATTTAGATAAACCTCCAATGATAGTTTCCGCTACGGTTAAATTATATTTTTCCGCTTTTGTGACAACAAGAAATGGCTTTTTTCAGTCCTTAGTATTTGTTTCAATTGGAATGCTGGTAGCAGAAAAAGAAAAGCTTGGAAAACTCCTTGTATAAGTAGCGGTAGTATAACAGCAGCTGCATTAATGTATCTTACAAAGATAGCAACAAGTTTAATCGGGGGGGCAGTACTTCTCGAAGATACTGGATCTTCCGACATTTTTCTTCCTGTTTGCAGTTGTAATTTCGGCATGCAGGAAGATGGATTTGAATGGAAAGTTCTACGTGCGTCTGAGAAATTGGAGCGAAACAATTTATTTTGTACATATGTACTTTGTGGCTTTGTGTGCACTGGTATTATATAAAAGTGATTACCACAACTTCAAACCCTTTTTTATTGCTGCTAGTGGCTCGTTTATAATTTCATGGCTCACTTCTCTTTATAAAGAACGAAAAAATAAATAAATTCAGAAGGAAAATGACAATGGGAAAGTATTTTGGAACAGACGGCTTCCGTGGTGAAGCCGGAATTACTTTAACAGCCGACCACGCCTACAAGGTAGGTCGTTTCCTCGGCTGGTACTATAATGCTCTTCGTGAGCGTAACGGGAATATCGACCCTGCCCGTATCGTTATTGGTAAGGATACGCGCCGCAGCTCCTATATGTTTGAATATAGTCTGGTGGCTGGTTTGACGGCTTCCGGTGCGGATGCCTATCTGCTCCATGTCACCACCACCCCATCTGTGGCATACATCGCCTGTGTAGATGATTTTGACTGTGGCATTATGATCTCTGCCAGTCACAACCCGTATTACGACAACGGCATCAAGTTGATCGACTGCTACGGCGAGAAGATGCCGGAAGAGACCCTGCTGTTGGTAGAGGACTACATCGATGGCAAGCTCCATATGTTCGACAAGGACTGGCCAGAACTGCCTTTTGCGCATCGTGAGCATATCGGTTGCACTGTGGACTATGTGGCAGGCCGCAACCGTTACATGGGCTACTTGATCTCCTTAGGCATCTATTCCTTCAAGGGAGTCAAGGTTGGTCTGGACTGCGCTAACGGCAGTTCTTGGAACATCGCTAAGAGTGTTTTCGATGCTCTGGGCGCAGACACCCATGTTATAAACAACAAGCCAAACGGCACGAACATCAACACAAATGCCGGTTCTACGCATATTGAGGGTCTCCAGAAGTTCGTTGTAGAGAAAGGCTTGGATGTTGGTTTTGCCTATGACGGTGACGCTGACCGCTGTCTGTGTGTGGACGAGAAGGGTAATGTCATTACTGGCGACCATATTCTTTATATCTACGGTTGCTACATGAAAGAGCGTGGCAAACTGTTGAATAATACCGTTGTTACTACTGTCATGTCCAACTTTGGTCTGTACAAGGCATTTGACGAGCAGGGAATTGGTTATGCCAAGACTGCCGTTGGCGACAAGTATGTTTATGAGTACATGGCTAAGAACGGCTGCCGCATTGGTGGTGAGCAGAGTGGCCATATCATTTTCAGCAAGTACGCCAGTACTGGCGACGGTATCCTGACTAGCCTGAAGATGATGGAAGTCATGCTGGCCAAGAAGAAGCCGATGAGTGAGTTGGCAGCACCGCTGAAGATCTATCCGCAGGTACTGGAAAATGTCCGTGTGACGGACAAGAAGGCAGCACAGAACGACCCGGCTGTGCAGGAAGCAGTCAACAAAGTTGCTGAAGCACTGGGCGATACTGGTCGTATTCTGGCGCGTGGATCCGGTACTGAGCCGGTCGTACGTGTGATGGTGGAAGCACCTGACCATGATACCTGCCAGAAGTATGTGGACGAAGTAGTCAATGTGATTTGCGAAAAGGGATATAAGGTTTAACCTTGCGGATTTTATCACAGCGGAGTAAAATAAAAGTACCAGAAATCAATCTTCAGCCTCTTCAACCCCATCTCACCCTATGTACCGTACTTCTACATCATCAAACCCACTCCAGTTCAGTCTTTGACCACAGTGGTTGCAGAAGAGCTGGTACTCACGCTCCATGGTGGTTCCGCATCGTGGACACTTTGGAAACTCAGCACCCCACCTATACGAGCATACAATTTTTACTTTCCAAGGCCATCGGTAAGTAGGGGAGAGCAGAAGCTCATATAGCATCCGTGTGGGCAGTACATCCCACTTCCAGTCATCATCGAACCGATCTAATTTATTTTTCATGTGATTTACACCTCCATGTAATATCATAGAGGAAACTACATGAATTGTGGGAGCGCGAGTTCCCATTGCTGCTCAAAACTTTGCACACCTCTACGCGGTGAGCAGTAGGCAACGTCATTTGACGGCTAAGATGTGAAGAGTGATGTATAAACTATAAAATCGTGCACAGCGAGGAAAGCCTTATGTCTAAACAAGGAGAAGAATACGAACGCTTTGTTCAAGATGTGTACAAGGTGCTGAATGCAAACGATGGCCTGAGCAATGCTATAGTGCAGCACGATGTCAAGTTGAAGGGAATTAGTCGAGAACATCAGATTGATGTTTATTGGCAATTTTCATATGGTACAGTAACATACAGAGTGGCGGTTGAATGCAAAGACTATAAAAATCCGGTTACGGCAGAAAAGATTGAGGCTTTTCGTTCAACTCTTCTGGATATAGGAAACGACATTCAAGGTATCTTTGCATCAAGAAATGGGTTTCAAACTGGTGCAATAAATGTGGCTAAGACGTATGGAATTCAATTAATGCAAATCCGTGAACCATTGGAGAGCGATTGGGATGGCTGCATCAAAGACATATACATAAAGTACATTTTGCGTAGTATAATCAATGTTCGACCTATATTATATGTGGATTTGGATTGGGCGAATGCTAATGGAGTTACAGCCGAGAACCTCTCAAGCTTCCATGGAAGATCAGACTGTACTTTTGTAGTTGCAAATAAGGGACAGACGGACGAGCGTAAAGACTCATTAAAGACATTTATAGATAAGTTACCAAGTAGAGACGAAGGCAAAAATCTAACTCACACAGAGAAGTTTGACAATGCTTTTATCGAGTATGATAATATTAGCATAAAAGTGAGAGCTATAAAATTTGTATATGACGTTCATTTTAGTTATGATCAGCAGCACATAGATGCGATGAACTTGGCAAAGGCAGTTGTTAATAATGTGATTACCGGCAGGTCCTTTTTGATTAACATTAGAAATGATGTAAGTGAACTAAAATGATTAAGAAAATACAGCTGCCATGAAGGAAAAGATTCAAGAAAAATATCGGATTATCACCGTATGGCAGGCGATAGACAAAGAGAGAATGGCATCCTACAGCTAAAGCAGAGAAACGTCACTAAAACTATGTATGAATAGGAAAATCCAAGGCGGCAGAAGAAGTATAAAGCGGCGGCGGTATTAAATGAAAAAAGGAAGGGGTTGAGTTTTTTATGGATGTTGATCTGAAACGACGTAAAGTTTTTGTCACGTTGTTGGTAAGTGCTTTAGAAATATGGACATTACTTCAATATAATTTGCTGACTTTATTACGTGATTTTATTTTTCTTATATTTAGAACTGAAACAGATATTCTTGATGCGATTGCTCTTGTGACTCCAGCAGGGGTATTATATCTCATGAATTGGTATTTTGTGACACCATTGGTAGAAGTAGCATTTGAATTGATTCAGAGTAAAATCGGGGATTTTCGACCGATAGATAAACAATATAAAGTGATTGTTCGAAAATTGAATAATTGGCTAGTAAATATGCCATGTCATTGGGGAGCTGTGGATAAGGCAACGGAAACTCAAAATGCAAATACGTGCGAGGCACTTATCGCCTTATATAAATCTGGAATGTATAAAAATGAGGTGTTCCGGTCCACATTAAGTAAAATAAATCTTGAGGTCAATGAAAGGGGACTCTGTAGCAAATCGCTTGGAAAAGAAACAGTTGTCTGCACTTCAATGATATTATATTTAATGGGGGAGTTAAAGGGTAAAGTAGACTATGAGATTTGGCATGATAAGTATGATGCCTTGGCAAGAAGATTGTGGAATTCAAGATGTAAATATGGTTGGGGCGTGTTTATGGAAAAACCGAGTTTTGAAGATTGCAGTAATGTGAACAGTATTTGGGCATTACGAGCATTGAATCAATATTCAACACGCGATACACGTGAATTCAAGGAATTTATATTGGAATTTTACGAGCATTCTAAGTTTGGAAAATTCGGATTCTCACAGCAAGATAGTAGTAGATTGACACCTACAGCTATGGCTATTGTCCTTTATTATGAATTGGAACCAAACTTAAGAAGAAGAATAATGCAAAGATATAAAGTTGATGAGGCGATTAAATATGTATTCGAACAATTTGTCAATAAAGGTATAGATTATGAGGTGGAAACACTTATTGGAATTAAAAAGGCAAATATGGGTGTTGCAAAAGCACCGTGGAATCATATTTTGATTGGATATGCGATAGAAGCATTGACATTAGCATATAAGTATGGAAATTTGAAGATTTATCAGATGAATAAGTGTGTAAAAAGAATTGAGTTGATACTAAAGAGTAGCTTATATAATGAAACACCTGATGAAATGTATTATATTCCAGAGAAAATGGAGAGACATGGTCTTGGAAATTATACATATCCGACAGCATATCTTGTGTGGGGACTAAATTGCTTTTTAAATGAAAGGAGAAAATCTAATGAGATATTTAAATGGCGCAGATAAATTAAAGTCATTAACTCGAATTGAGTCATTTGAGGAAAGCCAAAGATATAAAGAAGATGTCTTCCTTTTGCCACAAACAGTCCGGTATGAATTTTCAGAAGATAATTTATTTGATTTAAAAGGCATATCAGAAAAATGGGACAAAAAGAGGATTGATTTAATTCGAGTAATTCAAGTATCTGATGCGCTTAATATCAAATATCAGTGTACTAATGTACTTACTCCGTTGGCATATGCGGAGAGCAGAAAAGACATCCTATGGCATCTAAATACACAAGGGGTTTTTGTGTCAAAGATAGTGCATGGTGAAATTCTACAGTGGATAAAAAGCGAAAGCAGAAAAAAAATATACGGAAAGCATGAATTTGACAGATTTTGGCTTCCATTTAATGAATCGATAGAGCAGTTACAAATGGGTGATGTTATTTGTGTGTTCAACAGGCGAGTTGCTGGTTGGGACGGATCTATGGATCGACCTGTTATTGAACTTTTGGGTGCAGGGGGACATTTGCCGGTTGTTTTTGATAAGGATCTTAATGATTTTAGAATGCTTTCTGTAATTGAAAATATGCAGAAGGAGGCTTCTGAGGAACTAGGAATTGAGCTATGTGAAAGCAACATAGCGGTTTTTGGAGGATATACTAATTTAATTACGCATGAATTGGTTGCGTTAACGGGTGTTAAAGTTCCAGACATTTTAATTCCAAAGATACAAGAATACGCAATACAAAATTTAGACGGCGATACAATGGGGATATATTTAGGACTCTTTGATGATGTAATTAATTACTACAGAAAGAATCCGGATCCGTTTGCAGGGGGGAGAAAAGCAGCATCTTGTAATTTCCCAAACCAAATAGCGCTGATGAAAAAGGTTAGCACATATTTAAAAGAGATGCAAAAAACGTATAAAGCGGACTTATTCTCTAATCTGTGATATACTCAGGGCAGATAAGCCTTGTTCACACCGTCCCACCCTATGTATACCTCTTTGGCATCCTCAAATTTACTCTAGTCCAACTGTTGGACGCAGCGGTCACAGAAGCGTTGATACTCACGCACCATTGTGATCCTGCACTGTGGGCAGAGAGGATAAGAGCACTGATTGTATTTCGGTAACTGGCATTGGAATGCGGTAGGTAGGCGACAAAAGCAAATCAAGGATGACTTCAGATACCTTTCGGCGGGCTGTCTTATCCATAGTATCCCATTCGTCATCTGTATACTCGAAACCAGCAATATATTTCATGTGATTTACACCTCCAAGGACACAATAGAAGGAAATCACATGAGGGAAAAATAAGGCTGTGGGAAGATTTTCACAAGACTTGGAGAAGATTCTCACAGCCTACGCTGCTCGAAACTTTGCACACCTCTTCGTGGTGAGCGGCAGGTAACATCATTTGACGGCTAAGATGTTGGTGGCAACAGAAATATTCTTAAGACAGGAAAATAAAGCATGAGTGATATAGACGTTGTTAAGGATATGTTCGAGAGAGGTATTATCAAATGCCGCCTATCGAATCTATCCATCACTAATTGTAAGAGATTTAAAGAAAAAGCTGATTTCAATTTTAACTTTCCGTTAACTGTCCTTGTGGGACAAAACGGAAGCGGAAAAACGACAGTTACAAGATCGATTAGATTACTGAAGAAAAATTATAAACCAGTATGTGAGTTCTTCGAGACTGAAATTGATAATGGGGGATTTGCAGATGCACGGTTTGATTATGTTGTTGACGGGCAAACATTATCGTATCAGCATACAGAAAAACCAAGGAAATGAAACTTGAATGGCACTTTGCCAGAAAATCTACCCATTACATCAATTCAGACAAAATCTTTTGTTGGCGGAATTGAAAAAAGCTTTTTATATGATAGCATAGCAAAATCAGCTAAAAGAGAAGATCAAGTTGATTATGTGCAGAGACAAGCACATAAAATACAGCAAAAGCCACAAGAGGGTGGCGGAAAACTTAGATTTGTATTAACGGACAAAGAACTTGCAACAATTAATCGAATTCTCGATTCAAATTTTGTGTCGATTGAAATAGTCCGTCATAAATTCTTTAGTGGAACGTGGGCAACTAATATTCTGTTTCAGAATGAAAATAGCTTCTGTGAGTACAATTCTGGAAGTGGCGAATTTTTGGTTGCCACTATTGTTCGGGAAATTGAAAAGGCGAGTAATAATAGTATTGTCTTGATTGATGAACCGGAGGTATCGCTTCATCCAAGAGCACAGTATAAACTTATAGAGTACTTTTTAGATGCAATTAAGCGAAAGCATATTCAGATGATTGCAACAACCCATTCGGAACATATTGTGGAGATGTTACCCAAAGAGGCTATAATATGCTTGAGAAAAAATGAAAATAAGACGTTTGTTCAGCAAAATGTAATACCGGAATTAGCTTTTGCAGAAATTGGAAGTCCTGTTTGGAATTCCAAGAGAATTATTGTTGAAGATGATATGGCCCAAAGCATTGTAAAAAGAGTTCTAGAGGAAGAAGAACTCGAACCAATGGTATCGGTCGAGTTTTATCCTGGAGGATGTTCAAATCTCAAGAAATATACCATTTTAACATATGCGCGGACAAGTATAAAGAATCAGTATATTATCTTTGATGGTGATCAATATATGGAAAAAGTTCCGAATTTTTACTTAATACTTGAAAAAGATAAAACTCTTTCTTTCTACAGAGAGTGCTTTCAACAAGTTGTGGGAATACGAAGTTCAACGATGGACTGGGGGTTGGATGCCAATCCAGAAGAAGGACGTTTAAATGAAGAACAAGAAATAGAACAGATAAGTACATATTTGAATTTTTACAGAACGAATGTTTGTTTTTTGCCGAAAGTAATTCCAGAAGACATCGTCTATGATGAAGAATATTTGAAAAAAATTTGTGGAGCTCAGTTGTTTCCGAATCTCGCAGATGCGAGGGACAGTAAAGAAAAATTGTTCCGCATTGCAAATGCACTTAGTCTTCCAATTGGAGGGATTGAGCAGTTGCTAATAACACAATTTATTATAAAAAAGGGAGAAGATTATCAAAAAATATCTGAACTGCTACATATGATTGCAGAACAACATTAATCACATACATTCGGAGGTGCCCTAAAATGCCCAGAACAAAAGGAAGCAAGAACCGCCCCAAATCCGATATCGTGTCCCGGATCGTTGAGAAGCAGACCATCGTCACAACTCTGACCACTGAAATTGAAGCAATCCAGAAGGATATCGAAGAGAAAAAAGCCAACCTAAAAACTAAGAAATCCGAACTGAAGTCCGCAGAGAAAGAAGTAGCCAAGCTCGAAGCCAAGAAAGCCAAAGCAGATCAGAAAGCAGCTGAAGAAGCGAAAAAAGCAGAAGCAGAGGACGTGCTGAAAAAGCTGCTGGCAAGCGGTGTAAGCGCAGACGAGATCCTCGCAAAGCTGAAATAAACTTTTCAGACCTCAAACCGTGTGGGTGTGGTTACAAAATTCCATCCACGCGGTTTTATAATAGAACGATTATTTTATATCAAACAATATATCTGTTTTCACTTCATCCCTCAAAATCACTTCCGGTGAAATTTCAGCAAAAGAGGTAGCAGGGGAGAGCAGGGACTGAGTAACCGAGCGGTACAGATAAGGAGATATCAAAGTCAGTCTGCACATCAAAACAACCCCAATCGCTTCAAAAGTAACCTTCAAAAATCAGCAATAACTCATCACTCAATTCCGTCCATCAATACACCCATCAATCCATCATCCAACCCCTTATCACACCCACCCTGAGGAGCGAATCTGGGCAGGGCGAACGCCCCGGCGGCAGCCCCGGGTCCCGGACGCTCCGAAGATCAAGCATGACAAGATGAAACAATTTTACATGGTTGACATGGAGCGGAAAAGGTGGTAATATTATCTTGTCAAAAAAATGCGAATCCCTCTCGCTCGCGAAGGAAAAATCTCTCTCGCAATAAGAAATAAAACGACACAACGAACAAAAATCAACTTTGCCGAAGGCTGGCAGACACGAGGGACTTAAAATCTCTTTCTGGAGACAGAGTACGGGTTCGCCCCCGCCGACAGTATTAAAAACCCCAGAATTATTCTCTAATTCGAATGATTCTGGGGTTTTCTTTTTGTTCTATTTTCTGGAAGCGTTGGAGGGACGAGAGATTTTTTGGCGAAAAAGAGAAGCTCTTTGTGCACAACTAAAATCCATGACATAACTTGGCACATTGCAGAGAGATCGAAGCTGTTTTTTTGTTTACTGTGCAGCAGCCTTTGTACGACGCTGCCGCACCCGGCGTTCCAGCGCCTTATAAAACCAGCTCAGGCAGAGCGTGAGCAAAAATACGGTCAGGGTCCAGACCACAGGATGTGCCGTAAGACCAAGCTTGTTTGCAGCCAACTCCATATACCGGATCAGTACCTGATGAATCAGAAAGCCGTAAGGCGACAGCCCGGCCAGCCACAAAAACGGCTTTGCGGATAGCAGCCGGGAAATGAACCCTTTGCCCATGGCGAGCAGCCAGACCAGCAGCACCGCAGAGGGAGTGAACAGCACATTGTACCGGAAGGCCACTGCGCCCAGAACCCCCGCCTGCTTGGCAGCAATGAAAAGGCAGCCACCCGCAAGCAGTACAGCGGCCAGTTCCAATAGGGAGAAAGCACTGCGCGGTAGTGTGCTCTCCTGTTTGCGGCTGTGGTAAAGACAGCCCGCGCAGCAGCTGATGGTAAAATCGCCTGCCCGGAACAGCGGACACAGATAGGTCAGGTAGAATGCGGCCTTTCCGCTGAGCCCGGCTTTCCAGACCGCAAGGGAGAAAATGCACTGTACGCAGAAAATTGCTGCGGCAATGCAGCGCAGTCTGCGGGCATCGGCCTTTTTCAGCACGCTTTGGGCTATCATCGCATCTATGTTGATAAGGTTCAGCGCCGCGTAAAGCACCGCCGCGGTTATTGCCATGGCCTGCACCGCGCGCAGCCTTTTATCATAAAGCCGCACTATGCATATTATTACCGCCGCCAGTATGCACACCATGAACCATGCCGAAAGTATCCTTCTGAGCGTAAGGCCGTATGCGTCAATGTACATATACAGCCTGAACGCCGCGCACATAAGCAGTACGAACGCGGAAAGCATCAGCCCCGCAAGGAAACGCCTGAGAGCGGTATCCTCCTCCGCTGCGGTGGAGAAAAGCGCGTATACGCCAATGTTTATTATGCTCACGGCGCAAAGCTCGCTGAAGCCCTGCACGGCGTATTGCGAATATGTAAGTCCCTCCGGCAGTCCCTTCAGCCCCGTAAGGTAAGCGAACTGGAATATGGCGTACACCACATATAGCGTAAGCAGCATTCCTACCGCAATTTTCGCAGCGACGGCGGGTATTATGCGCTGATACGGCGTTTCCGGAAGCGTTTTCGGCTCATAAGCCATATAGTATATGAACGAAAAGAACAGCACCGCCGCAGCGAGCGCGGCAATCGCACGCCATATCACCGCGCCTATGCTCAGCCCCTCAAAAAAGCGGCCTACGCTAAGCTGCATCGCCGCATCCGCGTTTATAAGCAGCGCAGCGCACAGCGCGGCAAGTGGTATGCCCATTATAAGCCCAACGCGCACGGCGGTGCCGTTTTTGCTTGCCTTGCCGCGGCCGAATGCGCTGCCTATCGCGCCAAAGAAGCGGCCTATGCACACGAACGGCGCAACGAACCAGCCCTTGAAATACGCCGTTATAAGCCCATCCTGCCGTTCTTTGGGCACGGTGAAGCACACCGTTACCGCGTGCAGCATAAGCACGGCGGGCAGCGCGGCAAAGTTGATAAACGTAAGCTCGACCTGCTTATACATAAGCGGCCTCAGCACCAGCACAGCCGCCACCGCAAGCAGTACATAGCCCCATACGTTCCGTTTGGCCCTGTCCCACGCGGCGAAGTAAAACCCGGCCATGTATACAAGCCAGAACCCGCCGTATATGAGCATGGCGCTGCTCATGTCCGGCTCGCCGCTCCACATGTATTCGCCGCATACGCCCCACGCGAACGCTATGCCTATTGCTATTGCGAAAAGCGTAAGTATGCGCTGCTTTAATGTGTATTCCCGCGTTTTATTCTGCTCCATTGTTATCCTCCACGTATTCCAATATGTCCCCCGGCGTGCAGTTCAGCTTTTTGCATATAGCGTCCAGCGTGGAAAAGCGTATCGCCTTGCCCTTGTTGGTTTTAAGTATGCTCAAATTGGCCTGCGTAATGCCTATGGCCTCGGCAAGCTCGCCGCCGGACACGCCCCTGCGCGCCAGCATTATGTCAAGATTCACCCTTATCATGCTGCCCTCCGCGTCAAATGGTAAGCTCGTTTTCCCGCTTGTACTCAACGGCCCTTCTGAACACCATGCCAAGCGTAAGCGCGAAAAGCCCGCTGAGTATCATCACCAGCGCGCACACGGCAGTCATGATGGTGAACATAAAAAAGCATTTTACGAAGAACACAAGCCCCGCCGCCTCAGCCGCAATGCCCATGCGCATGAACGCCGCCGCGTTGCGCTCCACGAACGGATCGCTTTCCACTGTTTTAAGCACCGCCGCAAGCTCAATAAGTATCCAAAGCGCTATGCCGCCGCACACAAGCAGCATTGCGTAGAATAGCACCGTGCTTCCCGCCGCGCCGTATTCGTTTTCCATAAAGGTGCGCACGTCTGCGGATATGAACAGCGCCGCCATCAGCGCCGCAACAAGCACCATAAGCGCATATAAAAGCGCGCGCGTTATTTTTGAAAGCGTTTTAAGCGTCATAATTCCATCCCTCCGCGGTTTTATGTTTTCGCAAGTATAATACCACGCCATTTATCGAATTACAACAAGAATTTATTGTTTTACAATAAATTCATAGAATCTTAATAAAATGTTGTCACCATCATTTCACCAAATATGGGTTCATAGAGCTTTTAATGCGTGTTATAATAAGCATAATAAAAGTAAGAAGGGGACGCAATTATATGTACGATCCATACTTTTCATACGCATCGGAATCGCTGCTTTACATAGCGGTGCTTGTTGTGGCCGTGATAGGCATGATAGCTTCGCTTAAGGTGCAGAGCACGTTCAAAAAGTATTCCACTATGCCCGCGCGCTGCGGCCTCAGGGCGAACGACGTTGCGCGCAGGCTGCTTTACGAGGGTGGTAGCTCCGCCACGCTTTCGCCCGTGTCCGGTTCGCTTACCGACCATTACGATCCAACAAAGAACGCCGTTGGGCTGAGCGAGAGCGTGTATAACAGCACGTCCGTTGCGGCGCTGGCCGTTGCCGCGCACGAAATAGGCCACGTTATGCAGCATCAGGAAGGCTATACGCCCATAAAGGTGAGAAATGCGCTGCTGCCCGTGGCGCGCATAGGGTCAACCGTTGGGCCGTGGCTTGTTATAATAGGCATAATGATGGGCGCGTTCAATCTGGCCAGCATAGGCGCGGGGCTGTATTTTGGCATATTGGCATTTCAGCTTGTCACGCTGCCGGTGGAGTTCAATGCCTCACGCCGCGGGCTGAAGATGCTTACCGAGGGCGGCTACATATCCTACGGCAGCGAGGAGCAGGCCGCGCGAAAGGTGCTGCGCGCCGCCGCAATGACCTATGTCGTTGCAGCGCTGAGCACATTCCTCACCTTCCTGCGCCTGGTGATGATGGCAAGCAGGAATAGACGGAGATAAATTCTCATTCTGTCACACAGGGGATGGTTTTTACCGCCCCTGTGTTTTTTGTTTGCGCTTTATTAAAAAGTTGAAATATTTTCTGTGACCAATAGCATAACATTTTAATCATCGCATCATGATTTAACGCAAAAAATCAAGCGTTTCAGACATAATATATAATCCGAAATTCGTCAGGAAATTATTGACATAATATATTGCAATGTGTTACCATAAGCTCAACGAAGAAACCAACTTAACTTTAAGACCAACCGTAAACCCGTTGCCCGTTCCCTAACCGGAACGATACGAACTCGCAGGACCGACCAACACCAAGGAGGCTGATTCCATTGCGCCGTTAATGTTTTAGGTACTAAACGGAAACACGAACAGCGAAAATCAAAACAACAAAAAACCAGCAGGAGGAAAACCATGAAGATGTTTCGAACAAGTATGTTGTTAGAATTGATCCGGCAGAATGCACAATAGTAGCCAACAGACTTGACATTATAAAAGTATGGGCTACCGATCATTTTATACATGCTCCAATCCCTCTTGTGGTTTGGATTCATATGCAGTTGCGGCAACGCGTATTGAGCGCATATGTGACCATTAAACACAATATATCTGCTGCGGCATGGTGTTATATTCTGCCGCAGCATTAAATATGTTACATAAGAAAAAGTTTTAGAAAGGAACTTTATCTATGCTATCGATGCACCTAAAGCAGTTGTTTCGTAAGCCTATACGCACCGTATTATACATACTGGTGCTTGTTTTGCTTACTGCGTTTTTCTGCACGAGCTTAAATTTATATATGGATAGTCAGCATAACCTCCAGCTGGCAAACGATACATATACTACGATAGCTATAATGGAGCTATATGCGGATGTAGACAGCCGCGGCAATATTATAAGCGATGTTACAAAAGCCGAGGATTACGCGGGATATCATGCTTTAACGGTGTATGGTTACGATTTGGAGCCAATAATTACCGCGCCCAGCGTAAAAAAATATGAACTCCGCGCGCGTTACGGCGCTTTTAACGAAGATAACATTGCGGTAAGATATAATGACAAAAAGCAAGCTATTCCGATATGTAGCGAGGATATTATCCGTTTCAAAATAGTCCCCGAACATCAAAAAGAAGCGGAAGCCGACAAAGAATGGAACGACGTTGAATTTGTTGACGACGGCCGTTACAGAATAGGTGCTGAAAGCTGGGAAGATGGTAAGTTTTTTTCTCGTACATATAACTTAGATATAGTTGAATCCGCCATAAATGTGTATGAATACGAAAAACGTCCTATTAATTTTTATGTTCAGCTCGGCAGAATATACATGGATGAACCCTTGACCGATACAAACAGCCTTATGCCTGCGGCTGACTATGCCGATAAGCCGGACTGCATAATTCTGGAGCCAAACACGGAATATATCGCTTCAATTACGCATTTATCAGACAGCAACAGCACTTTCAACGCGGCCAGCGGGCTTTATAAAATACAAATATTCACAATAGCAAGAGATGAACTTTTTAGGAATGAATACTACTATTACTCTATCGGCCGTACCGAAGACGTAGATTGGAACTACCCTTACGAACAGCCATTCTGGATATATGAATACGATGAACTGAAAAGCAAACCGGAAATGCTGAAGAAGTATGAGCAGATAGCGCGGGCGTATTACATAAATTCCCGCTCCTTCGGCGTTATGACCACAAACGACTTAACCGGCATTCCCGCATTCCACTTGGGCAATATGTTCATACCCGAAGGCCGCATGATAACCGAGGAGGAATACGCTTCCGGCGCAAAGGTCTGCATGATAAGCACAGACCTTGCAAAGCTGCAAGGCTGGAACGTGGGCGACAAGATCGATTTCAGCTTCTATGAATACAACAATTTTGTCAACGCAACCATTTGGGGTTCGCGCCTAAGCCCCCACTACACCTACACCGACCCGGACCATTTCTTTGACAATGGCGAATATGAAATAGTCGGCGTGTATAACGTCCGCCCGCTCACGGGCACTTCCGCCGTGTCCGCGTCCGCCGTGTCCGTTCCCTGGAACACAATCTATATCCCCGAAAAGTCGCTCGAGAATGCCCCTGCCGAGGAGGATAGACCCGTCACGGGCGCGC
>ENA-OROL01000811-OROL01000811.1-human-gut-metagenome-genome-assembly--contig:-NODE-811-length-28834-cov-3.932555_pt1 | contig 28834 bp, 26 predicted proteins | sample MGYA00242128_ERZ509048 | MGnify/ENA primary metagenome ERZ509048 (study PRJEB26280, sample SAMEA2338750) | human gut metagenome | biome: human gut; feature: human-associated habitat; material: faeces...
GGCGGAACAGGTCGTTGATGAAGAACCGGTGGTCTCCGCCAGACTTCAGCAGCAGCACCAGCATCCGCTCTCCCGGCTCTATCCGGTTGCCGGTCAGGTAGAAGATCACCGCCGGATCAGAGATCAGCAGCTGGCGGATGTTCTCCTTTTCCATGGCGGTCAGAATGTTTGAAAGTTTTGTTTTGTCCATTGGTTTTTCCCTCATTTAGCTTTTAGCACCAAAGGTGTATGTACAGTCGCCTTGATTGCAAAAATAATGGATTTGATATCCAAAGGTCCCCAGTTTGTCATCTGTCGGGCGAATAATGCTGCACTTTCCGGCCTTTAGTTTGACCACCTGTCCATCCGGAAAATTCAGTGTATCCGTGATCCCTGTCCACATATCGTCTCCGATTGTGGGATCGTATTCACCGGTCAGCATATACTCCGCCTCCATGGCCGCAAAGTATGCACGAGCATTGGCAATATCCGCCGCCACCTGGGTCTTGTGCATCTGTCCTCTCATCATCGGTATTGCAATCGCTATCAATATCGCGATAATGGCTACTACGATCAGCATTTCCATCAGTGTAAAGCCTTTGTTTTTCCTTTTATCCATAAAGAATGATCTATTTTTAATTGAAGATGATCGAAAAAAGGACGAGTATAACCATAACTAAAACTTACATGTTTTAATTCAATGCTTTTTATCTTTTTGATTTTCTTTTTCGTTGTTGTGTTGTCTCGGTACTGCCCTGACAACGAATCTGAGTATATCACCCCATATATCACTTGTCAACATTATTTTTTGAATTTTTTACACAAATTATCCCCTGCCATGCAAATTCCGCATGTGCAGGGGATTTTTACCACTTTTCTATTCTATTTTACGAAGAAAGGAAGCTTTTGTCCGAGCTGTTCGATCAGGTATGCCAGGTAATTGTTTTCATACAGACATGTAAGGATCTTGCTGTCTCTGGTGTAATCTACGATGACCTGTCCCAAGGTTCCCAGATCTCTGAAGATGTTAAATGCATATATTGTCCAAACAATTAGGACAGTTTCCAATATTCCAACCACAATACCTAGTAATTTGTCCAGACTATGTACTATGGGTAGTTTTGAGATTACCTTTGCAGAGAAGAACACCACATTCAGTAAATGGTGTACCAGTCCGATGGCTGCCAGCAACAGCAGGGTGATTATCACATTGAAAAACCTTCCGTCAAAGTAACTGCTCAGCGCATTTCCCAACAGGAACAGTACAACGCAGGTGATCAGCAGGGAAATCAAAGAGATCAGGGATCTCACCATTCCCTTTTTGTAACCGTCCATCACCATGCAAAGTAAGATCACTGCTGTAATAATAAGCAATAAATTCAGATTCATTCGTATACTCCTTTATTTTAACTGTATGGTATCTATTGTATTATCCGTCACCAGGTAATATTTGTAGGATCCTCCCGCCGGAAGCATAAGTCGCACGCTCTTGCCAAAGTTCCCCCGGTATTTTTCCACACCCTCTGTTGTGAAGATCTGACATTCCGACTCGTTGTAGATCACCATGGCATCCTCTTCAAAAAATATATCTGTATAATCCACATCGAAATAATAGCTCCCCACTTTTACCGCCGAAGTATTATATACATCCATGCGGTATTTGGTCTCCGCCTGATCCGATAAAAATACCAGGCCTACGTATTTCTCGCTGTAAAAAACTGACTGGATCTCATCATCATAGAGATATTCTCCGATGGTTACCGGCTTCTGCGATCCGCTAAAAATCATCAGACGGCTATCACCTGCTGCGAAGGCGGTATCATTGTTCATAAACTGCACTTTCGGAACGACCAGATCGGAATAGGTATAAGCGCTGACCATATAGTCACTCTGGTTCGCACCTACCGGGCCGAAATTATAGAACACTACGTTGGATTTCACCACTCCTGCATCTACATATAAGTAGCTGACCGCCAGCAGCTCTCCACTCGGGGACAGACTGATGGAGATGGGATATCCTCCGTCATTCATATGTGCCTGTCCGGTGTAGCTGTTGCTTCCGTCCGCTTCGTAGGTCATGATCCAGGTCGCATCTGTGTCCGCCAGTGTTGCCGTTACTCTGCCGGTGTCTGCTACCGTAATATTACGGATTGGCATGGTCGTGGTAATGGTTCCCAGCTGTTTCTCCGTATTCTGTACATAAATCTCACGACCATTGTAACTACCGATAGCTGCCACACTTCCGCAGGTAGCAAGTTTCACATCCTGGATAACATAAGTCTGATTCCATTTCACATTTCCCTTTGCATCCGTACAATGTGCGCCATCCTTACTATATGTAAGAATTCCGTTTTTCAGGCGGACATCTATGGCATCTGACGAGGTCTCCCTGTTTACAGAGGACAAGGTATCATATCCTGTGTAAATATGCCGTTTTGCCTGCACCACTACCAGTGCCAGCGCCGCTCCCAGTGCCGCCGCTGCCAGAAGCACCCGGTATACAATGGTCAGTTTATGTTTACGGATCTTTTTCTTATAGTCATCCTGATTCTTTTGCCGTTTTTCTTTTTCTTTCAGATAATTTTTAATATCTGCTGCCATGCATTTATTTCCTTATGTATCCTTATATCCTACTATTGTGTAACATTTACAGTATACCATAATCTTACCTTTTGAAAATAAGTTTTTTACGGCAGAAGGATTTCCTGTCCGATTTTGATATCATCCGGATCTGTGATTCCGTTCAGTGCACAGATTTCCGACACTTTTGTATTGCTTCCGTAATTGCGTAAAGAGATACCGATCAATGTGTCACCTTTCTTGATCGTATAAGCCGTCGGCTGTGCCACACCTGCCTGTGTCTGTGGTGTTTCCGATTCCACTGTCACTTCAGGTGTCGGTTCCGGTGTCGGTGTCACTTCCGGCTGCGGTTCTTCTGTTACCTCTGTTGTGTCTTCCACAGCAGCTTCGGTCACCATCGTCTCCGGCGCAGCGGTCTCCTCTTTGGTTGTCGTATTCTCTGCCATGGCATTGTTTTCCTGCCGCAGTGCATCTTCCAGCTTGTCCTCCGCCACGAGTGTGCTGACCTGGTTCTGCTCCTCCACCGCATCCGGTAATTTCTGCTCCATGAGACTGCTCATCGCCTGCCTGGCCGTCTCCCCCAGGGATTCCCCGGTGTTTTCCTGCCGCATCAGTGCCAGTGCCATAACGCACAGCAGTACGAACACTCCCGTGGCTGCCATCTTCATCCGGCGCAGTCCCACCGTAGGCATGGGAATGATGTTATCTCTACGTTCCATTCGTCCGGCATATTCGGCATGCCCGGCATGTACGTTTTCCTGTCTCTGTCTGCGTTCTTCCTGCCGCTTCTTTACGACCTCATATTTTTCCTGATCTACCTTCTCCGGTTCCGCTTCCTCTCCCCGATTCTCCAGCATGTACGCCAGCATGCTGTCATTTTTTTCATAAAATTGTGCATAGCCTGCCACATACCGGCAGATCTCCTGCTCACAGATCCGGAAGCCTTCCACCATCTCTCCGTTCAAAATCTGATATCCTAAAAATGTCATTTCCGGAAAATACTTTTTCCGCAGCTTCTCGATCTCCTGCTCCTGTGCCTGGGACAAGTGCCGTATCGGTTTTTGCAGAAAATTCAGTTTCGCCGAACCATAGGCGAACAGATAAGCCACACCATTCTCCGTCGTCCGTCTGCCATACAGCGCAATGGCAATGTCTTTGTTCTGTGCCATTCCGTTCATTTGTTTTATGTAAGATACCACATAATCTTCCACATAGACTCTGCAGTGCTTGTCCGCCTCTCCGATCTGCGTTATATTTTTCGGTAATTCCATACAAAAAACACCTCCCATGCCGTTTCTATCAGTTATCACTAACTATATCATCCGCACAGGAGGTATTTTAGCGTTCTTTGTCGCGTCCTTAAAAAAACACTTCGACAAAGTTTGCATAACTATTTATTTACTCGAATTTATATACGGTCACAGAATCATAATCACCATTTTCCCCACCAAAGATATAAGAAGGGAAATTCTCATGATGAATGGTATCCGGATAATACTGGGTCTCCAGGGCGAATCCGGTTCTATTGTTATAGACTGCGCCTGCTTTGCCCTCTTCCGGTGCGATAAAGTTACCTGCATAGAACTGTACGCCGGGCAATGTGGTATATACCTTCATCACTCTGCCACTCTTCGGTCCTTTCGCAGTCGCAATATGCTTCAGACTGCCATCCCAGTCATCAATGCAGAAATTATGATCATAGCCACCTGTCAGCTTTAACTGTTCAAAGTCTGCTTCAATATCTCTTCCGATCTTCTTCGGCTGTGTGAAATCCATGGGTGTGCCCGCCACTGCGCAGATCTCACCGGTAGGAATGGATCCCGGTACCACAGGTGTGAAATGGGAAGCTCCCAGCCATAATTCATGGTCTTCAATTCTGCCAGTGCCCTGTCCATCCAGATTAAAATAAGAATGATTGGTCAGATTAAAAATAGTCCGCTTGTCACTGGATGCATGATAATGCAGTCTTAAGGCATTCTCATCATCCAGGGAATAGGTGACGGACACCTTTTTATGTCCGGGGAATCCCAGATATCCATCCTCGTCCTCCAGAGAAAAGGTGACACTGTTCTCTCCCGGTGCCGCATCCCAGATTCTCTTATGGAATCCCAGCTCAATATGTGTGTGCAGGTTGTTGGGTCCGTCATTTTGATCCATCCGATAATCCACACCGTCTAATGTATATGCTGCCCCTGCGGTACGATTCGCACAGGGTCCAACCACTGCACCGAAGAAGCTGTAATTCTTATAATAACGGTCCACGCTGTCAAAGCCCAGTGTCACATCAGCTGTCACACCCTGCGCATCCGGCACCAGGATTCCTACCAGATTCGCACCGAAATCTGTTACCTTCGCCTGCATTCCCTTGCTGTTGCTCAGGGTATACAGAGATATCTCTCTTCCTTCCGGACTTTTTCCAAATACACTTTTTGTTACTGCCATTGTCTTGCCCTCCCACTTTTATTCATTTTCTCTGCTGCTTATAACTCCACTCTGCCTTCTAAGGCACGGAGCAATGTTACCTCATCAATATATTCCAGATCACCACCCACGGGCACTCCGCTGGCAATTCTGGTCACCTTGACTCCGGTCGGTTTGATCAATTTGCTGATATACATTGCCGTAGTCTCGCCCTCCAGGCTGGAATTGGTCGCAATGATCACTTCCTGCACATCTCCCTGCAGGCGTTCCATCAGTTCCTTCAGCTTGATATCACCGGGTCCCACACCCAGCATGGGAGAGATGGCACCATGCAGGACATGATACACACCTTCGTATTTGCCGGTCTTCTCATAGGCTGCCAGGTCTCTGGTATTCTCCACCACCATGATCGTATGATGATCTCTTCTGGGATTTGCGCACACCGGGCAGATTTCCTTATCCGTCAGGGTATAACACTCCTTACAGTACCGGACATTGGCTCTGGCCTCGATCATGACATTCGCCAGTCTGTCCACACGGTCCTTCGGCATATTGATCAGGTGAAAAGCCAGTCGTTGTGCGGACTTACTGCCAATCCCGGGCAGGGCTGCCAGTTCATCTATTAATTTATTGATCTGTCCGCTGTAAAGTTCCATTAGAAAGGAAATCCTCCTAAGCCTCCGGTCATTTTGCCCATGAGTTCGGCATTGGCTTCGTCAGCCTTGCGCAGTGCCTCGTTGGCTGCTGCCACGATTGCATCCTGTAATGTCTCAATATCCTCAGGGTCCACGATCTCCTCTGCCAGTTTGATGGCTGTGATCTCTTTTTTACCGTTGATGGTCACTTCCACAGCTCCGCCGCCTGCGGATGCAGAGAACTCCTTGGTCTCTAGTTCCTTCTGTCCCTCTTCCATCTGACGCTGCATTCTCTGTGCCTGCTTCATCAGATTGTTCATATTACCGGGCATTGCGCCTCCGGGGAATCCACCTCTTTTTGCCATGTTATTACTTCCTCCATATGATTTATAATTGATTTCTCAGTGCTACGTACTCTCGAAATCATAACATATATGTTTACTCCCCTCATAGGAAGTCCGCTTTGCCTGCAAGCAGTCACGCTGCCTTTCTATGGGTGAGTTATTATTATATCTTACCTTATCTGCAAGCCTGTCGCAATCCTAAATTCACACAGGATCACTCCTCTTCGTCAATCTCCATGTTGATGACCTTGCCAAGATCTACGTAATTGTCCTCGAACTGGCGGTTACTTTCCACCGTCTGGATCGTCACTTCGATCTCCTTGCCGGAAAAGTCGGACAATAAAGCCTCCAGCTGCTGCTTATTCTGCTCGTGGGCTTCTCCCTTGAAATAATCGGAAGCCAGTCCATCCTCCAGCACCACCATGAGCTTATTGTCTCCGCCCAGGCTTAATCTGGCATTTTTCAGATACATCTTCATGGGATTCTCTGCATTACCCACAATGGCCGGCCATTTCCGCACGATCTCCTGTACATCCTCGGGGATAGCCTTTGGCAGCTCCGGTTTGGGTCTCGCTGCGCCACCCTGCGGTCCCCCCTGTACTCCGGGAGCTCCGGCAGGCATTTGTGCTGTAACGACAATACCGTTTTCCACTTTTTCCTCTACCTGACGGATTCGATCCAGAACAGCTTCCTGATCTGTCTCCATCTCCGGCTTGCACAGCTTGATCAGCGCGATCTCTACCAGGATACGCTTCTGCGCCGCATAGCGGATCTGTCCGGACAGCTCAGAGAAAATATGGATATAGCGGATGATCTGATCCATGGAAAGCATGGAAGCTTCTTCCTTCAGATTCGCCAGATTATCCGTGGACATATCTATGACATCCTCCAGATTATCCGCTGTCTGTACCAGCATCAGATTCCGCAGATACCAGGTAAAGTCCGTGACGAACTGCACCAGTTCTCTGCCCTGCATGACGATCTCTTCCAACAGTTCAATGCAACCTAACACATTCCGGTCCATGACGAAGCGCAGCAATCTGCTGAACACTTCCGTATCCACTGCCCCCAACACATCCAGGGTCATGTCGTAGGTCAGCTCCTTGCCCAGATGGAAGGCAATACACTGATCCAGAAGGCTTAGCGCATCACGCATGGAACCGTCCGCTACTTTCGCAATGTAGCGCAGAGCTCTGTCCTCCACCTGTACCTGCTCCGTGTCCATCAGTTCCTTCATGCGATCCGTGATGGTATCAATGGAGATTCGTTTAAAATCATATCTCTGGCAACGGGACAGAATCGTAATGGGGATCTTGTGCACCTCTGTGGTCGCCAGAATAAAAATAACATAAGAGGGCGGCTCTTCCAGAGTTTTTAACAATGCGTTGAAAGCTCCGGGGGAGAGCATATGCACCTCGTCGATGATGTAGACCTTGTATTTTCCCTCCGCCGGGGAATAGGATACCTCGTCGATGATCTCACGGATATTGTCCACACCGTTGTTGGAAGCCGCGTCGATCTCGATGACATTCATGCTGGCTCCCGCCGCAATGGCCTTACAAATACGGCATTCCCCACAGGGGCCGTCCTCTGTGGGGTGTTCGCAGTTCACTGTTTTCGCAAAAATCTTCGCCACCGTAGTTTTACCGGTACCTCTCGTTCCGGTGAACAGATACGCATGGCCGATCCGGTTCGCCCGTAGCTGATTCTTCAGTGTGGTCACGATATGATCCTGACCTTTGACATCGGAAAAAGCATCCGGACGAAACTTCCGGTATAGCGCTGTATATGACATGTGTTTTCTCTCTTCCTAACTTTGTTCTGCCGTGAAGACTTTCTTAATCGCCAAAGCAGATGCCCAGCATCTTCGCCTCCTGTACGATGGTGGCATCTGGATCCACGGTCTTAAGCTTGCCCGCTACATCCTCTAACGGAACTCTTACGATCTCACGGTTCTTATAGCCTACCATGAAGCCGTACTGGTTGTCCAGGATCAGCTTACCTGCCTCGGAGCCCAGACGGCTGGCGAATACTCTGTCGTAAGGGCAGGGGCTTCCGCCTCTCTGCATATGACCAGGTACGGTGACACGTACTTCTCTGCCGGTCTTCTCCTGGATCTGCGCAGCCACTTCATAGGATACGGAAGGGAACGGATATTTTTCCATCTTTTTCTTGTAATCTTTTTTCGGAAGGGCTGCATCCTCTTTGGAAATAGCACCCTCAGCTACCGCGATGATGGTAAAACGGCAGCCTTTTTTGTCTCTGTCTTCAATTTTCTCGATCACCTTATCGATATCGTAAGGAATCTCGGGAATCAAAATGATATCCGCGCCGCCGGCCATGCCTGCATTCAGGGTAAGCCATCCTACCTTATGTCCCATCACTTCCACGATAAATACTCTGCCATGGGAAGCCGCTGTGGTGTGGATGCAGTCAATGGCATCCGTGGCGATGTCCACTGCGCTCTGGAAACCGAAGGTCATATCGGTGCCCCACAGGTCATTGTCAATGGTCTTGGGCAGCGTTACGATATTCAGTCCTTCCTTGCGCAGCAGGTTTGCGGTCTTGTGAGTACCGTTACCGCCCAGGATCACCAGGCAGTCTAACTGCAACTTGTAATAATTCTGCTTCATGGCTTCGACTTTATTCAGTCCGTTAGGATCCGGATCCTGAATCGTCTTGAAAGGAGTACGGGAGGTTCCCAGGATTGTTCCGCCCTTGGTAAGAATACCGGAGAAATCCTTGTCCGTCAGCATTCGGAAATTACCGTAGATCAGTCCTCTGTAACCATCCAGGAAGCCATAGATCTCCACCTCTTCCTTACCGTTCGCCAGGGTCTTCACCACGCCTCTCATAGCTGCGTTCAGGGCCTGACAGTCACCACCGCTCGTTAACATTCCGATTCTCTTCATCGTAGGATCCTCCGTTTCTATATTTCATTATTTTCTCTTGCGTCTGCTATAACTATCCAACACTTTGAATCGCTATTTCTATTTTAATACATTTGTTTTCATCTGAAAATAGTTTGTTGTAATTTCCGAAAGATTTCGATATCCTGCAAACAAAAAAGAGTAACCGGAACTCTCCGGTCACTCTGCATTGCCATCTCTGAAAAATGTATCCAGTTTTCCCAGACATTTGATCAATGTCTGCATTTCTTCCTCGTCCAGATCCCGAATGATCGTATGGATCATTTTCCTGTGGAAATCTCTGTGATGGAAAAAAGCTTTCCGCCCCTTCTCTGTCAGGGTCACCAGCACCACACGTTTGTCCTGTGTGCTGCGGTTACGCTCCAGGTAGCCTTTTTTCTCCAGACTGTTCATATTCGTGGTCAGGGTTCCCACGGTGACGTGGAGTTCCCCCGCGATCTTGGACATACTCTTTGGTTCCTCGATGCCGATAGCCTCCAGAATGTGCATATCATTATTCGTAATATCCTTGAATTCTTCTGTTATGACCGACTTTGCCTCTGCATCCATCACGTTATGGAACAGGTTCACCAGCAGTTCATTCAGCACCCGGTTGTTGCTCTTCTCCATAGTGTCCTCTACGATATCTGAAATATCTCTGTCGTATGTCCGAGATTTTTCGAAGCTGCCTTCTCCGACAGATATCCATCGTGTACGGCTCTCCGAATCATTTTCAGTATATCGTCTACCAGGTCATCACGCAAGCCCCAATCGTAAGCCCGGCGCCGAATCCCGCCAGAACGATGCGGTCACCGCGGTGCAGCTTTTCCTGCCTGTTCAGTTCATCCAGAAGCACCGGAATGGAGGCGGAGGACAGATTGCCTACCCTCTCCAGATTTGTAGGAAATTTTTCGCGATCCGCATGAAGGCGTTTCGCCACTGCATCAATAATACGTGCGTTGGCCTGATGTAATACGAACATATCAATATCCGGCACAGCAAATCCGGCATCTGACAGCGCTTCCTCGATGCACTGCGGCACCCGTCTGGTAGCGAAACGATACACTTCCTGTCCATCCATTTGAATATAATGTTCTCTGTCGTTCGTCGGCTGGTTTTGGTCCGTTTTTGCCGCTGAAGTCCTTGCATAGGGGGTTGTCAGTTCTCTCGCTCCACATTGCAGTACTCCACCGCCGGTGCCGTCGGAATGGAGCGACCGTCCCAGAATCCCTGCTGCCGGTATCCGTTTCTCCTCCACCACCGGCAAAGCGTTACCGTATTCCACCGCCCGAGACTCTGCCCTGCATTGCTCTACAACTACCGCCCCGGCACCGTCTCCAAACAGAATGCAGCTGCTCCGGTCCGTCCAGTCCACCAGCTTGGACAGCACCTCACTGCCGATGATCAGTGCATTTTCTGCAAGTCCCATCCGCAGATAAGCATCCGCAGTATTCAGGGCAAATAAAAATCCGGAACAGGCCGCATTCACATCAAAAGCCAGTGCATTCACTGCGCCGATGTCCGCCTGCACCCGGCAGGCACAGCAGGGCAGATACTGCTCCGGAGAACAGGTTGCCACCAGGATCAGGTCGATCTCTTCCGCTCTTTTTCCTGCCTGTTCCAGTGCTTTACGGGCTGCTTCTGACGCAAGTGTCACAACTGTCTCCCCAACAGACACATGACGCTCACCGATACCGGTTCTCTCGCGGATCCATTCATCCGAGGTTTCCACCATCTGCTCCAATTCTTTATTTGTAACAATCCTTCCCGGAAGTGCACTTCCGGTTCCGGTGATTCTTATGGTCCTCACGCCATTTCCTCCATGATATCCACTGTTCTTTCTATTTTCTGCGCCCTCCAGGCATTGCTGCCACAGAACAGCAGCCCGTTATCCACATCTCCCATTACTGCATTGATCAACGCTCTGGTGATGCAATAAGGCGCCGTCTTCGGGTCGCAGGTCTTAATGCAATGTCTGCATCCGGTCATAAACCGTTCCCCGGATGCCACTTTTTCCAGAAAAGCATTCCGTATGGCTCTCCCCGGCATTCCCACAGGGCTTTTCACAATGACAATGTCTTCTTTCCGTGCACCGAGATATGCCTGCTTGTATGCATCCGCCGCATCACATTCCCCCGTGGTCACGAACCGGGTACCCATCTGTACCCCCGCAGCCCCGAGGGACAGGCAGTGCTCCAGATCCCTCCGGTCATAAATACCGCCTGCAGCGATCAGAGGAATCCCCAGTTCTGCTGCCTGCCGGATCATTGCAGTAAGTTCCTTCTCATATTTCTGCGGTGTATACGCATCCAGTTCTTCTTTTTTAAATCCCAGATGTCCTCCCGCCAGTGGTCCCTCCGCCACGATAAAGTCCGGCTTTCTGTCGTATTTTTTCATCCAGTATTTCGTGACGACCGACAGGGCACGGGGGCTCGACACGATCGGCGCTAACATCGTCCGATGGCTGTGCCCGGCCATCCTATCCTCCGTCTCTGCCACGATTCCGGGCAGATCTAACGGCAGTCCGGCACCGGAGATAATACAGTCGGTACCTGCCAGCACTGCTGCCCTGACATAATCCTCGTAGCGTTGTGTTGCCACCATGATGTTGACACCGACGATACCACCTCTTGCGATCTGCCTTGCTTTTTCTATTTCTTTTCCGATAGTACGCAGATTACAGGCGATGGGATCTCTGTCAAAATCCGGCTCCCGGAAACCGATCTGGGCAGTAGAAATGATGCCGATCCCACCTGCCGCAGCCACTGCTCCCGCCAGACCGGACAGGCTGATTCCCACACCCATGCCTCCCTGGATCACGGGAATATCTGCATGTAATTCCCCCAGGATCATTTTTCCGTGCTTCATCCCACTCACCTCTCGTTACCGCTTTAATACTTGCGGAACCTTTCATAACGTTCCTCTGCGATCTGTTCACCGGTCATGCCGGTATATTTTTGCAGAAATTCCTTGATATGTTCCTTGAGATACCCACCGATGGATTCCACGGTACTTTGATCTGCCCCGCCGTATTCCGGTACGATCCGTTCGATCACACCAAGACGTTTCAAGTCTTCAGATGTAATATTCATGACTTCACTGGCTTCTCTGGCACGGTCAGCATCCTTCCATAATATAGAAGCAAAGCCTTCGGGAGACAGGATCGAGTATGTGGCATTTTCCATCATCCACACCTCATTACCTACCGCCGTAGCCAGTGCTCCGCCACTCCCGCCTTCTCCGATAAGGATGCACAATACCGGTACTTTTAAGGCTGACATCTCCAGCAGATTCCGGGCAATGGCCTCGCCCTGGCCTCTCTCCTCCGCCTCCACACCGCAGAAAGCTCCCGGCGTGTTTACAAAGCTGATAATGGGTCTGTTGAATTTCTCCGCCTGTTTCATCAGGCGCAGTGCCTTACGATACCCCTCCGGCATGGGCATTCCGTAATTTCGTCTGGCACACTCCGCAAAATCCTTGCCCTTCACATCTGCCAGCACTGTCACCGGCTGCCCGTCCAGGAATGCCACCGCACCTACCAGCGCTTTATCATCCCCATAATAACGGTCTCCGTGAGCTTCCACTACATAATCGAAAATGTAGGGAATATAGTCGGTCGCTGCCGGTCTGTCCACTCTCCGGACGGTCTTGACCTTTTCCCATGCTGTTCTGGGGAGTGTCAGGAATGACCGTTCCTTCACAATCTCCGTAGGTTCAAAATGGAAGTCAATATTTTTCTTAAAATCCGCATAATTTCCTTCACTGCACCGATGCGTTGTGATCAGGAAATATAAGGTCTTCTTCAGATTCTCCCGACGGACGATACCGTCCACAAAACCATGCTCCTGTAAAAATTCCGCTGTCTGGAAGCCGTCAGGGAGACGCTGTCCCAGAGTCTGCTTAATGACTCTTGGTCCTGCGAAGCCGATCAAGGCTCCCGGTTCCGCCATGATCACATCTCCCAGCATGGCAAAGCTGGCCGTTACACCACCTGTGGTGGGGTCCGTCAAAATAGTCGCATAGAGAAGGCCTGCTTCTCCATGCCGTTTGATCGCTGCGGAGGTCTTTGCCATCTGCATCAGCGACACAATTCCCTCCTGCATTCTCGCACCGCCGGAACAGCAGAACAAAAATACAGGCAGCCGCAATTCTGTCGCCTTTTCAATTGCCCGGGTGACTTTCTCGCCGACCACATGCCCCATACTTCCCATCATGAATTTGGATTCGCAGATGCCGATCACAGCCTTTTCCCCGTAAATCTCGCATTCACCTACGGTCACAGCTTCTTTTGTGCCGGATTTTTCCCTGGCCTCCGACAGCTTTTCTTCATAGCCCTCATATTTCAGCGGATTGCTCTCTTCTATCTCCTCGAACCATGGCTGAAAGCTTTTCCGGTCTGCCACCATGCGGATCCGGTTGTGGGTCTTCACCCGGAAATAATAACCACACTCATAGCAGACATATTTATTTTTCGCTGCCCGGTCTCTGTTTATCATTTTCTTACATTTCGGGCATTTGATCTCTGTTTCTATCGTTACATTTCCCATACTTGCACCTCTTATCCTGCAGTATTCATCCTCTTGCCCTGACAAGTCTCCTTGTCTGCCGGATATGCAGGCTGTTGTATCACTTTACCGCAAAGGTAAGCTCTGCTTTCGCCGCCAGTTTTCCATTCACCGTGGCGATTGCTTCCCCGACACCTATCGGTCCCTTGCTGCGGATAATGGTGGTCTCCAGTTCCAAGGTGTCTCCGGGACGCACCATCTGTTTGAATTTTGCCTTGTCGATCCCTGCAAAATAAGCTGTCTTGCCTCGGTTCTCCGGCAGAGACAAAATTGCCACCGCCCCGGTTTGGGCAAGTGCCTCCAGGATCAGTACTCCGGGCATCACCGGATTTCCCGGAAAATGTCCGGCAAAATACGGTTCGTTGAAGGTTACGTTTTTGCGTCCCACCGCTCTGACACCGGGCTCCAGCTCCTCGATAGTATCGATCAGCAGAAAAGGATGTCTGTGTGGCAGAATCTCCATGATTTCCTGGGTATTATAAACTGACATTGTTCCTCCGTTCCGCGAATAGCATCTTGCCAGCAGATGCCCCTTCGCATTCCGTTACGATTATTCCATGTACTTCTTTAGCAACAGACTGGCATTATGTCCGCCGAAGCCCAACGAATTGGTCAGTGCATAAGGAACCTCTTCTTCGTAGCTGTCCCGACAGTAATTCAGATCCAGTTCCTCCTCCGTCTCACGCAATCCAACGGTACAATGGATATAGCCTTCCTGAATTTCTTTTACGCAGGTGACGAATTCCACTGCACCAGCTGCTCCTAAAAGATGCCCTACCATGGATTTGGTGGAATTGATCTTCAGATCATAAGCATGTTCTCCAAATGCGAGCTTGATAGCTCTGGTCTCAAACAGGTCATTATGATGAGTGCTGGTTCCGTGTGCATTAATATAAGTAAGCTTCTCCGGCGCCACACCGCCGTCTTTTAAGGCATTCAGCATGGCGGTGGCTGCTCCGCTGCCGTCCTCCGCGGGGGATGTAATATGGTAAGCATCCGAAGAACAGCCATAACCGATCAGCTCCGCATAGATTTTTGCTCCGCGTCTCTTTGCATGCTCCAGCTCTTCCAGTACCACTACCGCCGATCCTTCTCCCATAACGAAGCCATTGCGGTCTTTATCGAAGGGAATAGAAGCTCTCTGAGGATCTTCACTAAACGACAATGCTGTCAGTGCGGAAAATCCGGCAATGCCGATGGGTGTAATAGAACTTTCCGTTCCTCCGGCTACCATCACGTCTGCATCACCGTACTGGATCGTACGATATGCTTCTCCGATGGAATGTGTACCGGTTGCACAGGCAGTCACAACGTTCAGACTCTTGCCCTTCAGCCCATAGGCAATGCTGACATTACCTGCTGCCATGTTGGAGATCATCAGAGGCACCAGCATGGGGCCTACCCTGCCGGGGCCTTTCTCCTTCAAGCGGTCATATTCCCGCTCCATGGCCTGTAAGCTTCCGATGCCGCTTCCCACACTGCAGCCCACCATATACGGATCTTCCTGTTCCATAATAAGACCTGCATCTGCGATCGCCTGTCCTGCAGCTGCTACTGCGAACTGGCAGAACTGCTCCATTCTACGGGCGGATTTTTTGTCCATATATTGTGTAGGATCAAAATCCTTCACTTCCGCCGCCAGCTTACAACGGTAATCCGCAGTATCAAAATAGGTTATAGGACCAAATCCGGTCTTACCCTCTTTGATACCATTCCAGAATTCCTCTACGCTGTTTCCAATAGGAGTGATGGCTCCCATACCTGTTATTACAACTCTTCTATTTTTACCCATACGTGATATACTCCCTCGCGTCCTGACTTATTTTCTATCCTGCTGTATCGTTAGCGGACATATTTTTCTATTCTGCTTTCCTGTTGTAGGACATAGTTTTACATCGCCATACCGCCGTCCACGCACAGCACCTGGCCGGTGATATAGTCCGAGGCATTTCCTGCCAGGAATAGAACCGCCTGTGCGACATCCTCCGGTCTTCCCATTTTCTTAAGCGGGATCTGTCCGACCGCATTATCCTGTACCGCCTCCGGCAGCTTGTCTGTCATATCTGTCCGGATAAATCCGGGTGCCACGGCATTCACACAGATATTCCGGGATGCCAGTTCTCTTGCTACGCTTTTCGTCAGTCCGATCAGCCCCGCCTTGGATGCAGAATAATTAGCCTGCCCGGCATTCCCGACGATGCCACTGACAGAAGAGATATTGATGATCTTGCCATAACGTTGCTTCATGAAAGTCCTGCCAAGATGCTTGATCATGTGAAACGCACCCTTTAGATTCGTGTCCATCACAGCATTGAATTCTTCTTCCGTCATCCGCACGATCAGATTGTCCCGCGTGATCCCGGCATTATTAACAAGGATGTCAACTCTGCCGTATTTCTCTGTTACCGCCTTTACAAAGGCTTCACTCTCTGCAAAATCTGCAACATTACACTTCACAGCCTCCGCCACGCCGCCGTGGCTTCGGATGTCCATCGCCACTGCTTCTGCCGCCTCTGCAGATCCGTTATAATTAATGATCACCGTGGCTCCTTCTGCTGCCAGTGCCCTTGCCACTGCTTTTCCGATGCCCCGTGATGCTCCTGTGACAATAGCAACTTGTCCTGTCAGACTTTTTCCTGTCAGCATGCCAGTTCCTCCATCACCCGGTCCAGATCCTCCGGTTTCTCGATATTGTATACTTTGACATTTCTGTCAATTTTACGGACGAAGCTGCTGAGTGTCTTCCCCGGGCCGATCTCTATGAACGTGTCCACGCCATCCGCGATCATGCGCTCTATGCTCTGGGTGAACTGTACGGGACTGGATACCTGTTGTTTCAGCAGTTCCGCAACCTGTGACGCATCTGTCACATAATCCGCTGTTACGTTGGATACATAAGGAATCCAAGGGGTTGACAGCTTGACGCTTTTCAGTTCTTCTGCCAATTGTTCTCCTGCATTTTTTAACAGGGCTGAGTGGAACGGTCCGCTGACCTTTAAGGGGATACAGCGTTTTGCACCTGCTTCTTTCAGCGCTTCTGATGCCGCCTCTACTGCATCTGCCTCTCCGGTGATCACGATCTGTCCCGGGCAGTTATAATTTGCCACCGAGACGACTTTGCCGGTTTCTTTTGCTGTCTGTCCGCAGATTTTTGCCACGGTATCTCCGTCCAGTCCTAATACCGCTGCCATGGCGCCTCCTTCCGGATAGGCCTCCTGCATATAGATACCACGCATCCTTATGATCCGGAACAGGTCTGGCAGTTCCATCACACCAGCAGCAGCCAGCGCCCCATATTCTCCAAGGCTTAAGCCTGCTGCCATCTCCGCTTTCAGACCCTTGGCTTCCAGTACCTTCAGGATTGCGACTTCCATGGTAAGCATAGCGATCTGCGTATATTCTGTAACGTTGATATAAGGATTTTCCTCAAAGGTCAGCTGCTCCATAGAGTACGGATGTCCGCTATCCGCCTGCTTTTCCCGTTTATCCTGCCAGTATAGATTCTGAAGCACCTTGTCTGCCAGCTTCCATACCGCCTGTGCTTCCGGGTAAGTATCATGGAATTCTTTTCCCATTCCTATGTACTGAGATCCCTGTCCCGGGAATAAATATGCGATCTTGCTCATTCTTGTCATCTCCTATTACTATGTGATACGATTTGTTCCCCTCATTACAGCACAGTTTCTATTGCACCGTTTTTCATATACACTACGCCGCCTGCCGCTGTTCGAAATCTGTTGTCAGCGGTTAGCTGTCGCTATATTTTATTTATGCTGTCCTTGTGCCGCTATGCACTCCTGCGCCTGCTGCACTGTTTCTTCAATAATCTCACGGCAGGTCTGTTCTCTGCGGATCAATCCTGCGATCTGCCCAGCCATCAGGGTTCCATTTACGGTATCCCCGTCCTGCACTGCCTTCCTGAGAGATCCCAACGTCAGCTTTTCCAGCTCCATGAAGTCTGCATTTTCTTTTTCCAACTTCAGATATTCTCTGGTCATCTGATTGCGCAGGGAACGCACCGGATGTCCGGTAGACATTCCCGTGACCACGGAATCGATATCCTTTGCCTTGATGATCTGATTCTTATAATTTTCATGGACAATAGATTCCTTCGATGCTACGAACCGGGTTCCCATCTGGATTCCCTCAGCTCCCAGCATGAAGGCCGCTGCCATTCCTCTGCCATCGGCGATACCTCCGGCCGCGATCACCGGGATAGACACAGCATCCACCACCTGCGGCACCAGTGCCATGGTCGTGGTGGAACCGATATGTCCGCCGCTCTCCATGCCTTCCGCCACTACGGCGTCTGCTCCTGCCCGCTCCATCATCTTCGCCATAGCTACACTTGCCACCACCGGGATGACCTTCACTCCGGCATTTTTCCACAGCTCCATGAATTTTCCGGGATTTCCCGCACCTGTCGTTACCGCTTGTACTCCTTCTTCCACAACGATCTTCGCTACTTCCTCTGCGTTGGGATTGAGCAGCATGATATTCACGCCGAAGGGCTTGTCGGTCAGCTCTTTGCATTTGCGGATTTCCTCCCGGATGACCTCAGGCGGAGCGGAAGCGGCACCGATGATGCCTAAGCCTCCGGCATTCGATACCGCTGCCGCCAGCTTATGTTCCGCCACCCATGCCATGCCGCCCTGGAAAATGGGATATTCGATTTGTAGAAGTTCCGTGATCTTTGTTCTCATTGTCTTTCTGATCCTTCTCGTCGTTCTGCGTTATATTACATATTCGGATGATACCAGGGTCAAAAGCCCCCGACTTTGATGCCTGCGGATTCTTGCATTCAGGCAGATATGCAGTTCCTACGCCTGCTCCTGAATATATCTGATAACATCACCTACTGTTGCCATATTTTCCAATTCCTCGGAAGGAATGGACACACCATATTCCTCTTCAAATGCCATTACCAGTTCAAACAGATCCAGGGAGTCCACTTCCAGATCCTCCTTGAAACGGGTTGCCTCCGTGATTTCTACATTCTCCTGGTTTAACTGTTCTCTGATGATAGCTGCTACTTTCTCTAACATGTTTTTACTCTCCTTATGCATTTAATTATTGTGTTTCTGATACCTTGTTTTACTACTTTGTCGTCTCCGGTGTGTTCACTTTCCCTTCGCAATTGTTGTCAGTATTGACCTTTTGCATTTCAAGTCTATCTAACACCAAATTGTTTTGACTATCAAAGTATTTAAACGCAATATACTACACAGATGTTGTTCTGTCAACATCTTTTTTATTATTACCTCTATACCTTATTTTCACGCTTGGGCGGTAAAATCAGGATTTTTCGTTTCTCCCCTTGCCAAACCGGCATTTTTCAGATAAAATAATTTACGTTGTAATCTTTTGGAGACGTATCGAAGTGGTCATAACGGGGCGCACTCGAAATGCGTTAGCCCTTCTCGGGCACGTGGGTTCAAATCCCACCGTCTCCGCGCATAAAAAGCCGATAATCTGCGAAAACAGACTATCGGCTTTTCGTTTTAGAAAAATGTGCAATATATGTGTTTATTTTCCAGAAAAATGTGTTACGTCTCCCGCAGGATCTGCATGATCGTATCATAATGCTCCGGATCATGCGGGAAGGTGCAGCCTGAGCAGTCCTTGATCCGTCTGCCGTTCTTCTCGAAATACCGGGGATTCCCGGGGCAATGCTCCAGGCGGTACATGGGGCAGTAGCAGAACAGGCAGTTGAAATCTGCAAGTCCCTTGTGGCAGGGGAAATATTTACAATCTTTATTCTCAAAAAAACGATAGGAATTTTCCATTTGCAACACTCACATCCTTCCATAACCTGCAAAGTTTGCGCATTGGCGCAAATTTGCGTGTGAAAAGAACTTCTTCACGAAAGAGCCCTTGCTCTGAGTGATCAGAAGTTCTTTTCACACTTCACACTACACTTCTTCCGCCATGCACATTCCATGGGCAATCCCCTGCTCTTTCAGCTGTTCCTCCAGCTGGTTCAAGGCATCATCTTCATCCTCTGCAAACACCATCGCCTGATAGACTTCCTCCGATCCTTCCGGTGCCAGCGCTGTCACCTCATACATCTGCATGGCAATTACCTCTTTCTTCCTCAAAATATACGTTCACCCTTATCTTTATTTTATACCCGTTTCCCCGTTTTTTTGCAAGCGAAAAGCGCCACTCCGGGGAAGAGTGCCGCTTTTCAGGAGAGATTTATGTATTGAATGTTGCTGGCGAAATATTAACCCTTGACGCTTCCCATTGCCACGCCCTGGACAATGTACTTGGAAAGGAACAGGTATACGATGATAACAGGGAAGATAGAGAATGCAATCGTTACATACACCTGACCCATATCAAACTTCAGGAAGTCTGCGGAACGCAGCTGAGCGATCAGGATAGGTAATGTCTTCATCTTGTCATCATGCAGAACCAGTGCCGGTGTGAAGTAGTTATTCCAGTTCGCTACGAAAGTGAAGATCGCCTGTACTGCGATTGCCGGCTTCATCAGCGGCAATACGATGGAATTAAATGTACGGAACTCACCGGAACCATCGATTCTGGCTGCCTCTACCAGAGACAGGGGCAATGCACTTTCCATGTACTGCTTCATATAGAAGAAAGTAGCAGGTGCTGCGATTGCCGGGATGATCAGGGGGATAAAGTTATCCTCCAGCTTCATATCAGCTACCAACTGGATAAATCCGAGTGCGGTAACCTGGGTAGGAATGGTCATGATTGCCAGGATAAAGGTAAACATGAACTTCTTTAACTTAAAATCATATACATGGATCGCATATGCGGTCATGGTAGAGAAGTAGGTACACAGCACAGCACTGCAGGTTGCTACTACAAGACTGTTGATCATACCTCTGACTACCGGCAGGGTTCCTGCCATGACACCCTTCCAGTTCTGGATCAGATGCGTGCTGGGCAGCAGGGTAAATCCCTGTGTCAACTCACCTTTGGATCTGGTTGCATTTACAAACAGTATATAGAACCAGAACAGGCAAAGAAAACTCATAATAACCAGTACGATATATGCAAGTGCTCTTCTGGCATGAATGCCCAGACCTTTTTTTGTCTCGTTTGTTTCTACGCTCAACATTTCTGCCACCTCCTACTTATCCTGTTTGCCGTTCGAGAACTTAAATACGATCAAGCTCAGGATACCTGTGATAATGAACAACATTACAGACAACGCACCACTCATTCCGTAGTTCTTACTGTACAAATGGTTGTTCAGGTACATGATCAGGGTCATGCTGGATCTCATAGGATCGCCCTTACCGTTGGTCAGAATCTGAGGTACATCGAACATCTGCAGACCACCGATCAGGGATGTGATCATTACGTAGATCAGAATCGGCTTCAACAAAGGTAATGTAATCTTGAAGAATACCTGGGTAGAGGTTGCTCCGTCTACCTCGGCTGCCTCGAAGAGGGAAGTATCGATACCCATCATACCTGCCATCAGGAGGATCGTTGTATTACCAAACCACATCAGGAAGTTCATCAATGCTACCAGACCTCTGGTACTCCATACGTTTGTAAGGAACTGATATGGCTCTTTTAAGATTCCGATCTGCATCAGCATTTCATTGATAGGACCACCATCAGAGAACAGCGTGAAGAACAACATTGCAAATGCGGAAGCCATGATCAGGTTCGGCAGATAGATAACTGTCTTGAAGAATCTCTGTCCCTTTAATCTAAGGCTGGGATCCGAGAACCATGCACCCAGAAGCAGAGATATGATGATCTGCGGTACAAATCCCAGTACCCACATGATCAATGTATTCTTGGTGTACATCCACAGGTCCGGATTGGACAACAGCTTTGCATAGTTACCAACTCCGATGAAATTCGGTCCGATCTGTGTCAGTCCGGAACGGTAATTTTCAAAAAAGCTGTAATAAAATGTCCTGAACAACGGGATCAACTGGAATAATACATACACTACTACAAAGGGGATCAGAAAAATATAACCCCACTTATTATAGCGTACCACCTTTCCGCGTTTTACCTTTGCCATAATGATTCCTCCCTTTTGCCGTCATGCTCTCTTAGCGACTTTACGTTTTTCGTGCCTTTCTTTGTTTCCGATCAGGCTCGCAGCAGCTCTCTTCTTTTTGTTCTTAATTATCTTCTTCTGAAAAAAGCTTCTGCCAACCGGGAATTTTGAGAGAAAAACCGTGCCTACCTGACCAGCCAGGCAGGCACGGTTCTCAATTCCTTATTGTTTCGCTATTCGCTTATCATTTCGGATTAGTGAGTAAGCTCAGGATACTTCTCTTCTACAGCCTTGTAGAACAGATTCAGTGCATCATCCAGAGAAGCCTTGCCATCGAAGTAGTTCTTCATAGCATGCTGGAACTCTTCGTTACATCCCTGATCGTATGCAGACAGGTTGCTCAGATCGATCTTCTCAGCGCCTGCGCAGAACATAGCCAGAGGGTTCTGTCCGCCCAGTACCTTGCTCTGATAAGAGGTATCTGCTGCCATAGCTTCCATAGCGGGTTTGTTGTTTACGAAATCATCATCAGCTACAACGATCTCTTTCATGATGTCTTCATCAGTGGTCATCTTCAGGATGATATCCTTAACCAGAGAAGCGTTGTCGGTTCCGGTAGCACCGCAGATCCAAGTACCGCCCCAGAAGAAGCCCTGAGGTCCTTCAGTAGCGCCCCAGCCACCCTGATTTGCGATAGATCCATCGGTATCAGCTGCCATGGAGAAGTTGATCAGCCAAGCGGGTCCAAAGTAGCAGAATACTTTGCCATCGGGATAGAAGCCTTTGCTCCAGTCATCAGACCACAGGTCGAAGGTACCGGTTTCCTTAGCGTCAACCATCTTCTTGGAGTCATCAACCCACTTCATCAGGTTGTCATCGATTACGATCTTGCCATCCTGTACCCATTTGCCGGATACGTTGTTGGAGTATACACGATAAGTATCGTTTACGGAAGATACCATGTTGTAACCGGCTGCTTTCATCTTCTCAGCGGTTGCGGTGAAGGTATCCCAGTCAGCTACTGCTTTCTGAACCTCTGCAGGATCATCGGTTCCCAGAACAGCCTTAGCAGCTTCACGGTTGTAAATCAGAACGCCGGGGCAGCCCTGCCATGAAACACCCTTCAGATTGCCGTTGGAGTCGGTAACAACATCCTTGGTGTACTGATACTGGTTAGCCAGATCTGCATCGGTGATGCCCAGATCCTTAACAGGCATTGTGTAGTCGGTATCAACATATTTCAATGCGTAGTCAGCCTCAACCAGGAACAAGTCGATCTTGTCATCAGCTGCTGCATCAGCCTGCTTTAACAGTGTTGCATCCAGATTGTTCTGATAAGCGTTGTCATCAGAAGGAGTGATGTTCCACTTTACAGTGATGTCACCGATCTTACCGGTGGTTCCATCTACTTCTTCATATCCGGGATAATGATCTGTCAGACGGCTCTTGAACTCCTCGTTCCAGCAGTAGATGTTGAAGACTTTGCCTTCCTCTGTTGCTGCCTCCGTAGAAGCTACCTCGGTAGAAGCTGCTGCTTCGGTGGATGCTGCGGGTGCTGCCTCACTAGAAGCTGCTGCAGGAGCATCGTTGCTGTTGCCACAGCCTACCAGCATGCTGGCAAGCATAGCGGTTGTAAGTAAAGCACTAAGTACTTTTTTCTTCATGTTTGTTTCCTCCCATTTTTTGTTGAATGTTTGTTGTAAGTGCTTGTTGCATTTATCTTCATATGGTTGCGGTTGCGGCGCTTCCATATAAATGCCTGATTATTTGTCTGTCGGAATCTGTGCTACCGACTTGCCTTCCACTACCTTACCGGGTACTATGACCTGTTCGATAATGGTGGTCTTAGGTCTCTCTATGAGGCTGATCAATTCTCTGGCTGCCAGGCAACCGATCTGTTCGGTATCCTGCTGGACTGTGGTCAGCCTGGGCTCCAGCTGTCTTGCGGACTGAATCCCATCATATCCTGCCACCGAGATATCTTCGGGAATCTGTAACCCCCTCTCCCTGATAGCATTGATGCCTCCGAAAGAAGCGAAGTCATCCGGATAAATGATACATGTCGGTGGATCCGGAAGATCCAGTAATTCGTTAGTCACACGATAGGTCGTGGCAGTATCTCTGTAAGCTGCTTCTCTGATGTACTCATCGGGAATCTGTAATCCCAGCCGTTCTGCCGTCCGGTAGAAGCTGGATAATCGTCCCGAGGTAACTGCTGACATTGCGCCGTGGATATAGGCAATTTTCCTATGTCCTCTACTATATATGTATTCCAGCAGTTCTTTCATACCTGTCACATTGTCCGACATGATCGCGATACGATTATTAAACAGATAGTCAATGGTGACCACCGGGATGGAACTCTGTACTAATTCGATGACTTCGGGATCTGCAAAATCGATACAAGCGAGTACCACTCCATCAAAGCCTCTGTACCTGCTGTGTTCCAGGTAGGACATCCGATCCGGACGGTTCTTGCAGCTGTTAATAAATGTAATGTCGTAACCGCTCTTCTCTGCTGTCCTCTTGAAGCTGTCCAGTACACTGGAAAAGTAATCATGAGTCAGGCCGCTTTGTGCTTCATCTACGAAGAGGACTCCGATTCCGTAGGTTCTGTTCGTCTTCAATGCTCTGGCGGAAAGGTTCGGGGAATATCCCATCTCCTTGGCTACCCGTCTGATATTTGCTTTGGTTTCTTCTCCAATGTCCTTGTGGTCGTTCAGTGCCTTGCTGACAGTTGCAACGGAGACTCCACAAATCTTGGAAATGTCTTTCAATGATGCCATACCGTTCTCCTGTTTCATGTCTTCGTCATTTCATCCGACCTGTTTTGTAACTTAATCGTTTTCGTAGTTTTAATATATAACATCTTTGAGCATTTTGCAATACTTTTTTGCAGTTTTTTTCTAAAAAGTATCCATTTTGTCTATAATTAACAATTTCAAATAGGTGTTTTTGTACATTTGGCTTGTACAGTAATCGGGTTTCTTCTATATAATGGAAAAGTATGCGATAACGTTTGCTATTATTTCGTTTCGTATATCCGCTTTTTTCAAGATCCGTTTTGTTTTGTATCTTCTGTCCATGTTTTTCTTGCGTATTTGTATATATTGCGCATTTTACAGGCTTTTTCAAGATTCGTATTGCATTTTCAGCACTGCTTCTGTATAATACAAATCAGAATTTCGGATTACTTAATCGTTTACTTATCATTAAGCAATCCGCAACGAAAAAGCAAACACTCAACATACAACAACATGAAAGAAGGAGATTTTCTTATGAAGTATGGTCATTTTGATGATGTGCATCAAGAATATGTCATCACTACTCCCAAGACTCCGCTTCCCTGGATCAACTACCTGGGCTGCAACGAGTTTTTCAGTCTGATATCCAACACCTGCGGCGGATATACCTTCTATAAGGATGCCAAGCTGCTGCGTCTGACCCGTTATCGTTACAATAATGTACCGGCAGACATCAACGGCAAATATCTGTATATTAAGGATGGAGATACCGTATGGAATCCCGGCTGGCAGCCTACGAAGACCGAGCTGGACTCTTACGAGTGCCGTCACGGTATCGGTTACAGCCGTTTCACCTCTTCCAAGAACGGTGTTAAGGCTTCCGTGCTCTCTTTCGTTCCTCTGAACGATAACTGTGAGATCTCCCAGCTGACTCTGACCAACGGAAGCTCCGAGGACAAGAAGCTGTCCGTATTCTCTTATGTAGAATGGTGTCTGTGGAATGCCGATGATGATATGAAGAACTTCCAGCGTAACTTAAGTACCGGTGAGGTGGAAGTACAGGATTCCACTATTTACCACAAGACCGAGTACCGCGAACGCCGTAATCATTACGCAATCTATTCTGTAAATACGAAGATTGACGGTTTCGATACCAGCAGAGATGCTTTTCTGGGTGCATACAGAGGTGCGGATTCTCCCGAAGCGATTGAGAACGGCAAGTGCACAAACTCCATGGCAAGCGGCTGGTCTCCCATTGCTTCTCATCAGATCAATGTGGATCTGGCAGCCGGCGAGACCAAGACTTTCATCTTCGTACTGGGCTATATCGAGAATCCCGAAGACGAGAAGTGGGAGTCCTACGGTGTGATCAACAAGACCCGCGCGAAAGAAATGCTGGCAAAATACCAGACCGACGCCCAGGTAGAAGAAGCTTTCGCAGCGCTGCAGGCTTACTGGAAACAGTTACTTGCCCGTTACACGGTAGATTCTGCTGACGAAAAAGTAAACCGTATGGTCAACACCTGGAACCAGTATCAGTGCATGGTAACCTTCAACATGTCCCGTTCCGCTTCTTATTATGAGTCCGGAATCGGTCGTGGTATGGGCTTCCGTGATTCCTGCCAGGATCTGCTCGGCTTCGTACATCTGATCCCGGATCGTGCAAGAGAGCGTATCATCGATATCGCTTCCACCCAGTTTCAGGACGGCAGCGCTTACCATCAGTACCAGCCTCTGACCAAGAAGGGCAACTCCGATATCGGCAGCGGCTTCAACGATGATCCTCTGTGGCTCATTGCAGGCACCAGTGCTTACGTAAGAGAGACCGGTGATACCTCCATCCTGACCCAGATGGTTCCTTTTGACAACGATATGAGCGTGGCTGCTCCTCTGATGGATCACTTAAAACGCTCCTTAGACTATATCATCAACCACAAGGGTCCTCACAATCTGCCTCTGATCGGCCGCGCCGACTGGAATGACTGTCTGAACCTGAACTGCTTCTCCGCTCATCCCGGAGAATCCTTCCAGACCTTCGGTCCCAGCGAAGGACCTGTGGCAGAATCCGTATTCATTGCCGGTATGTTCGTAAAATACGGTGAAGAATATGCTCAGCTGTGTGAGCTGATGGGCGATGCCGATGAAGCTGCCCGCGCACGCAAGGAAGTACAGGCAATGTACGATGCGATCCTGAAGGATGGCTGGGACGGCGACTGGTTCGTTCGTGCTTACGATGCTTACAGTCACAAGGTAGGTTCTAAGGAATGCCGTGAAGGTCAGATCTACATCGAGCCTCAGGGCTTCTGTGTACTCGCCGGTGTCGGTGTAAAGGAAGGGCTGGCCGAGAAGGCACTGAATTCCGTAAAAGAAAGACTGGATACCAAGTACGGTGTCATGATCTTACAACCTGCATACACAGAGTATCACCTTGAGCTTGGTGAAGTGTCCTCTTATCCCCCCGGATACAAGGAGAATGCCGGTATCTTCTGCCACAACAATCCCTGGGTGTCCATCGCAGAGACAGTTCTGGGCAGAGGTGACAGAGCTTTCGAGATCTACCGCAAGACCTGTCCCGCATACATCGAGGATATCAGTGAGATCCATCGTACCGAGCCTTATGTATACTCCCAGATGGTAGCCGGTAAGGATGCAAAATTCCACGGTGAAGCGAAAAACAGCTGGCTGACCGGTACCGCGGCATGGACTTTCGTAAATATCTCCCAGTACATCCTGGGTGTATATCCTACTCATCAGGGATTATCCGTAGATCCTTGTATTCCTAAGGGCTTCGGCGATTTCTCCATCACCCGTAAGTTCCGTGAGGGCACCTATCACATTCAGGTGAAGAACCCTCAGAACGTTGAGAAGGGTGTGGCATCCATGACCGTTGACGGCAAGGCTGTTGACGGACACATCATCCCTTACGAAAAGGGCAAGGAAGAGTACAACGTAGTTATTACGATGGGCTAATTCCTTTCAAAACGATTTCTATCCTCCTTAAAACCCCGGCAGTTATGATAACTGTCGGGGTTTTGCATTGGATATTCGTAGTTTTCGCTGTAACATCTACACCATAAGGACAAGCAGGCCGTAAGCAGACGTCGGTACTTATCGACCGTATTTGGGTCAATTATGTACCGCTACGTTCTGCGCCAGAGCGAGAGCGTGCCTGCGGTTCTTATGGTGTAGATGTTGTAGATATTTTTATTGCTTCCATCCAGGACTTGATCACATACCGAATGACTGTCAAATGATAGTATTTTCTCCATTTTTCTGAAGCAGCTTGCGGTATGTAGCATCCATTCCCAGTGCCCCAAGCGGTGCTGTAATGAGAATCGCCAGCACCGCCACGGACAGAACGATCTTGCCGCAGGGCAATCCCATGGCCAGGGGCACGGAACCGATGGCTGCCTGTACGGTAGCTTTCGGCAGATAAGCGATCATGCAAAACAGGCGCTCCTTTTTACCCAGTTCCGTTCCCAGCAGGCACAATGCCACACCGACAGAGTGGAACACCAGTGCCAGCAGGATCATGCCTACCGCTGCCAGACCGGCTTCCATGGTATAGCGGATGTCCACCGCTGCGCCTACCAGCACGAACAGCACCACCTCCGCTGCCAGCCACAGCTTGCCGAACTTGGCAGACAGCCTGCCTGCGACTTCCTGAGGTGTCCGCATCTTCAGTGCACAGGCCATGCTCACCACGGCTAGCAATCCGGAAAATGCAACCATTCCCTTTAGCATCGTCTCCAGTGCCATTAACAGGAAGGATATTCCCATAATAATAATGACTTTCATGCTATTGCGCACGTAACTGCCCTTCCGATATAACAGTTCAAAAAGCTGTCCCAGCAGACATCCCACCAACGCACCAAACAGCACACCGGTCAGAATAGACACCGGAATATTTGCAAAATCCAGTGCATTTACATGTCCGCCCTGCGCCATTCCGGCAAAGGTGGAAAACAGCACTATGACATAAATGTCATCGCAGGAAGCTCCTGCCAGGATCATCTGCGGAATACTTTTCTCCGTGCCATAGCCATTCTCCATAAGGTGCACCATCCTTGGCACCACCACAGCAGGTGACACTGCTGCCAGTACCGCACCCATGACCGCCGCATCCACTCTGTTGATATCCAGGATCATGGGGGCAAATATTACAAAAGCAAGCAATTCACAAGTAGCGGGAACGCAGGACAGCATGACTGCGGAACGTCCTACTTTTTTCAAATCCTTCAGATCCAGAGATAATCCGGCCTTGAGAAGTATAATGATCAGCGCGATCTGTCGCAGCTGTGATGAAATATTCAGAATCGATGCATCCAACAGGTTCAGCACATATGGTCCCAGAATAATTCCGGTAAACAACATTCCAATAATACGTGGCAGGTGAATCTTCTGGCAGATTGCTGCCATAAGAAGTCCCAGCAAAAAAATCAGTCCCAGTGATGTAAGCATAAAAATTTCCTCCATTTTCTCTCAGCAGGACATTTTGGATTCCAGCAAAAAGGCTGGTGTCCCCTGCATATTCTGCAGAAGTCATCAGCCAAATCAGCGGTTTTAGTTTCATCACTAAGGGAGAACTTCATTCCCATAGTCAAATTGTATCAAAGTTACTGCTTTTGTCAACTATTTTCTCAAACGCTTTTCCCTGA
>ENA-OROL01000814-OROL01000814.1-human-gut-metagenome-genome-assembly--contig:-NODE-814-length-28775-cov-3.336421_pt1 | contig 28775 bp, 21 predicted proteins | sample MGYA00242128_ERZ509048 | MGnify/ENA primary metagenome ERZ509048 (study PRJEB26280, sample SAMEA2338750) | human gut metagenome | biome: human gut; feature: human-associated habitat; material: faeces...
AGAAAGTACCAAATGATTTGTAGCGTCATTTGGTGCTTTCTTTAGCCCTTCCTCTGCCTTTACACAGTCAATCCTTATATATCCGGCATAAGTGCATATATCAATGCTGTTGTGGTAAACTTTTCCCCTTATCAGCGGTCATAAACAAGGGTAAAACGATATAACAGTTATTAAATCCCTGAAAATACCTCAAGCGCTAATTCTAAATTGCCGGACATATTAACTATTTCTGACAGAAGGGATCCCCGCCATTCTTGAATAATGAGATCATCTCCTGACCGACGCTGATCGTGGAAGGCAGATCCGGCACCTCTTCCCGGGAGAACCATTTTGCCTCACCAAGCTCAGATTCCTGTAGGGTGATGGCAGAATCCCCATCCAATTTGGCGAAAAATCCAATCATGGCGGAATCGCTGAAGGACCAGGGCTGGGATTTGTAATAGACCAGATCACTGACCTTTAGTCCGACTTCTTCCATGATTTCACGTCTTGCGGCACCCTTGAAAGTCTCACCGACTTCCACAAAGCCTGCCACCAGCGCCCAGTGACGGTAGGAACCGCCGGCGTAACGGGTGAGCAGAATCTTGTCTCTCCCGGTATCCACGATGGCGATAATGACAGCCGGAGAAATCTTGGGATATTCGATCTGACCGCATTCCGGACAGATGCAGGCGCGTTCCGTGGTACTGGGGATGGTTGGATGTCCGCAGCGTCCGCAGTATCTGCGGTCCAGACGGAAACGGTTGATCTGGGTAGCGGTGATCCCGGCAAATGCCAGATATTCCGGTTCGAAATTACGAAAGACACCGGAAGGGTAGAGATGATCTTCCGGAATCATCAGAGCACCGGCGTCTTCTGCCGTCTTGCGATAGAAAGCCTTGTCATCAATGGAAAAGAGATATTCGCAGTCCAGGAAAAAACGGTCTATGGGCTGGCGGATCTGAAGTAAATCGTGGACTTCTTCGAAGGTGGGCAGAAATCCGACAGAACTATTTTCGGAGGGAGTAGTTTTGCCCGGCAGGTATACTTTTTCCCCGTCAAACAACAGCAGATAATCGGAAGTTTTTGGTTCCTGATTCCGGAACTCGGGATAATATTTATGGGGATCGATTTTGTGTATCATCATAAGGCAGTTCTCCTTTTGAAATATAGGTTAAATATAGTTTTTAGAGACGAATCGCCGATTGGCATTTATTACGTTTTTATGGTTATTTTGAGGAAGGACATCATAAGAATATAGTAGTCCACTGTGGGAAATAAGTCAATTAGTCGGTAAATGGTCGTCAAATATAAGGAAAGCATTTGAGATTCCCAAGTATATGTGCTAAAATATTCTGTGACTGTTTTGGAACAACTTGCGCGGAAAATGCGTTCCGAAAAGTCAAAGATTATGAGAAAATACAGTGGACACTTTTGAAAGCTTTTATCGTATCGTAAAAACTGAAATATTGCGATGGAAATCGTAAAATTGTCTTTGGCGTAAAAGCGTCTGCGGAATGGAGATTAGTATGATACAGATGATCTTACCGGAGGGAAGCAGTTCTCTCCTTGCTTTTTTTGGAATCCTTTTTGCTTTTGGAGCTACGGTACTGGCAACGGCAAAATTAAGTCCATATCTGCCTAAGGATGCCGGAAGAGAATTTGCCCATGACGGAAAATTGTCTGCGGGGAAACCCAGAGGCGCCGGAATTATTTTTGTCCTGGCATTTGTGGCATCTGTTCTGCTGTTTTCCCCTTTAAGTGCAGAGCTGGTGATCTACCTGCTGCTGATCGTGGTATGTATGATGACCGGGTTTTTGGATGATGCGTCCAAGACACCCTGGGGAGAATATAAGAAGGGCTTTTTGGATTTGTGTGTGGCAGCACTGGTAGCCATCACTTTTCTGAAATATAATTCCAACGTGGTGGAGCTGGCATTGTTCCATGTAAAGTTCACGCTGCCACCTGTGGTATTCGCCATTCTCACGGTGATCCTGGTATGGACCTCCGTGAATGTGACCAACTGCTCCGACGGTGTGGACGGACTGTCCGGAACTTTGACTATTATCACAATTATGTCTATCTACATTGTGGATCGCATGAAGGATGTGAATGAGACTTACTCTTTCCTGATCCTGCTGTTTGCCGTATGTATTCTGGGCTATTTGTGGTACAATGCCACACCCAGTAAGCTGATGATGGGGGATGCCGGTTCCCGGGCCATGGGATTGTTCATCAGCATTGCCATTTTGAAGAGCGGCTGCCCGTTCCTGTTCATCCCGCTGGCGCTGGTGTTGATCCTGGACGGAGGACTGGGACTTCTGAAGGTATCTCTGCTTCGCTTTCTGAAGATTCATATTTTAAAAAATACGAGAACGCCGCTGCACGATCATGTGCGGAAGGTATGGGACTGGTCCAATACCCAGACGGTATTCCGATTTGCTATCATTCAGATCATTTTATCTTTGGCTGTGATCTATGCAATGCAATTGTAAAATGCTGGCATGCCGGTAAAACATAGCGATTCAGATCGAATGGCTGCTTGAGGCAGAGAAGTGCATTTGCTAGAGTAAAAGAAAGGTGCCTGTCGGAGAAAGTCCGCATGCACCGGGATCTGCAATATTCCTGATGCGAAGTGAAGCAAGTAAGTGAATAGATAGAAATGGAGAAATTATGTACGATGAATTAACCCCCACTGACATTAAGAAAATGGAAGAAGAGATCGAATACCGCAAGCTGGTCGTGCGTCCCAAGGCACTGGAAGATGTCAAAGAAGCCAGAGCCCACGGTGATCTCAGCGAGAATTTTGAATACTATGCAGCCAAAAAGTATAAGAATCAGAACGAGAGCCGGATCCGCTATTTGGAGAGAATGATCAAGACCGCGAAGGTCATCTCCGAGAACTCCGCAGCGGATGAGGTAGGTATCAACAACACCGTCACGGTGGAATTCGTAGATGACGGCACGGAAGAGGATTACAAGATCGTGACAACCGTCCGCGGTAATTCCCTGGAAGGTCTGATCAGCAATGAGTCCCCCCTGGGCAAAGCACTCCTTGGCAAAAAAGTAGGCGACATCGTTCATGTGCAGGTCAACGCCAATGTGGGTTATGATGTGGAGATCAAAGCACTGAAAAATACCGAGGATGACGGAGACAAGATCCGCAGCTTCTAGTACCTTGTTCTGCAAATAACCAGACGAATAACTCGTATAAATTTCCATCTGCGGCATCAGAAAAGCTTGACAATTTTTGAATGCTGTACTAGTCGTTTGCGGAACATATAAGAATAGAAAGAAAAAGGAATTATAAGAATGAAGAAATATCTGCTGTTTGATCTGGACGGTACCCTGACAGATCCTAAAATCGGAATTACTACCTGTGTGCAGTATGCACTGCACTCCTTCGGCATCGAGGAGCCGGATCTGGACAAGTTAGAGCCTTTTATCGGACCGCCACTGCGTGACAGCTTTATGGAATTCTACGGTTTCACCGCAAAGCAGGCAGAAGAAGCTGTGGCAAAATACAGAGAGCGCTTTCAGGATACGGGACTTTTTGAAAATGAGGTCTATACCGGTATCCCTAAGATGCTGCGGGAACTTCAGGCTAAGGGATATTTTCTGGCAGTAGCATCCAGCAAGCCCCAGGTATACGTAGAGCGTATCCTGGAACATTTTGATCTGAAAAAATACTTTGTTGTAGTGGTGGGCAGTGAACTGGACGGCAGAAGAGAGACCAAAGATCAGGTGGTACAGGAAACCCTGCGTCAGCTCTTTGGAGAGAGCCCCGTGGATCCCGGACAGGTCTATATGATCGGTGACCGAAAGTTCGATGTGGAAGGAGCCAGAGCGCTCGGAGTGGAGAGCGTGGGAGTGACCTACGGCTACGGAAGCAAGGAAGAATTAAAGGAAGCCAAAGCAGACTATATCGTGCAGTCCGTCGACGAACTGGAGAAATTCCTCCTCCGCGGCAGCGAAGAACTGCGAAACAGCAATCCCGATGCCAAAAAGAAAAATCCCATGTACCAGAGAATCTGGACCATGGTGTATTCTTTCCTGATGTTTATTCTGGTGCGTAACGTGATCCAGTATGCCTTGCTGGCACTTCTGTATCAGCTGGCACAGTCCGGAGCCTCCGGCGGACTGGTGGATCTTCTGATCCTGCGGGATGAGACCGGCGCCTATAACGGCTACTCCGGAGACGTCTCCAGCATCATAGCGGGACTGGGATTCATCGGCGGTGCCATTGCCGTATGGTCCACAGCGAAACTGCTCATTGACAAAAATAAAGAGGACATGCACCTAAGCCACCTTAAAAAAGAAGGCAAAGCCAGATACGCCCTGCTGGTGGCAGCGACCATCGGTGCCGTCATCGGATGCAACCTCCTGTTTGAACTCCTGGGAGTGACCAACAAATCCGAAGCTTATACCGAAGTTGCATCCCAGCAATATTCCGCACACTTTATCGTAGGAATCCTCGTATTTGGCTTCATTTCCCCCATAGCAGAGGAACTTTTGTTCCGCGGAGTTATCTATGGATACCTTCGCAGGTTCTTAAACCTCAGACTCGCCATAGCCCTGTCCGCCCTGATCTTCGGTGTCTACCACATGAACTACGTCCAGGGTGTGTACGGCTTCCTCATCGGCTGCCTTATGGCATATGCTTACGAATACTTTGGAGAGTTCAAAATGGCAATCTTTGTCCATGTGGCATCCAATGTCCTTGCCTACTGCCTCTCCTACACCGCCATCGCCGTCACCGGCTTCGTCAGCTGGCCCGTATGCGTGGTATTCCTGGCAGTGGCAGTTGTATCCCTCGGGATGCTCCACAAACAGAAAAATATATTTTAGGCAATAAAAAAGTACATTTGTCACCATCCAAATACTTGATAAGATATACAAAGATGGACAACGTAACCCAGCAGCCGAAAACAGGGTAAGGATAAGCAGGCCGCTACGCTCTGCGACATGAGTGCATCGTGCTAAAGCACGCGCGTGCCGCGTTCCTTGCCCTGTTCTCGACTGCGGAGATATTATATCTTAAAAGGAGCAACATATGAAATTCAGCATCATCGTAGTCTGCTTAAACCCAGGTCCTAAACTGAATCAGACCCTGGACAGCATCCTGTCCCAGACCCACCCTGATTTCGAGATCATCGTCAAAGACGGCGGCAGCCGCGACGGTTCCATAGAAACCATGCGCGAGGACAGGCATATCCACTTATACCAGGAACCCGACCACAGCATCTACGAAGCCATGAATCAGGCAGTCTCCCATGTGACCGGCGACTATATTCTCTTCCTAAATTGCGGTGACCTTTTCTATGACAACGAAGTTCTGAGCCGCACCGCACAGTTCATGGAACAGCACCCAGCGAAACTTCAGGGCATCTACTACGGCGATACATACAGCGCGAAGACAGAGACGAAGATCTCTTCCCCGCCCCGCATCACCGGTTTCGTCTGCTACCGCAACATTCCCTGCCACCAGTCCTGCTTTTATGCTGCAGACCTGTGCAGACAGAAGCCCTATGAACCCAAATATAAGATCCGTGCAGATTACGAACATTTCCTCTGGTGCTATTATCGTGCCAAAGCACCCATGCAGTATCTGGGACTTACCGTGTCCTCCTACGAGGGCGGCGGCTACTCTGAGTCCAAGGAGAACCTGAAGCGCAGCGCTGCAGAACATAAGGAGATCACGACAAAATACATGAATCCCGGCGAACTGTTCCGCTACCGGGCAGTGATGGCACTGACGTTTGCGCCTCTTCGCACCGCACTGGCAGAGAGTAAACACTTTTCAGCAATGTATCAGAAACTGATGAGCAAGGTGTATGGCCGGAAACAGGAAAAATAGGGGAAAATCCCCAAAAAGTTGTGCGGAAAATATAATTTTAAAGAGAAAATTAATACAATTTTCGGATAACAGACGTGCAAATAATAGAATTGACAAATTATCTGACAATTCATAGAAAAATCTATATTTACAAATGAGAAAAATAGGTGTATAGTACAGAAAAGGTCGCAATGAGGCGCTCGAAAGAGTCTCATTGCGACCTTTTTTGTTACTATTACGGTCTTGCGAATGAGGTTCAAAACAGTAACTGACGGATTAAGAAGAGAGAAATAGAAACCCGGAAAGGAGAACTATATGTTTGATGTAAAACAGGAGCTGCCCAAGGCACCGTTATATCGGGAAGAATTTGAGCATGATAACTGCGGTATCGGAGCCTGTGTCAATATTCACGGAGAGAAGAGCCGCGCTACCGTTGAGAATGCGCTGAAGATCGTAGAGAATCTGGAGCACAGAGCCGGTAAGGATGCGGAAGGTAAGACCGGTGACGGTGTCGGTATTCTGACCCAGATCCCTCACAAATTTTTTGCAAGAGTCACAAAGGCTCTGGGCATGGATATCGGCGGAGAGAGAGAATATGGTGTCGGCATGTTCTTCTTCCCCCAGGAAGAGCTGCGCCGTAACCAGGCGAAGAAGATGTTCGAGATCATTGTGGAAAAGGAAGGAATGGAATTCCTCGGCTGGCGTGAAGTGCCCACTTTCCCCAATGTACTGGGACACAAGGCAGTAGAGTGCATGCCCTATATCATGCAGGGCTTTGTGAAAAAGCCCGCCGATGTGGAAAAAGGTCTGCCCTTCGACCGCAGACTTTACATTGCAAGGCGTGTATTCGAGCAGTCTTCCGATGATACCTATGTGGTCTCTCTTTCCAGCAGAACCATCGTATATAAAGGAATGTTCCTGGTGGGACAGCTTCGTACCTTCTTTGCAGACTTACAGAGTGAGGATTACGAATCTGCCATTGCTATGGTACATTCCCGTTTTTCCACCAACACCAACCCCAGCTGGGAGCGTGCTCATCCGAACCGTCTGATGGTACACAACGGTGAGATCAACACCATCCGCGGCAATGCCGATAAGATGCTGGCGCGCGAAGAGAACATGGAATCCGAGCATCTGAAGGGTCAGCTGCATAAGGTACTGCCTGCCATCAGCAAGACCGGTTCCGATTCCGCGATGTTGGATAATACATTGGAGTTCCTGGTAATGAGCGGCATGGAGCTGCCTCTGGCAGTCATGATCGCCATCCCCGAACCCTGGACGAATAACAAGGCAATGTCCCAGACCAAGAGAGATTTCTACCAGTATTACGCTACCATGATGGAGCCCTGGGACGGTCCCGCATCCATCCTGTTCTCCGACGGAGATATCATGGGAGCCGTGCTGGACAGAAACGGTCTGCGTCCTTCTCGTTACATGATCACGGATGACGATACGCTGATCCTGTCCTCTGAGGTAGGTGTGCTTCCCATTGATCCCACGAAGATCAAAGTAAAAGAAAGACTTCGTCCCGGTAAGATGCTTTTGGTCGATACCGTACAGGGAAGAGTCATCGACGATGAGGAGATCAAAGAAAAATATGCTTCCAGACAGCCTTATGGAGAATGGCTGGACAACAATCTGACCGAACTGAAGAGCATCCATATCCCGAACTATCGTGTTCCGGAATACACCTACGAAGAGCGCCAGCGGATGCAGAAGGCTTTTGGCTACACCTACGATGAAATGAAGCAGAGCATTCTGCCGATGGCAAAGAACGGCAGCGAAGCTATCGCAGCCATGGGTGTGGATACCCCACTGCCAGTGCTGAGTAAGACGAATCATCCGCTGTTCCATTATTTCAAGCAGCTGTTTGCACAGGTGACCAACCCACCCATTGATGCCATTCGTGAGGAGATCGTAACCTCCACCACCGTATACATCGGTACCGAAGGCAACATCCTGGAGGAGACTCCGAAGAACTGTAACGTTCTGAAGGTCAACAACCCGATCCTGACCAACACCGATCTCTTGAAGATCAAGAACATGAAAGTAGACGGCTTCAAGGTAGAAGTTGTACCTATCGTATATTATAAGAACACCAGCTTAGAGCGTGCCATTGACCGACTGTTCGTGGAAGTGGACAGAGCTTACAGAGAAGGCGTGAACATTCTGATCCTGTCCGACAGAGGCGTGGATGAGAACCATGTGCCCATTCCTTCCCTGCTTGCCGTATCTGCCCTGAACCAGTATCTGGTACGCACCAAGAAGAGAACCAGAGTCGCACTGATCCTGGAGTCCGGTGAACCCCGGGAAGTACACCATTTTGCTACATTGCTTGGCTATGGTGCCTGCGCTATCAACCCTTATCTGGCACAGGATACCATCCGCGAGCTGATCGAGAGCAATATGCTGGACAAAGATTACTATGCTGCAGTGGATGATTACAACAACGCAGTTCTTCACGGTATTGTCAAGATCGCCTCCAAGATGGGTATCAGCACTATCCAGTCCTATCAGGGCTCCCAGATCTTTGAGGCTATCGGTATTGCACCGGAAGTGATCAGTAAGTATTTCTCCAACACCGTATGTCGTGTGGGAGGTATTACCTTAAAAGATATTGAGCAGCAGGTAGACGACCTGCACTCTCAGGCATTTGATCCGCTGGGACTGAAAAACGACCTGACCTTAAACAGCCCCGGACACCACAAGATGCGCAGCGGCGGTGACGAGCATCTGTACAACCCTGCTACCATCCATATGTTACAGGAATCCACCAGACGCGGTGATTATCAGATGTTCAAGCAGTACACTGCCATGGTCAACGATGAAGATTCCATCAAGAACCTCAGAGGACTGATGGACTTCAATTATCCGAAAAAGGGTGTGCCGATCGAGGAAGTAGAGCCGGTAGAGTCCATCGTGACCAGATTCAAGACCGGTGCCATGTCCTACGGTTCCATTTCCAAGGAAGCCCATGAGACCATGGCCATCGCCATGAACCATCTGCACGGCAAGAGCAATTCCGGTGAAGGCGGCGAGGATCTGGACCGTCTTACCGTAGGTCCGGATGGACTCAACCGTTGTTCCGCCATCAAGCAGGTAGCCAGCGGACGTTTCGGCGTCACCAGTCGTTACCTGGTAAGTGCACAGGAGATCCAGATCAAGATGGCACAGGGAGCAAAACCCGGCGAGGGCGGACATCTGCCCGGAGGAAAGGTGTATCCATGGATCGCCAAGACCAGACATTCCACACCCGGTGTGGCCCTGATCTCTCCGCCCCCTCATCACGATATTTATTCCATTGAGGATCTGGCGCAGCTGATCTACGATCTGAAAAATGCCAACACCCAGGCAAGAATTTCCGTGAAGCTGGTATCTGAAGCCGGTGTGGGAACCGTAGCAGCCGGTGTAGCCAAGGCGGGAGCCCAGGTCATCCTGGTATCCGGTTATGACGGCGGTACCGGTGCGGCACCGAGAAACTCCATCCACAATGCCGGACTTCCCTGGGAGCTGGGACTGGCAGAGACACATCAGACCCTGATCATGAATGGATTGCGTAATAAAGTCCGTATCGAGACCGATGGTAAGCTGATGAGCGGCAGAGACGTAGCCATCGCAGCGATTCTGGGCGCCGAGGAGTTCGGTTTTGCTACCGCTCCGTTGGTAACCATGGGTTGTGTCATGATGAGAGTATGTAATCTGGATACCTGCCCGGTAGGTGTGGCTACCCAGAACCCGGAGCTGCGGAAAAATTTCCGCGGTAAGCCGGAATATGTGGAAAACTTTATGAAATTTATCGCACAGGAGCTGCGGGAATACATGGCAGCACTGGGCGTGCGTACCGTAGATGAGCTGGTTGGCAGAACGGATCTGCTGAAGAGAAAAGAGCATCTGACCGAGCGTCAGGAGGAAGTGGATCTGACCCAGATCTTAAGCAATCCTTACGAGGGCAGCAAGCAGAAGGTGACCTTCGATCCCAGGCAGGTCTATGACTTCCAGTTAGAGAAGACACTGGATGAGAAGGTGCTGTTAAAGCAGTTAGGAAAAGCCATCGACGCAGGACAGAAGCGCAGCATCGAAGTAGACGTCAGCAACACCGATCGTGCTTTCGGTACGATCCTCGGAAGTGAGATCACCAGAAAACTGGGCGATGATGTGGAAGAGGATACCTACCATGTACTGTGCAAGGGTGCCGGCGGACAGTCCTTCGGAGCCTTTATCCCCAAGGGCCTGACTCTGGAACTGGTAGGCGACAGCAACGACTACTTCGGCAAGGGCTTATCCGGCGGTAAGCTGGTGGTATATCCCCCTCAGGGCAGTAAGTTCAAGGCTGAGGAAAATATCATCATCGGTAATGTGGCACTGTACGGTGCAACCTCCGGTAAAGCATTCATCAACGGTGTGGCAGGCGAACGTTTCTGCGTACGTAACTCAGGTGCCATCGCAGTCGTTGAAGGTGTAGGTGATCATGGTTGTGAATACATGACCGGCGGACGTGTGGTAGTTTTGGGACCCACCGGTAAAAACTTTGCAGCCGGTATGAGCGGCGGTATCGCTTATGTACTGGATGAAGGCAACGATCTGTACAAGCGTCTGAATAAGGAAATGGTATCTTCCAGCGAGATCACATCCAAATATGACGTGCTGGAGTTGAAATCCATGATCCAGGAGCATGTGGCACTGACCAATTCCGCCAAGGGTAAGGAAGTGCTGGACAACTTTGGAGAGTATCTGCCAAAGTTCAAGAAGATCATCCCTCATGACTATGAGAGAGTTTTGAAGACCATCGTACAGATGGAGGAAAAGGGACTGAGCGCAGAGCAGGCACAGATCGAAGCATTCTATGCCAACACCAGAAAGTAAATGGGAGGCCAGTGTGAAAAGTAATCCTGAAGATTACTTTTCACACGACTAATTTGTGTCGCGGGCGCCACAAATTAGTTTATCGCAGAACTAAATCTGAAATTTAGTTCGCGATTCTTCCGACGCCGACGCGTCTGCAGAATGGAGAGAGTCATGGGAAAACCAACGGGATTTATGGAATATAAAAGGGAAGTCAGCGTGGCTGAGGATCCGAAGAAGAGAATACAGCATTTTAACGAATTCCATGAGCATCTGCCGAAGGAAAAGCAGCGTTTACAGGGTGCCAGATGTATGGAATGCGGCGTGCCGTTCTGCCAGTCGGGTATGATGATCTGCGGTATGGCCAGCGGATGCCCTCTGCACAATCTGGTGCCGGAGTGGAACGATCTGGTATATACCGGCAACTGGCAGCAGGCTTACAACCGTCTGAAGAAGACCAACAATTTCCCCGAGTTCACTTCCAGAGTATGCCCTGCCCTGTGTGAGGCGGCATGTACCTGCGGGCTGAACGGGGATCCGGTCTCCACTAAAGAGAACGAATATGCCATCATTGAGAATGCTTACAGCGAGGGCTATGCGGCAGCCAAGCCCCCTGTGGTACGCACCGGCAAAAAGGTAGCAGTCATCGGCAGCGGTCCCTCCGGACTGGCAGCAGCGGATCTGCTGAACCAGAGAGGACATCAGGTCACGGTGTTCGAGCGTTCCGATCGTGTGGGAGGACTGTTGATGTACGGCATCCCTAACATGAAGCTGGAGAAGCAGATCATCGACCGCAAGATCAATATTATGAAGGAAGAGGGTGTCACCTTTGTCACCGGAACCGACATCGGCAAGGATATCAAGGCATCCAAGCTGTTGCATGATTTTGACCGTGTCGTACTGGCATGCGGTGCTTCTAACCCCAGAGACATCAATGCTCCCGGCAGAGATGCCAAGGGAATCTATTTCGCGGTGGATTTCCTGAAAGCGAATACCAGGAGTCTGTTGGATTCAAATTTTGAAGATAAAAAATATGTGGAGACCAAGGGGAAGAATGTGGTCATCATCGGCGGCGGTGATACCGGTAATGACTGCGTGGGAACCTCCATTCGTCACGGAGCAAAATCTGTGACCCAGATCGAGATGATGCCCAAGGCACCGGACAAAAGAGCTGAGAACAATCCCTGGCCCGAATGGCCGAAGGTCTGCAAGACCGATTACGGCCAGGAAGAAGCCATTGCGGTCTATGGACATGATCCGAGGATTTATGAGTCCACGGTCAAGGAATTTATCAAGGATAAGAATGGCAATCTGAAAGCTGTGAAGATCGTGAAGCTGTCCTGGGAAAAGGATCCGGCTACCGGACGCATGAAGATGCAGGAGATCGCCGGAAGCGAGCAGATCCTGGATGCGGAGATCGTACTGATCGCAGCAGGCTTCTTAGGAACCCAGAAATACATTGCCGATGCTTTCGGGGTGGAATTAAATGAACGCACCAATGTAAAAACTGCCCCCGGCAAATACCAGACCAGTGTGGAAAATGTATTCGTTACCGGCGATATGCACAGGGGACAGTCTCTGGTGGTGTGGGCGATCCGCGAAGGCAGAGAAGCTGCACATGCTGTGGATGAGAGCCTGATGGGGTATTCTAATCTGGTGATCCAGTAGTAATCTCAATTTTACATAGAAAAATCATTTGCTTCCGGGCGAAAAGATGGTATGATAGAAGCAATGATGTATAGTCGCTTTGGCGGCGGATTGAGAGGACGAAATGGACAAGATTATTTTAACAGGTGACAGACCCACCGGAAGATTACATGTGGGACATTATGTAGGCTCCTTAAGAAGACGTGTGGAGTTACAGAATTCCGGTGAATATAAGAAAACTTTTATCATGATCGCAGATGCACAGGCACTGACGGACAATATCGAGAATCCCGAGAAGGTACGTCAGAACATTATCGAAGTGGCACTGGACTATATGTCCTGCGGACTGGATCCCAGTAAGGCAACGATCTTCATCCAGTCTCAGATCTCCGAACTGTGTGAACTGACCTTCTATTATATGGATCTGGTAACCGTAGCGAGATTACAGAGGAATCCGACCGTTAAGAGCGAGATCCAGATGCGTAACTTCGAAGCCAGCATCCCCGTGGGATTTTTCACTTATCCCATCAGCCAGGCATCCGATATTACTGCTTTCAAGGCAACCACCGTTCCCGTAGGCGGCGACCAGCTGCCCATGATCGAGCAGACCAGAGAGATCGTGCATAAATTCAACACGGTATATTCACCGGTATTGGTGGAGCCCAAGGCACTGCTGCCGGAGAACGAGGCATGTCAGAGACTGCCCGGCATCGACGGCAAAGCGAAAATGAGTAAATCCCTGGGCAACTGTATCTATCTGTCAGACAGCGCAGACGATGTACGTACTAAGATTATGAGCATGTACACTGACCCCGAACATCTGCTTGTCAGTGATCCCGGACATTTAGAGGGCAATACGGTATTCACTTATCTGGATGCATTCTGTCGGCCGGAGCACTTCGAGAGATATCTGCCGGATTATGCAAATCTGGACGAGCTGAAGGCTCATTACACCAGAGGCGGTCTGGGTGACGTGAAGGTGAAGAAGTTCTTAAATAACGTAATGCAGGAGACCTTAGAGCCCATCCGCAACCGTAGAAAAGAATTGGAGAAGGATATTCCCGCGGTATACGAGATCCTGAAGAAGGGCAGCGACGAGGCCCGCACGGTGGCAGCACAGACATTATCTGAGGTGAAGAGTGCAATGCGTATCAACTACTTTGATGATGCGGAACTGATCCGTATGCAGAGTGAAAAATACGAGGGACAGTAAAATAATTTATTAACGCTTCAGAAGTTTACTTCCGGAGCGTTATTGTTATCTGCAGGATTTCTACAGAATACAGAAGGAGGCATAAATTATGACTGATAGGGACACGGAAAATAATAGGAAGAATAATATTTCCGGACAGGATGAGATATTTGATTATGAAGATCTTTCGGAAGAAGATGATTTTGCAGAGGATGACTTTGCGGATGACTCTCCGGAAGACGGTGAAATCGTTATCCACTTCAAACTATGGATGATTCCTGCGTTTATCGGTATGGTGATTCTGGCGATTCTGATCTGTATTCCTCTGTGGAAGTTAAGCCATCATAATAGTAACGACGGGGGCGGGGATACACTTCCGGCAGTGATAGTAACGGAAGAGACTAAGACGACGGAGACTGTTACAGAACCTGAGGCCACGGCAACCCCAGAACCGACAGCTGCACCCACGGCAACCCCGGAACCGACAGTTGCACCCACTGCAACGACTGAAACGACTGCAACGCCCACACCTGCGGCAACCCCGGAGAACCGACCGGTAGTGGCAGATACCCCTGCACCTGCACCGGGATCCGATGGCAGCATGACTTTTATAGATGTAAATGATACTGTCACCGCGAAAGATATGAGCAATCTCCGCAGCACGCCATCGACCTCAGAGGAAGGGAATGTGGTGGGGCAGCTGAAAAACGGTGAGACGCTGACGCGGACCGGCAGAAATGATGACACCGGTTGGTCAAGACTTAATTACAACGGGCAGACTGTCTATGCGGTATCCGCTTATCTGACTACGGACACCTCTTATAAGACACCGACAGTGCCGGTGAATTCCAACCGAGTCAGCACCCAGGACGGCAGAGTTATTGTATTCGTGGATTGTGATGACTATATTACGCCTAAGGATCTGATTAACCTGCGGACAGAACCCAGCACTAGTGAGGGGGAGAGCACCGTGCGTACCCAGGTAAGGAACGGAACAAATCTGCACCGCACCGGATACAGTGAAGCCTCCGGCTGGTCCAGAGTGGAGTACAACGGCGAGATTCTGTATGCTGTGACGAATTACGTAGTGTCCGGAACAGCCCCGGAATGATCCGGATATTTGAAAAGGGCAGAATGCAAAGAAGCGATATCTCGTAGAGATACCGCTTCTTTAGCGTAAGATTTTATTAGAGAAAAGTATTAGGGACTGGCGAATTTATTTCGGTCTTACGGTCAGCCTCTGGATCAGACCGTTTTCATCGGTCTCACGGACCGTGGCGATAGCCATGATGTTGTAGCCGCCGAAGTTAGCAATGAATTCGGCCTGCTCGTCATTAACGACCTCAGCATCTAAAATGGAGTAACGGCGGAAGCCGAATTTGTTACGGAAGAACATGTTAATGGCTTCTTTTCCGTAGATATGATACTCCTGTTGGGAAGCGGAGGTGGTACAATAGTCACACAGAATGCCGTCAGGAGTGAACAACTCTGCAAGTCCGGCAAAATCTTTATTTTCCATAGCTTCTACATATTTTTCAATGGGTCTCATAGCATGTTCCTCCTTAATATACCTTTTCAGAATTTAACAGTGCATCGGTACCGCCGTCTACGAACATGATGTTGCCGTTGACACCTCTGGCGGAATCGGAAGCTAAAAATACCATAACTTCTGCAATCTCTTCCGGTGCCATCAGACATTCCTGACCGTACTTAGTGGGAATGGGGAGAGCGTTCAGCGCCATCTTTGCGGTGGTGCTCATGGTAGCGGTCATGGCAGTATGTACGTTGCCGGGAGCTACTGCATTGATGCGGACACCATTGGCTGCCCAGGTAGCGGAGACTCTGCGGACCCATCTTGCCAGAGCGTACTTGGTGGATACATAGAGGCTGTTACCTACGGAGAGGTTGGTGGAATCCATAGAGGATACCAGGCTTAATACTCTCTTTTCATCGCCGATGTTATTCAACAGATCTACGATATCTTTTCGTCCGGCACCCTGGGAAATGGTGTTGGATACGGTGACTACGCAGCTGCCGTGCTTTTTCTGAAGGAGGTCATAGACGCCCTTTGCAATGGCTACGGTCCCGAAATAGTTCAGGGAAATGATCAACTCCAGATTGCCGCAGGCACCGGAGACACCGGCATTACAGATCATGCCGTCGAGACCTTCGGGATGCAGCTCGTGCAGCTTGTCTACTGCAGTCTGTCTTCCCTCCGGCGTGGCCAGGTTCACACAGATGTCGCCGTCCTTCAGATCAATGTTGATGACTTCGTGTCCTTTTTGAAGCAACAGTTCTTTTGTCTTGGCGCCGATTCCGCTGGATGCGCCGGTGATTGCATATACGCCCATATTAATCCTCCTTGTTTTCCGAAGGAAAATCCTGCTCTTCATGAGGAACTACCCTTTTGGTGCGGAGAGAATTTGTCCTTCCTGCTTGCTTTTACTTTATAAGTTTATTATAATAAAAGCTGACCTCTTTTAAATAACCAAAATAAGAAAATATAAGGATACCAGATGCTAACCTATGACCTGACTGCCCGTGGCAGAAAAACCATGTATGAATACTTATATGAAGCAATGAAGGCTGACATCTTAAGCGGTCGGCTGACTGCCGGAGAGAAGCTTCCTTCAAAACGAGCGTTTGCTGAGCACTTGCAGGTAAGTGTCAAGACTGTGGAAAATACCTACGAGCAGCTGCTGTTGGAAGGCTATATCCGGTCGGAGGAGAAGAGAGGATATTTTGTCAATCGTCTGGAAGTGAAGAGCACAGCCACTCCGGCGTATGCTTCCTTTGTGACCCGTTTCAGGGAGGAGGAATATCTGGCGGATCTGACGGCAAATACTATTCAATATGATAAGTTTCCCTTTGCCACCTGGGCGAAGATCATGCGTCAGACCCTGACGGATTACGATACGTCTCTGCTTAAGACAGTTCCTTTTAATGGGGTGGAGAAATTAAGAGTGGCGATCGCGGAGCATTTGTACCGGTACCGCGGCATGCAGGTATCGCCCGATCATATTATTGTGGGTGCGGGAACGGAATATCTCTACAGCCGCCTGTTACAGCTCCTTGGGAAAAATGCAAAATTCGGCGTGGAGAATCCGGGCTACCGCAAGATTACGAAATTATATGAAGTGGGCGGCGTGGCATGGGATTATGTAGACATCGACGGACAGGGAATGAAGGTGGAGCAGCTGGAGGAAAAGTGCATTACTGTGGCGCATGTGTCGCCGGAACACCATTTTCCCATCGGACTGGTCATGCCGGTGGGAAGACGGCAGGAGTTGCTTCGCTGGTCGGCAGAGGAGCCGGAACGTTATATCGTGGAGGATGATTTCGACTGTGAGTTCCGCATGGTGGGCAAACCCATCCCTTCCATGCAGTCCATGGATCGGAATCACAGAGTTATCTATATCAATACTTTTTCCAAGACTATGGTACCGTCCTTACGTATCGGCTATATGGTGCTGCCGGAGAAGCTGATGGAACGGTATATTTCCACCATGAATTTCTATTCCTGTACGGTATCCGGTTTTGAGCAATATGCCATGGCGGCTTTTCTGGAACAGGGATATTTTGAGCGGCACATTCGGAGACTGATCAACGATTACAGAGGGCAGAGAGAGCGGATCTGTCGGATGTTTCGCAAGTCACCCTTAAGTCGGATCAGTCAGATCTATCAGGATGATGCCGGGACTCATTTTCTGCTGCATGTGCGGACGGATTTAAGCGATGTGGAGATCAAGTGGGCGGCAAGGCAGCGTGGAATCTTGGTGAACTGCCTGTCTGAGTACTGTTTTGCAGATACGCAGAAATACCGTGGAATCCTGGTCATTCATTATTCTGATATGGAGGATGAGGTGTTGCAAAAAGTGATCGGGGCGCTGGAAGAGATCTTTTTATAATTTATAATTTTTTCCAAATGCGGGAACACTGACAAAAAAGAATGTAGTGTTATCGCATGGAAGGAGAAATTATGAATCAGAGAGTGGGAAGAAGCAGTATCCGTCTGGCACAGCCTGTGTGCGTGATCGCAGGTGCCAGTATCGTAGGGAAAAAAGAGGGCGAAGGACCGTTAGGTGCCTTGTTTGACATGGTGGGAGAGGATGATCTCTTCGGTTGTAAGACCTGGGAGGAGGCGGAAAGTAATCTCCAGAAGGACGCAGTCTACATGGTCATGGAAAAGGCCGGGTGGAAAGCAGAGGATGTTTCGTATCTCTTTGCTGGTGATCTGTTGGGACAGTGCATTGCCACTTCCTTCGGTATCTCCGCTTACAATATTCCTCTGTTTGGTGTCTACGGAGCCTGCTCCACCTGTGGGGAAGCGCTGACACTGGGAGCTGTGATGGCAGCGGGAGGTTATGCGGAGCATGTGGTCTGTGTGACTTCCAGTCATTTTGCCAGCGCGGAGAAAGAGTTTCGTTTTCCACTAGATTATGGAAACCAGAGACCGCTGTCTGCCAGCTGGACCGTGACAGGAAGCGGAGCCTTTGCCCTGGGGCTGAATCAGAAATGCAGAGCTCATATCACCGGCATGACTCCCGGACGGATCGTGGACTATGGACTCAAGGATTCCATGAACATGGGGGCCTGCATGGCACCTGCCGCCGCAGATACCATCGAACGCCACCTGGAGGATTTTCATGTGCAGCCTCAGGAATATGACCGGATCATCACCGGGGATCTGGGAAGTGTGGGACAGACAGTGCTGATCGATCTGCTGCGGGAAAAAGGGATTGATATTGCCGGCAGACACAGTGACTGCGGCATTGAGATCTTTGATGCAGATGCCCAGGACACCCATGCCGGTGGCAGCGGCTGCGGCTGCAGCGCCGTGACACTGGCAGCATATATTCTACCGAAGCTGGAATCCGGCGAATGGAAAAAAGTCCTCTTCCTCCCCACCGGAGCCCTGCTCAGTAAGACCAGTTTTAATGAAGGCAAAAGTGTGCCGGGAATCGCACATGCGGTAGTGTTGGAGAGTCCGGTGGTGAAATAGTGAAAAGCAGCAGGTCAGAAATGATTTGCTGCTTGATTTTTGCATGCACACTTCTCAAAAAAAATTACGAGTTCTCGTAGAAATGCAAATACATTTATGATATACTTTTTTTGAGTTTTTATGTCAATTTTGATTTTGTACTTCCACAGAATCTGCAAAGGAGAAATGTATGGACGTATCATATAACAAATTTTTTAAGATGTTGATCGACCGTAAAATGAAGAAAAAAGATATTTGTGAGCAGGCTGGTATTGCTACCAGTACCATGGCAAAAATGGCAAAGGACGAGAATGTTTCATTGGATGTTCTGGCTAGAATATGTCGTGCACTTGATTGTACGATGGATGACATCTTAGATGTACTCCCGGCAGAGAACGAGAAATAATATTGGGAAGGTGCGAAAAAATGATTAGACGGGAATATAGCGCAGGAGCAGTGAAGTTTTCGTTTTGGTTCATGGAATTTAAGACAGTGGTAAAGTTCTTGTCTGAGGGCATGACACTGGATGAAATCAAGGAAAAGAATCAGAATGAAAATCTTTTTGGCGCACCGACTACACTTCGTGCAGGTCAGATATTTTCTACGGTATCGGCAAGAATAAAGGCACTTGATACGTCCTTTTATCCGGTATTTATGGAAAGTGACCTTGCGACACAGAAGTTGTTTGCATTAGCAGGTGCAATGGCTCATGACACACTTTTCTTTGATTTTGTGTACGAGATCGTAAGAGAGAAAATGATCATTGGGAGCAATGAGTTTTCTGATAGTGATATAAGTATATTTTTTAAGAATAAACAGTTGCAGGACGAGAAGGTTGCAAAGTGGACGGATGCGACACTGAATCGTCTTGGCAAAACATATAAGACCATGCTTTTTGAATCCGGTATGACAGATAAGGGAACTCCTCGTATTATCTTAAAGCCAATCCTTGATCCGGTTATGGAACACTGGCTTTTTGATCACGACATGGAACCAATTGCAAAAGCACTTACGGGGGTACGATAATGGCAAGCATAGAAGAAAGACTGGACAAAATGGAAGCAAAAATCAAGGAACCAAAGTTCCGTGATACCACAGGAAAGGCAAATGAGGTCAATTACTGGGTATTTGATTATGCTCCTGAGCATGAGCTGATTGTCCGTGATAGAATAGAATACTTGAAAAATAAAAATTCCAGAGGAACCGATGGCTTTGAACTGGTTGTATATGATTTATATGATCTGCTCATAGCACATTTGCAGGATAAAAATTTCATGGAAAAATGTTATCAGATGGAAGAAAAGAGGGGTATTGTAAAGGTTGCATCCGCAATACAGCGTTCTCTTAAAATCACTGATAAGGATAACATGATTGTGGAATATATTGCAGAGCATACATCGGAAAATTCCGTAGTGTTTCTGACAGGAGTGGGAAAATGCTATCCGCTGCTACAATCACCGGAGGTATTCAACAAAATTCTTTACAATATGCCACAGCATTTTGCAAAGGTGCCTATGGTGCTGTTCTATCCAGGAACCTATACCGAACAGGAACTCATCATATTCAACGAAGTTCACGAAGATAATTATTACCGGGCATTCCGGCTGGTACGATAACAGTGTGAAGCATGACGCTTCACACGGGAAAACGCAAAACAGCGTTTTTCTAAGAACGGATGAAAGGAAAGGTATGTTGTATGCAGATAAGAGAAATGTTTGCAAAACCGATAGACCGTGATTTACAGGGCGTTATTATTGTGGGGCAGGACGAGACTGCCAATGTCAAGCAGGAGTTAGAAGAATACGTTGTTACAAGAGAATTACAGAAGCATTTTGCAGATTTTTTTGTGTCATATAAGACCGGAATCACAGGGAATACATCAAAAACAGGTGTATGGATTTCCGGTTTCTTTGGAAGTGGTAAATCTCATTTCTTAAAAATCCTATCTTACCTTTTGGAGAATAAGGAGATTGCTGGCAAGAAAGCAATCGACTATTTTGTGGACGATAATAAAATAGCTGATCCGATGGTACTTGCAGATATGCAGCTTGCCGCAAACACACCGACCGATGTTGTTCTTTTCAACATTGATTCTAAGAGCGATTCCAACAGCAAACAGAATAAAGATGCCATTGTAAACGTATTCCTGAAAGTATTCAACGAAATGCAGGGATATTGTGGTGCTATGCCATTTCTGGCTGATTTAGAGCGCAGGCTGAATGAAGAAGGCAGGTACGAAGAATTTAAGCAGAAGTTCGAGGAAAACTATGGAGATGCGTGGGTAGATTCCAGACAGGACTTCGATTTCATACAGGATGATATTGTAGATACTTTAATAGATATGGACTTTATGAGTGAAGCTGCCGCAAGAAACTGGTGCGAGAAAGCTGCTGAACCATACAAGATTAGTATTGAGGATTTTGCGAAACGTGTAAAGGCATATATTGATCGCAAGGGCAACAATCATCATGTGGCATTTCTTGTGGATGAAGTGGGACAGTATATCGGTGATGATTCCAATCTTATGCTGAATCTCCAGACCGTTCGTGAGGAACTGGGAAAAGAGTGCAACGGTAAAGCATGGGTGATTGTAACAAGCCAGCAGGATATTGATTCCATTACCAAGGTAAAAGGCAATGATTTCTCTAAGATTCAGGGACGATTTGATACAAGAATTTCCCTTTCTTCCGCAAACGTAGATGAAGTTATCAAAAAGCGTATTCTGGATAAAAAGGACACTGCAGCACAGATGCTGCGTCTGCTCTATGGGCAGAAAGCAACCACAATCAAGAATAAGATTGTGTTCAATGATGGCGTAGAGAAAAAATTATATGCAGATGAAAATGACTTTGCACTGGTTTATCCGTTTGTGCCATATCAGTTCAATCTCCTTGCAAGTGTATTGACCTCTATCCGTACCCACGGTGCATCCGGAAAGCATTTGTCAGAGGGTGAGCGTTCCATGCTTGCCATGTTCAAAGAGTCTGCAATGGATTATAAGGAGCATGAGGAAGGCACACTTATTCCGTTCCATGCGTTCTATGATGCACTGGAGAATTTCTTAGACCACAGCCACAGAGGAGTTATCATTAAGGCTTATGACAACAGCTTTATCAATCCAGATCACAAGACAAAAGATGTATTTGCAATCAATGTATTGAAAACATTATTCATGATCAAATATGTTAATAATGTTATTGAGGCAAACATTGATAACATCACAAGCCTTATGATTTCCGATATTGATGATGACCGTATTGAGCTGAAAGCAAAAGTAGAGGATGCTCTGAACGTGCTGATGCGTCAGATGCTTGTGCAGAGAAATGGGGAAATTTATGTATTCCTGACCGATGAAGAGCAGGAGATCAATCGTGAAATCGAGAGCCAGAATGTGGAAATGGCAGAAGTAATCAACAAGGCTTCTGAGATGATTTTTGAGGACATTTTCACAGATAAGAAGTACCGCTATCCGGCATTTAATGGCAGATATGCGTTTCCTTTCAATTCTACTGTGGATGACAGACCATATAAGGCAAATCAGAACTATGATATTGGTGTACATATCTTAACACCTGCGGCGGATATGGGAACAGATGAAACTACCCTTCGCATGGTATCCGGACAGGGCAGAGAGGTACTTGTGGTTTTGCCGGATGATAGGGCATTTATGGACGAGATACAGAGATATTTGAAGATAGAGAAATTCCTGCGTTTGAACACATCTTCTGCATTGCCACAGTATGAGACAATCAAAGAGGGTAAGCGTCTGGAGATGCGTGAGCGCAATGCGAATGCGAGATTATATTTATCAGAGAGCTTAAAAGAAGCTGATATATATGTCAATGGCGATAAGGCACAGATCAATGCCAAAGAGGTATCCACTCGCATCAATGAAGCACTGGGCAGACTGATATCGACTGTATATCATAAGCTGTCCTATATTGATGCAGCATACGGTGAGGATGATATTCGCAAAGTTTTTAAGACCTCAAACCAGATTTCACTTAACCTTGAAGGCGGTACAGAACCAAATATTCATGCATTGGATGATGTATTGAGCTATGTTGCAGATAACACTCGTATGCACATGAAAACTTCTATGAAGAGTATTAAGGACAGATTTATGAAAGCACCTTATGGCTTCGTAGAAGATGATGTACATTGGCTTGTAGCAAAACTGTTCCGTAGAGGTGATTTAGCATTTTATATGAATGGATCTTCGGTATCGACACACAACAAGGAAGCAGAGGAGATCATCAATTACATCACGAAAAAGAGCTATGTAGACAAGCTGATGATGGAGCAGAAAATCCGTGTATCAGAAAAAGAGAAAAAGGTCACAAAGGATGTCATGAAGGAATTGTTCGGTGCAACCGGAAATTCAGATGATGAGGATACGATGATGAACGCCTTTGTAACTTATGCAACGAAGCTGACATCTACACTTGGAGAATTGGAAGTACGCTATGAAAGTACCAGGTATCCGGGAAAACATATCGTAGAGTACGGAAGAAAACTCCTTTTTGGTCTGGTACAGATACAGACACCGACAGAATTTTTCCAGGCAGTTGCAAAGAAACAGGATGATCTGCTTGATTTCGCAGAGGACTATGAACCCGTAAAAGCATTCTTCAACAGCGAGCAGAAAACAATCTTTGATAAAGCGGTATTGTATCTGAGTAAATATGATGACAGTAAGACTTACATCGTAGATGAAAATCTGGAAAATATTGTTGCTCAGATTAGCGAGATTGTAAAAAAGCAGTCTCCATATAGTGATATTCCGAAATTGCCGGAACTACTGAAAAAGTTCAGCGATGTATATTCAGACATACTGGATGAGCAGCTAAAGCCGGTGCTGGATTCTGTATATGATTCACAGAAACGAGTATTTGATGTGCTGAATACCAAAGAGTATGCGGAAACCAAGAGAAGCAGCTATTCAGCATTGTTTGATGAAATCACGAATGCGGCGAAAGGCTGTACGAATGTATCAGTACTTAGAAGTTATGCTGACAGGGCAGAAACACTGAAAATTCGTCTGTTAAATGAAATGACACAGACAGATCAGAATATTGTCTTAAAGAAAGCTGAAGAAGTCCGCAAGAGACTGGAAGCACAGGCAAAAGAAGTCGGAAATGTGGATCAGGCTCAGATTGAAGCTGAAGTGCAGAAAAAGGTCGAAAAAGTGAAAAAGACCAAGAATGTATCCATTAAGAGTATTACGAAAACTGCTTCATGGAGACTGGAAAATACAGAGGATGTAGACAAATACTTGAATGAACTGCGTCTGAAACTGGTCAGTGAGCTTGATACAGATACCATCGTCAATATTGAATTTTAAATTGTTATAGGCAGGAGGCGTTTCATGGAAACAATTGTTTTATATCATGGGAGCAGTCAGATAGTGACAGAACCCGAGATAAGAATAGCAAAATTTAACAAAGACTTTTATTTCGGCTTTTATTGTACATTGCTTCCGGAACAGGCAAAAAGATGGGCGACAAGGTATACTGGTGTAGGATATCTGAATGAATATGTATATACACCGGATGAATCGCTTAATATCAAAAAATTTCCTGAAATGACAGAAGAGTGGCTTGACTTTATAGCAGCATGTAGACTTGGAAAATCTCATAATTATGACATTGTGGAAGGACCTATGGCAGATGATACAATTTTTAACTATGTACAGAATTTTGTAGATGGAAAAATCAGCAGAGAAGCATTTTGGAATTTAGCAAAGTTCAAAAAACCAACGCATCAGATAAGTTTTCATACGGCAAGGGCTTTGACTACATTATCTTTTTTGAAAGGAATTGAGGTGACGGATCATGAATGATAATTCCTTATTTTTCTTATGCAGCTTAATTGAATTTATTGGCAGACAGCAGAAGCAACGCCGAGGTAGGATAGTAGAACTTCTTGGGGAGAATGTAATAAAGCGGATCTATGATTACGCAGATGTTTTTCACTGCGAACCAATAGAGAAAGTTGCAGATGATTTTATATTACGTTGTCAGATACCCATGGATGATTATGATAATGTAAAATGTTGCAGATATGAAGTTCCGGATTATTGGGAGATTGGCGAAGTGTATGAGCGCCTAATCGAGGATTTGAAGAAAAGCTCTGGTAAAGAAATGATAGATTGTATAAAAGAGGTTTATGCTTCTTGGATTAATGATGCGATATCGAATTACAATACTGACTTTTATTATCAATCCAGAGATTATATTTATGAGTGCTTCAAAGAAGGACAGGTTTGTGCATAGGTAAGAGTAATAACAGAAAAATTTGTCAAGATCAGCAGGAAGGGAAAAATGAATAAAACAGCAATTAGGAATTTTGCCATATGGGCAAGAAACAGGCTTATAGCAGATATAAAATATCGTGCCGGATTGATGGGCATTACAGAAAATGGCATTGCAGATGCCCTGCCACAGTCAAATAGTACAACCGAGTTCTACGATATAGGAACGGCAGAACCGTATGCTATTAACGGAGAGGAAATCAAACAGCGTCGTGCATTGGTGGATGTGATCCGGGCAAAAGAAGAGGATTCTGATTATGCGGTAGCGTACAAATATATCATAGAGGAAGTTGCTTATACCTGGTTCAATCGTCTGATTGCAGTACGTTTCATGGAAGTAAATGACTATCTCCCTTCTCATGTGAGAGTATTATCCGCAGAGAGTGGCAAAACAGAACCAGATATTGTTACCAATCCATTCGATGCTGAACTGAATCTTTCAAGCACAGAAGAAGAGAAAATTATCACATTAAAGAGAGAAAATAAGCTTGACGAAGCATTCAAGATGCTTTTTATCAAACAATGTAATGCTTTGAATGAAATTCTTCCGGCTTTATTTGAAAAGACAAGTGATTATACTGAGCTTCTGTTAAATCTGTCTGTAATTGATCAGGATGGAGTTGTGTATCATTTGGTACATGATATTCCGGAGGAAGATTTTAACGTCAGCGCAGGAGGACAGGTAGAAATCATCGGCTGGATGTATCAGTATTATAATACTGAGCCAAAGAATGATGCCTTTGCGAAAAAAGGAAAGATTACAAAAGAGGAAGTTCCTGCTGTTACGCAGCTTTTTACACCGGACTGGATTGTACGCTACATGGTAGAGAATAGTCTGGGAAGATTGTGGGTAGAAGGACACCCGGATGCAGATTTGCAGGGTAAGTGGAAGTATTATCTGGAAGAAGCAGAGCAGGAGCCGGAAGTGCAGGCAGAACTTGCAAAAATCCGTGAGGAATATGCAAAGCTGAAACCAGAGGATATAAAGCTCATTGATCCCTGCATGGGAAGTGGACATATCCTTGTATATGCCTTTGATATATTCATGCAGATCTATGAAAATGCAGGCTGGTCAGCAAGAGAAGCTGCACAGAGCATTGTGGAGCATAACATCTATGGACTGGATATAGATGATCGTGCTGCACAGCTCAGTTATTTTGCAGTTATGATGAAAGCAAGACAGTATGACAGGCGAATTTTCACCCGTGGAGTGCGTCCAAATGTCTATGCGATACAGGAAAGTAATGGTATCAACCGGGAACAGCTTAAATATTTTGGCGCTGAGCTGGATGAGATGGAGAAAAAAACTGCAATTTTGCAGATAGAGGGACTTCTGGATACTCTGATTGATGCAAAAGAGTATGGTTCAATCTTAAATGTGGATGAATATGACTGGGATTTGCTTCGCAGATGGGCGAATGGTGCCGATATTGGAAGCCAGATTACTTTTGATACCTACGGACTGGATGAAACAGCGGAGAAACTGAAAGAACTGATCGAGATTGGTGCTATTATGGCACAGAAGTATGAAGTTGTGGCTACGAATCCACCATATATGGGAAATGCAGGATTTTCGATAAAATTATCCAATTATATAAAATCTAACTATCCCAATTCTAAAAATGATCTCTATAGTGTAATGATTGAAAAGTGCGGAAAAATCACAGCAAAAAATTATTTTGCTGCTATGTTAACTATGCAATCGTGGGTAAATGCTCCAACGTTTAAAGACTTGAGGAAGGAGTTATTTAGTTGTTATTGTTTTCCTACGCTTATCAATATGGGATCACGAGCTTTTGAAGAAATTTCAGGAGAAAAAGTTAAAAATGTAGTTTTTACCATCCTCAATGTGAAAATTTCCGGATGGAAACCTTGTTTTGAGGATTTAACAGGAGTTTCTGGAGAGAAAGAAAAAAGAGCACTTTTTCTTGAACATAAAAACAAATATACATTTTCTAAACAGAGTGATTTCCTTAAACATGATCAGTGCTTAGTTGTCTACAAAACCCAACATGTTGACGAAATATATTCACCTAAATTAAAAATTTCTGATTGTGCAGAAGTGAAGAGGTGTATTGCAACAGGAAATGATGATGAATTTATCAGGACCTGGTTTGAAGTGGTTAATACTAAAATTTCTTCTATTGAACATAAAGACGAGTCTGCAAAATGGTTTTTTGTCGCAGATGGAGGCGAACGTAGACGATGGTATGGTAATATAAACTGTGTCATAAATTGGGAAGATAATGGTTTTTCACTTAAGGCATTTAACGATAGAACTAAAAAATCTACTTTTCGTAATGTGCAGTATATGTTTAAAGAAGGTTTGACCTATACATACACATCTATGGGAAGTGGAATTTTTAACGCACGCACCATTATGGAAGGTATGGCAAGTATTGGAGTTGGCCCAGTTATTGTAGAATGTCGTAATAAATTTTATATGCTTGCATTAGTTAATTCAGTTGTTTTTCGATGGTTTTGGGATATTATGTATGGGAAAGTTTCAACATTTGAAACGGGTAATGTTGGTAAAATTTGCTATAAAGAAGATAATATTTCAAAAGTAACTAATTTTTCGAAAAAATGTGTAGAGTTAGCACAGCACGATTGGAATTCCTTTGAAACCTCATGGGATTTCAAACGTCACCCACTGCTTTCAGTTATCCCTCGAAATTCAGCACTATTTGATAATACAAACGATATTGAGTTAGCAGAGTGCTACACCTGCTGGGAGAATGAATGCAATGAGCGTTTCAATCAGCTCAAAGCCAATGAGGAAGAACTAAACCGCATTTTCATTGATATTTATGGTTTGCAGGATGAATTGACACCAGAGGTAGAAGACAGGGATGTGACTGTCCGTAAGGCTGATTTACAGAGAGATATTAAGAACCTGATTTCCTATGCGGTTGGATGTATGTTCGGGCGATATTCTTTGGATGAAGAAGGTCTTATTTATGCAGGCGGTGAATGGGATGAAAACAGATACACGACATTTATTCCGGACAAAGACAATATTATTCCAATCACAGATGAAGAATACTTAGAGGACGATATTGTATCACGCTTCTGCACATGGTTAAAAACTGCATTTGGAGCAAAGTCTTTAGAGACAAATTTGGATTTCATTGCAAAGGCACTTGGAAATAAGGGAGATACAAGCAGGGAGATTATACGCAATTATTTCCTCAATGATTTCTTCAAAGACCACTGCAATACCTATTCCGTCACAGGCTCCGGCAAGCGTCCGATTTACTGGCTTTTTGACAGCGGCAAGCAGAATGGCTTCAAGGCGCTGGTATATCTGCACCGTTACAATGCGGATACAATCGGTAATGTTCGTGTAGACTATCTGTATCGGATGCAGCGTGTATATGAATCTGAGATTGGACGTATGCAGGATACGATTGATAATAGCAAGAACAGCAGGGAAGTATCCCTTGCCACAAAGCGTAAAGAAAAATTGCAGAAGCAGTTAAAAGAGTGCCGGGAATATGATGAAAAAATCGGACATCTGGCACTGGCAAGAATAGAGCTTGATCTGGATGATGGTGTCAAAGTCAATTACCGCAAGGTGCAGACAGCCGCAGATGGCAAATTTTATGAGATATTGGCTGATTCTAGGAATATTATGGCAAAACAGTAAGAGAGGAAGGAGGAAGTGAATATGCAGAATATAGCGATTGATAAAACAAAAATTGAAAAAAGAGCGATTTACTTCCTTGAAAAGCCTATTGTTGACTGTGATTATTTGGATAGCAGTATCAATTCTATGGACAAGGAGCTTTCATGGGACGGATATATTTATACTTATCACGAGAAAAAATTCTCTAATAAATCATCAATCACTCTTCACCAGACAAGATATTGAAAATTCATTACAGTATTCTCAGCAGATTACATCATATAAAGAGGGAGCGACGCTACTCCGGGGTAGAAAAAAATCCGTTCATGAGTGCGCGGAGGGAACGAATAAATCCGA
>ENA-OROL01000829-OROL01000829.1-human-gut-metagenome-genome-assembly--contig:-NODE-829-length-28575-cov-3.689481_pt1 | contig 28575 bp, 27 predicted proteins | sample MGYA00242128_ERZ509048 | MGnify/ENA primary metagenome ERZ509048 (study PRJEB26280, sample SAMEA2338750) | human gut metagenome | biome: human gut; feature: human-associated habitat; material: faeces...
AAAATATCTGTGATGTACTTTATCCAAATGATAACCACTATGCTGGTAAAGAACTTCGTTTAAAACAGCAGTACTTCTTCATTTCTGCAAGTATTCAGGCTGCAATTGCGAAATTCAAGAAAAAACACAGTGACATCCATGACCTGCCGAAGAAAGTAACCTTCCAGTTAAATGATACCCATCCGACAATGACAGTTGCTGAATTAATGCGTATTCTTCTGGATGAAGAAAAACTTGAATGGGATGATGCATGGGATATCACAACACATACCTGTGCTTACACAAACCATACCATCATGGCAGAAGCACTGGAAAAATGGCCAATCGAGCTGTTCTCCAAATTGCTTCCTAGAGTTTACCAGATTATCGAAGAAATCAACCGCAGATTCATCGAAGAAATCAACCAGAAATATCCTGGAAATCAGGAAAAAGTCCGCAAAATGGCTATTATTTATGATGGACAGGTTAAGATGGCACATCTTGCAATCGCAGGTGGTTATTCTGTAAACGGTGTTGCAAGACTGCATACTGAAATCCTGAAAAAACAGGAATTAAAAGATTTCTATGAAATGTATCCGGAAAAATTCAACAATAAGACAAACGGTATTACTCAGAGACGTTTCATGGTTCATGCAAACCCGCTTCTGACAGAATGGATTACAGACCACATCGGAGACAAATGGATTACAGACCTGCCACAGCTTGCTAAATTAAAAGTTTATGCCGATGACAAGAAAGCACAGCAGGAATTTATGAACATTAAATACCAGAATAAAGTGCGTCTTGCAAAATATATCTTAGAGCATAACGGAATCGAAGTAGACCCGAACTCCATCTTTGATGTTCAGGTAAAACGACTTCACGAATACAAACGTCAGTTAATGAACATTCTTCATGTAATGTATCTTTACAATGAAATCAAAGCACATCCAGACATGGATATCGTTCCAAGAACATTTATCTTCGGAGCAAAAGCAGCCGCTGGTTATTACACAGCGAAGCTTACGATCAAGTTAATCAATGCAGTAGCAGATAAGATTAACAACGACCCATCCATCAATGGAAAGATCAAAGTTGTATTCATCGAAGATTACCGCGTATCTAACGCAGAGCTTATCTTTGCAGCAGCCGATGTCAGCGAGCAGATTTCCACAGCTTCTAAGGAAGCATCAGGAACAGGTAACATGAAGTTCATGTTAAACGGTGCTCTCACATTAGGAACAATGGATGGAGCTAATGTTGAGATTGTAGAAGAAGTTGGCAAAGAAAACGCTTTCATCTTCGGTTTATCTGCAGACCAGGTAATGGAATATGAGAAAAACGGAAACTACAATCCAAGAGACGTATATAATAACAACCAGGACGTTCGTCAGGTACTTACACAGTTAGTAAATGGATTCTATTCACCAGAGAATCCGGAACTGTTCCGTGCCCTCTATGACGCACTCCTTGAAAAAGACACTTATTTCACACTGTTAGACTTCGATTCTTACAAAGAAGCTCATAACAGAATCGATGCTGCTTACCGCGATGAAGAACACTGGGCAAGAACAGCAATGCTCCAGACAGCATCCGCAGGTAAGTTCTCATCTGACCGTACGATCGAAGAGTACGCAAAAGAGATGTGGCATCTGGAGAAAGTGACTCTGTAATTCGTTGAATAGACGATAAATAGACGAACCCCAAAATAGAATAGACCCCATATATGTGACTTTCGTCGCGGCGTGTTGAATGTTCGCTTAAGCGTTCGCATTCAACACTTGCTCCTAGGCCACATATATGGGGGCTATTCTGTTTTGGGGTTCTGTTTTTTGCAAGCCCAAATCAGAAAAAATTGTTATTGGTTCACCCAATTCCTTTTTTTACCTTTTTTCTTGCCCGTTTGAATAAAATAATTTATCATTTTGGGCTGTAAATTAGTAAAATTTTATATTTAAGAAAAGTAATTTGCAAAATATACGATAATAATTTGCTTTTTAGGTGTAAAAAGTATAAAATAAAGCCATAGAACACTCTGATAGATTTTTGGAGGGCAAAATGGGAGCAACAATAGATGAAATTATTGATTCCCTGAAAAGGGGACAGGGAAAAAGAGTCTCAGACTTGGTCAAGATGGCTTTAGAAGAGGGAACAGACCCGCAGATGATTCTGGAAGATGGCTTTTTAGCCGGAATGGAACAGGTAGCGGACAAGTTTCGTAAAGAAGAAGTTGGTGTGCCAGAGATTTTGAGCGTTACCCGCGCATTGGAAAGGGGCGTTTCTACTCTGCGCCATTACAGTGGCGGACGTGCCAAAAAGGAGATTGGGACAGTTATAATAGGAACAGTAAAAGGGGACTTACATGACATCGGAAAGAATCTTGTTAAGATTATGATGGAGAGTAAGAATATAAGGGTTATTGATCTGGGCGTGGATGTTTCACCGAGAAGATTTCTGGAGGAGGCAGTAGGCAGTCATGCTCAGATTGTATGTTTAAGTGGTATCATGCCGCATTCTGAAGAAGATATGAGAGCTGTTGTTGAAGAATTTGAGATGAAAGGTATCCGGGATCAGTTTTATTTTATGGTAGGTGGTTATTTTCTGACGGAGAGGCAGGCAAAGGCAATCGGTGCAGACTGTTATACGGAAGATGCCTGTAATTGTGCAGAGAAGGCCTGCCGCTATTTGAATAAAAAAGATAGAAGGAAGAAAAACCATTAATTTCTGACCGATGAGGTTGGGATAATGCCGATGTTTGGAGGACAGAAGATTGACGGAAAAGAATAATATTTATATTGAAGACGTGGTGGATGTAAAAGAACTTCAAACTTTACAGGATAATTGGGCGAAGGCTACAGATCTGGCATTTGTGACGGTGGATTGCAACGGAACTCCGATTACAAAGCAGAGTAATTTTACACCTTTTTGCAAGCGTCTTCGTGAACTGGATGCATTTCGTGAAAAGTGCTATTACTGTGATGCCTGTGGAGGACGGAAGGCAAGAAGAATTGGGAAAGCTTATGTGTACATATGTCATGCTGGGCTAATTGATTTTGCGATTCCGATTATGATAAAGGGACAGTATGTTGGAGCGTTTCTGGCAGGTCAGGTTACCAGCACAGATTTTGCAGATTTAAAGAAGATTACGACACAAAGCGAGGATTGGAAGGACAATCAGGAACTGGTTGAGCTCTACAGCCAGGTAAAAGAGGTGTCTGTGGAGAAGATTGAGGCTGTGGCACAGATTATCTGTGACAGCTATAATTATTCTGTGGAGAGAGAATATGCGAATAAGGTAAATGCAGAGCTTCGCGAAAAGGATTATAAGCTCATGAAGGAAGAGAAGCTTCGTATTGAGATGGAGAAGTCTCTTCGTGATATTGAGTTGAAAGCTTTACATTATCAGATCAATCCGCATTTTCTTTTTAATGTATTGAATACAATAGGAAGACTTGCTTTCTTTGAGAATGCGAAGATGACGGAGGATGTTGTCTATGCGTTTGCGGATATGATGCGCTACATTTTGAGAAAGAGCAGAGATCCATTAAGCCCACTCAGAGAGGAACTGACCCATGTGCAGAATTATCTTAAGATTCAGAAGATTCGCCTGGGAAGCAGGCTGCAGTATTCCATTAATATATCGGAGGCATATTACAGTGTGAAGCTTCCGTTTTTATCTCTGACAACACTTGTGGAGAATTCCATTAAATATGCAGTTGAGAATAAGGCATCCGGTGGAATGGTCGAAGTGAATGGAATCGAGAAAGATGGAGATTTATGCATTGACATTATTGATAATGGTGATGGCATGTCCCAGTCAAAAATAGTCAGCGTTTTACGCGGGGATGCGTATAAAGATAATGAAAAGGGATCTGTAGGACTTTATAATATCAATTCCCGACTGATTCATTATTTTGGAAATGAATATGCGTTATCCATTGAAAGTGAAAATAAACCTTCTCTTGGAACGAAGGTGACAATAAAAGTGCCATTGGTACAGGAATAGAAAGGCAGAGTTGACTTGTATAAGATATTAATTGTTGAGGATGAAGAATTAGAAAGAACCTCCATGAAGATTTTTCTTGAGGAGAATCTTCTGGATGTAGAAATTGTCGGAGAAGCGAAAAGCGGCTTCGAGGCAGTAGAGATGATTGATTCAAAAGATATCAATCTCATGCTGGTAGATATTAACATACCTGGAATGGATGGTATGGAAGTTATCAAATATGCAAGGAAAAAACTTCCAAAGGCTGTTATTATTATAACAACGGCATATGATGATTTTAATATTGCACACAGAGCAATAAAGTTGAAGGTTGATGATTTCCTGCTCAAACCTATCAGAAAAGAGGTTTTACTTGAGTCCGTGAAGTCATTTGCAAGCCGTTTAGGAGAGGGACGACAGACCGGAAAGAGTAATAAATTGCTTTCAAAGTTCGAAATGGAATTAAAAAAATGCTCTTACAAAGCTTCTGTAGACATTTTAAGAGAGTACATAGACCAGTTATACTTAGAGGAGCATGATGTTAATATTATATCAAAGAGACTACAGGAGGTTGCAAAGGCAGTTGTGCGTATTAGTGAGGAACTTGGAATCACAGATACGAACGAACTTGTAGTTCAGATGGAGAAGCTTAAGATTAAGTATCTTCTCTATAATAATAAGCATGATGCCTATAATGAAATTATCAAGATGGTAGACATTCTCTTTGATAAGATGAATATCAAAGGTAAGCTTTCAGAAGGCGGCATGAAGGCCGTTATTGATTACATAGAGAGAAACTTAAAGAAGGGTATCAGTTTAGAGGATGTTGCAAACCATGTGAATATCAGTACTTATTATTTAAGTAAGATATTCAAAAAAGAAATGGGTGTGAATTTCATCACCTATGTGACAGACCGGAAGATGGACCTAGCAAAAGAAATGCTGGTCAACACAGATATTCCGGTGCTTAATATTGCCTTGGATCTGGCGTACAATGAAGCGAATTACTTCAGTAAGGCCTTCAAAAAGAAGACTGGATTAACGCCATCTGAGTATAGAGAAAAGTACAGAAACAGAAAGGAGGAGGAAAATGAAACGGTTTAAACTTTCCACTGAAGTTTTATTCAGTGAGGATGCCATCGACGCACTTCTTGAAGAAAAAGACGAGAATGCGGTCCTGATTACTGACAAGTTCATGGTAGATTCAGGAATGGCAGACATGATTTTGAAAAAATTGTCTAATTGCAAAGAAGTTTCCGTTTTCAGCGAAGTAGTCCCTGATCCACCAATGGATCTGATTGAAAGGGGTATCGCATTTTTGCAGGATAAGGACTGTGATATCGTAGTTGCTCTTGGAGGAGGTTCTTCCATTGACGCGGCGAAAGCTATTGTATATATGGCTAAGAAGATTGAAGAGAAGCAGAATCCTGATAATCAGAAGAAGATCAAACTGATTGCCCTGCCGACAACAAGTGGTACAGGTTCCGAAGTTACACAGTTTGCTGTAGTAACAGACAGTAAGACGGGGGTTAAGATTCCATTGATCGATGAGAGCCTTATGCCTGATATTGCTATCCTTGATCCGGAACTTGTTAAGTCAGCGCCACCGTTTATTACAGCGGATACAGGACTGGATGTTATTACCCACGCTCTTGAGGCTTATGTTTCTGAGACAGCGAGCGATTGCTCTGACTGTTTAGCAGAGAAAGCTGCAGAGCTTGCTTTTGAATTTCTTCCACGCGCTTACCGCAATGGTTATGATATTAAGGCAAGAGATAAGATGCACAGAGCATCCTGTCTTGCAGGTATGGCATTTAACCTTGTAAATCTTGGTGTAAACCACGGTATTGCCCATGCTTTAGGAGCTATCTTCCACATTCCACACGGAAGAGCCAATGCGTTAGTGCTTCCTTATGTTATTGAATTTAATGCCGATATGGCAAGAGAAGGCGCAAAACACAGCAATGACGCAGCAAAGAAGTATCAGAAGATGGCAAGAATCGTTGGCCTGCCAGCTCCTACACCTAAAGTTGGTGTGGCTAATCTGATTGCAGAGATCCAGCGTCTGTTAAAATATATGGATCGTCCACAGTGTATGTCCGAATGTGGCGTCAGTGTAGAAGAATTTAATAAACACAGAGAAGAAATTGTGCGTCGTGCATTGGCTGATGCATGTACACAGGCTAACCCTAGAAAGGTTACAGCAGAAGATATTAATAAAATTCTTGATCATATTGCAAAATAGTAGCGTTTGTATACAGAATCATTTGCTACCCTGTGGTAAAAATGGCAACAAAGTATCATGAAAATAAATAAATACATGAGTTTATATGTGTTTAAAAGCTAAAATTTATAGGCACTAGCCAAGTAATTTTGTGAAAATTGCTATATAATGATACTATCCTGTAAATCAACCAAAATATATTCTGCCTGAACAAATCAACCACAGGGCAGATAAGAATTTTATAAGGAGGTCAATTATGCAGAAAGAAGCTTTAGGAATGATTGAAACCAAAGGTTTAGTTGGCGCAATCGAAGCAGCCGATGCCATGGTTAAATCAGCAAACGTAACATTAGTAGGATACGAAAAGATCGGTTCCGGTTTAGTTACAGTTATGGTAAGAGGTGACGTAGGAGCTGTTAAGGCATCTGTAGACGCAGGTACAGTTGCTGCAGATAAAGTTGGTACAGTAGTTTCCAGCCACGTAATCCCAAGACCACATACAGACGTAGAAAAGATCTTACCACAATAGAGTTAGTCCTTGTCTGATCAATTATTAATGGAGGTATAATTCAATGAAAGATGAAATGATGGCTAAAATCATGGACGAAGTTATGAAAAAGATGGGTGGCACAGAAGCTCCTGCACAGAGCATGGCTTGCGAAGCTCCTCAGGGAATCAATGAAGACCTTTGCGGTTTAACAGAGTATGTTGGAACAGCAATGGGACATACAATTGGTTTAGTAATCGCTAACCTTGACTACAGTGTTCATGAATTATTAAAGATTGATCCTAAGTACCGTTCAATCGGTATCATCGCAGACCGTACAGGTGCAGGTCCTCAGATCTTCGCTTGTGATGAAGCTGTTAAAGCTACAAACACAGAAGTTTGCTTAATCGAGTGCCCACGTGATACAGAAGGCGGCGCTGGACATGGATGCTTAGTTGTATTTGGTGCAGAAGACGTATCCGATGCTAGAAGAGCTGTAGAAGTTGCATTAAGCTTCGTTGGAAAACACTTTGGTGATGTATACGGAAACTCCGCTGGACATCTTGAGTTCCAGTACACAGCACGTGCTTCTTACTGCTTAGAGAAAGCATTCGGCGCAGTTGTTGGTAAAGCATTTGGTATCACTGTAGGAGCTCCTTCAGGTATTGGTATCGTATTAGCCGATACAGCTTCTAAGACAGCTACAATCGATCCTATTTCTATCGCTACACCTGGTAATGGTGGAACATCCTTCTCTAACGAGGTTAACTTCTTCTTCACAGGAGATTCAGGAGCAGTTAGACAGGCTATCATTGGTGCAAGAGAAGTTGGTAAGCAGTTACTTAAAGCTTTAGAGCCAAACGAACCACTGGAATCCGGTACAGTTCCATATATCTAAGATTAACAATCTGATTTTTAAAGTTCTTTATATGGGGTGAGAGCCATATAGGGAATTAGAGTAAGAGATATCCACAAAGCGGGGGTGAGAGCCTGCAGTTGGATATTGTAATACTTTTATTTTGAATATATATATTGAAGGTAAAAGATAGTCTAATTGGAATTTGAGAGGTGTTGAGACCGTGAGAAGTAAACGTTTTGAGTATTTAGATCAAAGACCTGTTAATCAGGATGGTTATGCAAAGGAATGGCCAGAAGTAGGCTTTATTGCCATGAACAGCCCATTCGACCCAACTCCATCTATCAAGATCGTCAACGGCGAAGTTGTTGAAATGGATGGAAAAACAAAAGATGAATTCGACATGCTTGACGCATTCATCGCAAGATATGCCATTAATCTTGACTTTGCAGAAGAAGCAATGGCTACAGACTCTCTGGAGATTGCGCGTATGTTAGTTGACATTAATGTTAACAGACAGGAGTGCTTAAAATATACTACAGCAGTTACACCTGCTAAGTTAGTAGAAATCGTTGGTAACCTCAGCGTACTTGAAGCTATGATGGGTATTACCAAGATGAGATGTCGTTTAAAACCAGCTAACCAGTGCCACGTTACAAACGTAAAGGATAACATGGTTCAGATCGCAGCAGATGCAGCAGAAGCTGCTGTACGTGGATTTGCAGAGATGGAGACAACAGTAGGTATTGTACGTTATGCTCCATTTAATGCTATCGCTATTATGTTAGGTGCTAACGTTGGACGTCCTGGTATCCTTACACAGTGTGCTGTAGAAGAAGCTACAGAGCTTGACTTAGGTATGAGAGGTTACACCGCTTACGCCGAGACAGTATCCGTATACGGAACTGAAGACGTATTCATGGATGGTGATGATACTCCTTGGTCAAAAGCTTTCTTAGCATCCTGCTACGCATCTCGTGGTGTTAAGATGAGATTTACATCTGGTACTGGTTCAGAGGTTCAGATGGGTATGGCAGAAGGAAAGTCTATGCTTTACCTTGAGGCTAGATGCCTCGGTGTTACTCGTGGTGCTGGTGTTCAGGGAACACAGAATGGTTCTGTATCCTGTATCGGTGTACCTGCCGCTGTACCTGGTGGTATCCGCGCCGTTGCATGTGAGAACTTAATTGCCGCTATGCTTGACCTTGAGAACGCTTCCTCTAATGACCAGTCATTTACACACTCTGATCTTCGTAGAGTTGCTCGTTCTATTCCACAGTTTATTCCAGGAACTGACTACATCTGTTCCGGATATTCATCCACACCGAACTATGATAACATGTTCGCAGGATCCAACTGGGATGCAGACGATTATGATGATTGGTGCGTAATTCAGCGTGACTTAAGAGTTGATGCTGGTCTTCTTCCTGCAAGAGAAGAAGAAGTTGTTGCAGCACGTAATAAAGCTGCAAAAGCTATTCAGGCACTGTTCCGTGAATTAGGTTTACCTGAAATTACAGACGAAGAAGTTGAAGCTGCCACATACGCTCGTGGTTCACAGGATATGCCTGACCGTGACGTTGTAGCTGACCTTAAAGCTGCTACAGATATGCTTGATCGTGGAGTTACAGGTATCGACTTCGTTAAAGCTCTTTACAAGGGTGGATTTGAAGACGTTGCTGAGTCTATCTTCAACATTCAGAAAGCTAAAGTTGTTGGTGACTACTTACATACAGCTTCCATGCTTGATGATAAATTCCATGTAATTTCTGCTGTTAACAGCCCTAACTGCTATGAAGGACCTATGACAGGTTACCAGATCAGCCCAGAACTTTGGGAGAAGATTTCTGATATCCGTACTGCAGTAGATCCGGCTAAGCTTTAATCGAGTAAGGAAGGTGAACCATAATGGCAATTGATGAAAAATTATTAAAAAGTGTTATCGCTGAAGTTCTTAAAGAAATGAATACTGCAGATACTTCCGCAGCTTCTGCTGTAGAGGGAGAAACTTATGAGTGCCCTGGAATGCAGATTACTGAAATCGGTGATGCAGAAAAAGGCACAAATCCTAACGAAGTTGTTTTAGGTTTAGCTCCTGCTTTTGGAGAATCTCAGACAACAAATATCGTAGGTATTCCTCATGCAGATATTGTAAAAGAGGTTATGGCTGGTCTGGAAGAAGAAGGTGTTTCCTGTAGAATCGTTAAAGTTTACAGAACATCCGATGTATCTTTCATCGCTCATGATGCTGCTGAATTATCAGGTTCAGGCATCGGAATTGGAATTCAGTCCAAAGGTACTACTGTAATCCATCAGAAAGACCTTCCACCGCTGTCTAACTTAGAGTTATTCCCACAGTGCCCACTGATCGACCTTGAAACATACAGAGCAATCGGTAAAAACGCTGCTCAGTACGCTAAAGGAGAATCACCAAATCCGGTACCTGTAAAGAATGACCAGATGGCAAGACCGAAATTCCAGGCTTTATCCGCTGTACTGCATATCAAAGAGACAGAGCATGCAGACAGAGATAAGGCTCCTAAAGCTCTTAAAGTTGTATTTAAATAGACGGAGGTGTCAATCGTGGATCAGGAATTATTAGTAAGACAGATTATGCAGGAAGTTATGAAAAACATGCAGGGTTCTGCCGCAGCCTGCGAATGTGAAAGCAAGGTTACGGTTGAGGATTACCCACTGGGAGAGAAAAAACCAGAATTAATCAAGAGTGCTTCTGGAAAATCTTTAAATGATTTAACTTTACAGGGAGTTATTGATGGAAAGTTAGATGCAAAAGATTTCCGTATCACAAAAGAAACTCTGGAATTACAGGCTCAGGTTGCTGAATCTGCAGGACGTGGATTCTTCGCAACGAACTTAAGAAGAGCTGGTGAATTAATCCCAGTACCTGATGCAAGACTTCTTGAGATTTATAACGCTCTTAGACCATATCGTTCAACAAAAGCTGAATTATATGCAATCGGTGATGAGTTAATCAACGAATACGGTGCTACAGTAAGTGGTAACTTCGTTAAAGAAGCTGCAGACATTTACGAAAAACGTAACCGTTTAAAAAAATAATTAGTTGATTGATTTCGACGGAGGTATGAGAAGTGAAATTAGTTGCGGGCGTTGATATTGGCAATGCAACAACGGAAACTGCGATTGCCAGAATCGATGGTAAAAATGTGACATTCCTTTCGAGTGGTATTACAGGTACTACTGGAATTAAAGGAACGAAACAGAACATACACGGAGTTTTTCAGTCACTGAAGAATGCCCTTGATGAAGTTGGTTTTGAAATCAGTGATCTTGATGAAGTTCGTATTAATGAAGCCGCTCCCGTTATCGGTGATGTCGCTATGGAGACTATTACCGAAACTATTATCACGGAATCTACTATGATTGGACACAATCCCAATACTCCAGGGGGTGTTGGGATTGGTGTTGGAATATCTCAGCGCATCGACAGATTAGATACTGTCAAAGATGGCGGAGATGTAATTGTGGTTATTCCGGCAGAAGTTTCCTTTGAAGCTGCCGCTGCACTCATTAACCGATATAACAAAATATTTAACATTACAGGTGCCATTGTCCAGCGCGATGATGGCGTTTTGATTAACAACAGGCTTGAAAAGAAGATTCCTATCGTTGATGAGGTAGGTATGATTGATAAAGTACCTCTCGGAATGTTATGTGCAGTAGAAGTTGCACCTGTTGGCGGAGTTGTCGAAGTACTCTCTAACCCATATGGTATCGCAACATTATTCAAACTGTCCCCGGAAGATACAAAACAGGTTGTACCGATTGCCCGCGCGTTAATCGGAAATCGTTCTGCCGTTGTCATTAAAACACCGGAAGGAGACGTAAAAGAAAGACGTATCCCTGCCGGTTCTATTGAGATTATAGGCGCAAAGAAAAAAGTAATCGTTGGCGTAGAAGAGGGAGCCGAGAAGATGATGGAAGCTGTAAATAGCGTTCCAGTCATCGAAGATATTAAAGGTGAACCTGGCACCAATGCCGGCGGTATGCTTGAAAAAGTTCGTCAGGTTATGTCAAATCTTACAAACCAGCATCCAAAAGATATCAAAATTCAGGATTTACTTGCTGTAGATACTTATAATCCTCAGAAGATTAAAGGTGGTCTCGCAAATGAATTTTCTTTAGAAAGTGCAGTAGGAATTGCTGCCATGGTTAAGGCAGACCGTCTTCAGATGAAGATGATCGCGGAAGAATTGACAGACCGATTAAAAATCCCTGTATATGTTGGCGGTGTTGAGGCAGATATGGCTATTAAAGGAGCTTTAACTACACCGGGTACAAATGTACCACTCGCCATAGTAGATATGGGAGCAGGATCAACGGATGCTTCAATTAAAGACAGAGACGGCAATGTAAAGCTCGTGCATCTGGCGGGGGCCGGAAACATGGTAACTTTACTGATTCAGTCCGAACTTGGACTGGAAGATTTCAATACAGCAGAAGATATTAAAAAGTATTCTCTCGCAAAGGTTGAAAGTCTTTTCCATATTCGTCATGAAGATGGAACCGTACAGTTCTTTGAACAGCCATTAGATCCGAATGTATTCGCAAAGGTTGTCTTAGTCAAGGAAGATGGAGAGTTAGTTCCGCTTGAGGGACAGGATTCCATGGAAAAGATTAAGATGGTAAGAACCAATGCAAAGAAAAAGGTATTCGTAACAAATGCGATTCGTTCATTGGCGAAGGTTAGTCCTACCGGTAATGTACGAGACATCGAATTTGTAGTATTAGTAGGTGGTTCTGCACTCGACTTCGAGGTGCCGACTCTCGTAACTGATGCATTATCACAATATAATATAGTAGCTGGTCGGGGAAACATTCGCGGATGCGAAGGTCCTCGTAATGCGGTAGCAACAGGACTTGCGATGTCTTGTGCTGATGTATAGGAGACAATTATGGAAGGAAGCAATACAGTAATTGATAACAGACCTTCAGTGAAAGTTTTTTATGACTGTGATCACCTTTCTGAAGCTGATTTTGTCAGCGTCCTTCTTGGAATCGAGGAGGAAGGCATCCCCTATGATGTTCAGGCAGAGCATTGCAGTTCCGTATTAGAACTTGCACATAATGCCAGCTTGAATTCAAGATTAGGGGTGGGCGTTGGTATCAGCAAAGAAGGCATTGTTCTTCAGCATGAGAAGCTGGATAAAGCGGCCCCTCTTTTTAAGATTAAGTTATATCAGACAGAGCTGTTCCGGAAGATTGGCGCGAATGCCGCAAGACTGGTAAAGAAAATGCCATTCAAAGTTCTGGATTAAGGCTTTACAATTAATTAATTCTGAAATGTGAGGAGGTGTGAAGGTGTCTAACAATAAATGTCTTGGTTTCATCGAAACCTTTGGTTTAGCTGCCTGTGTGGCAGCAGCAGATGCAGCAGTAAAGTCTGCTAACGTAAAACTGCTTGGATATGAATATGCAAAGGGCGGCGGAATGTGTACTGTAAAGGTAGAAGGTAACGTCGGAGCATGTAGAGCAGCAATCGCAGCAGGCAAAAAAGCGGCAGAAGCAGTTAACGGTTCTTTAAGTGGAACAAAGAGTACACTGTTAAAAGCAAGACCGGCAGATGGCATGAGAGAATTACTCGTAGACAACAGAGAGACTGTTGGAGGAGAAATTGCTCTTGCAGAAGGTTATCGTCCAAAAGGAGATACAAAGAAACCGGTACTCGTAAAGAACTGGAAACCAAAAACTGAACCAAAGGCTGAGGTAGTGACCGAGGAAGCACCTGAACCGCCTGTAGTGGAAGAACCTGAGGAAGAAGAGCCAACATCAGAGGAACCTGAAACGGAAGAGGTCAAAGAGGAAGCTCCTGTAGAGGAACCGAAAGCAGAAGAACCTGCTGAGGAAACTCCTGTAGAAGAGACTCCAGTGGAAGAAGCTCCTGTAGAAGAGCCAAAAGCAGAAGAACCTGCACCAGAAGCTCCAGCAGAAGAGACTCCAGTAGAGAAAGCAGAAGCAGAGGAAGCAAAATCTGAAGAGACTGAACCGAAAAAGGAAACTGACAAAAAGGCAGATGCTCCTAAGGGAAAGACTTCAACAGGAAATAGAAGAAGCAGATCCAGAAGAAAAAAGAACACCGATAATAACGATAACAAATAAGTCGGAATAATCGGCTCTGGATTATAAATCAGTAATCAGGCAGGAAAGACTTTCAGCCTTTCCTGCGATAGTATCAATAATAACGTACATTTAGTACATACAAATATGCGCAATGGATGCATGTGGATACCGAGACAGACACATGCAATCCTGACAATAATGATTCGGTATTCGAACATTAGAATAAATAAGGGGATCACATGAACGATTACAATAACGTTTTAGTTGGATTTTCGGAGCTTATCAAAAATGAAGAATTTCGTCCCTATGAAGGGGATTTGAGATTGGGTGTCGATCTTGGAACCGCCAACATTGTAGTATCTGTTGTAGATTCCAACAACACACCAATTGCCGGGGCTTCCTATCCGTCCACGGTTGTACGGGATGGAATCGTTGTGGATTTCATGGGTGCATCCAGAGCGGTCAGAAATATGAAAGCCAAGCTGGAAGATCTGATGGGAGTGGAGTTTTACGAAGCTGCCACAGCCATTCCGCCGGGAATTATTTCTGGAAACGTAAAGGTAATTTCCAACGTAGTCGAGTCTGTTGGACTGGATGTAGTCAATGTCATTGACGAGCCTACAGCAGCCGCTTCTGTTCTTGGTATTACGGACGGAGCAGTCGTGGATGTCGGTGGTGGAACAACCGGTATCAGTATTCTCAAAGACGGAAAGGTTATCTTTACCGCAGATGAGCCTACAGGTGGAACACACATGACTCTGGTACTTGCCGGAAGCCTTGGATGTTCCTTTGAAGAGGCCGAGAGAATCAAAAAAGATCCGAAACAGGAAATGCTGGTATTTCCTGTGGTTAAACCGGTAATTGAGAAGATGGCAGCCATCGTTGCCCGTTTTATCGAAGGATACGATGTGGACGTTATTTATGTAGTGGGCGGTGCCTGCAGCTTTAAGAAGTTCGAAAGTGTTTTTGAGAAGGAAACAGGGGTTAAGACGATTAAGCCGAAAGAACCTTTACTGGTTACTCCATTAGGAATTGCCATGAACTGCAATAAGCAATAGGTGGCATGATGAATAGAAAAGAATTTGAAGATGCGCTTATGGCAACGATTGTGGAATATATTTCAGACCAGGTCATCTTACGATACGCACAGGCTTGTAAGAAAGCTACTGTTCTTTTCTCCGGAGCCTTAATTGGTTATAAAGATGCAGTAACATCTTTAAATGAACTAAAAAAGGATGGCTGGACATTGACGGCAGTACTGTCAAAGGCAGCAGGAGAAGTAATTACAGAAGAACGTATCAGGAATGATATTGGTCCGGATGCCATTTATGTTGAAGGCGCTCCGGTTAACGGCAGACAGATTGTAGATGACAGTCAGTTTGTAATTATTCCGTCGCTGACAATTAATACAGCCGCAAAGGTTGCAAATTGTATCAGTGATAATCTTCTTACCAATATGATTTCCAGAGCGATGGCTACAGGAAAGCCAATCGTGGCAGCAATTGATGGCTGCTGTCCGGATAACAAGGTAAGAGAGCAGTTAGGCTTTAAAGTAACAGAAGCTTATAAAGCGAAAATGCGACATAATCTTGAAGATATGCTCGCATACGGAATCACATTGACTACAGACTATAGTCTGTGCAGTAAAGTAAATGAAGTTTTCTCTGCAAAGGTGTCTCTCCCGGCACTGGATAACAGTAAGCCGGCACCGAAGAAAGACAGAATTGTTTCCACAAAGATGGAGCCAGCAGTACAGTCAGTAAGCCAGCCAGTCAAAAAAGTGGAAACACCGAGCAGTGTAAAGTTAGACAAAAAAGTAATCGGCAGAGTCGATATAGCAAAGAATGCGAGATTTAAGACAATCGTTGTAAGACAGGATGCATTAGTTACCGGTCTTGCAAAAGATGAAGCTTTAAATCGCGGAATTACGATTGTAAAAGAGTAAGTAGGTGAAGACATGTATTTAGGTAAAGTGATTGGTACAGTAGTTTCGACTATTAAGACTCCAAGCCTGACCGGCAGTAAGTTTCTTATTGTTGAGAAGATTAATCAGGATCTTACAGCAAAGAAACAGACAGAAATTGCTGTTGATACTGTTGGAGCCGGCGATGGAGAAACCGTAATTGTCGTAGGCGGAAGTTCCGCACGTATGTCAAATGGTAAAAAGACTGACCTGCCAGTAGATGCTGCGATTATCGGCATTGTCGATACCGTAGAGATATCACAGTGTTAAGGGTGTGAATATAATGTCCAATATTTATACAAAGACAGGTGATAAAGGAACGACGGGTCTCTATGGTGGTTCCAGAGTTGACAAAGACAGTTTAAACGTTGATGCTTACGGAACTGTCGATGAAGCAATCTCTTCTCTGGGAGTTGCCTATACCCTGACTGACTCACCGGAAATAAAAGAATATATTAATCATATTCAGAAGAGGATGTTCCAGGCAGGTGCTGAATTAGCCAGTGATGCAAGAGGAATGGAAATGCTTAAAGATAAGATCGGGGAAGCTGATATCAAATACCTCGAAAATATCATTGACAAATCCACCGAAGTGAACGGGCTGATGCGAGAATTCGTAGTACCTGGAGTTAATCCTTCCTCCGCAGCCTTACACGTTGCAAGAACTGTTGTAAGACGTGCAGAGAGAATAATTACAGCACTCGCAAAGCAGGTTCCTGTTCGTGAGGAGTTACGCAAATATATCAATCGCTTATCAGATGCGTGCTTTGCAATGGCTCGTCTCGAAGAGGCAAGAGCAAAAAATCAGGAGATCGAAGAATTAAAAGACACAGTACGACAGGTAGTGAAAACCTTAGGAGCTATGGGAAAGGAAGAAGACAGCATGGATATGTCAATTGAAACCTTGAAAAAGATGGCTGGATTCATAGAAGAAAAGGCAAAAGAGATTGGTGTTCCTGTTGCATTTTCCGCAGTAGATGAAGGTGGCAACTTACTGTACTTCCAGCGCATGGAAGGAACCCTTTTGATCAGTACAAAGGTGTCTCAGGATAAAGCATACACTGCCTGTGCTTTAAAGTGTCCGACATGTGATCTTGCTGATGTGACAAAACCAGGTGAGAGCCTGTGGAGTCTTCATAATTCTGGTGATGGCAGAATTATTTGTTTTGGAGGCGGATATCCAATTAAGAAAGATGGCAAAGTAATTGGAGCCATCGGAGTAAGTGGTGGAACCGCTGAAGAGGATATGGCAGTAGCGACATACGCATTAGAAAAAATGCAAGGAGGAAAAGCATAATGAATATCGATGTTGAATTAATTGAAAAAGTCGTTAAAAAAGTATTAAACGATGTTGAGACTGGCTCAAGCGAAAGCGAATATGGATATGGTATCTTTGATACTATGGACGAGGCAATTGAAGCTTCCGCAAAAGCTCAGAAAGAATATATGAACCATTCCATGGCTGACAGACAGAGATACGTTGAAGGTATCAGAGAAGTTGTTTGTACAAAAGAAAATCTTGAGTACATGAGTAAACTCGCTGTAGAAGAAAGCGGAATGGGTGCTTATGAATATAAAGTAATCAAAAACCGTTTAGCAGCAGTTAAATCTCCAGGTGTTGAAGATTTAACAACAGAAGCTTTATCAGGTGATGACGGACTTACATTAGTTGAGTACTGTCCATTCGGTGTAATTGGTGCTATCGCTCCTACAACAAACCCTACAGAAACAGTTATCTGTAACTCCATCGCAATGCTTGCTGGTGGAAACACTGTAGTATTTAGCCCACATCCACGTTCAAAAGGCGTTTCCATCTGGTTAATTAAAAAACTGAACGCTAAATTAGAAGAACTGGGCGCTCCTAGAAACTTAATCGTAACTGTAAAAGAACCATCTATCGAAAACACAAATATCATGATGAACCATCCAAAGGTTCGTATGCTTGTTGCTACAGGTGGTCCTGGAATCGTTAAAGCAGTTATGTCAACAGGTAAGAAAGCTATCGGAGCTGGTGCTGGTAACCCTCCAGTAGTAGTAGATGAGACAGCTGATATCGAAAAAGCAGCTAAGGATATCGTTAATGGATGTTCTTTCGATAACAACCTTCCATGTATCGCAGAGAAAGAAGTTATCGCTGTAGATCAGATCGCTGACTACTTAATCTTCAACATGAAGAACAATGGCGCATACGAAGTAAAAGATCCTGAAATCATCGAAAAGATGGTTGATCTCGTAACAAAAGACAGAAAGAAACCAGCTGTTAACTTCGTAGGTAAGAGCGCACAGTACATCCTTGACAAAGTTGGAATCAAGGTTGGACCAGAAGTTAAATGTATCATCATGGAAGCTCCTAAGGATCATCCATTCGTACAGATCGAGTTAATGATGCCTATCCTTCCTATCGTTCGTGTTCCTAACGTAGACGAAGCTATCGACTTCGCTGTAGAAGTAGAACATGGTAACAGACATACAGCTATGATGCATTCTAAGAATGTAGATAAACTTACAAAGATGGCAAAAGAAATCGAAACAACTATTTTCGTAAAGAATGGCCCATCTTATGCAGGTATCGGTGTTGGCGGAATGGGATATACAACATTCACAATTGCCGGACCTACAGGTGAAGGTTTAACATCTGCTAAATCATTCTGCCGTAAGAGAAGATGTGTATTACAGGACGGTCTCCATATCAGAATGAAATAATTAAGAGGTGAGTTAAATGGAAAAAAACCTTATTGATATCATTGCAAAATCCGGTATCGTTGGTGCCGGTGGTGCAGGTTTTCCTACTCATGTAAAAATGAATGCTAAGGCTGAATATGTCATCATTAATGGTGCTGAGTGCGAACCTTTATTAAGAGTCGATCAGCAGCTTATGGCCGTTGAGACAAAGAAAATTCTTGATGCATTAAAGCTCTGCATGGAAGCAGTAGGTGCAGACAAGGGTGTAATTGCCTTAAAAGGTCACTATGAAGCAGCAATTAACAGCTTTAACCAGCTCTTGGGAGAGTATGAAGGCATCAGCCTTCATCTCCTTCCAAACTTCTATCCGGCTGGTGATGAACAGATTACAGTATACGAAGTTACGGGAAGAATTGTACCAGAAGGTGGAATTCCTCTACAGTGTGGCGTTATCGTTTCCAATGTAGAGACCATGCTTAATATTTACAATGCTTACTTTGAAGACAAACCAGTTACAGATTCTTATGTAACATTTGCTGGTGAAGTAAAGAACCACATTACTTTAAAATTACCACTTGGTATGACAGTAAAAGAAGCATTAGACCTCGCTGGAGGAGTTACCGTAAACGGACCATATGTCGTAATTAACGGCGGTCCTATGATGGGTAAACATGTTGCGTTAGATTCTAAGATTACAAAAACAACAAAAGGCTTAATCGTGTTACCGGAAGACCATCCATTGATTCAGGATGTAAAACTTCCAATACCTAAGATGCTTCATATGGCAAAAGCTGCATGTTGTCACTGTAGTATGTGTTCAGAAGTATGTCCTCGTCATCTGATCGGACATAGAATTGAACCAAACAAGACTATCAGATTTGCAAGCTACGGAAGCTTATGCGATGGTTCTGATACACCAATGATCGCATTCTTATGTTCAGAATGCCGTCTTTGCCAGTATGCATGTATCATGAACCTCCAGCCTTGGAAAGTAAATCATGAACTGAAAGGTATCATGGCAAAACAGGGTATTAAGAGTACATTGCATAACCAGCCAGAATCAGTACATCCAATGAGAGAGTACAAACGATTCCCTATCAAGAAGTTAATCGCTCGTCTGGGACTGACAAAATACAACGTTGCAGCTCCTCTGACAGAATTAACAACAGAGATAGATCACGTATCTATTCCTGTAGGACAGCACATCGGCGCACCTGCAGTTCCGTGTGTAAGTGTTGGTGATACCGTTGCAAAGGGCGATGTGATCGCTCAGCCTGCAGAAGGTAAATTAGGTGCTTGTATTCATGCTAGTATCAGCGGTACAGTCAAAGCAATCGCTGACGGTTGTATCTCAATCGAAAAATAAAGGATGGTGTTTACACAGTGAGAAAAGCAGTTGGATTCGTAGAAATTAAAAGCATTCCTGTTGGTATCCAGACAGCAGATGAAATGGTAAAAGCAGGTAATGTAGAATTATTACTGTCTACACCAATTTGTCCTGGTAAATATGTAATTATTGTTGGCGGACATGTAGGTCCTGTAAAAGCTGCTATGAGCAAAGCTGAGCTCGTAAGTGGAATTTACTTAATCGATACACATATCCTTGACAATATTCGTGAAGAAGTTCTCCCAGCCATCGCTGGAGTAACTCCAACTCAGCAGATCCAGGCAGTTGGCGCAATTGAGACAATTTCCGCTTTAACAGCAATTATTGCAGCCGATACAGCAGTAAAGGCTTCCAAAGTCAGCATCGTTGACTTAAGAATTGCCAGAGGTTTAGGCGGTAAAGGATACTTAGTCATCACAGGAGAAGTATCCTCCGTAAGATCTGCAGTTAATGCATGTCTTGCAAAATTAGGAATCAGTGGAGAAGTAACATCTACTTCTATCATTCCACGTCCACATCCACAGATTGTTGAAAGTTTATTGAAGTAATAAGCCCTCACATCATGGATAGTTAATTATAGTAGTTATAATCAACTTAAGTATATAAGAAAGGTTGTCCGCATAGAATCGGGCTTTCGCCTCAGCCATACAGGGCCAGGAGGGAAAGATTCCCGTGGGCGGGCAGCCTTTTTCGGCTATAAAAGGAAGTAGTGCCAAGAAAAAAGAAGTTCTAATTTTAATATAGGTAAGATAAAAAAGAGGATTATAAAGTAAGTATCACAAAGGTATCTTGTGAATTAATTTAAATATCTATAGAATTAGTTCTGAATAAATACAGAGTTGGTCGCAGCAAGAATGCCGGGCATTCTTGAAATTTAATATAGACAAAACAAAAATAATGTGAAAAAATATAAACAGATATATAACAAAAATATAGAAGGACAGGAGTAAAAGCAAAATGGGAAAAACATATATTCCAATCACAGAAGCGAACAAAAAGAACATCTTAAACTTCATCGGAATGTGCCGCATGAACGGATTAGAAGGAATGGCAGAACCATCATTCTCTTTCAAAGATATCAGAGAAGACATCGGAACTGTAATCTTTGATGTATTCTATAACTGCAGAGGAATCACAGAACCATCCTGGAATATGACAGTTAAAGTAGATAGTGATGTACGTTTCCATGACAGCGCAGCTTCGAAAGCAGGAGAAACCTACTGTTATTTAGATTCTTACAGAATCGAAAAAGATAGTCTTGAATTCAAGACAAAAACATCAAAATTTAACGTATTTTCTTTTTAGAGCGTGTTTAATTTATTAAAGACGATGCTGCCGGAGACGGATGATTCAAAGACAAATTTCCCGGAGGCAGACACCCCAGAGACAGACGCCCGGGAAGAGAACCGATACCCTATATTTGTGACTTTAGTCGCTGCGGTTTAAATGCTCGCTTTATGCGCTCGCATCTAAACCTTGCTCCGAGGCCACAAATATAGGGTATCGGTTCTCTTCTCGGGCTGTTTTTGGCTGGAGTTTTTGAATATAGGATAGAGTTGTTTTTGTTTTGGTAAAACCTATTGAAAATATCCCTATAAAATGCTATGTTTTTTGTATCAGAAACTTCATCAGGACATCATTGGAAGTGCAGAGGAATGGATGGGAAATTAAAAAGTAAGGAGAGGAAAACGAATGAAAAAAATGGGGAAAGTAGCAAGACTAGCAGCATTGTTAGTATTAACTCTTTTATTCGGATTGTTTCCAATTGGATCAGGAAATAATTTAAATAAAGTACAGGCCGCTACAACATTAAACAATCCGAGAACTGTAGCAGATTCGTCTATGAACGCTAAACAGAAAGTGACATGGGATTGTGTATGATTTGGAGCATACCCACAAAGTGAAGTGACAAGCGGAGATATTTATAATAAATTAAAAAATGCGACAGGCTGGGATGAGAATAATGATATTGTGATAGATGGGAACAAGTATCGGAGATTAAAGGGGGAAGATGCGACATATTATAATATATGTGCTACTAGTGATCATTCCAATCATTATAATTGGAGGGAAGATTATTCGACTTATCATTATTTTAAATATGAGGCAATTAAATGGAGAGTTTTAAATGTAAGTAATGGAGGGGCATTGCTATTGGCAGATCAAGCCTTAGATAGTCAGCGATATAATCAAAATAGTGAGGATATTACTTGGGAAAAAAGCAGTATAAGAAGTTGGTTGAATGCACAGGATACTATAAATAATCAAGAAGTGCAACGTTGGAGATTAGTTGTAATCTCATTTTTTGCGCATTAAACCGAATGCCGAGGCATTCTTGAAGCAGGGATACTACCGAGAAACATAGCAAATAAAAACAACGCTACTTATAATACTTCTGGTGGAAATAATACTTTAGATAAAATTTTTTTGCTAGCAGAAACGCAAATTTGTGGTTTGGATGCAAAAAAATACGGTTTTATAATGGATCATAGTATAGATGATGAAGCAAGACAAAGTAAATGTGCAGAATATGCCTTTGCAATGGGATGTTATAAATTTGTAGAAACAAAATATGCAGAAAATGTAAATTGGTGGCTCCGTTCGCCAGGTGGAAGTAGTAAGGCTGCACTTAAAATAGATTATGATGGAAGGAGTAGAACAGGTGGCAGTAGTATAGATAGTATTGAAGCTATTCGCCCTGCTTTGTATTTGAAGATTTCTTCCTCCAACCTTTATTCCTATGCAGGAACTGTGTGCTCTGATGGAACAATAAATGAAACGCCTGCCCCTGCTAGAGTATATCAAGATAATACATCCTCTGGAAACACTGGTAATAATAGCAGCTCCAATAACACCACAGGAAATAACAATAGCAATAACGCGAACACCACAGGAAATAATAATAGCAATAATACCAACAACAATAAAAACAATACCACAGCAAATACCAAGCCATCCAACAAAACTACCGCATCCAAGAAACCAACCAAACGCGCTCTTCTGCCAGTAGAAAAAATGACAGGTTCCCTGAAATCTGTGAAGTCACCAGCAAAGAGCACTCTTGCGATTACCTGGAAGAAGTTAAGGAAAGTGACTGGCTATCAAGTACAGTTTTGTGCAAAGAGCAATTTTAAAAAAGGAACGATAGAACGTAAATTTAAACAAAAAGTTACCAAGACAAAAGTTCGTCCATTAAAGAGTAAGAAAAAATATTATGTACGAATGCGCCCGTATACCAAGTCAGGTTCTAAAACGTACTATGGTAAATGGAGTAAGGTAAAGAGTGTGAAGATTAAATAATATTTAAGTTACTATTTAATTCATTAGATAGACAGACGCCTGCGAAGAGAGCCTATACCTTATATCTGTGACTCTATCACTGCGGGTTGAATGTTCGCTTGCCCGCTCTCATTCAATCCTCGCTCTAAGGCCACAGATATAAGGTATAGGCTCTCTTCGCAGGCTGTCTTTGACTGGATTTTGTTTGAATTAAAATAGTGGTTGGAGAGATTTGGGGGGAGAGGGTAGAAGTTTTCTGATCACTCTAAAATTATTAAAATATTGCTGTGATAATCGCAAAAAAAAGAGTCGAGTCATCCCCTCTATATCCCAGTTATTTTCAGGTAAATAGAAGACATCAGCTTCTGTCCCCAAATCTCTCCCCCCTGTTTAATTCATCTACTCCAGCCACAGAACAGAAGCCAAAAAACCAAATCATCTATATTTGTGGCCTGGGAGCAAGTGTTGGATGCGAGTGAGTGGAGCGAACATTCAACACGCCGCGACGAAAGTCACAAATATAGATGATTTGGTTTCTTGGCTTCGTCTGTTGTTTGCTTAACAAATTACAGCAATAATATCTTCAATGACTTCTTTAATATCATTATAAGAATCCCATTTTTCAAACAGCATCTTATCAATCGTAGCAGAAGCAAACTTCGCTTTCGTTCGAAGCTCATTATCTTTGATACAGTCAAAATCTGCCGTATCCATATCACCGCATATTCTGCTGAAGTTCACGCAGGCAGCGAACCCAAAGCATTCTCGTAAAATATCAAGTGCCAGGCTTTCTTTATAGCCATTTGTAATCTTATATTCAAGCTTCGCATCTTTTTCCCAGTATTCAAAGAAAAACTGAATATAGTAGGTATACAGCATCTCGATAAGAGAGATGAGGTAAGCGACATAGTTCTTCCGGTGGGTTTCCGTATCAAATGGACGGAACGCTGCGGAGCAGGCCTGGGAAATAATATTGGCGATGATGAATCCGAGGTCATAAGAGAATGGTGCGCCGAAAGTATATTCCATATCAATAACTTTCAAATGTGTATCATCTGCAAAGATATTAGAGGTATGGAAATCGCCATGAATCAGTGTTTCTGACTTGCTCATAAAGAGGTGACGCAGTTTATATCTCTGGAATTCAAGGTTTGGGTCAAAACGAATCGACTTGCAGTATTCTTCAAATTCCGGGCCGCAGGCCGCATCGTAATGGTCGGAGCCAAAAATATGAAGGAAAATACCGTCCTCCATAACAACACGCAGTTCTGCATTCATGAAATGAGCGAGCAGCTTGCGGTATTCTTCTGTTGGAAGATAGAATTCTGAAGTATAAAAATGTGTGGCAGCAAGATATTGTGCGCCCTGTTTTGCCAGTTCCGGGAAAAGATGATTTTTATTCATCTGGAAGCGGATTAACTTCAGGTTTGATACATCTTCCATAATAAATACATTATTCTCCGGGTCACCAAGATACAGCGCCGGAACGTACTGAGGAACGATCTTTGCACGAAGTTCCATGATTTCATACTCGAAGCGGTTACGAGTAGGGGTTAGGGCGCGCCCACGGCGCTTTAAGTGCTCCGTAGACTGCTTTACAATATAAGAATATCCATCGGCATCACTGACACGGAAAACGTAGTTACAATAACCGTCACCTTCCACGTCTTCACCGAGGTCGCCTTCTCCAATCATAGAAACTTTAACCGGCTCTTTTAACTGCAGGGAAGGCACATGCTCTTTTATGTAAGAAAGAATATTTTCCTTTGTAAGAATAATCATAATGTGCCTCCCTTTTATAATTTCAAATCTTTAATATTTCTACAGTAGATTTCTTCTATAGTAAGGATATCCTGGATAAACTCATCAATAGAATTATAAGATTCCCATTTTACAAGCATTTCCCTGTTTAAAATGATAGAGAAACATTTAGCATTGTGACGCTGTACATAATCGTCAATATCATCGTAATCCGGATATGGAATAAGATCGCAGATACGACCAAGCATTGCACTTGCAGCGAATCCAATAAATTCACGAAGTGTAGTCAGGCAGAAGTCTTCTGCAAGACCAGGAATGTTATGGTATTCGACTTTGGAATCTTCTTTGCAGTACTGTGTGAAATATTCACAATACTTCACATAGGTTTCACGAATCATAAACAGACAGTATGCTTTAAATTCCTTACGAGCTTCTTCTGTCTCAAATGGACGGAAAGCAGCGGCAGCATACTGTGCAATAAAGTTCGCGGTAAAATATCCCATATCATAAGCAAATGGTCCGAAGAACGCATATTCCATATCAATAACCTTTGCCTCAGTCTGGCTGGCAAAAATATTGGAGGTATGCAGGTCACAGTGAATCAGACATTCGCCTTTAGACATAAAAAGATGTCTCAGTTTCTGTCTTGCTAAGAGAACAGCAGGGTCTGCACAGATTCTCTTGGAAAATGTAACAAATTCCGGATCAAGAGGTCGTCCAACCGTATCTTCTGGTGTAACACTTGTGAGGAACATACCAACTTCCATAATCTTTCGCATAGTTGTATTCATGAAATGAACACTCAGATCACGAAAACGTTTTGTATCTAAATAATATTCAGAAGTGTAAAACTGTGTTGCTGCCATATATCTTGCAATCTGGTCTGCAAGCTTTGGATAAGTAACACCCTTTAAAAGCTGGAAGCGGGAGATTCGAAGATAGGAAACATCTTCTGTAATAAATACACGATTCTCCTCATCACAGTCATATAACTTCGGAATCAGGTCCGGTACAATCGCAGCACAGATCTTCATAGCATCGTATTCTAACTTATAGCGGTTTAAATCCAAAGTAAAACTGCCCTTAGAACGAGATTCCAGAGTAGACTGCTTTACAATCAGATGATGCACTCCATCAGAAACACGATAGACAAAGTTAATAAAACCATCTCCATCTTCTTCTACAGTACCTTCTCCAATTGCAGAAACCTTAATATCTCCATCAGGATTAAAAAAATCGAGCCTTGACTTCACATAATCAACGACATTCTCCTTTGATAGTGTAATCAAGCCTACCACCTCCTGTTCTAATCAAAATAATCATCGGCATAGCGGCCTTTATTCTCTTCCCTGTACTTATTCACCATATCGTGGAATCCCTGAGACAAAGCCTCCACACCTTCTCCGGTATAGGAACTCACCTCAAAAATAGTCGTACATCCGGCAAGCTCCAGATAGGAACGAGCCTGCTTTGGATTTGAATCGTCTTTGTCAATCTTTGTGATAACACCGACAACCGGCTTCTCAAACTTACTTGTAAGCCCGCCAGAAAACCAGCAATCCTCACTACTGGAATCCTGCACCAGCCCGATAATATCCGCATCGTGGGAAGTAATGGTTAAAGAACCCCAGTATCCCCTCTGCTGCATATATTCACCCGGTGTGTCAATAAAATTGCCAATATACTCCACTGCCTGCGTCTTATCATACTTAATCTCCTCATCAATAAGACGCTGAATTAGCGTAGTCTTACCCGCTGCCGACGGACCAATCAACATAATTTTCATAAAAAAATAATCTCCAAACTAAAGTGTATCTAAATCAAGTCTTCGTAATAGAAACCGTATCAAAACCAAGCTTATTATAAAAAGTAGTAATAACACTGTTAAGCGCAGACTCCACATTAGAAGTAGAACCTACAATAATAACAGAACCGGAAAAACGGTCTACAAAACCTAACTTAATAGAAGCCGCCTTCGTACAAATATCTGCCGCAATAATTGTTGCCTCAGAAGGAGTGATTGTCAAAATACCGATCGCATCATGATAATCATCCGGCAGACCAAGCTTCTTATAAACAGAAGCCTTTGGACGGGTTACCATATGAGCAAGCGTAATCTGCTTACCCGGAACATACTCCTGAATAATACGGGACTTATCATCTGAATTAACCCCGTTATTGATCATATCCTTCGTCATGGATTCCTCCTTTCGTTATCCATCAATCTGTCTTTTGTAAAGTGCACTATCCAGAAAAAACTTTCTATGTTAGTTGATTAAAAATCAATGAGACAATACACTAATTTATTTCAGTAATCCATCTCAGCAGTTCATTTCACAGCTAAAAAGTAGCCACAGAGAACAAGATTTGTCATATTAATGCAAATAAATGTAAAAAGCAGACCAATGCACACACTAATCCATCATGATTTATGCTATATGTGTATATTATATAAAAATGTGCCCTTAATGTAAATGTAACTCCGTCATAAATTACAAGTATTCTTTTGTGATTTTACAAGAGGGAAAGAAACAGATAATTACTATTTAATTCATTAAGCAACTAACAGACGAAGCCCGCTATGCCGCCTTCATTCAGGCGAAATCTCCCACAAATTGTAACGCACATCTTGCAGAAAGCCTTTTTCAAACACGCTCTAGTTATATGAATCAAAATTTTTGCATATAATATACAATGAAGAAATTAGCTTTATACATCCTTTTCATCTTTGGTGCGCTTCTCATCCCCACCATCGCAACCATTCTCATCTCCGGGAATATGGGTGTTGCGGATATAAAAATGGGAATTACTGTTGAGATGAAAAATGGAGAAAAGATGGACGGAGAACAATTTGTCATCGGTATGGCTGCTTCCGAGTTATCCTACATAAAAGAGGAGGAAGCATTGAAAGCGTGGATGATTGTTTGCAGAACAAATTTTGTGAAGGCAGCTTCCGGTGAAAGTAATAGTAAAAAAGTAGGTAGTGAAACAGATATGACAGTTGCACAAAAAACGAGAAATATAGCAAATGCAGCAAGTACACAAAATTCAGGTAATACAACAAATGTAGTCGGTATACAAAATTCAAATAATGTAAAAGACGTACAAAGCACAGAAATCATAAACAGGAAATATCAGAATATCAGACAAGAAAATCTAAATCTCGATTACATTTCCATGAAAGAATTAGAAGAGAATAATGGGCGGAAAGCGTATTTGGAAATAAAGAAAAAACTCGAGGATGCTTCCGATGCAACTTTTGGACAGGTGCTTACTTACGAGAATAAATATGCCGATGCACTTTATCATGAGGTTAGCATTGGAAAAACAGTTTCTTCAGAAGAAATGTACTCCGTAGCCGTACCATATTTGATCAGTGTGGACAGCAGTCAGGATGTAGAATCACCAGATTACATGGATGTGAAGGTTCTTCCTTATGATGAGGTGCTGCAAAAACTTACAAAAGCAGACAAGAGCGGAAATCTTGCAAAAACAGATAAAAGCCAGAATATAAAAATATTAAAAAGCAGCCTGAAAATCACAAAACATACCGAGAATGGATTCGTACAGGAAATTACAGCAAAGGATAATAAGTGGACAGGAGAAGAATGGAAGAAAATCTTTGCCCTGAATTCCACCAACTTCTATTTAGAAAACTATAACGGGAAACTCCGCATGGTCACCGTCGGAAAAGGTCACGATATGGGAATGAGCCTTTACGGGGCAAATGCGTTGGCGGAGAAACAGATTACGGCAGCAACGATATTATCGTATTACTATCCTGGAACGAAGGTTGTAACTCCTGATTTGCCGCAGGCAAAATAGACGCCCTCTGGGAATGAAAATAATCCTTATTTGTGACTTTAGTCGCGG
>ENA-OROL01000889-OROL01000889.1-human-gut-metagenome-genome-assembly--contig:-NODE-889-length-27274-cov-12.622617_pt1 | contig 27274 bp, 57 predicted proteins | sample MGYA00242128_ERZ509048 | MGnify/ENA primary metagenome ERZ509048 (study PRJEB26280, sample SAMEA2338750) | human gut metagenome | biome: human gut; feature: human-associated habitat; material: faeces...
TAAATTATATAAGAAATAAATATAAGAAATTTAATATTATTAGATTTACTTATTACCCCTAAAGGGGTAATAAGTAAATCTTTTCTTTGGTTCTTTCTTTAAATTCAAAATAAAATTAAGAAAATAAGAAATAAGAAACAAAAGAATAATATAAATAGTCAAATAAAACATAAATTACAAATGACGGTGAACATAAGTAAAAAGAAACAAACCAATAAGAAAACTTATTAGTTAAATATATTCATTCTTTTGTGCCGTAGCTAACGCTACGGGGGCTGATTGCGGTTTATTTCTCACTAAGCTAACGCTTAGCGATAACTAAACCTTAAACGGATTAAAACGCTAACGCTTATTTAATCCTGAACATGTAAATACAAATAATCTTTAACCGTCACTTGTAACTGATATGTCTAAAATATATTATAACAGATAATTTTAAAATTGCAATAGTTTCAGCAAAAAAAGTAAAAAATATTATTAAATTAATCTTAAATCAATATGTAGTAAGCATTTGCGTTCAAAACTCATTCTATTCTTGCGAAAAATGACTTGTATTAAGCCAAAATACAAAAATAGTATAATTACATTACTAAAACAAAAAATCGAATACAGGGCAAAATAGAGCAAAATAGAGATATGTTGTATTTTTAAAAGTAATTATTAAAGAATTAAATAAAACAGAATGTGCTCTAAAAGGCTTAGAAATTGATTGTGAGCAAAGTTATTGGTGTATTAGGGTATTTTTACATAAAAGAAAGTTTATTGCAATCTGAGAGCGTATAGAGATTATGAGCAGCATAAGAGATATTTATTATTGTGAATTATAACAAATAAATTTCTTATCACATAATTGTTGCCAAACCAATAAAGGTAAACAGTCATTTCTTGTTTCACCTGAAGGTAAAACAATCAACAACTGTTTACGACAACAAACAGAAAATAACATCCGAGTTTACTCGTCTCTTATTTTCAATTTGTTGTCTGACATAATGATTTTTGTAATTTTGCTGTAGTGTTAGTGTGATTGCTTGATTAGATCTTTAAGAAATAAAAAAAAGACCACTTCATACAAAAATGAGTGGTTAAACTAAGAATTGAAATTGTTTTTTAATATGATTATTAAGTAATAATGGGAAATAAGAGTAATAAGTTAAAAGTTGTATATGGTTACAGAAATAGCAGTTGAAAAAATAAAGTATTTTTTTGCATTTAGATATACGGTATTTTAAGAAAATGAATTAGAATGAACTTGAATATTGAATCTATCAAGATTATGAAATTATTTAAAGCGTAAATTATTTAAAAAATGGCTTAAAAACTAAATAATATATTAATTGTATCATTGGAAATGCTATAATTTGTAAAATTGCGTTTTTTTATTAATTCTATGTTAAATTCGTGAAAATGGCTTAGCAATGAGGTTTTAAGGGAGTTTAAGGGGGTTCAATATGAAAATAATGTTGTATGGGTTTGATGAGTAAAAATGGCTTAAATATGCGGTATTTAAGGAATTTAGAAAACATTAATAATTTTTAAATTGGTTGGAAAAAAGTGGTCAAAAAATATAAGAGTAAAAAATAGTGGATTTTAGAGGTAGGGGAGGTGGGGAAATTCATAATTGGATTTTTGGTGGCGAATATTTGGATGAGTGTACTATGCCCCGTAGGGGAGATGAAAACCGTTTAGGGAATGTAAACTACCCCCCCTATATATAGCCGTTTAGTGCACGGCATAAAGCGTTAGCGTTATGCAACTTGAATTATAAATTATTGTACTTTTTTGCTTTTTGCATTATACTTTAAACTTTAAGAAAATCAAAAAAAAAGATAGATAATATCGGAAGTTTTTTTATTCTTTTGACTTTTAAAATCTGAAGAAAATTGTTTTTTATTTTGTTTTAAAAGCAAGCTGTAGCTTGCTTCCGGTATTAAAAAACTTGCTAATTGTCCGCAAAACATCAAAAAGCGGACAGTTAGAAAATTACTTTTTTAATCTATTCTCAAGGAGCAGGAGCAGGAGAAAAAAACAGTTATATTTGTTATAACACTTTAGTGCAATAAAGCATTAAAGGACTTCGTGTATTTATTGATTATACAATTATATTATTTATAAGTATATACGGATGCAGTTTGAAAAAATAAATGCTTATATTTTTTATAACAATTTAATTTGTTAAAGCACAAAAGTGCTTTTCCCTTGTCTATCTTCCTTCCTGCCTGCTGGCTCCAGCTCCTGCCCGAACCTGCCGCAACATCACTTCACCCACTTAAACAATTATACAACTTATAAACCTATCCACCTAATAATAATATCTCATTATACTTATACATCTACACCATTATCCCTCAACGCTTTATAAAAAAACTGCGTGCAACTCATGCCCACACTTTGAAGGTATGCTTCAATCTTTTGTAAATCGGTTAATTTAATATAAATACTTTTAGTTTTATATGTTTTTTTGGTATATTTCGCACTTGCTTTTTTGCGAGCTTCCGAAATTTTAACCTGTGAATTATTGTTGTTATTATTATCATATATTGTCATTATATCACCTTTTTATATATTTATAATGTTGTGCATATTGCATAAAATAAGTATCACAAATTGTTATATCATTGTGTATAAAATCACTTGAAAAATATAACAAATTGTGATATAATTTAATTAACAAATAAAGATAAAGCTTGTTTATTCCCGATGCTCTCAGTATCAGCATATTTATTAAATTAAAACACAATAATTGTGTTTTGTCAAATTTAGGAGGTTAAAAAAATGATAAAAGCAAAAAAAACAATCTTATTAATTATTAGTTTTGCAATTTTTTTGATAATTGCATTATTAATCCAAAAAAACAATTATATTAAAATCATTATCGATTGATAATGTCGGAGTTGCTGAAAATCAAATCACAGTTGAATATAACGGCGAAACTGAAATTTACAATTTGCCCCGTTAAAATCTAAACGGCTTCTAAAGGGTTGAGCCTATCAGCCCTATCCCATAAAATAAAAAAATAATTTCATCCATTAACCTTTTAATGTGCTTGAATTATTTTTAGAACTTTGAAAAACATAGACAAAAAATCTTTTTCGGGCTGCAAAATGAATTTTTTGAAGCTCAAATAAAAAAACTTCATGAAATTGAATTTTTAAAAGATTTTAAATCTATCATATTTTACATTTTTTGTATTCATTTTGTTTTTAGAAATGATGCTAAATTCCGCAGGTGAATTATGTCATTTTGAAAAAACAACAATAAATATATTTTATTATTTATTTTTTAGGAGGATCACAAAAATGAAAAAAACTAACACAACAACAACGGCAGCAACCGAAAACATCTTGACTTATTCGGCGAACCCATTTTGTGAATTTGATAAAAAAACAAATTTGCAGCAGGAACACACGGGAGAAGAGTTTGCAGGCATTAAAGAAGCACTCAAAAATAATTTTACATATGCAAGAAAAAACAATGATTTTGACTTGTTCAATGAAAATGTTGACTTCTGTAATGATTTCAACAATTACTATTCTGATTTTAAAATCAACGAAATTGTTGCACGGTTTAAAGATAACCGCAAAAACCTAATTAAATTTATTTGTAAAAATGAATTTATGAACGGCTTTATTAAAATTGATAAAGATTTTAATTTTAATGAAAAGTCGAAATTTATTGATTTCGCAGCTATTAAAGCAAAATATAAAAATTTAACTGATCCAAAATATGATTTTGCTTTAACGCTTTTCAATATTCTTTGTTTCCGATTTGCAAAAAATCAGCAGGAAGCAAAAACAATTCAAAAATTTGAAAATGTGCCAAATACTAATGCTGATTCTGATTTTGCAGTATTCCGCCCTTCTTCGGTTTCAATCAACACAATACAAAAGGCGCTTGCCGAACTTTTGAAGTTAATGCTTCCGGACTTTACCGTACTTTGCAGCAAAAAAGATGTTCACTATATTGTTGATAGCTGCGCAAAATGTGCCGAGAACAAAAGACTTATCACTTTTGCAGGTGAAAAAAAGATGGAAAAACATCTGTTTAATCTTGTAAAATCAAAAATCAATGATGAACAATTTGTCATCAAGAGTAAAAATAGTTGTGCAAAAACTATAAAACCCGAAAAGGAAAATAAACCGAAAAAAGAAGCTGAAAAGCCCTCAAAGACAAAAAACTGAAGCCGAATAATAAATAATTGAATAATCTAAATTGTAAAGAAGCTAACTTGTGTTAGCTTCTTTTTTAATGCTTTTTATTACTTAAAGAGGAGGAAAAAACACAATGAGAACGCCCACGAAATACATAGTAAATCGAAAAAAACAACATAACAGAGCCGTAACACTTGAAATTAGTTTATTCCTTGCAATTGCTATTGTTGTTTTTACTGCTGCTTATTTAAGTTTTTATTATTGTTGTAAATTTCTTGTAATGATTGGAGGCTGAAACAAATGACAACAAAAAAATTTGAACAATTATATAAAACAGTTAAAAAAGAATTACAATCAGAATGTAGCAATATCCGTTATTTTAATAAGTTATTTTTTAGACAGATGTTGCAAGCTATACAGAGCGATAACTATACGGAAATATTTACAACAGACTTGTATAACAAAAACGGATGCACTTATTGTGCATTATTGGGTATATTAAATAATCTTACAGATGAAGTTATGTTATAGGGTGAAAACTCAAAAAATTTTTAAAAAGAGGTTTAAAACTATGAAAATTACAGAAATTGAAAAAACTGATTCTATAAAAATCAATAGAAATTCGTGGACTGTAAAAAACTCTAATACACTTAAAACTAAAGGTGTAATTCGTGGGATAACTCCAATTATGAAGTTATCCCCCTCAAAACTGTATTCAATGCATAAAGTTTTAGCTGAAAATGGTTTAAATGAATACAGAGGAAACATATACACTGACGGTATAAATTTATATTACCCTCACAATATTACTGATTTTTATGAAATGCAAATAAAGCAGTTCGGTCATATTTTAAATGAGTCTGAATATCAACGACATTTAGAATATGAAAAAATTGTTGATGAGCTACGCAAAAATCCTTTTTTAACAGTGATTGATTGTTGCATTTTATAACACGCTTTTATAAAAGAAGAATTTTAAGGAGGTAAAGCAATGTTAAAAGCAACAAACATATTATGGGATACCGATTATGATGATGACGGAGAATTGCCGACAGAAATTGATATACCTGAAGGAATGACAGACGAGGACGAAATATCGGACTATCTATCGGAAGTAACAGGATATTGCCATCAGGGCTATGTATTGGAGAAAAAATAAAATGCCAAAGGAATTGAAAACAGCTATTATCAAATGGCTTTTGGAAAATGAAAATCAGTGGCAGAGGGTGAATGCTTGCACGGAAGCCTTCAGAGAATATATTTACAATAAAAGCGGAAATTATCTCATTGGTGGAGAAGCCGTGGCGGAATTTATCAAGGCAGCCGACAAACTAATTTTCAATAAGTAAAGGAGGAAACGAAATGAAAACACTTGCAGATTTTAAACGAGATGCAGCAAGCGGAAAAATCAAACTTGAAATGGTGGAACGCTATGGAAAAACAGGAGAAGAAATCCCGGAAAGATACAGAGGAATCAGAGCGATTCAATCTGTAAATACTGTAGAAATTATGCTTGAAACCGCCGATGGATTGACCAGCAGTTTGGATTTTCCTCCAGCAAAGTTAATTGAATATGACGGAAAATCCTTGACCATCTATGAGAGAGGCGAAAGGGATTTAACCGAGCAGGAGAGGAAAATTCTTGCAGACTGACAGAAAATCGAGGATAACTACTACAAGCAGAATCCATACGGTAATGCCTACTGGAAAAAGAAGGACTATTTCAAGAAATGCCCTTGCCCTTGGCTTGCTGGTTATGAACCCGTAAAAGGCAAGTATTATAACTACAACGGAAAAATCCTTGATAATCAGGTTAGAGGAAATGCAATTTTGAAGTACAATGTGTATGAACAGTAAGGGGTGAAAATATGAACAACAGAGATATTGAAATCCTAAAACAAAACTACGAAAGGTATAGAGAAAGGTTAAAGAATAGCATATACAAAGAGGATATGGATATATCAAGCAGTTGCTTTGTATCCTTCGGAACATCTGGCTTGACGGCTTTCAAATTCAACAGAGCAAAATGTAGATGGAAGAAGAAAACAATCAATGACTGGAAAAATCTTTCTTTTGATGAGTTTATGAAGAAGTTTAGAGAAGCGGAATGGGAGTGGGAGTGCAGGGGTTAGAAATTATCGAGGAGGAATAATCAAAATGTTTGTTGTGAAGTATCACGCAAAAGGACATCGGACGAAATATCTGGGAGACAAAAAGGAAGTTGTAAATAAAAGATGTGCTATTGCTTTTGGTGAGGGCTTGCGGGAGCAATTCGAGCAGGTAGAGTCCGAGCATTGCACTTTGAAAGATATAAAGGTATCTAACACTGCTGAAATGATGTATGAAAATAGTTATATTAAAGTCGGGAACATTAAATGGTAATACAACTAACATTTCATTGATATTAAGGAGGAAATACAGATGAGCAAATACAATTATTATGAAGCTGTACACGATGATATTGTAACAGCTATTTTTGATAACTATAGCAATGAACAGATTGTAACAAATCTTAGAAATGATGAAGAGAAGTTTAAGGAAATGCTTTATGATGATTTGTTTTTTGAAGATTCAGTTACAGGTAATGGTTCTGGAAGTTATACGATGAACAGAGTAAAAGCTGAAGAAAATATTAATAATAATTGGGATTTATTTTCTGAAGCTCTTGATAATTTTGGAGATAGTTTTAATCACTACATATATGGTAATACTCTTGATTTTGAAAAGATTGATATAGTGATTAGATGTTATGTACTCAGACATACGATAAATGTAGTTGTTGACGAATTGAAAGAACAGTTTAAGGAGGAATTATAATGTTACGGGAAATAATTACAAAATCGGATGCAGCTCATGAATGGGTAAGAGAATTTAATGCTATTGACAGTGGTATTATTGCAAAACTTATGTCAATAGATATTGATGACTGGCAGGAGGTTACAACACCTCGTGTATGCGATAGAGTGTATTGCTTTGATTCGGAAACATATGGAGAGGTGGTCGATATTGATAATAATGATTATACAATTAACCTTGATGATGGAACAGAAATCACTTTAAGTATTTCTGATTTTGAGGTTGAAAGGTATGACTTATTGCCGATGTGGGGAACGATGTGGTCATTTGGCAATGGTCTGGATGATGAATGGTTGTCAGACTATGACGGCATTAAATTAATGTCAGAATGTGGTTTCAGAATTTTTTACTCAGGAGAGTTCGGGTATTTCTTCGGCATTGATGGAGCAGGATATGATTTTTATGAAGCACACTGGATACCTCTTTACGAAGCAAGAGGATTCCATTGGCACGAAGAGGAGTGTTAAAAAATGAGAATATATAGTGAATTGGATTTAAATACATTTGAAGCTTGGAACGGAGCAGTTAAAACTCTATTCAGAATACGCCGTGAAGGCAAGTGTGAGGAATTGGAAAGTGTTCTTGAAGAAAACTACCCTGAAGGAATTGATGAAACAGAGTTAAATGATTTATTGTGGTTTGACTCAGAAACGGTTTATGAATGGGTGGGTTTACGAACAGAATCGGAGATTGAATCTGAAATCGAAGAAGCTAAATCAGAGCTTGCTGATTTAGAAGATGACTTAAAAGATTTAGATGAAGATTATAACACCGATTGTGAAAATGTTTCAGAAATCGAGCGTGAAAGAATTTGGATAGAATCTTACAAAGACGATCACAACCTTTTAATCAATGATATTGCAGAAATTAAAGAAAACATTGCCGAGTTAGAGGAAGAGCTGAAGGAGATTTAACTATGAAAAAATATATTGAGGTAAAGGAAAATCCAGCAAAGGTTACACACTTGAGGATTGAATTATATTATAGTCTTGGTGGAATGAATTATTTTACAGGCAGGGCAGAAAATCGAGGATATTACTTATCTGTTACACCAGTCGAAAGAAGAACAAGTGATGGAGGTTATACATCAGAGAGTTGCACAGCATTCTCAGGAATAAAACAGAATGTGAAGGAGGTAACAAGAAAAAGTAAAAAGGCTGAAATTGAAGCTGAAAAACTGGCAACTGATGTGGTAGATAATTTGATTAATTATGTATTAAGGAACAATGGTCTTGAAATTGCAGAGCCGGAAACAATACCAGTATAAAGGAGGACAAAATAGAGGAGAAAACACTATGAAAAGAATTTTGACAACAATTGTAGCCCCTGAAATTGATAACGAAGATAATTATACTTGTCAGTATTTTGACCAGTTCGGTAACTCTTATTTGGTGGAGTACGCAGTAATCAATCCAAAAGCCGAAAACTTTGAAGATGTTTGCGATTGGGATGATTTCACAATTTACGGCGGCGGTTACTTCGATGTCGATATTACAGGAGAATTTGAAAAAATCTTCATCAAATCCGAAAGCGGCTACAATCAAGCTTTTGTGAGCAAGAATAATTTAACCGATAAAGATATTGACGGTGAGATATTCAAGGAAATTCCACTAACTTTCACATCTGAAAGTACATCGGGTGATATTTTTGAAAAAATCGTCGCTCTTGGGTACAATGAAACAAATGCCAAAAGCAAGGCTTTGAATAACCTCAAGTATGCTTGTTGTACCGATTTCACAAGTCCAGCAAGTTGCAAAAAAGGCACAACAATCGAATATTTCAAAGCATATGGAATCCCATTTTATGATAATTTCGGTTATGATAAAGACGAAATAGCAGAGTTTTGCGGCTGGGAACAATGCCTTATATATGAGTACAAATGCTATAAATTTGCTTTACCTAACGATTTTAGCAGTTACAAAGAGGGCGGAGAAATCGAGTCGGACGAAATCCGTAAATTTGACTCTTGGGAAGATGTTTACAAAATTCTTCCCGATACGGATTTTACCGTGCGGAAAGATTAAACGAAAGGAGAAAGCCGAAACGGGCAGAAAAAGCCCGTAGCAGTGAGATGGGCGCTCACTACCTGACGAGGCAGCCCAGACATAAACAAGGAGGAATAATAGAATGACAATCAGAGAATTTTTAGAAATGGCAACAGATACAACAACGGAAAATATTGTACTTTATAGCTATGAGGAACAAGAAAATTTTTACGATGGAAAAATTGATACTTTAATTGAAAATGTTGACGAAAATCCGGAATCGGATTTAGCTGCAATACTTAACAGCGAGTTACAACAATGGGATGTTTGTGACGGAAAATTAAATATAAATTTTTAAATGGCTTGATATGATTTAAGGAGATTTAATTATGTTTACAATAGAATACTATCCAGAAGATGTAGCTGAATGTTTATGTTTAATTGCTTTTAATAATCCAAGCAGGCGAACTATAATGCAATGTACAGACGGTTTACTCGGATTATTAGCAGCAGCTCAAAACCCATATAATCCAGAAGGATACAGAGTATTGTATAAAGTGCTTGAAACAATTGTAGATGTACAGGAGGTTTGATTATGGGACAGCACTATAATGTTGTAATTAAGAATAAGAATACAATAATCGCATACAACAGAGAAGTTGACGGCAAATATACAATGGCAAAATTGACAGAACATTCGTGGTGGTATAATCCATTTGTTTCTTCAATTACAAAATTGTTATATAAAAATCCCTGTAAAGTGGCGTGGATAGGTGATTATTCTAAAACGGAATGTACAGAAGAAATCAATCAGACACTCTTTGAGTTTGCTTGGGGAGATGAGGTTGAAAACACAGCATACATCAGGATGAAATGTATCTTGACGGTAAGTATCTTGTTAATCATACAATAGAAGCATATCTCGATTGTGACAAGTATGGAGCAAGATGCAATAATAACGATTGGATTTTACATCCATTGCCGTTATTGACAGCCGTAGGCAACGGTTTGGGTGGTGGAGATTATTATGGCATCAATAAAGATCAAGTTGGCGGTTGGGCTTGGTGTGCAATATCCGTTGAAGATGATATTCCGGTTGGATATGAAGAACTTGAATATATATTCAGAGAAGATTAAAACGGCACTTTTATAACTCGAACTTGTTTATGTAATATTACATTAAGAAATTAAGGAGAGAAAGCAATGGGCTATGGTGAATTTAAAGAGAAAATAAGTCTTGATGTAGATGACGCTATTGGAGTGTGCAACGATTTATTGGACAGACATTGTAATGATGAGCATGCGGAGAATATTATTCTGGAAGCTTTTGCTGAGTTATTCGATTGTTCTGTGGATAGCTTATTGGATTTTATTTATCAGGAATACAATGAGGAGGTGGACGATTGAATATGAAAAGTTTAATGCTATGGAAAGATGATTTTAAAAATGAAAGAGATTGGATTGCACTTTGCAAAGCACTTGATATACCAAAAGATACAGTTGAAATTGAAATGAACTGCAATGTGTGTGTACACAAATCGCACTATACTTCAAAAAGAGAGATAGGGATTATGAAACATTAGGCGAACGAATATTAGAAATAGAGCATAACAAGGAGGAATAAAGTATGTATAAATTACCAGATAAGTTAATTGATATTCTTATAAGCGATGATATAGAAATATCTGAAGATGACAAAAGTGCTGATGTGGAGTTATCTTTTTTCTCACCTGAAGGACAGGAGTGTAGTTTATCAATCGAGAAAGGAAATAACATTGAATGTTTCTGTGATAATGTTTATGATTATTACGTTAATTTTGATGTATCTTATGAAACATATCTTTGGTTAGATTCAGATGGACACGGAAGTAATGGAGCACCTTATGATATGAAAAATGTATATGAAGATATGGAATGGTGTCAAAATAAAATTTATGATATTTTTGTGATTGTGCAGAAATACATTGACGAAATAAGGAGAATAAATAATGAAAGGTTATAAAGCATTTAATAAAGGTTTAGTCTGTAGGGGTAAACGGTACGCAGAAAACACTGTATTTGAAGAAAAAAATGCAGAAATTTGCAGAAACGGGATGCATTTTTGTAAAAATCCGCTTGATGTACTTGACTATTACCCTCTCGTAGACAATAAAGGTAATGTTACAGAATTTGCAGAAGTTGAAGCACTTGATGATGTTAAAACATACAATGGCAAAAAGTTTTGTACAAAAAAGTTGAAAATCGGTGCAAAGTTAAGTTTGTCGCAATTCATTAAAGCAAGTTTCGATGTCGCTTTTCAGAATATAAAATCTCAGGTTGATGTAGAAGTATCAGATGGTGCAACACTTACAGGTGGTGACAACATTAAACTTGCAGCAGGATACCATGCCAAACTTGTAGGTGATAACGATGCAACACTTGTAGGTGGCAATAATGCTAAACTCATAGGTGGCGACTATGCCAAGCTTGTAGGCGATTATGGTACAACGCTTATAGGCGGTGATAATGCTGAGCTTGTAGGTGGCAATAATGCAACACTTGTAGGTCACAATGATGCTATAATCGCAGGTGGCGACTATGCCAAGCTTGTAGGCGATTATGGTGCAACGCTCGCAGGTGGTAATAATGCTATAATCGTAGGCGATCATGGCAGTGTCGCTAAAGGAAAGAAAGGATCTATAATTGTGCTGGTTGAAAGAAATGATGATATGAATATTGTTAATTTTAAAGCCGTGCAAGTCGATGGAGAAGACATTAAGGAAGATGTCTTATATAAGCTCGAAAACGGTGAATTTGTAGAGGTGGAAGAATGAAATCTACAACTATTGACAAATATTTGAAATATGTAAATAAAATGTAGCTGAAGTGTGTATAAAGAAGGAGGAATGAAATATGTCACACAGAGATAAAATAACCTTTGATGTACTTTATCTTAAATATGTGCCACAAAAAGGAAAAGCATATACTGTTGCTGGGGAACTATTAAGAGCTACTGCACGCATTTATAACAGATATTATAATGACGGAGATATAATTAATAAAGGTTACGGAAAAGACACTTGTAATAAACCTGCTCATTATTTGTGGACAAGGGCTGGTGCAAAAGTTAAGAAAATAATTGATAAAATGAAAGACTCTGATTGTGATTATGAAGAGCATTTGAAAATGTTAATTACAGAAGTTGTCAATCATGTTAAAACTTCTCCAGAACTTGAAACAGAATATAATAATTGGGATTCTTTTATAGACGAAGATTGGGAAAGCGATTGGACAGAGGATAACAAGGAAAGGATGTGTGTAGAATGACTAAGGATGAGAAAACACAAGCACTAATCGACAAAGTTTCCAAGTGTTGGCAAAAGATTGCAGATTTTTATGAAATTTCGACTTCAAAGGTTGTATGGATGGGCACAAATAGATTTAAGGTTATCAAAAACAACGAAGAAATTATAGTGTTTTATTTGAAAAACGGTACAATTATAACCAAGGAAGAGCGAGACAGAAAGAGATATGAGACATTTAAGTTAAAATGGCTGATAGAGCATGGTTATGGTTTAACAAATGTGTTAAACGAAATAGATTGGTATTTGCAAGACAATTTCTATAAGATAAGTATTTGGAGAGCTTTTGATTTGTTTGAAGAGTATGGTTTTGAAGATGGTATGATTTATCCTTGTTTTAAAGAGTGGATAGATAACGAAGGTAAAGTAACACAACCGTGCGATTATGATAATTACTGGATATAAAACCGATATTTTAAGGAGGTGCAAGAAATGGATATAATCAAAACTGATTTATTTAATAATGTTTATATAAAATCTTGGACATGGGGTAGACTATCAGAAACAGAAAAGCTATCTTTCATAGAAGTAATAAATAAATTATTATGTTGTCATAAAATAACCGAACACTCAAAACATTTTGAGGCGGTTGTGGACATTGCATATATGTCATTCTTATACGGTTTGGGGTATAAATGCGGTTTTGTGGATTGGAGGAAATCATATGATGAATAAAACAGAATTAAGCAGTGCTACAAGTGCCGCTAATAAGATTATTAAACTAACATCGGCAGTGAGAAAAGACTATGCAGGTTGTTTCTATGACAAGCAAGGTCGGCAGATTATTATATCAGACTGTATTGCGATAAGATTAAATGAACATTTACCTGTTTCAGAAGCAAGCATTCCGTTCGGCAGTGTTGATAATTTGTTCTTGTCGGCTTGTCAAAACACTGAACAGTTAGATTTGTTAAGTTTAGAATACTTAAAGGATTACATACAGAACGCTAAAGATGATGAACCTCAAAGATATAAAGGTAGAGGACATGAATCTATTGTTTACGATTTTGGTGAAAGGCTGCCTATGGTAAATTCTGAATATATGTTGCTTATTTATAAGGTTTTAGGTTGGCAGAATTTGACAGCTAAAATTAATGAAGATAAATGGGAAACAAGTCCAATATATTTCTCTTCAAATAGAGGGGAAGGTATTTTAATGCCGATAAAGAAAAAGGAGTGCGTAAAGTGGACAAGATAGAGAGCATGTTTAGTGTTAATGGTTATAATAAAGATGCTGACACATATGTACCCTACGGATTGTTTGGAACATATATCGAAGCCAAAACTCATCTTAACACTCTGTTGCCCTTACTGAGAAAAGGTTTATTAACAGACAGGAGAACAAAAGAACCGATAGATTGGCTTAATATTGTGGAAAATAATAAAATATTAGCGAGTTTCACTTGAAATATTGTTGATATTATGATATAATAATGGAGAATACAAAATGAGAAAATATACAATTGAAGATGCAAAACGGTTAATATCTGATTTTTGCGAAGAAGAATATGGAACAGAGAATGTTGACTTTTCAAACCTTGAATGTATCGGTATTGCTTACACAACAACAGAAGATGAACGGTTTGAAATCCAAACAAACATTGATTTGATACACAATACAATAGATTATTGGCTGTATGACAAATGTATTAAAACAGAAAAATATTTTTCAACTACTGATTTATGCGTTAGGGCGTTAAATTGCTTGGCATTTGATTGGTTGGTCGAGCCACAAATGAGTTATTATGATACAGTTTATGGATACGATGATTGACATATGAGTATGTCGAATTGGTAAAATGTAGTTCTGAAAGGAAAAGGACAAATGAAAAAAGTATACGAAGTAAGAATGGAAAATTGGGAATATCGTAACCGTAAAAATAATCTCACTACAAAACAACTTGCCGACCATGCGTGCTACTGCGGAGGTAATTGTTTAGGCGATACTTATAGTGTTATCGGCAGATTTAACACTTTAGAGGAGGCTCGAAAGTTGTTTGAATCTTCAAAAGATAGGTGTACAACAACTTGGGGATTAGAGTATGGACTTCATACATATACTTATGATGTGTTGTACATTCAAAGCATTCCTCTTAATGAGGATGAGGAAGAGGATTATGATGCAGATGCAGAGTGGGAAATTTGGGATATTTATGTCGCAGAATTAGCTTGACAATTAGAACAAGTACAAAATTTAGATCGGAGGCGACCATATGACGAATGATTCTCAAAGCATTAATGACATTTTAACTTCTATCTTTAAATGTGCAATGACCGAAAAAAATATATCATATCGTGTGCTGGCACAAAAAATGAAATGTAGTGAAAAAACAGTTTTCACTTATTTTAACAATAAAAAAACCAAAAGAAACATTCCGTATAGTGTAGCGGTTGTAATTTATTTAGTGTTAATGCATAACAAAGAGTTTACAAATGCCGAAGAAAGAGAAAATTTAGAGAACGAAATCAACCGTAGTTTTTATTCTGCATTCCGTAAAGCTTTTGATTTGGCAGGTAAGAATTATTTGAAGCTTGAAGCAGAGTATGGCATTTCGCATTCAACATCTTATTGCTATTATACAAAGAAAAAAGCACCTTTATTAAATTCGGCATACAAAGTATCGCAATTACTCAATTTTGAATTACCATATATCTCAGACATAATCAATCAGCAGATAAAATAAAAAAGCACACCATTATGGCATGCTTTCGAGATATAAAAAATTTACGATTTAATTTATGTGGTAGTAACCTCGCACACTATGACATAAGCGAGGTTACTACAGCGGAAGAAAGGATAAAAATTTATCTGCAATAGCAGAAATTAAAAAATAAACTTCCACATCTATATAATATCACTTTTATGAAATGTTGTCAAGAATAACATTTCTTATAACACGCAATAAAAAAGGAGTAAACACTATGACAATCAAAGAAGTTAAAGAACATTATAAAGGACAATATGTCGAATGCGAAATCTACAGATTTACAGACTTCACACACCGTGTTCACAGTGATTTCATTTATACACCTGACGATATAGAGAATGACCTATACAATGAAAATGAAGAGGTTGTGTATGAAGAACTTATGGATGAGGAAGAGTACGGTATGACCGTCATTGCAAATTGTGATGTTACCGCAGATTTTGAAGACTGGTTCGGTGACAAGAATGCTCAAATTTTGGTTATTATTCTGAGTGAAGATCCGCCAAGATATTGGGTTGCTTACGAAGGAACAAAAGAGTTAATTGACTCTTTCGACACTTACGAAGATGCAAGCAAAGCACTTGAAAAATACGAAGAGCAAGATAAGGCTGACGGTATCTATACTGAAGATTTTTATGAAACCCTTTTTAAGTAAGGCGGAATTAAAATGAAAAAATATGTTAAAGTTATTGATTCTGTTATTGCATTCAATTGTGAGACACTTAAATTAAAACAACCTACAGTTACATATGAACCACCAAATAAATTTGCCACGCCGACCACGAAAGCAGGCATTAATCCTGACAAAAATGTAATAGCTATTAATATCGACACCGTATGGGAAAGCCCCGTAGAAATATGGTGGGTGATATCACACGAAATGAGACATTTGTGGCAGGTGAAAAAATGGACAGTTTAATGTAGATAACTACAATCCATCACAAGAAAACAATCTAACATCCTATGCAATGCAATTTGAAGAAGTTGATGCTAATGCTTGGGGTGTATATGTGATAATTTCGTTATTTCACACACGCCCTTTATTGGAAAATATCTACGGCGAACAGGTGTGGCAACAGATTTGGAAGAGGGTTGAAGAAATAAAGGCAGATACTATTATTAAATAATATAGTGGGGGATATTTATGAAAAGATATGACAAAAACTATGAGGCAATACGGTTACAACTTGATGATAGTGGGTTAATTTGTAATTCTAATTTTGAAGTATTACCAAGCTCTGAAATCATTGCTGTCAAAGATATTACTTCCGGGCAGTTTGTTGATTATTATATCATCAACTATTATAAAGCATCAACTGATAAAGTGTGGCGGAATAAATTTTTCAATGAAGCATTTGAAGAAATGAATCAAGATAACGAACATTTATATATTAGATTTAGAACCAATGATGTTGTTGCTCAAACACACAGTTCGTATCAGTTGTGTGTTGATAAATGTGTATCACAAAACATTATTGAGGTGATATCAACATATAAAGCTATGCTGAATGTTATGAGTAGCGTTAAGGTTTCTTATGAGCGACCTACATATGAGTTATATAATAACGACTATTGTTGTGATGAAGGAACTTATACATTGCAAGATGGTTCTGGATATTTTGCCTTAGCCTACGAATTAAATTCCTGTAATTTTTATTGGTCATATGAAGATTGTCCAAATAAATTTTCTGAGGATTTTCCAGAATGTGTGTACTGGAGAATTTATTGGTGTAACGACAAAGAGTATGAAGATACTTTATTGGATTTATATAAAGATGAAGATTTTGTGCTTTATCTGACCAATAAATCCGCTTGGTATGACAAACACAATAAATAAAATTCTTGTTTTAGAACAGATTCGTCATAAGGAGGAATGTAGTTTTATGAAAAGCCAATATAGAGAAATCAGAAGCAACTTCATTGATTATGATAAAAATATAATGTATATTGACGCTTGGAGAACAACAAGTTCCAACGAAGAGGGTAAAGTAATTGCCAAAATCAATCTTGCTAATTCCGAGGTGGAATATGTTGACGAGAAAGCTAAAACTGACGCTTATGCTCAGACAGTAATAAGGAGGGTGTTAAATGCCATGGTTTGACAATAACGATAAACCCATCGAAGTTAATCATACCGAGATGATAGAAAGAGTAGAAAATGACATTCGGCTCTATGGTAAAGATTTGAAATGTTATGTTATTATTTCGTCTCGCTCTGTTGCAAATTCGCCTGACATACAGATAGTAAGCAGATTTAGTCTTAAAAAATCTATTATAGGCGGTATGACAGACAAAGAATATGCCCTATCAATTACGCTTGAAGAATTGTTAAATAGACTACGGTACGAACATTATGTATCGGAAGAAATATAAAACAAAGGTTTTATACATAAAAAAATAGACATCACTCCGACCTGCGAAAATCTGGTGATGTCTATACCAAGTAAGCTATCGAAAGATGGTCAGCGTTAGCCTACCCATTTTCAAAGCCTAATATGATAATATACTATTGGGAGAATTTTGTCAATATTATTTCCATATTTTGTGGGTTGAATTTGGATAGGAAAATTTTGTACAATAATAGTGAAAGGTGAATGAATATACATGAACAATTTAAGAAGAAAGAAAATTAAGGTAGAAATAGATTCTATTAATATATGTATTGGCAAGCTCGAAAATATTCTTTCTGAAGAAGAAGAGTATTTAGATTCTGTTCCTGAAAATTTGCAAAACTCAGAAAGATATGAAGAGAATTGTGAGTCCTATGATAACTTTGAGGATTTACTTGATGATTTGTCATCGACTATTCAAGAATTGGAGGAAATTTATAATTGAAGCAGGTAAGTGAAAGAGCCTTTTTAAGAAAGTTAAGAAATAATGGGTATAGTTTTCTTCGACAGAATGGTAATCATGCAATATATGGTAATGGAATGAATACGGTATCTGTACCTGTAAGAAATTTTAAATCAGTAATTGCTTTACGCTTAACTAAAGAATTAAACCTAATATAAATATGGTGATGAATCATGATAACTTTAGTGTGTATTATAGGGTTTATTATCTTAATTCTGTGGGAAAAGAGTAAAGAAAATTATGCAAACCATAAGATCAAAAAAAATAATAAACAATATTTAAATCAATATATTAAAAACAGAAATGATGATGAGCCAAAGATTTGATTGATAAATGTTGGTTTACTCATTGACAATATAGAATTTTTTGATTATAATTAAATTAAGTAATCGAACAAGTGTTCTATTTTTAAAACAAAAGGAAGCGGGTATAATGAACAACACAATTAACTTATTCAATGAATGTTGGAACTGGAGCATCTACCTCGATAACGGTATCATAATGCCCAGAAATAGAACTTACAAGCCACAAATAAGCAACAATCTTGAAATGAATTGCAGATGCAAATGTTTAGACCAGTCACTCAAATGTGATGATGAAACATTTACAAACTTGGTTGATTTATGCTTTAGTGATTATTGTAGTTATGATTTTGAGAACTTAACTTACATAGGCGAATGTTCGCTTGCTGATTTCGTATCAGAACAAGACTATCCAACGGCTTGTAAGCATATTAAATGCCGCAAATTTGTTTGTACGATAAAGGGAACGGAAAGAAAAGCATATGTTATAGGCTACCTGCCAACTGAACCTGACAACGAAGATTGTATAATTTATGTATCTTATTGTTTTTATATTATAGAAAATAAATTAAGAATGTTTCAAGATGTGCAGAAAGCAAGTTTAAAAGCTAAAATGGAAGTGCATAAAAGTAATTTAAGTGATTTTGACAAATTTTCTATTTTTTTTAAAAAAAGTGTTGACAACAATGTTTGATAGTGATATTATTAGTACATAAACAATGAAAGATTAAGAAATCTGAATAAATGACGGTCAAAATTTGGACTGCCTATATAATATTGTTTATTCCAAATGAAAACATACAAAATTTATTGTGGAAGGAGATTGGCGATGAGAGTCGCAGAAAATGTTAGTGTAAAGAATATTAAGTGTGGAGATGTATATTTCGCAAATTTAAGTGGTCAAGGCTCTCTGCAAACAGGATTAAGACCAGTCGTTGTTGTTAGCAACGATATCGGTAATTATTATAGTGGCATTGTTACGGTTATGCCGTTGACTTCTAAACATAAGAAAGATTTACCTACGCATATGAAAATAAAACCAAATGACATAAATGGTTTGAGAAGTGAGTCGATAATCTTAGGGGAACAGATTACTACAATTAATCAAAATCAATTAGGATATAAGATTGGTCAACTGACTGAGAGTGAATTAAAAGACGCTCGCCTTTGTGCTATTAACATGATGGGATTAAATTGTTTTGTACATCTATACAGCAATCTTCATAGGTGATAGATAATTGCTTGATAAATAATTGATTTACTTTTCTATTTTGCATTTGACAAGTTGCCTTACATATTGGTATAATATGTATTAATAATCGTGAAAGGCTGTTTGTTAATGGGAATGTGTGATAATGACCGTAAAGGTCAATCAATTATTGAAGAAATATTATTTGATCAAGAAGGAAAAATTCAAGTATTAGAGAATATTTTAAATTGTCAAGCAAAAACAAAGGAGTATCATTCTTTATACTTAGATACAGCATATGTTATTCATAGAATGCTATATAAATTGAAAGATATATCTGACAAAGAATGTTGTAATAAATCCCCCATATGGTGTTGGAATGAATATGATGTGTTATCCAAGATACAAGATGAAAAATATACAGAAGATATTGTAAGAAATAAATTATTAATTATGGAATATTTTAAAGTGTTAAAACGACCAATTCCAAAATTGATAATTGACTTTCAAGCTGATGTATTTGTACCGACTGTTATTCCAACACTGAAATGGACAACCTACAGTATTATATCTGAGGATTGGAGTAAATATTTTAAAAGTAAGATTCATCGAGATTTAACTATGATATTTGCTTTATTATACTTTAATGGGGCAAATGTAACTGCAAAAGAGGCAGATTGTTCTGTTAAACATTTGGGTACTAATAATAATATCGTCAATTTTGAAAACATTGCATTTGCAGTTCCGGATATGTTAGCTGAAATATTTAGGTTATATCCAAAATTGGATACGGTTCTTATTCGTAATCTTTGGAAAAATTGTGGTATTAATTCTTATCAGTTTCGTTGGTCGGGCATTTATCAACGATGTTACAAATATGATAAAGCTAACGATAATTTTATATTTTTATCTGTTACACCCAAACAAGTTAATACAAAAGTTTTATTAAGCTTTGGATTTCCTGAACCAAGAAATGACTTTGATAAAGGAAAGATGATCAACAGATATAAACAATGGCGAACATACTTTAACTTATGATTAATTTATATTTTTTTGGCTACTAATCTTGTAGCCAAAAAAATACATATCAATGACCGTCACTTGTAATTTTTAAAATAAGAATTGGAACATATAATAAGGAGTGAAAATATATGAGTCAGCAATTAGCTTTGATTGGATTCAAAGAGCAATATGTTCCCGATATTAACATTATCACAAATGATAATACTGAAATAAGCGGGGAAAGTTATCTTGACAATGTTGTTGAAATAAATCGTTATCTTGAACAAATGGACAATGAGGATGAATTATATTTTAACGATAACGAAAATTTAATTGATTGTATTGAAGTAGACAATAATTATTTAGGTACAAAGAAAATTACTGATAAAAGCACTGATGCTTTCACGCCCAATGAAGTAAAGCTCATGCTCGAAGAGCTTTTAAAACCTTCAAAATATTATATAAACAGTTTGAGAAATTACCTTTATATAGTATTGAGTGTAAATACAGCTCGAAGAGCAGGTGATATTGTAAGTTTAAAGGTTGGAGATGTTTTGCAAATCAGTTCTAATGGGATAAGTGTTGGGGAATACATTAATTTACATGAGCAAAAAACCAAGAAATATGCTCATGTGAAAATTAACTCTTTTGCTAAATCAGCTTTACAATATTATTTCCGTGAATTAGGAAAATATAATCAACTTCATGGAAATTGTAAATTACAAATGTCAGATTGGCTGTTTCCTAAGTGTTTTACTCCAGATGAACCAAATACAGTAGATGGGATGAGAAAAGTCATTCAGAGATTAACAAAAAAACTGCATAGTAAAAATCCACAAATGTTTTGTAAACATTATGGAACACATAGCTTACGAAAGACAATTGCCCGAAATGTTGTAGATCATACAACGGATGTCAAAGAACTTCAAATTACATCAGAATTTCTTGGTCATTCCAGCCAAAAAATAACGGCTGCCTATATTAATATTCAACAAAAGGAGATTGATGATTTTGTTGAAAAATATGGTGTTGGCTTGGAAGTCTGATTTTATATATATTTAACTTATCTCCTTTTTTAGTTGGTTTATTAGTTGTGAAAATCAACCGTAAGTTTTTCAGAAATTCTTTTGCTTACGGTTTTATATATTGAGCAGTCGCCAAGCGGTTAAGGCACTGGACTTTGACTCCAGTATCGTGGGTTCGATTCCCACCTGCTCAGCCAAACGGTATTGTGTAGCTTTATAACCTTGCGGTTCAAAATAAGAATCTACTGTTATTGTAGAAAGACTTTATACTGATCAGTTACTTAGTTTGGCATTGAATGGAACGGCGGTGTCCCTTGACTGTTGTTCCGTCAGCCTTTTAGTCTACACAATACCGAATATGACACAGTAGTCCAACGGCAGAGACAGCAGACTTAAAATCTGCAAAGTGAGAGTTCAAATCTCTTCTGTGTCACCATATGGACTGTTAGCTCAACTGGTTAGAGCGGCAAACTCATAATTTGCGGGTACAGGGTTCGACTCCCTGACAGTCCACCATTTACAAGTGAGTGCAATCGGCACAAACTCATTGTGTAACCTCCTTTAAAGACACAAGACGGATAAGTGTCGCCCAAGTAAGTGGTTGTCTATTATGTACTGAGTCCGTCATAGAATAATATGAAAGGAAAGAGTCCAATGAAGAAGTTAAAAGCTGAACTACATAGAATGCGATTCTGGATAAGTGCAATATCAATTTCTGTTACGATTCCATTGTTTATCACTGCTCGATTAGGAGCAGTGAATGAACGAAAATCAGAAATGCTCGGTGGCGAATTATTGATTTTGTTCATTCCATTCATTGCAAATATGATATACATAAACATTAAAGATACCATAATTGAGCATCGCAGAATGACGATGATTCTCAAAAGGAAGAAAGTCCCAAAACCCACAATTGTGGTTAAAAAAATTAAAAGCATAAAGGAGAATACATGATGTCAAAAGCAGTTAAAAGTTACAAAGGTTTTAATAAAGATATGACTTGCAGAGGCTTTCAGTATAAAGAAGGCAAAGAATATGAAACAAGTAGAGTTATTGTGTGTAATGAAGGATTTCATGCATGTGAATACCCTTTAGATTGTTTAGATTATTATCCACCAAATACAAGTGTGTATCACGAAGTTGAACAGACAGGCGAATTTTCATCCAATTCTTGTAGTGGAGATTCAAAAATTGCATCAACTAAGATTAAAATTGGTGCAAAATTAAGCATAGCCGGACTTGTTCAGGCTGCAATAGATTTTACAAAATCCAAAACCGTCACAATGCAGGATACTACAGGAAATTACGGTGCATCCTCAGCTACAGGATATTGTGGTGCATCCTCAGCTACAGGAAATTGTGGTGTATCCTCAGCTACAGGATATTGTGGTGCATCCTCAGCTGATAATTCTACAGCCGTTGCAGTAGCGTGGGGTTATGAAAGTAAGGCGAAAGGTTGTATTGGTGCTCATATTGTTTGTGCTGAATGGAAATATGATAATCTTAATAACGATTGGGTTTTTGTTGGAGCAAAGATGTCAATAGTGGATGGCGTAAAGATTAAAGCAGATACATATTACACTTTACGAGACGGCGAATTTGTAGAGGTGAAAGAATGAAGAAAAGACTACTTGCTTATGTTGTAGTTATCATCATAATTTCTGTGTTGATTGGTGGGTGTGAATTTGAGGAAACACCAACCCGAAGTAGTAAGATGTTTGAATATGTTGAATACAATAATGAAGTCAACGCAAGTATTGTTTATGACACTGAAGCAAAAGTTATGTGTGCATCTTTTTGTGGCAGATCTATGACTTTGCTCGTTGATGAAAACGGTAAGCCAAAACTTTGGAAAAAATAAAATTTAGGATGTGATTGATAATGTCCGTAGAGAAAAACCAACTTTTTAAAGTTGGGGATAAGGTTAAAATACTTCCGACAATACTGTCAGCTTATCCTAAATTTCCGTATGTAGGAGTAGTAGGTAGAGTGTGTGCCGTGGCAGACAGTTATATGAATGTAGGTGTTGAGTTTTTGCATCCTTACAATTACTTACACGACTGTGGCGGAGCAGCTAAGTAGAATTCGGGCTGGTATTGTAATAGGAGCTGTTTGAAATTTATACCTGATGATAATTTGCCAGATATTTGGGAGTATATTAAATAAAAGTGAGGTTTTATTGGAGTTTAACTGAGAAAACCACGAATAAATTCAACATTTAAATAAGATAGTATAGAGGTGAAGAAAATGATTGACTGTGCAAAAACCGAAAATTATTTCGCTGAAAAACAACGAATGACGAAAAGAGCAGAGAATGGGCTATGTAAACTTAGCTGTTCTAACTGTCCTTTATGTAGCGAAAATAACAATAAAGGGCTATCATGTACAGGTTTTGAAATGCTCTATCCCAAAAAGGCAATCGAAATCGTTCAGAGGTGGTCGGACGAACACCCACAGAAAACATATCTTACGGAGCTTTTGAAAATCTTTCCAAACACTCCGCTTAATGATGACGGAACTCCTAAAGGTATATGTCTACATGAATTAGGGGCGACGAGTTTAGATAATTGCGAAGTAGACAATGCGTGTACTAAATGTTGGAATCAGACTATGCCTATTAAGGACGGTGAAGAGTGATGAAAAGATATATTGATGCAGATAAATTTATCGAATATTTAGGTTTCGAGAACACCGAAGAAGAACGAGATGAAAATATCGGTGGAATTGTTACGCTACAAGACTTTGATAATCAGATAACAGAAGATGTACAGGAGATTAAACACGGAAAGTGGATATCGACTGTAAATGCTTTAGGGGAGATTGAATATCATTGCTCAAAATGCGATAATTATTTGATCTTCTTATTGTATAATTATTGTCCCTATTGCGGTGCAAAAATGGATAAGGAGTGAGCAAGAATGAAAGCCCATATAACTAAAGAACCTGCTGACATATGTGAGTATTATACACAAGATTGTAATTTATCTTTTCTCGCTACCGTTATATATCACCCACCCAAGAATAGTCACAGGAACGCACCTTGTTCTTGTGGAAGCGGAAAGAAATATAAAAGATGTTGTTCGATAAAGGAGAACAGGCAAAATGACAAACTTTGAAAAAACATATTCGAGGAAAACTTACTTATCCGAATTTCTAAGTCATTATCCAAACGCTATTCTTGATGAAAGAGGAATACCTGATGGTGTAATCCCATGTGACTTAGGAGTGAAAGAAATAGATAATGACTGTTACGGTGACTGCGTAAAATGCTGGAACCTGCCTGTGCCTATTGAGGAGGGCGAAAGTAAATGAGTAAACTATGTAGAGCTAAAGAGGAAAATACAGGTGAATGGGTGTATGGTTATTATACTTTATATCCTAAATGTTGTGGATTACATACTTGCATACTCACTGGAACAGAGTCTGGATGTGTTATACCTAAATTTATTGATTCGGATACTTTAGGAAGCTGTACCGATATGATTGATGCAAATGATACAGAAATGTTTGAAGGAGATATCATTAAAATCAGTAGTCCTAATCCAAAATATAATTATTTAACTGTAATTTATCATAAGTTTTGTACTTTGTGTATAAATGTACCTAAAGAGGGTTCTAAATATGACACAGTTGTTTGTGCTATTGGACTTGCCCAGAGTGTTTGGAATGAATATGAATGTACAGTTGAAGTTATCGGTAATGTTTATGACAATCCTGAGTTAAATATATATTGGAAATGCTTAAAAGAATGAATACAGATGAGTAGGAGGTAAAAAAATGAAAATAGTTTATCACAATGATGCTGACGGTAAATGTGCAGGTTTCTGGGTTAAGGAACTTGCCTATGTCGAGGAATATATTGGTTACATAGAAATGGATTACGGCAGAGAGTTTCCGTTTGATAAGATTGAGAAAAATGAAACAGTATATATTGTTGATTACTCAATCGAACCAAGTGAAATGGATAAGCTTCTCGAAATCACACCAAATGTTACTTGGATTGACCACCATATTTCAGCAATTAAAAAGTATAAAAACTACGATAAAGAAATTCGTGGCATCAGATATGACGGAGTAGCAGGATGTATGCTTACATATTGTTATCTGAAGCATATGACAGATAGAGGCAATGGCGATATTAAACCATTCGAGGAAATTATGACGAAGGATGCTCCAATGTTTACAAAACTGATAGCTGATTACGATGTATGGACTTTCAACTATGGACATTTAACTAAAGAATTTCACGCAGGATTGAAAGCAATGCCGAATACAGAACCAAACAGTAATTGCTGGCTGGAATTAAATGATCCTGTATATGGTTATGGTGCTACAAACGCTTTAATTAAGGAAGGTGTTTCAAGAATCCAGTATCGCAAAGAAACAATGACAGATTATTGTGAGGCTTTCGGTTTTGAGGTCATGTTTAACGGTTACAAATGCTTTGCTGTCAATATGGGAATGATGAGTAGTGACGATTTTGTCATTGGTAACATTGACAATTATGATATGCTGATTGGTTTTGTTTTCAATGGTCACGAATGGAGATATTCTCTGCGTTCAACGAAGATTGATTGTTCAAAGGTTGCTATGTTGTATGGCGGTGGCGGTCATAAAGGTGCCGCTGGGTTTAATACCAAAGAATGTGTTTTAGAAAAGGGTGATGACTGTGAAAATTCTTAAACACGGAAAATATTATCATCCACCACAGTTGTGTATTTGTCCAAAATGCGGATGCGAATTTGTGGTAGATGATGATAAATGTGGGTATTCTTACTTTGATGATATTTACGGATGCGAGTGTCCTGAATGTGATACAAGAAGTCCTGTTGTGGAGGAATACAATGATTAAGATTATTAAAAACGGTACAGATTGTGTAACGAAATTGTTTCATCAGGATGGCAGTATAGTCAGTTTTGAGTGTAGAATGTGTGGTTGCATTTTTGAAACCGATATTTACTCGATTAGAGCTTTTAGTAATCCTGTATATAGAGAATCGGTTTGCCCACAATGTCTGTCAACCACTAAGAAACTCGGTGCAATCGGCTAATAAAATACATATTTTAAGGTGGTGTAAGAAATGGATATAACGACAATTATATCAATTGTGGTTTCGGCAGTTGCGGTAATAATTGCAATCGCTTGCGATATTTGTATTGCTGTAAATCATAAAAAATTAAAGAAGGCTGAAAGGAGAATAAAAAGCCTTGACATCTACATAAAAACTACAAAAGCGTATATGAATGCTCTTGAGCAGGATTACAGAGAGGTAATTAAGAAAACTGAAAGGGAGGCAGTATAATGTTAGATTGTGAAAAACAAGTAATGAAAAGTTTATCAAATGAGCAATTGATTTATATTATTGAACAGCTGTTGCGTAGTCAGAAACTGATTAGTGCTATCTGTGTTGAAGAGTCTAAATGGCATATAAACTCTGATGAAGCTGTTGAACAAATTCGTAAGAATCTTTACAATATGCCCAGTATAGATAGTAGAACCTTGCCCGCATATATTGATATGCGGTTAGGTAAAATTACTAACGAAGAGTTTAGATGTATTTTCTTAGGTGAATAAGGAGGATTGGATAAGAATTGAGTAAGTGTATGTTATGTCTACATAAACAAGTATGTCGATATAACGATGGAGTTAATGAATGGTGCAAGTCAACATACAAATGTCCTCACTTTAACGATGACGATGTATCATTTTGGCTTTATGCCGACATTGACGATGTTATGGACTACATCAAGGCTAAGAATAATGTTACAAATACTTAGCAAAAGAGCGGAATAATGTTACCTTAGCAAAAGGAGGAAGATATTATGGCAAATTTTGAAAATATTACAATTGAAAAGGGTATGTAT
>ENA-OROL01000895-OROL01000895.1-human-gut-metagenome-genome-assembly--contig:-NODE-895-length-27150-cov-7.144270_pt1 | contig 27150 bp, 20 predicted proteins | sample MGYA00242128_ERZ509048 | MGnify/ENA primary metagenome ERZ509048 (study PRJEB26280, sample SAMEA2338750) | human gut metagenome | biome: human gut; feature: human-associated habitat; material: faeces...
TGCGCCGAGTGCGCATCCTCGCGGAGCGTTTTTATCGTATGGAAACGAAGTTTCCCATACGATAAAAAGACCGCAGACAGGAATTGTATATTCATCCTGCATGCGGTCTTCGCATTTACTAGTACAGCGTTTCGTAAATAACGATGTACTAGTTTTCTCTGATGAGTTATTTGCAGCAACGCCCTTTTCACAGCCTGCGCTCTTATTTTGCAAGCAGCAGCATAATGTCATTGGAGCGCGCTACAAACTTGGTCATCGCTTCCGGAGAAAGCGGTGCGTTCTGGAGCTTCGCCAGATCATAGAGCTGCTCGCAGATCATCTTTGTGTTTGCATCGTCTTCGTGCTCCGTAATGTAGGTTACGAGCGGATGGTTTGCATTCAATACCAGCGTCTCGCCCTCTGCACCGAACATGCTCATATCCATGCCGCCGCCATACATCTTCATCATATCCTGCATTCTTCTGCTCTCTTCGGAAACCGTCAGAACAGAGGATACCTTTTTATTCTTGAGCTTTTCGATCTTTACCTTGATCTTGTCGTTTTTCAGTGCTTTCTGAACCAGCTTTTCAACCTTTTCCGCCTGCGCGTTTAATTCTTCCTGCGTCTTCTTGCTGGTCTTTGCCTTAAATGCATCGGTTAAATCAGCATCGATTCTTGCAAAATGAATCCCCTCATTCTTTGCTTCCAGCTGAGAGATAAAGGGCTGGTCGATCCGGTCGGTCAGCATAACGGCATCCATTTTGGCAGCCTTGAACATGTTGATGTACTGGCTCTGCTGTTTTTCATCTGTTACATAGTAGATGGTCTTGTCTTTCTTCTCTTCCTCAGCGGAATCTTCGCTCTTGTCCTCTACGACTTCTGCTTCTACCTTTTCGCCGTTCTCATCCACAGCACCCTCCTGGGTCTCATCCGGGTCAGTCTTATTGACTTCCAGGCACTCGGGCAGGGTCATATATTTGCCGTCCAGATTCTTGAAGAGGATGTAATCCGTCATTTTCTCGCAGAATTTTTCGTCCTTTAAGCAGCCGAATTTGATAAACGGAGCGATATCATCCCAGTATTTCTCGTATTCCTCCTTCTGGGTCTTGCACATGCCGGACAGCTTATCCGCAACCTTTTTGGTAATATAATCGGAAATTTTCTTTACAAAGCCATCGTTCTGCAGCGCGCTTCTGGACACGTTCAGCGGCAGATCAGGACAATCAATGACGCCCTTTAACAGCAGTAAAAATTCCGGAATTACTTCTTTAATATTATCGGCAATAAATACCTGATTATTGTACAGCTTGATGACGCCCTCGATGGATTCGTATTCCATGTTGATCTTCGGGAAGTACAGGATACCCTTTAAGTTGAACGGATAATCCATGTTCAGATGAATCCAGAACAGAGGCTCCTTGTAATCCATAAATACCTTGTGGTAGAAATCAATGTACTCTTCCTTTGTGCATTCACTGGGGTTCTTCGTCCAGAGCGGGTGAGTATCGTTGATCAGCTCCGGACGCTTTGTAATTTTGAGCTTATCCGGATCTTCTTCCTTTTCTTTCTTCACTTCTTCGATCACATGATCGCTGTCGAGCTTCTCACTCGCAAGAATCGTCTGTGTCTCAGGTGTATTGGCTCTGGAAACGTAAATTTCCACAGGCATGAAGGAACAATACTTTTTGATCACTTCGGTTGCCTTATACTCGTTGCAGAACTGCAGGCAGTCCTCGTTTAAGAACAGGGTAATGCAGGTACCGACTTCTGTGCGGGTACCATCCTGCATGTCATATTCTGTGCCGCCGTCGCACTCCCAGTGAACCGGCTTTGCATCCTTCTGCCAGGAAAGGGTATCGATATGCACCTCATCTGCTACCATGAATGCGGAATAGAAGCCCAGGCCGAAATGACCGATGATCTGGTCGTCGTTTGTCTTATCTTTATATTTTGCAATAAAATCTGTCGCGCCGGAAAATGCGATCTGATTGATGTATTCCTCCACCTCATCCGCAGTCATGCCGACACCGTTATCGATAAACTGGATGGTCTTTGCATCCGGATCAACGATAACATCCACTCTGGGCTTGTAGCCTTCTGGAAGCTCGTATTCTCCCATCATATCCAGCTTCTTTAACTTCGTAATGGCATCGCAGCCGTTGGAAATCAGCTCTCTGTAAAAAATGTCATGATCCGAATATAACCACTTTTTAATAATCGGAAAAATATTGTCGCTGTTAATTGATAATGCTCCGTGCTTTTCAGCCATGAAATATCACGATCCTTTCTTTCTCAGTTCGTTTTCAGATGCCCGGAGAAGCTTTCCTCCAAGCTTTACCCATAGTGTAGTCCTGTCGTTTCAAAAAGTCAATAAAAAATTAGCACTCATTTTAGTCGAGTGCTAATAATTCTTTGGGAACCCGCCTGGTTGCAGCGTTTTCCGCAATTCTAAATTTTTCATAAACAGGGATACAGCGCACTGCCGGGCAGTTTTCATAAGCTGAAACGCAGCGTCCGACAGGGCAGTTTTCATAAGCCGGAAGCGCGACGTCCTGCCGGAATGCCTGGCTATTCCTGCTCACTCCTGATGCTGGAAATACATCTGGTATACTTCAAAAAAGCTGGAAGTTTTGACATCGTCCTGATGAATCATCGTGACGGAATTCCAGAGTTCCTCGTTGAGCTGACGTACCAATGTCTGCTCAAACGCCGTATATTCCGTATCGAATGCCTCGCTCTGGCGCTGTTTTACTATTTTTCCCTTATTCGCTTTGGTCTGCGCCTCGTCGAACGTGCTGATACATTTTAAAATATAGTAACTTCCGTCTGATTCCACCACGTCGCTGATTTCGTCCTTGCCGAGATTAAACGCCGCCTTTTCCAGTGCTTCCGGAACCTCGCCTTTTCCAAACGACTGCGTCACCGTTTGGTCCTCGCTCTCCGCCTGCGCAAGCGTCTCAAAATCCACGCCTTCTTCCTTTGCCTTGCCAAGCACCTGGGAAGCTTTGGCAGAATCGCTGACCCTGATCCTATCTACCGTGATGGTGCGCGCTTCATCGTCACTGACCTCCGGATTGACATTTTCTACAATCGTCTGATAAACCTTTTCCGCGAGCGCATACTCTTCATACATCTTCGTAATCAGATCCTGCGTCACGTTGAGCGCCGACACCTCCGCGCTGTTCAAGGAAGTAAAATATTCCCTGCCCGCCGCTGCCGCGCGCTCCTTTTCCTTATCATCCAGCGTCACTTCTTTTTTCTGGGCGAGCAGGTTCATTACCTTGATTCTCGCCAGCTGTGTCAACACCTGTTCCCGTTCCTCCTGCTCCAGCGAAAGCTGTCCGTCGGAAGCGTTCCAGATCTGGCTTCCATAGACGGATTCATACTGATTCTGCATGTTCGTCAGATATACCATCACCTCCGGCAGCACACAAGACGCACTCGAAATCCGGAATACCTCGTTCTTTTTCAGACCCGCCGTCAGAACGACCTTCGTATTTTTCCCGCAGCCTGCCAGCGCAGAAATCATCATAACAGCCGCGCCCAGAAGCGCTGCAGCTTTACAAAATTTTGTTTTTTTATTTATCATCAATTTCTCAACTTTCTATTTTTTTTGAAAAAGAATGTGCCTTGGCACATTCTCGCGCCGAGGCGCGGTTGCTCCGGCAACCATCTACCCTTGCGCCGAGTGCGCATCCTCGCGGAGCGTTACTTATCGTATGGAAACGAAGTTTCCTATACGATAAAAGAATGTGCTTTGGCACATTCTCGCGCTGAGGCGCAGTTGCTTTGGCAGCCATCTACCCTTGCACCGAGCGCGCATCCTCGTAGAGCGTTACTTATCGTATGGAAACGAAGTTTCCTATACAACAATAGAATGCATGCTCTGTGAGTATTCTATTGTCATGAATAAATAAAGACCACAGCAAAAGCCGTGGTCTTTATTATAACGATCTTCCATCGAGAAGTCAACGCGCGGCAGCACACTCTGAAAAGTTTAAAACATTTTTCAAACTTTCCTCTCGATAAAAACTCCCATATGCGGGAGCAGGATTTTGCTGTCCAAATCCTGGTACAGTTCGGGATTCTGGAAATAGCGTGTTCCTGGTTCATCGATTCTGCACGGATAGGAGCTGTGGTTGACGATGACCGTACCGTTTTCAAATTCTGCGCGCTCAATGCCCTTTTTCCGGGTCAGTGTCGTGCCGATTTTTTCTTCCAAAAGCATCCCTACGGGATCTTTTTTCAGCATGGTCAAAGGGTACAGCTCGTTATTGCGCTGCGTCAGCGGAACGTGCGGTGCGATTCTGCCGGTGTATTCAAAGCCGTAGAAAAATCCGATTTCGCAAACGGTTCCCTTTCCAAATGTGCGCTTAACAATCGCAGGCTTTTCGTCCGTTTCCCAGACTGCGAGCACGTCGGCGTTTTCCTCCTCGAAGCTGCCAAACTGCGTTCCGGTCAGCATTCCCTTTTCGCCGCTGCACTCAAACGCATCCTTTCCATGGGAAAGGCAGCGGCTGCCAACGCTCGCCTGAGCAAGCAAATCCATCGGTCCGTGCAGCAGCATTCCGCCATTTTTTACCCATGCTGCAATGCCCTGCTCCAGTTCAGAATCCGGGTCAAGCGCATAGCAGTCGTTTGCCGCGAGCGCGAGCACCTCGTACTGATCTGCTGTCTGATCCTTGAAAATGCTGCCATCTACAACGTCAACGTCGATCTGCCAGTCCTCCAGAGCCTTATACCAGCCCAGAAGATCCAGCCGCCTGTCATGATTGTGCTCCGTGTCAAACGTCTCTGCAAGCGCCATCGCAGACGGGAACAGCACTGCTGCCTTTGCAGCTTTTCTCACTCCGAGCCTCAAAACAACCTCTTTCCACCAGCGGTTGCCTTCTTCTAAAGACCTGCAGAATGCTTCCGGCATCCGGTGTAACACGCCGCCGTCGTCTAACCCGCACATGCCGTAAGACGCATATCCGGAAGCGCCGGACGCCGCCATCGAGGCGACCGCCTCACACGGAGAAATCCACGCATATAGGTCATTATAAACAAATCTTCCCCAGTAAATGCCGCCGACAAAGGATCTGCCACGATTCATATTCCGCATCATGCTGTGTTGACATGCTGTCACATAGCAGTCCGGGTCGCCGTTTGGAAGCACCGGCACAGAAATAAAATGCGCCGCATCCACATACGGGGCAATCCGGTAAAAATCAGCGCCTCGCACCGCCGTATCCCACAGATCAGAAAGCCCTGCACCGGTTAAAAAGCTTCCATCCACGTTCAAAAAATATCCCCACTGGCTCAAATCCGGGCACAGATACAGCTGCGGATCAAGTGCATGGAGCTTTTTCTGCATCGCTTCAAAATAAAGCACCAGCTCGTCGCTTTTCCAGCGCTGGTTGTCCATCCATACGCGGCATTTTTCGTCCCGGTCTTTCAGCTCTTTTTCCGAAAAACCATTTTTTCCAGGATAACGCAGTTCAAACCAGTATTGCTCGGGTTCGATCGTTTCAAAGCTGTTTGCTTCCGTTTTGTAGAAGCGGTTAAAGGTTTCAATATCTCCGTTATAACGTTTTTCAAGCCAGCTGCGATAGCGATTTTTCCCATCCTCATCGAAGCTCGGTGCAACGACCGGGTCCCACATGCTGCACAGCGGTTTCTTTTCTTTCCCGTCCACTTCGATCCGGGTCATATTTTCGCCGTACATCTCTAAAAGCTGCGAAACATGCTCCGTCATCGTCTCCTGCGCTTTCTCTGACCAATAACGATACCAGCGACCGTCATTGCCTTTTGCCGTCACAACAGATTCCCCGAACACCGGCGGGCTAAAACGAATATTCGGATACAGATTATCTGCATTCAAATAAATTGCCAGAAATGTATGGCTCATCCCCTGCTTTTTGATCTGCTCCATCATAAACTCCTGCATACCGACATACTGGCTCGCAGGCTTTCCCTCATAGCGTTCCCGAAAATCCTCCCAGTCCTTGGAATCGAGCAAAACACTGTTGAAGCCGAGCTTTTTTAACAGCTCCATCCCCTCTGCGACAAACGCCTGATCGTCATACGCCGGTCGGTAAAAATTGCCGAACCAGACGTTTAAGTACGGCGCTCCGCTCTTTTTTTCAGAAATCATATACCCTCCTTTTCTGCCGTAAATACAGCAGTCTTTCCTCTGATAACGCTTTTATCTGAATGCTGCCTTCTTGTCCAAATGCTTTACAGCTTCAGGTCCTCTTCTTTGATCCAGCCGATTTTTCTTAAAATCTGTCCAAACACCAGGCTCAGCACCGCCGGAAGCACGAAGCAGATCAAGATCATGCCGATCCAGTCAAACGCTGTAATCTGACTCCGACTGCCCGCTGCAATTTCTTCCAGCCAGCCGGTATAAACGCCGATCTGTCCCACCAGTCCGCAGGTTCCCATTCCGGAGGAAACTGCGGGTCCGTTCATCTGCAGGCGGAACAGACAGGTCGCAATCGGTCCGGTGATGGCTGCCGCCAGCGTCGGTGGAATCCAGATGCGCGGATTTTTTACGATATTGCCCATCTGCAGCATGCTTGTGCCCAATCCCTGGGAAATTAGTCCGCTCCACTTGTTTTCTTTGAAACTCATCGCCGCAAAGCCGACCATCTGCGCACAGCAGCCCGCAACTGCCGCACCCCCGGCAAGCCCGGTTAAGTTCAGCGCCGCGCAAATCGCTGCAGAGCTGATCGGCAGCGTCAGCGCAACACCTACAATAACCGATACCAAAATACCCATAAAGAACGGCTGCAGCTCCGTCGCCCACATGATCAGGCTTCCGACTGCGCTCGCAGCAGCTCCGATTGTCGGCGCACACCACATCGACAGCAGCACTCCGGAAAGGATTGTCACCAGAGGCGTGATCAAAATATCAATCTTCGTTTCCTTGGAAACCGCCTTGCCGCATTCCGCCGCCACAATCGCAACGATCAAAACTGCAAGCGGTCCGCCCGCCCCGCCCAGCGAATTGGCTGCCGCCCCGACTGCAAGCAGGGAAAATAACACCAGCTGCGGTGCCTGCAGTGCATAGCCGATCGAAATTGCCATCGCCGGTCCGGCCACGCTTTTTGCAAAGCCTCCGGCGTCCACAAGCACCTGACTTCCGATCTGCTCTCCCAGCGTTCCGATAATTGTACCGATCAAAAGCGATGCAAACAATCCCTGCGCCATCGCGCCCAACGCGTCGATTCCATAACGTTTTGCCGAAAAAATAATGTTTTTCCGTTTCAGGAAACGCTGCAGCGCATTTCCGGTTTCTGTCTGTTGTACTTTCTCATTCATCTCTCATCCCTCATGTCTCCGGATTTTTCATCCACTTTCTGCCGGCACTCTTTCCCGGAAGGGTGTCGCAGTAGTGTCTTTTTCATTTTACCACATCTGTAGTTTTTCTAACAGCATAAAAGGCTTTCTTCTTCTGTAAAAAATGAGCTGTTTTCCCTATTTTCATCCATTTTATTTTCTGCTATGATACAGAAGGTTTTTATTTTCCGCAGACTTTTCCAATATTTCAGGAGGCGCATGATTTTTTCGTGAACACAAAAAAACAAACAGCAACGCAACATCTTTTCACCAATAAACAGCTTCGAACGCTGCTTGTCCCCATCATGGTCGAGCAGCTTCTGTCTTCCCTAATGGGAACCGCCGACACGATGATGGTCAGCAACGTCGGCTCCGCTGCAATTTCCGCAGTTTCTCTCGTTGATGCAATCAACATTTTAGTGATTCAGGCGCTCTCCGCGCTGGCGGCAGGCGGTGCGATCCTCTGCTCCCAGTACCTCGGCAGTCAGAACCTGAAAAAGGCGAAGCGTTCCGCAGAGCAGGTGCTTTTCGTTATGCTCGTCCTTTCCTGTTCGCTGTCGCTTTTATGCCTGATCTTCCGTTTTCCGCTGCTTCGTCTGATTTTCGGCACTGTAGACACGGACGTTATGGCAAACTCCCAGATTTACTTTTTCTTCACACTTTTGTCGTTCCCATTCATCGGTCTATACGATGCAGGTGCTTCCATTTTGCGTGCACAAAACAACACCAAAGGTCCTATGACGATTTCCATCCTTTCCAACTTCTTAAATATCGGAGGAAATGCGATCCTGATCTTCGTCTTTGGCATGGGCGTCGCCGGCGCGGCAATTTCCACCCTGGTTTCCCGTATTTTCTGTGCGATCGTCGTGATCTGGCAGCTGAGAAACCCTGCGGAACAGATTTATGTACGCAACTACTTTTCTATCCGTCCGGACTGGTCTTTGATCAAACGCGTTTTATTCATCGGTATTCCATCCGGAATTGAGAACAGCATGTTCCAGTTCGGTAAGCTCGCCATTCAGTCAACCGTCTCCACTCTCGGTACGGTTGCCATCGCCGCGCAGGCAATGACCAGTATCCTGGAGGCGTTAAACGGAATCGCCGCCATGGGTGTCGGCATCGGACTGATGACCGTCGTCGGTCAGTGTATCGGTGCAAAACGGAAAGATGAAGCGATTTATTACATCAAAAGGCTGTCCTGGCTTTCGGAAATCGTCATCCTCATCTCCTGTGCCGTCGTCTATCTGCTCGCAAAGCCTGTCACTATCCTCGGCGGCATGGAAGCAGAAAGCGCCCGCCTCTGCCTGCAGATGGTCGCATTTATTACCATCACCAAACCGATTTCGTGGGTGCTTTCCTTTATTCCCGCCTACGGCATGCGCGCAGCCGGCGATGTGAAGTTTTCCATGATTACCTCCTGCGCCAGCATGTGGCTGTGCCGGGTAAGCCTATGCATCTTTTTATGCCGCTTCTGTGGCTTCGGTCCCATCGCGGTTTGGATCGGCATGTTCGCAGACTGGAGCGTGCGTGCGGTCGTTTTCATGCTTCGCTTCCACTCCCGCAAGTGGCTCCAGCACCATGTGATCGACTAAGTTCACCCGTGCCTTTTTGCAGACTGATTTCCTGCTCGCAGGAAAATTATAAAAGCGAACCGATCCATCCGATCAGTCCAAGCACCCAACTGACGAAAATTCCATACAAAATAACCGGTCCGGCGATCGTAAAAATTTTGCAGCCGATTCCGAATACCTGTCCCTCCTTCTGAAATTCAATCGCAGGGGCGGCTACGGAATTGGCAAAACCGGTAATCGGAACCAGCGCCCCCGCCCCGCCCCACTTTACCAGAGACGGATAAATGTTAAAGCCGGTCAGAAGTACGCTCGCCAGAACAAGCAGAATCGCGCACACGCTTCCTGCTGCCGCATCATCCAATCCGTTTGACTTTGCAACGTTCAAAATAATCTGTCCTACCGTGCAGATTACACCGCCTGCTACAAATGCATGCAGCATCTGCAATGCAAGATTGTGCGTCGGCGTCACCTGTTTGACATATTTTTCATACTGTTTCTGAAAAGACTGATCTGCCTGATACTTTTCCATAAGCTGTTCCTTTCCGAATCTGCTGCACGATTCACCGTTTGTAACGGAGTTTTTACCGAAAAATAGGATGCCAGAAATACAACAGGCTTCCAACCGCTTTTCCCATCGCAATGGAAATCACCATCAGCCCGAGTCCGTGCCGAAAACCGATCCGACGCGTCAGAATCGGAATGGAGTCCAGCATTTCTGCAATTGCAAGTGCCAGACAGCCGACGAAAATTCCGGCAAACAGACCGGTCAGGGCTTCCGCCGTCAGAACCAGCCACTCAAAAACTGCTCCCGCTTCCAACCTTTTCTGCAACCATTCCCTGCCAAAAATTACTGCACCCGGAAATACGCTTGCCAGACAGCCGACGAGCGTTCCAAAGACAACCATTTCCTCGTACAGAAAAATTTTTTCCCCCGTGTGGGTCTTTCCTGCAAAGCGTGGCACAAGTCCTACCGAAAGCAGCACCGTAAAAACGCCTGCCGAAACGAGAATGCCTGCGCCCAGTCCGACAACCACCGGCAAAAGCTTCGATAAAATCACAATTTTCCCCCCTTTCAGACGTCCAGCGTCTTTTTTTCCCGATCTGCAGTTTCTGTCAATGCCTGATTGACGTCCGTTTCATATTTACGCATTTCCACTTCGATCGGTGTCGGATCGGACGTAATCCTCCTCCCACCGATATGGTTGAAAAACACCAAAATGCCAAGTGCCAGCCCGATCGAATACGCGATTTCCAGCGCTGTAACCGACTGCGGCTCCTGTCCGGTCAAAAGCTCGTAAATTTGCCCGAACACCTCGCGAATCCCGATGTCGTTATGAAACGCCATGATCGTAAACGCTGCGCCAAAAAAGCAGATGCAGCAGACAAAGACGATTTTGCACACCTGCCAGAAGCCCGGATAACGACTGACTTTTACCTGCTCCACCACCGTTTCCGGCGCGCCGATGCTTTCCACCTCCAGATTCGGATTGTCCTGCTGCAAAAGCGAAATCACAAAAAGCGCGCTAACCACCCGGCGCCCCTTATCTTTTTCCTCAAATCGGAAAACAGGAAGCGTTCTGCATCGATTCTGCACGCTTTGCGTTTTACAATATAATTTTCCAAGATCGCTGATATGCACGCTTTCACCGGACAGCTCTGCGTTTTGCTCAAGCTTTAAATACAGCACTTCTTTCGGCATCTGTATGTTCCTCCTGTTTCACACAGTATGCACCCGGGCAAAAAAAGTTATGCAGATCAGACGTTTTTTCTTTTTCGGGCTGTCTGCAAAAATCGTACCATCTGCCGCCAGCTGGTTCTACGCACTGCCCTGCTGCCATCACTGCCGCCGAGCGTTTTCTACAGCTATGCAATCCTCATCGCTGTCCTACACCCCCGACCGCTCTCGCATGCGGATCAGGATTTTCTTTTCCATCCGGCTAACCTGCACCTGGCTGATACCGAGTTTTTGGGCGATCTGGGCCTGCGTCTGATCCTCGTAGTAGCGCAGCCGGATCAGGATTTTTTCCTGTTCGGGAAGCTCGTCTATAAGCTGTTTTAACAGCATCCGGTCTACCAGCCGGTTCTTTTCTGCGTCCTCCCAGGTGTTGTCTGCAGACCGTGCCGCAAGCTGATCCATCAGCGCGATCTCTTTCCCATCCCCTTCATAGACCGGCTTTGACAGCGATTCAACCTCCCCGGCTGCAGCGACCGCCATGACCGCGTCTTCATAGGCGATTCCTGTTTTTTCACACAGCTCGCGCAGCGTCGGGTCGCGTCCCTCCTGCGTCTGAATGCGCGCAGCCTCCTGCCGCAGCTTATAATTCGCATCCTTTAATGACCGGCTGACCTTGACCGGTCCATCATCGCGCAGAAAACGCCGGATCTCTCCTGCAATCAGAGGAACCGCATATGTAGAAAATTTGACATCGTAGCTTAAATCAAAATGATCAATCGCTTTCATCAGTCCGATCGTTCCGGTCTGGAACAGATCCTCCGCCTCGTATCCCCGCCCTGCAAACCGTTTCACAATATGGTGAACCAGTCCCAGATTTTCTTCTATCAGTATTTTTCTGGCAGACGCATCTCCTGCCTGCGCCTTTTCGATCAATACTGATATTTCCATGTGCTACTCCTCTTCTTGATCCGGATCACTGACCCACGGCGCATTTCCCAGTTTCTTTTCCATGATCACACGCGTCCCCTGCCCCACGGTCGATTCCACCTCCAGGCAGTCCATAAACGCTTCCATAAAAGAAAATCCCATACCGGAACGTTCCAGATCCGGGCGCGTCGTGAACATCGGCTCCATCGCCTGTTCCACATTTTCGATCCCGCAGCCCTGATCGGTGATTTCCATTTTCAAAAGATCCTTTTCCAGCACACAGGAAATTTCAATCGTTCCTCCCTGCTCCTTATATCCGTGGATGACTGCGTTTGTAACTGCCTCCGAAACGGCAGTTTTGACGTCCTCGATCTCCTCCAGTGTCGGATTTAAGGGCGTCAAAAACGCCGCTACAGCAACCCTCGCAAAGCCTTCGTTTTCCGGCAGGGCTTCAAATTCCACTTTCATGTTATTCATGCTTTCCTCTCATTTCTGCGCACGCTTTTTGCGCATGCCGAGTTTGTGTCAAGTGCGCGCAGACACAAATCTCGCGATTGAAAAATCTTATTTTTCAATCTTCTCCTCTGATGTCTCCTTATTCTTTTATCTTTAGATTTATTTTTAAAGACATCTTTAAACGGGATTTCCTTTTCCGTTGTAATTCCGTTTCATGACATCTATACTATCACACTTCCCTTAAAAATCAAGTATAAATTTTCACAAAATATTCACTTTTTTACCTCTTTCTTGTATAAATATTCACATGTATGTATATTATTCGCCGATATACATTCTATATGTATATTTATGTGTATTACACCTCGAAGCGCTCCACAGGCATCCGGGTCAGGGCTTTTGACTCCGACATCATTTTACACAACCTTTACCCATTCCTAACCGGATCGTGATATCTTGCATTGCTCAAATGACTTATCATAAGTCTCGCAATGAGGCAGACGGCATATGGCTTCAGGCATTCACTATATTTCATTCATCAGCCCGGAACAGGATACTTCCGGCATCAAGGAGGAGAAACATTATGAAAAACAAACTGATCGCACTTCTTACAATGAGTGCACTGGCAGTTGGCACTCTGGCAGGCTGCGGCAATACTGCTGCAACAGATACTGCAGCAAGTGCAGCTGACACAGTTGCAGAAACCCCCGTCGAGGCTGTCAGCACAGCAGCTGCTGAGGCTACTGAAGCTGCTGACACAGCCGCAGACAGTGCAGACAAATATGCAGATCTTTCCGGTTCCGTCAGCATGTCCGGTTCCACCTCCATGGAAAAGCTGGCAAACGCAGTTGCAGAAAGCTTCATGGAAAAATATCCCAACGTGACCGTAACTGCTGAGTTCACCGGTTCTTCCGCAGGTATCGAAAGTGTCCTGGCAGGCAGCGTTGACATCGGTAACTCTTCCAGAAACTTAAAGGACGATGAAAAGAGCGCAGGCGCCGCAGAAAACATCGTTGCAATTGACGGTATCGCAGTAGTTGCAGATCCTGCAAACAAGGTAGAAGATCTCACAAAGGATCAGCTGGTTTCCATCTACACCGGTGAAACAAAGAACTGGAGTGAGGTTGGCGGAGACGATCAGGCGATCGTTGTTGTTGGTCGTGAGGCAGGCTCCGGTACAAGAGGTGCGTTTGAAGAGCTGCTGGACATCGCAGATGCCTGCGTTTACGCAAACGAACTGGATTCCACCGGTGCCGTTATGGCAAAGGTTGCTTCCACCCCCGGTGCGATCGGTTATGTTTCTCTCGATGTTGTAGATGATTCCGTAAAAGCTTTGAAGCTCGATGGCGTAGACGCAACGGAAGAAAATATTAAAGCCGGCAACTACGCACTGTCCAGACCTTTCGTAATGGCAACCAAAGGTGAAATCTCCGAGCAGAAGACCGAAGTACAGGCACTGTTTGATTACCTCAGCTCCGATGAGGGCAAGGCTCTGATCAAATCCGTTGGCCTGATCACAGTTGACTGACAACATTTCTTTTCCAAAACACTCCCTGCTGGATGCAGGCCCGGCAATGTCGGACCTGCATTTTCCAGTATTCTGTGCACAACCGCATAGGGGATAACCTTTGATTAAAGGCAGCCTTCTGCAGGCTGCCTGGAAACGAGGATTTTTATGAATTCTATTATCGGCAATAAAAAAGCAAGATCCGTGGTAGAGCAAACTGCTGAGATCATTTTTACCATCTGCGCGTTTTTCGCTGTTCTTGCAGTCATTTCCATTACAGTTTATATGTTTTTAAATGGTACTCCCGCCCTTACAAAGGTGGGACTTACAGAGATCCTGTTCAGCACAGTATGGAAGCCAACCGCTGCAGATCCCAGTTACGGCATTTTATACGTCATTTTGACCTCCATCGTCGGCACAACCCTTGCGATCCTGCTGGGCGTTCCCATCGGCGTCCTGACTGCTGTTTTTCTTGCAGAAACAGCGCCCAAGCCCCTCTCTAAAATCGTCCGCCCCGCAATTGAGCTGCTCGCCGGTATCCCTTCCGTTATCTACGGTCTGCTCGGTATCCTGTTGCTGTGTCCTGCAATGTATAAGCTCGAACAGAAAATTTTTGCAGGCTCTGCGACCCATCAGTTTACCGGCGGTGCAAACCTCATTTCTGCCGTGCTTGTCCTTGCAATCATGATCCTGCCTACCGTGATTAACATCAGCGAATCCGCCCTCCGCAGCGTTCCTGCCAGTTTAAAGGCAGCCTCCCTGGGTCTGGGTGCTTCCAAAATCCAGACGATTTTTCGTGTAACGATCCCGGCAGCCAAATCCGGTATCGCAACCGCCATCGTCCTCGGTGTCGGCCGTGCGATCGGTGAAGCAATGGCAATCAGCCTTGTATCCGGAAGCAGTGTCAACGCCCCTCTGCCCTTTCACTCTGTCCGCTTCCTGACAACCGCCATCGTTGCTGAAATGGGCTATGCAGCAGATTTACACCGTCAGGTACTATTCACCATCGGCCTTGTCCTCTTCGTATTCATTATGATCATTAACATGACCCTGAACAAAATTCTGAAAGGAGAAAAAGAGTAATGAGCACAGAGCTTACGGTCCCCGGTTCCTCCAGTATTTTAAACAAAAAAATCCGGTCTTCCGATCTCATTCTCACCGTTCTGATCGATCTGGCTGCGGCATTTTCCATCCTTTTACTGATCGCGATTATGGGCTATGTCTTTTTCAGAGGCCTGCCCCAGATCAGTCTTTCCTTCCTGACCTCTGTTCCCAGCACCATCAAGGGAACCTTTGGTATCGCCGGAAATATCGTCAATACGCTTTACATCATTATCCTTACCCTGCTGATCGCAACTCCCATCGGTGTCGGCAGCGCAATCTACTTAAACGAATACGCAAAGCCCGGAAAAATCGTCCGGCTGATCGAATTTACGACAGAAACCCTTTCCGGTATTCCTTCTATCATTTTCGGTCTGTTTGGTATGGTATTTTTCGGAACCACCCTGGGACTTGGCTATTCCATCCTGACCGGCGCCCTGACCCTGACCCTGATGGTTCTTCCCCTGATCACGCGAAACACACAGGAAGCCTTAAAAACAGTTCCTGCGACCTACCGCAGCGGCGCACTCGGCATCGGCGCAACCAAATGGTACATGATCCGCACGATCCTGCTCCCCTCCGCAATGCCCGGCATTATCACCGGTATCATTCTTGCGATCGGACGTATCGTCGGAGAATCCGCCGCCCTTTTATTCACCGCCGGAAGCGGCTATCTTCTGCCCAAGACCTTTGCAGGATTTTTCAAAAAAATCTTCGAATCCGGCGGAACCCTTACGATCCAGCTGTACTTGAGCATGTCCAAGGCACAATATGACGCAGCCTTCGGAATTGCCGCTGTCCTGCTGATCATCGTCCTTTTTATCAACCTTCTGACCAAAATACTCGCAAAGAAATTCGATGTTTCCAAACTCGATTAACCGGAGGATAACGCAGACGCAGCAGCGCCTGCAGAATGGAGAATTCATGAGCAATATCAAAATCAGCACGAAGAACCTCGATCTGTATTACGGCGAAAATCACGCCCTTAAAAACATCAATATGAATATCAAGGCCGGAGCGATCACCGCCTTTATCGGTCCCTCCGGCTGCGGTAAATCCACCTTTTTAAAAACCTTAAATCGTATGAATGACCTCGTGGACAATGTAAAGATCACCGGTGAAGTCAAAATTGACGGCGAGGACATCTACGATCCCCACGTAGATGTCACTCTGCTGCGTAAAAAAGCCGGTATGGTATTCCAGCAGCCCAATCCTTTTCCCATGAGCATTTACGACAATATCGCTTACGGTCCCAGGATCCACGGTATCAAAAACAAGGCTCAGCTGGACGAAATCGTTGAAACCAGTCTGAAAAACGCTGCGATCTTCGATGAAGTCAAGGATCGCCTGAAAAAATCTGCCCTCGGTCTTTCCGGCGGTCAGCAGCAGCGTCTCTGCATTGCCCGTGCCCTTGCTGTTTCACCGGAAATCCTGTTGATGGATGAACCCACCTCCGCCCTTGATCCGATCTCTACAATGAAAATCGAGGACCTGATGGCAGACCTGCGGGAAAAATACACGGTTGTCATTGTCACTCACAATATGCAGCAGGCTGCCCGTATTTCTGACGATCTCGCTTTTTTCCTTGTGGGAGAAATGGTGGAATTCGGCGATACGAAGCAGATCTTTTCCCATCCGCAGGATAAACGCACAGAGGATTATATCAGCGGACGGTTCGGCTGATCCTGACAGACCCTACCCGTTTTTCTCTTTCCCAGCATAGTAAACAGGCATTACATTGCGATTTTTCATTTTAAATGGAGGTATCTATGACAACAAGAAAATTATATAGTGAAGAGCTGGTACAGCTTTCCGAAAGCCTGGAGGAAATGGGAAACCTCGTTGAAGCTTCCCTGAAAAATTTATTTTTTTCCATCGAAAACAAGGATATGCAGCTGGCAGAGCGGATCGTGGCCGATGACCGCAATGTCAACAACCTGGAGCGCAGCATCGAAGCTCAGTGCCTGATGCTCATTACAACCCAGCAGCCCATCGCACAGGATCTGCGCACGGTTTCTTCTATTCTGAAGGTCGTTACGGATATCGAACGCATTGGAGACCACGCCTCTGATATCGCAGAGCTGATTCAGCAGATGGATCACAAGCAGCTGGAACGCTATTCCGGACATCTGCAGCCAATGATCGCAGCTTCCCGGGAGATGGTACACGAGGCAGTCAGCGCCTTTGTCGCCCGGGATCAGAAAAAAGCGAATGATGTCATCGCTTCCGATGATATCATCGACAAGCTTTTTGATAAGGTAAAGAATGATATCGTTATCCACATAAAAGAAGATCGTTCCGATGCGATAGAGAGCCTCGATGCCCTGATGCTGGCCAAATACCTCGAACGCATCGGAGATCATGCGGTCAATATCTGCGAATGGGAAATTTTCCGGGAAACCGGAACCATTCAGAATACAAAAGTATTCTGAAGCTCCATCCGGCTGTCAACAGCTATTTTCACAATTCCTTCGCAATTTTTCCTCATAATCCTCACACTTTTCCAACACATTCCTCACAAATCCTTTTTATACTGTTTCTCAGATAAAGAGAAAGACCAATGGTTCAGCATAAATCTTTGCGCTGAACCGTTTTTCCCGGCAGACTGATACCGATCAGGCAGCTTACCGGCAGAATAAGAAAAGGAGTGACAGTTATGTACGAAAATGAAAACCAGAGCTTCGACAACAGAGAGCAGGATTATCATTATACCAATACCCCGGAACAGCAGGCACCGACTCGTCCCCGCAAAAAAAATACGAGTGCAGCACGCATTGCAAAAAAAGCCGGTGCAATTGCACTGAGCGCTGTTTTGTTTGGCGGCGTTGCATCCGGTACCTTTCTGGGTGTCAACTACGCGGCAGGCTATCGGAACAATGCTTCAACAGCTGCATCCTCGGAAAGTGCTTCCGCTTCTTCCCAGACAACAAGCTCTTCCAGCAGCCTGTTAAAGGCTACCACACCGGTCAGCACAGGCAGCGCAGCATCCTCCGGAAGTCTGGACGTCTCCAGCGTTGCGGAATCCGTTATGCCTTCTATCGTATCCATCACAAATAAATCTGTACAGGAGGTACAGAACTATTTCAGCATGTTCGGCTACGGCGGTCAGGCTCAGGAGGTAGAAAGCACCAGCGTTGGTTCCGGTATTATCATTGGAAAAAACGATACAGAGCTGCTGATTGTCACCAATAATCACGTTGTAGAAGGCGCGGATACCCTTTCTGCAAGCTTCATTGACAACTCCGTTTATGAAGCAACTATCAAGGGTACAGATTCCGACAACGACCTGGCAGTTATCGCCGTTCCGCTTTCCAGCATTTCCGATGATACAATGTCCCAGATCGCAGTGGCTGCAGTGGGCGATTCCGATTCCTTAAAGGTCGGTGAACAGGTTGTTGCCATCGGCAACGCACTCGGCTATGGTCAGTCCGTTACAACCGGCATTGTCAGCGCCACAGACCGTACCCTTTCCTCTTCGGATTCCGATGACAGCAATGCCCTCATTTCCAGCACTGTTACCACAAAAGAGACACCTACCTACATCCAGACAGATGCGGCCATCAACCCCGGCAACAGCGGCGGCGCACTGGTCAATATGAAGGGTGAGGTTATTGGTATCAACTCTGCAAAGCTTGCCAGCACAGAGGTGGAAGGCATGGGCTATGCAATCCCCATCACCAGAGTATCCAGCATCATCGAAGAGCTGATGAATGAGACGACCAGAACCAAGGTTGCTGACAGCCAGAAATCCAGCATCGGTATCGCAGGCATCACCGTGGATTCCAACATCAACGCAGCCTATGGCATCCCCGCAGGTGTTTATGTAGCAAGCGTTACTCCGGGCAGCGGTGCAGAAGCGGCCGGCATCCGCAAGGGTGACGTCATCACAAAATTCGATGGTAAGACCGTCAGCACCATTCAGGAGCTGAAAGAAAAGCTGCAGTACTACGCAGCCGGAGAAGCGGTTTCTATTACGGTACAGTCTCCCGGCGAGGGCGGCATTTATACAGAAAAGGAGCTGACCATCACCCTTTCCTCCGCACAGAGCTCTGAAGAAAGCCAGTCTACTGACAACACACAGGCCTCTCCTGAAAAAGGAAACGGAACGCACAAAGCGATGGGATATCAGAACTGAAGCTGACAATAGCTTATCTGAAAAAGCCGGTCGGCATGGAAGAAAATTCTTCTGTGCCGACCGGCTTTTTATGTTCGTTACAGCTTACTCTTCCTCTTCTTTCTCTGGCAGGATCTTGCTGACCAGTGCAGATTCCACTCTCTGATCCTCCATTTTTTCCACATGAATATTCAGTCCGTTGACCTGCACATCAAACTGGCTGCCGTCCGCAGGAATGATCCGCAAGCAGCTGAAGATCATGCCGCCCAGCGTGTCATAATCGATATCCTCCGGCAGATCCAGATCCAGTGCTTCCGCAATGTCCTCAACATATGCGCCGCCTGAGATCCTCCACAAATTGTCCTCCAGCTGAACGATTTCCGGCGGCTCCTCGGAATCGAACTCATCGTAAATATTTCCGACGATCTCCTCCAGAAGATCCTCCATTGTAATAACCCCCGCCGTCTGTCCGTATTCGTCGATGACGATGGCCATATGGATTTTTCCTTTTTGCATATCCCGGAACAGGTCATCTGCATGAATCGTATCCGGTACAAAATAAGGCTCTCGCAAAAGCTCCTTTAACCCTGACGGGCTGTCATTTTTACGATCCAGGAGATAATCCCTGGCATTCAGAATACCTATAATATCGTTAATATCTTCATCGTAAACCGGATATCTGGATAAACCGCTTTCCCGGATCGTCGAAATGATGTCCTCGTCCGCCTCATCCAGCGAAAAACAGACCATATCTGCTTCTCTCGTCATCGCATCCCGCACCGAAATGTCGTCAAACCGGAACACGTTTTGAATCCACTCCTGCTCATCGTGGTCTATCGTTCCTTTTTCCCCGCCAAGGTCAACCAGCCGCCGGATCTCTTCCTCCGTAACGCTGCGTTCTACGGATTCCGTTTTAAAGTGAAGCAGCTTTAAGATCAGCTTTGCAGACCTCGACAACAGCCATACCGCCGGATGCAGTACCACCGTCAGCACACCGACTACACTGCAGGTCATTCTTTCTGCAGCTTCAGGCCGCTGCATCGCGATCCGACGCGGCACCAGCTCGCCAAACAACAATGCAAAATAGGAAAGCACGACTGTCACCAGCACAACTGCCAGCACATGACAGACAGAAAGGCTTATGCCGCTTGTTCCCAACCGTTCATACAACCATGCCATCAATCCGCCTGCAAATCCGTCCGCCGCAGCTGCACTGGCCAGAAATCCTGCCAGTGTAATCCCGACCTGAATCGTAGATAGAAAAATATTCGGCTCCTCTGCAAACTTCAGCAGCCGCTGTGCTTTCCGATCGCCGTCCTCTGCCAGCTCCCGCAGCCTGTTTTTATTCAGCGATACAACAGAAACCTCGGACGCCGCCAAAAAGGCATTGACCAGAATCAGAATGATCAGTAACAAAAGTAGTTTTACCATGAATTTAAAATCTCTCCTTTTTCTACGACAAAGAGACATAACCCATTGGGAACTCCCAACAGGCTATGCCTCCTATAGCTTTCTCCAACAGAGCACAGACTCTGTCCATTTTGTATTGTGATTGGAATTCAGAAAATTCGTTTCCCCGTCAGGGTCCGCGTTATCCATGAAATTCGGTTCCTTCCCTGTCTGAAATAAATCCTGTGCGAAGCGAACTTTATACAAAGCCGTTTTCTCTGCTTTATTTCAGGCAATCCGCTTTTGACATGTTTACTTTACCTATTATACAGAATCAGGAAAGGAGCTGTCAAGATTTTATTCTATCCCCTTCACTTCGTAGCCGGCATCTACGATTGCTGCAGTCAACGCTTCATCGGTTGCTGTGCCTTCTACAACTGCCTGCTTATCCTCCAGGCTTACGGTTACAGCGGTCACGCCCGCTACGCCCTCCAGCGCTTTTGTTGCTGCCTTTACGCAGTGCTGACACATCATGCCTTCGATTTTGATTGTTTTTTTCATGGTAGTCTCTCCTTTTGATTCATCATTTTGGGCTATTCTATCCGCAATTTCCGCGGCTGCCGTGCTTTGCTCCATCATACCGCCATTTCCGGTTGTCTGCAAATCTGCAGTACCGCTCTCATGCTTCCACTTCGGCGTAAAGAACCGGAGGCGGAGCGCATTCGATACGACGGATACAGAAGAGAAGCTCATCGCCGCCGCACCGATCATCGGGTTTAATAAAATATGGAACGCCGGATACAGCACGCCTGCTGCCACCGGAATGCCGATCGCATTGTAGAAAAATGCCCAGAACAGGTTCTGCTTGATGTTGCGCATCACCGCACGGCTTAAGCTTACCGCAGATGCTGCGTCCATCAGATCGCTCTTCATCAGTACGATATCCGCTGATTCGATCGCCACATCTGTTCCTGCGCCGATCGCAATTCCGACATCCGCCCTCGCCAGTGCCGGCGCGTCGTTGATACCGTCTCCCACCATCGCAACCTTATGTCCCTGCTCCTGCAGCTGCCGAACCTTTTCCTCTTTATCCTGCGGAAGCACATCCGCAATAACCGTCTTGATGCCAACCTGCTTTTTGATTGCCTCTGCCGTTCTTGCATTGTCGCCGGTCAGCATAATGACGTCCATTCCCATCTCCTGCAGTCTGGCAATTGCCTCCCTGCTGGTGGGTTTTACAACGTCCGCAGCAGCAATCACGCCGAGGAACTTTCCTCCCTGTGCAAAATACAACGGCGTCTTGCCTTCATCCGCCAGTTTTTCCTGCAATCCTGCCGCTACGGAAATGTCGATCCGGTTGGTTTCCATCAGTTTTCGGTTTCCCGCAAGGCATCGTGCCTTGTCGATCGTTCCCGCAATGCCCTGTCCCGGGATCATCTCATAATCCGAAACCTCCTGGAACGCTGCTGAGCATGCTTCCGCTTTTTTGACAATTGCCTCTGCAAGTGGATGGCTGGACATTTTTTCCAGAGAAAAGGCCAGCTGCAAAAGCTCTGTATACGCCTGCGTGTTTTCACCTGCTGTTTTTCCGTCTGCTTCCAGCGCGATCACGTCCGTCACAACCGGCTTGCCCTGGGTTACCGTGCCGGTTTTATCCAGAACAACCGTATCGATGCTATGTGTAATCTCCAACGCTTCCGCAGATTTAATCAAAATACCCTTCGCCGCACCCCGTCCGGTTCCCACCATGATCGCCGTAGGCGTTGCCAGTCCGAGGGCACACGGACAGGAAATTACCAGCACAGAAATCGCAACAGAAAGTGCAAACTCAAAGCTCTGACCGGCAAGCAGCCAAAGGATTGCCGCCAACAGCGCTATTGTAATGACAACCGGCACAAACACACTGCTGACCCTGTCCGCCAGCTTTGCAATCGGCGCTTTGGAGGATGTCGCATCATCTACCAGCTGAATGATCTTTGACAGTGTCGTATGTTCTCCAACCGCAGTTGCTTCCATCTGAAAATATCCGGTTCGGTTGATCGTACCTCCGGTCACAGGATCTCCGGTCTGCTTGTCCACCGGAAGGCTTTCGCCGGTGATCGCAGATTCATCCACAGAAGCAAAGCCTTCTGTAATTTTTCCATCCACCGGAACCGTATCACCATCCCGGACAACCAGAATATCTCCATTCTGTACATCGTCTACGGAAATTTCTTCTTCCTGTCCATTCCTTAATACCTTCGCGGTCTTCGGTGCCAGATCCATCAGCTTCGTGATCGCCTCGGACGTCTTGGATTTTGCCCGGGCCTCCATGAATTTTCCCAGAGTGATCAGTGTCAGGATCATCGCCGAGGATTCAAAATACAAATTCATGCCAAAGGTCTCGACCATATCCATATCTTCGATGGAAAAGCCCCAGGCGATTTTGTAAATCGCATAGATGCCATACACAAACGCCGCGCCGGAACCCAATGCGATCAGCGAATCCATATTCGGAGAGCGATGCCACAGATTTTTCAATCCGTTTTTAAAATAATGTCCGCCTGCAATCAAAACCGGCAGCACCAGCAAAAACTGGGTAAATGCAAAAATCATATGATTTCTTGCTCCCAGCAGCCACGGCGGCAGCGGCCAGCCAGCCATATGTCCCATCGAAATGTAAAACAGTGGGATCGTAAAGACTAACGAAACGATCAGTCTCTGCTTCATCTGCTTTGCTGCCGCCGCAGCCGCATCTGTTGCACCGTTTTTTCCTCTGCCTGATGCTCCTGTCGTTTTGCTGCCCTGTGTCTGGTGAAGCGAAGCGCCATAGCCGATGTCTTCTACCTGATGAATAATTTTCCCGGAATCCAGTTCGGCTTCATCATAGGAAACCGTCATGCTGTTTTTCAGCAGATTGACGCTGCATTGCTGCATGCCCTCCATTCCGGAAATTCCTTTTTCAATTCGCGCTGAGCATGCCGCGCATGACATGCCGGTAATATCATAGGTTTCTTTTTTCATATATCTCCATTCTGCAGCCGTCCTGTATAGTCTTTCCTGCTTTACAGCTTTTAAAGGCCGCCCTTAAAGAACTCATCTTGTCTTTTTTTCTATCCTCTGCTACCATTATAACAATTAGGATAGAAAAATAAAGAATGCACTATTTTGTAATATACTACCCAAAAGGATAGTGTTCACCTCACAACAATAGAATGTACGCTCTGCGAGCATTCTATTGTCATGAATAAGAATGGAGAAATCGCTATGGCTTCAAAAGAAAATCCCTCGGTCAATAAAAATTGCCCCGTTTCCGCTACAATCCGCTTAATCGGCGGCAAATATAAAGCGCTGCTGCTCTGGCACCTGACCGGTCAGACGCTGCGCTTCAACCAGCTGCACCGTCTCGTCCCCGAAGCGACGCCTAAAATGCTGACCCAGCAGCTCCGTGAACTGGAAGAAGACGGTCTGATTTCCCGTACAGTTTATCCTGTCGTTCCGCCCCGCGTCGATTACTCGCTGACGGCGCTCGGTGAAAGCCTTTTCCCGATTCTCGAAGCGATGTATCGTTGGGGCAGCGCCCTGATGCAGGACGAAGGGCTTACGCCGGCATGTACGATGACCGACAGCTACAGTACGACAAAAAAAGAACAGGAGGATTGCCCCTCCTGTTCCTGTCACGCACGTTCAAAATCCTGAGCTACACTTCTGCATGCCGGACAATTCCAATCCCGATGGGATACGGTCCGGTATGCACTCCAATTGTCGCACCGATCTGATAAATGCCGATTTCTTCAATTCCAAGCCGTTCCCGGATCAGGTCCTTCAACAGCTCCCGGAAGCCGACCGCCTCTTCATAGTCATAGCCATAGCCGATACAAAAGCTGTATTCTCCCGGCTTTGCCTGTACCTCATCCAGGTATTTTTCCGTCATCTCCACAACCTTCTGCATCGATTTCTGACGGCTTCTGGTAATGCCGGAATTGAAAATTTCTCCCTCCTTCAGTGTGATGAGAGGTTTGATTTTCAACGCACTGGCCGCAATTCCTGCAAGCTTTCCAATGCGTCCGCCATGCTTTAAGTAATCGATGCTGCCGATCGTAAAAAAGATCCTGCCGCTCTCCCGGATGGAAAGCAGAGCTTCTATAATCTGCTCATATTCCAGTCCGAGATCCCGCAGTCTGCACGCTTCCAGCACAAACAGTCCCTGCAGCACCGTATCAAATGTCGAATCAATGACCGCAATCTTTGCCTCCGGATACTCTTCCAGGATCATATCCTTTGCTGTAGTTGCCGACTGCAAAGAGCCACTGAACTTCGCCGTGATGCAAATGCAAATCACCGGAATATTTTCTTTTACAGATTTTTCAAACACCTCATAAAAATCCTGTACAGACGGCATGGATGTCTTCGGAAACACATCCGGATGATCCACCATCTGCTGATAAAAATCGCGTACTGTGATCTCTTCTATTTCTTTATAATAATTTTCCCCGTCAAACGAAACATAAAAGGGAACAACCTCAATATCCTTTTCTTTAGACAACTCCGGCGATAAATCCTGAGAACCGTCACTGATGATCTGTACCTTTTTCTGCATAAGTGCCTCACACAACATATAGTTTTGAAAACTACTTTTTGTAACTGTATGATTATATCACACTCTTCAGGAAAGATACAAGTCATTTTCAGTGGTTGCTTCCTCTTTTCATGGCAGATGGTGTTGCTGCGCCACGCGTACCATTTTCAAAACCAAAACTTTACTTTAATATTTCTTCCATCTCATATTTCTTTGTCATCGCTTCCATCACCTCTTTTTCCGACAAACGGACAATAAATTCTGCATCTCCACCTGCCGCCATCCTGGAAATCAGCTCCAGCAAACTCGCTCTTCCCTCATTTCTACACTCCTCTGCCCAGTCTTCCATAGCCTTACACATATCATATTCCTCGCTTTCTTCCTTTAAATATTTCGTTTTCTTTTCCAATAAATCTTCCCTGTTTAACATAATACAGATCATATCGTATGCGGACGCGTCCATCCGACTGATCCGTTCTTCATTGTCTTTGCAATATTTCCGAAGCTCTTCCTTGTTTTTCTGTCGTTTCATCAGTCCGATCAGTTCCCGCAGATTTGTATGGAAATACTCTTCCTGCAGGTCTTTTAAACAAAATACATGGATCGGGTAATCTGTGATCAGGCTCTTTAGCTTTTCATCAATCCCCTGCAGCTTGAGCATATCACTTAGCCTCTTTGGCGCATTCCACTCCTCCTCTCCATGGTAAATCACAAGCGTAACGACCGGAATCAACCGATCCGTCCGCCTTAGGCGGCTTAAATATTCTGTGCTGTCTGTCAGCATCCCGCTGTTCTCCTCGTACAGTTTCTTTAGTTGCCTGCTGTATTCCTCCGTGTCGTATTCCATACACCGAAACGGCATCGCAAGGTGCAGATTGTTCTGTGCTTCCGCTGCCAACAGCACCATCATTTTCCGGTTCGAAAACATTTTAATAGCGTCCCGTTCCCGGTGTTTTCTCAGTCCATTTCTGCCGTAGTTCATCAATGTCCTCGAATAGTTTTTCTGCACCTCGCTCAACTGCCCCGGCAAGATCACCTCCTCCCCTTCATACAGGCACCCATTGTACAAGTCTGCCAAAATTTCATCCCGGTTTAAATACCCCACAAATGCGTCATTTTGTCTTCCCATCCACACTCCTCTTCTCTCTTTCCAGCAGAAATCTATCACACCTAAAAATTTACGATACCCGGCACATTTAAGAAATTGTAACCACTTCCACACAACCTCCCCACAGTATTCCGTCAAAGTATCCTTTTCAAATGATTCCTCTCCGCTGCGCATTATTCTCTTGTCCCAAACAAATTGAATTCCGGCAGTCCTGCCGTCATGAAGCGCACAGCCCATCTATGCTGTACCCCTGGAAAATGGAAACGCTGCAACCGTTATAAGCCCGTTTCGCATTTTTAATATGAATATAGTGATGATAGAATAGATTCAAAGCGCTCTGCCTTGACAACTTCATTATAACAGCTTTTTTCATTCTGACAAGTCGTGAAAAATACGGCAGCAAAAATCGGGAGTTTGACAGTTGCATAAGCAAAAAACCGCTGTAAGCCTTGTAACGGCTTAATTTTTTTGTCAAATTTTTTCAAAATTATGTGGTATTTTGTAGCATTCTATGGTATAATACTCTTTAGGAGGTACGCGCAATGAAACTTACCATTTCCAAATCAAAGAATGCAGAACAGCTCTACATTACAAAATCAATCCGCGTCAGCAAAAACAAAACAACTTCAAAAATTATCGTAAAACTTGGCTCGATGTCCGATCTCCTTCCCCAGTTTGAAAATGATAGAGAAAAAGTCATCGCTTGGGCCAAAGAGCAGGCAAAAATATATACACAAGCGGAAATGCAGGGCTCTCTATCCATGCAAGTCACCCTCACCGAGGGAAAGCAGCTGGCGATGCATCATCCATCCGAGTTTAACATCGGCTATCTTTTCCCAAAGATGCTCTTGTATCAAATGGGACTTAAGGATCTTTGCCAAAGCATCAAGCAAAATCACAAAATCAGCTACAACCTCTACGACGTGCTTCAGATGCTGATTACTGCAAGGCTGATTGCACCTGCATCCAAATTATCCTCGTACGAATATGCTTTTAAGTTTCTTCAGCAGCCATCCTTCGATTTGCAGCATGTTTACCGAAGCTTAGATGTGCTTTGCAAGCATTCTGATGAAATTCAGGCAGCTGTATACGAAAGCAGCAAGGCACTGGTTGACCGAAACAAAGAAGTCCTTTTCTACGACTGCACCAACTATTTCTTTGAAATCGAAGAAGCCAGAGGCGATGCACAGTATGGCAAGAGTAAAGAAAACCGCCCCAATCCAATCGTACAGATGGGGCTGTTTCTGGATGGCAACGGATTCCCTTTGTGCTTCTGCATGTTTGCCGGAAACAAAAATGAACAGCCGACCCTCAAACCGTTGGAAAAGAAAATCTTAAAAGATTTCCAATTATCGGAATTTATCGTATGTACCGATGCAGGGCTTGCCAGTACGGAAAACCGCAAGTTTAACGCTATGCAAGGTCGTTCCTACATCGTCACG
>ENA-OROL01000902-OROL01000902.1-human-gut-metagenome-genome-assembly--contig:-NODE-902-length-27021-cov-163.841059_pt1 | contig 27021 bp, 27 predicted proteins | sample MGYA00242128_ERZ509048 | MGnify/ENA primary metagenome ERZ509048 (study PRJEB26280, sample SAMEA2338750) | human gut metagenome | biome: human gut; feature: human-associated habitat; material: faeces...
ATGGCCTTAATCTGTTATCATACAGGTATTATATAGCGGACAACGTGCGGGCAATTTAGGACCCCGCGGGGTTAATGAGTGGAAATTAGATAAAAATTTTTGATAATAAATAATGTACACGTAAATAATAAAATTTTTTAGATATACAAATATTTTCTGAAAATTATTCTTAAAATAATAAAATTCATTTTTAACTAAAATTTTTCTCGAATTATTTTGTAGATTAAAATAAAGTCCTTATCTTTGTAATGTCAGAAAAGAATAAGAGGTCTAAAATTTAATGAGAAAATTTTCAAAAAAAAATCTTTGAAAATTTTGCAGATTAAAATATTATTCTTATATTTGCATAGAGAAATAAAAAACCTTTTCGAGTTTCTAATAAGACTTGAATTTTTATCGAAAAGGTTATAATAAAATAAATTCAAAAGTTCAAGCATTTTATTATGGAAGAAAAAAAATTAAATTCAGTTGAGAATGTAAATGTAGTTGTTGAAAATTCTATAAAAGAAAAAGTAAACAAAGTTAGTGCTAAAAAAGCTAAAGCACAAGCAAAAGCAAACAATATTCTTTATAAGGATATTCTAGCCAATTTAAATAAATCAACCGAGGGACTTTTAAAAACTTCTTTCGGAGTTAAAAAATCAGATATTTATAAAGAAGAAATTTTTTCAGAACTTTCGGACAAAGAAAAGAAAGTAGCTAGAAAAAAATTTCGTAATACAATTCTTTCTTTGTCTGAATCATTGGTTCAAGAAAAAGATAAAACACGTTTAGAGAAGCTAAAAAAAGCGTTTTTAGATTTTTATAAGCAAGTTTACAAAGTAAATGATTTTTCACTTTCTTCTGTTTGTTCTGAAAATATGAAAGAAACAAATAAAGATATTTTGAAAAAGGCTTTACAGATTGTAAAAAAATAAATTGTTTAATCAAAGTAGGGAATTAATTCCCTACTTATAAAATATAACTTATGAATTTTGTTTTAGGAATCTTATGTTGGATATTTATTTTCACTATATTAAGTTTTCTTGCTTATGCATGGGATAAACAAGAAAATAAAAGAAAATAAAATTTTTTAAAAAGTAAGAGAATGTTTGTCCCTTACTTTTTTTTTGCTTCATTCTAAATAAGGGCTACCGTACCCCGCATTTACTACCTGGTATTTTTAGGCTTTCGTATTAAGGGGTACCTTGAACACAAACCAATGAATTTACTACCACAACTTTTTAGGATCCTATCTTAAGGGCATTGCCTAGAAAAGCCTTGAACATACTACACAAAAACCTTCCTACACACACGTTAAGGGCATACCAAGACACAACACACAAAGAAGCCAGAGAATAAAAACATCCCTGGCATTCAAAATCTTAATCCTTACCATACTCTTCCTTAATCCTTTCCAAATCCTTTAAAGCCAATTTCAAAATCCTAATTCTATATGGGATATACTTCTTATAGGTAGGAAACCAATACCCAAATATATAATCCTCTCTATTAATCCTATCTATGGGAGTCTTCAACCATCTATTACCTCTTATAGTATGATACTCTCCATAACCTATGTGACTAAATCCTGAAGAAAACCAGAGATGGGTAATACCAAACCTTTTCAGGTTGGAACCAGGGTTTAATTACACTATGCCAGAATTCATGGTTCTGATTATAGAATATCCTACACATCCCTAGTTTAGTTTCTGCATGTCTTAGGAAATCAATTACCTTGATTATCTCATACTTCACTTTCTCATAATTTTCGAATATCCTCATCTCTATGGTGAAGTTATTCTTTGCCTTTTCATCGATATTACTCATGATACTAATCCATATAAGAATATTATAAACCAAGCCACTAGGATAAAGATATAAGGGATTGCATACTTCTTAAATGGGTATCCTTCTATCCCATCATTAAGGGCATATATAAATACTATGGGCCATAGCAATATCATTAATGCTACTCCCAGTAACTTAAACCAAGTAAAGCCAAGGCATACTAGAGCATCAAAATTCATTGAGCTACCCTTATAATTACCGTGACTATCGAAGTGATAGTAGTTCTTAGGTTTTAATACTTGCTCAGATCCTAGGTAGGGTGGTAGGTCCTTTTTAATGAACCTACCCTTGCTATCTCTTGCCCTTTCTCTTAGAAGTTTAGGGGCAGATAAATCTTCGTCGTAATCTTTAATTCTAGCCATTGTTTTTCTTTTTAAAGAATATTAGGTAAATAGGAAATAAAGGTAATACTAACCAGATTGTAAGGAATAATAAGTGAGGTCTTATCATCCTGATTTCTTGACATAACATTTTGGTTAGAAGTATAGATGGGATTAGGCATATCCCATAGATTATGCCTAATATTATCCAAGTACTATTCATTGAGCTTTTCTATTAGTTTCTTAAGTTTCTTATCTAAGGTTATCACTTTCTCAAAGGTTTCCTCATCCTTGTATTTCCCGTTATCATCCAACCATTTTTTGATTGCCTCTAGGGATTTCTTGGATTGGTGATATGCAACAAAGGAATTGTACTTCTGTTCATTCTCTGTAGTACAAGGTAGGATTATTGCATTACCTTTTCCATCTAATCGAGTAAATTGACCCTCTAGATTTGTTGTTCTAGTAATTATTACCTTGTTAGATAATATTGCAGTACCATTCTTTTTATCGATAGATACTACGTTTGCCTTTTCCATTAGGGTTTTGTCTTGGTAAATTACCGAGTTACCCTCTTTGAGTTTTATTACTTCTTTTTTCATATAAATAATGTATTTATTTCGTTATACAAATATACTATTTTATTTTTAAATATCAATCATTATTGAATAAATTCTGCAAATCTTCTGAGGTTATCCCATGCTGACGGTAGTAGTCGTATTCCCAAGGATTGAGAGGTTTGCAATTGACTGGGTATTCGTCTCTTAATTCGAAAGGCAAATAGCCAAGAAATTCTATACTGTTGAAATACTGTACCTTACCATCAGTAAATAAGAAATATTTCAAAGGTCTATCGATTGCCTTACCGAAATTACTTCCTATTAATCTGATATCCTTGTTGGCAATGTAAACATGATACTTATCAGTTATCAAATATACCTGGGTATTCCAGGGTTTCTTCGATTCATCTAAGGTTTTCCTAAACCAATCAACCATAATCTGTTGTTTCTTTTCTATATCCATAATTGACATAATTAAATTATTTATTCATTGATAAATAGAACTCGATATACCTACCTAAGAAAGGCTACAAGCAATACTTTACCATCTTTAATGTAAACTCTAAGAATTTATATTATGGATAAACTTACTAACGAATTAATTGCCAAGGTTGCAAACAAGTTAAACCTTGAACCAGCTCTGTTAAAGACAGTAACTGTAGTAGAATGTGGTAATCGAGACGGATTTTTACCCTCTGGTAGACCTCAAATTCTCTTCGAGGGTCATGTAATGTGGAAATATCTAAAGATAAAACTCGATGGAGAAGGCAAAAGAACCTATTTATACGATCTAGCCAAGAGAAATCCCAGTCTGGTTTATCAGAAATGGACCAAAGAATTCTACTTAGGAGGTGAAGGAGAGTGGAAAAGACTCGAAGCAGCTCGTAAAATTGATGAAAACTGTGCTAATTTAGCTACTTCTTGGGGATTGGGACAGATTATGGGCTTCAATTATCAGCTTTGTGGATGTCAATCAGTAGATGAAATGATCCAAAAGATGTCTGAATCTCATGAAATGCAGCTAGAATTGATGTATCATTTCCTCTATAACTCTGGTTTAGTGAAGCATTTGAAGGCAAAAGACTGGGATGCTTTCGCTAAAGGATACAATGGTCCTGCCTACAAAGAGAATAACTACGACCAAAAGCTAAGAAATACCTACGAAAACTTCAAAGATAAGCTATGAAAGTAATCTACAACAATCTTATACCTTTCAAAGGGTACAAAGCCATCAACCTTTTTGGTTTAGTGTTTGTAAGAAAGGGGGCTAAGTTTACTGAGGTAGATTATAACCATGAACATATACATTCAAAGCAAATGGCTGAGATGTTATGGATATTTTTCTACCTTTGGTATGGAATCGAGTACTTAATCATACTTTGTTTTGCTAAATGGAACAAGCAGAATGAAAGATATCATGATGTAAGTTTTGAAGAAGAGGCTCATAACAATGATTCGAACCTGGATTATATTTCAACTAGGAAGCATTATGCTTGGTTCAAGTACATAAAATTGAGAAGTTATAAGAAATGAAAGACTTAAAAGTACTGGGAGTATGTGGAGGGCAAGGAACCCTCCTATTCCCTTTTAGAGATAAACTTATTGGAAATATAGAACCTCGTGGAGTATTCCATACCGGTAGAGAAGAACAGTGGAAAGCTAATTTCAAAGGCATACCTTTCTTAAAAGGGTATGAACTACCAGAAGATTGGCATCCAGATATCATATTATCTAGCCCTGATTGTGGTAGTTGCTCAGTAATGAGATTATCTAAATCTAAGACCCTAGGAGACCCTAAAAGTAATAAAAGTATACAACTAGTATTTCAAGCAATTCAATATTACGAACCCGCTCTCTTTCTTATAGAAAACCTACCAAGATTGCTATCTCTCATTTCTAAAGAAATGTTAACGGATTTCTTTAAGAACTATAAACTTATTTTTCACGAAAGAAGCGTTTCTGACTTCGGAAACTCCCAAGTATCAAGAAAAAGATTAGTAATCATTGGAGTTCATTTAGACAAGGGAAAAGAGTATTTGGATTCCTTTAATGAAGTATTCCAAGTAAATACTCCAAAACTTACTAGAGATTTACTAGTACAAGCCCCACAGGAAGCTTTAATTCCATTCTCTGATAAAGTTTTAGCCATGTATGATTATCGGAAATTACCTGAAAAGAAAAATCTTACAGTCAGACAAGTAAGACAACTTTGGACTCATGATTTCAAAGATGAAAAGAAATGGCCAATCAAAACTGCTAAGATGAGTACTTTACCCGGAGTATACCGATTAGAAGAGGATAAACCTCCTTTAACACTCAGACCCTCAGATAGGCAATTTAGACCTGATGGGTATCCTTTGGGTATTTATGATTTCAAGGCAATTATGGGATTCCCCGAAAATTACCGAGTGTTTATTCGGGGATTTGCAACTTGGGACCCTAAGACTTATCACTACTGGTTAAATAAGGCTAGGTATACCTTGAGTAAGGGGTCGGTATATGAAGTAGGATTATGGTTTAAGGCTTGTATATAATTATACTTGTATATACTTAAGTGGCCTAATACCTTCCCAATTCCCATCTTAACTTACCCATTAGGATATTCCTTCCTTCGGAAGGAAGGTATCTTTAGCTAAAGCTAAAGCTACTGTGCACGACGCGTTAAATTATATTATAAAAGAAGCCATACTCTTCGAGGTACCAAGTTTACTATGGAACATAAACAAACCTAAAACTCAAGAAATATGGAAAATTTGAAATTAACTCATGAAGAACGAAGAATACTTAAGTTAAATGGAATTCTTCCACAATCAATTGCTAAGCTGGTTAAGTCTAAAGTTATACGATTAGCTTTCAAATTAGGCAGTAGAATCTCAATGAGAGAATCTGAGAAATGTTATTTCATTGGAATCACTTTACCAAAATCTGAAAGCTTAGATCTGGAGTTATTTGAAGAACTGAAGAATAATGCTAATGAACTCAAAGAAATCATTCAAAAGTCTAAATTATGAAGAAGCTTAAAGTTGCCATGATAGTCCTTTTACTAGGATTTACTATTTACCTTTGCTTCAGGAATTACAAACTGAATCAACAACTCAGTATGTTACCTGATAAAGAGATCATTCAACATACTGATACAATTTATTTGAGGAAAGATTTCCTGCCAATTTCCTACGATAATTTACTTAACCCAAGTAGAATCCTTCTCTACAATTCTCCGCATTCTTCGGTTAGCCAGGGTTTATGCAGTACCGATTCAGCAGAGATATCAGAGAAGGATTCTCTTGTTCAATTAGTAATCGATAAGAATCAACTTACATTGAGTTTCCTTAATCAAAATTCAGGAATTTATTCTAGTAGGTTATTCAATATCGACACTAATAACTACAAGTATTCTTGGTATAACGGAAAACTTACCACACAAGAAATTAAATCTAGAATAAGATTAGTTCCTTATGTTTATGGTAAGTACCGACCCTTTAACAATTTATGGGATTTGGGAACAGGAATTTCAATCGAGACTAAGAGATTTAATTACAAACTGGGGATAAACAGTTTTTATTACCCAAGATATTTCTCAGGTATAAAAACTGATTTAGAACTGGTAGTAACTTATAAATTTTAAATTTTATGGCAAAGAAGATACAGGAAACACCCACTAACCTTACAAGAGAAGAATTATCTAATCTATCTAGGGTTACAACGGATGTTTTCTTTTTCAGTCTTTTTTGTTATGTGATACATCCAGTGAGAGGAAAGGTTCGATTTGAATTATATCCGTATCAAAAAGCCGTACTATACCAATTTATACTCCAGAGATTCAATATCTTGTTAAAGTTCAGGCAAGCGGGTATTACAGAACTTATATCTATGTACTGCTTATGGCTGGCATCATATCATCCTAATAAGAAGATAAACATTATCTCCATTAAGGATACAACAGCTAAGAAGGTACTTAAGAAGATTAAGTTCATGTATAAGAATCTTCCATGGTATATGCAAACCCCGATCATTAACGGAAGAACTGGGGAATTTGGTTCTGCCTCTATGATTGAATTCGATAATGGTTCATTCATAGAATCCATCCCAACATCTTCAGAAGCCGGTCGTTCAGAATCTCTTTCTCTCCTGGTAATTGATGAGGCTGCAATCGTTCGGTGGGCTTCAGCTATTTGGGCAGCTGCCTTCCCTACGCTTTCCACCGGAGGTTCAGCCATCATCAATTCTACTCCATACGGTATGGGTAATTTTTACCATTCAACATGGGTAGATGCTATAGCTGGAGGTAATCCTTTCAATGCTATTCGATTATATTGGCAGATGCACCCAGAACGGGATCAATCTTGGTATGACCAGATGGCTTCTGCATTGGGTCCAAAAAGAACTGCACAAGAAATCGATGGAGACTTTCTTTCTTCAGGTAATACAGTATTTGATATGGCAGATATCAAGGCTATCGAAGATTGCTTAAGTGATTATCCAGTTTTAAAATATCGTTTCAATCGTCAGTATAGACAATTCAACGAACCAGATCCAAATAAACAGTACTTTATCGGTGCAGACGTTGCAACAGGTAGAGGCTCAGACTATTCTTCTTTCACTTGTATGGACAAGCTGGGAGAAGAACAAGTTGTGTATAAGGGAAGAATGGCAGTAGATAAATATGCTAGGTTACTGGGAGATACTGGGCAATTATTTAATTTTGCTGTTGTAGCTCCAGAATCTAACGACGTTGGTTTAGCAGTAACTTCTGCTCTTCAGTCAGAAGGATACCCTAACCTATATTACTATCAAAAGCTTCTGAAAAAGAAAGGTAAGTCCAGACCAGAGGTTGATAAATCTCCGGGTTGGTTAACTACCCAAAAGAATCGTTCAGTAATTATAGAGGGTCTAGAACAAGATATTCGAGAAGAGAATATTATTGTGAAGGATCCTTTCTTTGTTCAAGAAGCTCCTACCTTTATATATGATGGTTTGGGTAGACCTGTAGCCATGGGTAAACACCGAAATAATACTTCTGCTGTAGATGTGGATTTGGAAGGAGATGTTTATTCTGATGATGATATATTTGGTAAAGCTATTTGTAATCACATACGAAAAGGAAAAACTAATGTAATAATACAACCGAAATGAAAATTCTTAAGTTTTTTGGATTCGATAGAAGGAATCGATCTCCAATACAAGAAAACAAGGCTAATCCTCCAAGTAAAAAAGAGGAGGTACCTATTTCACCCGGTAGAGTATCGGAACCGGATGATGACCCAGGTAACTTCATTCATACATTGAAAGGCTTAACTCAGATGGTTACGCCTTCTTTTCGTGTTGAAGTGATTCAGCTTTTAAGGGATTTATATAAAGTGAATCCAGATGTTAATATAGCTTTACAGGATATGTTTAAGCTTGCTAATACTGGTCACAACATAACCTTCCCTAATAATACCGATAAAGAGGCTGATAAGATGAGAGATCATCTTTCTAAGGTATCCTCTAAATGGTCTAACTATACTGCTGGTATGGATGGCTTGGTAAACAAGATGATAGTTCAATTGATGATTAGTGGAGCTATCTCAGTAGAAGCTGTACCAAATGAAAAGTTAGAGGGTCTAGCTACTGTATTATTCCTCAAACCAGATAGGATAGTATTCAAAAGAGAGAATAATGGTGTATACAGTCCATATCAGAGGAACACTCTTTGGAATGGCTCGAATAAGCAAGATTATATCAAACTTAATACAGAGACCTACTGTTATGTTGGTATGTATAATGATACCGATGAACCTTATGGAATACCTCCTTTTATGGCATCATTGGACTCATTAAAGGGTCAGCATGATATGAAAACCAATTTTAAACATATCATGGAAATCTGTGGTATGGTTGGTTTTCTAGAGGCTTTGATGGAAAAACCACAACAGAAACCTAATGAAAATGTAGAAGCTTATACTAGAAGATTAAATAGGGAGCTAATACGTTTGAAACAGAATGTAAGGGAAGGTATGAAGGATGGAGTAGTAACTGGTTATATTGACGATCACCAGTTTAAACTGAACTCTACTTCAAAAGAGATGAGCAATATTGATAAACCCTGGAATATGAACCAGCAATCAGTTGCTAATGGTTTGGGAGTAAATGGCAACCTAATTGGAGTACAAGCTTCCATTGGAGAAGGAGCAACTGGTATTATGCTTTCTAAGCTTATAAGTCAGTTAAAGAATATCCAAATGATAGTTTCTTATGTTCTTAAGTTTATTTATGAACTAGAACTACGTCTGGCTGGCTTTGATTGTAAGGGAATATCCATTACTTGGGGATCATCCACTATCTCTGATGAGGTTAAAATCCAACAGGGTAGACAGTATAAGATTCAGAACCTTGACTTACTTTACAAGGCAGGTATCATTTCTCAATATCAATATGCTTGGGAAATGGGTTATGATTCTCCTTCAGAAGAAGAACCAAGAGTTTCATTGGAAGACCAATTTGCTAAGGGAGGTAATTCAGACCCACAAGAGGGTACTAAGAAGAAACAGAGACAGGATGATAAGAATCAATCTGCTCGTAGATCAAGAGATAAAAATAACCCGGCTCCTTCACGAGGAGATCAAAATACTAAATCAAGATGAGTAAACCGATTACTAAAAAGAACAGAGAACATTTAGATTCTCTAGTGATAGGTAGTGGTCATACTATAATGGCTGGGTATATCCCAACCTCTATAGAACCACAAACTTTCTCGGAGAATTTTTATAAATGGGCTCAAACTTCTAAGGAGTCAGTTAGTCAATTTGGTTTTTGGGGAGGAGAAATAGATTATAATACCTATTATCCTGACTTGAAGCCAGAAGAACTTACTCCTAAAGATGAGGAGTTTATTGAACCAATGTTCAGATTATTATCTGCAACTATTGTGTCTAAGAACTGGAATCCTACCGATTTTAGTCAAAATGGGGTATTAAAAGCTTCTATGAGAATGCTCTTAGGACAAACAGTAAACTGTGACCATGAGACTAATATTGGTAATGCTATTGGAGCTGTATCACAAGTTATCTGGCAAGATGAATACAAGGATGGTTCTTTTGTTATTCCTGCAGGTATTAATGGTATATTAAAGATTGATGGTAAAGCAAATCCGAGAATTGCTAGAGGCATTCTTATGGATCCTCCATCTATCCATTCTAACTCAGTAACAGTACAGTTTAAGTGGGATAAGTCTCACCCAAATATGGGAGATAACGAATTCTACCAGAAACTGGGTACCTATGATTCTAAGGGAGTTATGGTACGAAGAATAGTTACTGAAGTAGTAAGATACTTAGAAACCTCTTTGGTATCTCATGGAGCTGATGCTTTTGCTCAGAAGATTGGGGATGATGGTAAAATCATTAATCCCAATTTTGCCAAGAGAACTTGGGCTTCATACGAAGAATATAGAGATGATAAGTCTAAACAGTATTTCTTCTATGATACGAAAACTGATCTAGCTTTGTTCAGTGAAAATAACGATACTTCCCAATCTTATGATGATAACCAAGGAAATCAAAATCCTAATAATAAAGATATGAATGAACTACAAAAATTTTTAGAAAGAATCTTTGGTAAAGATTGCCTTACTCTTGCCGAAGGTACAGAGATGAACGAGGAAACTGCATTTGCAGCCATTCAGGAATTGGTTAATTCTCGTAACACTCTTCAGACTACTGTGGATAACTTAACTACAGAAAAAACTTCTCTTACAGAACAGGTTACTAATCTGAATGCAGAAGTTGCAAATCTGAAGGAAATGGCTCAGGTAGGTAAAAACCACATTACATCTCTCCGTGAAAATGCTGTTGCAACCTATAAAAAACTTATGGGTGACAAAGCTGATGAAACTATCATTACAATGTTGAATGCCGAAACTACCGGCATGGTAACTTTGATCTCTCTTACTAAAGATTACCAAGCTCGATTGGAAGAAAAATTCCCAATGACCTGTGCTAAATGCGGTTCTCACGATGTAAGCCGTGCTTCTTCTGCAACTGAGGCAGAGGATAAATCCGATAACAAAGCTACTGCTCAGAATTCCGAAAAGAGTACTGAAGAGATTCTGAAAGGTATCTATTCAAACAAATTAAAATAATCTCTAAAATAAGAAGAATATGAATACACATCCTACTACTAAGCTGGTAAATCAGGATCAACCGATGACTCTGTTTGGTGAAAAAACTCCCAGAGCGGTGATCTATAAGAGCGAATCTCACAAGTTGCATCAGGCTTTCTGTGTAAAAGAAAACAAAGTTATTCATCAGGGTATGCCGGTAGCTTTGGATACCGATGGTAATATCGAACCTTATATCCCGGGTGGAAATGGCAGCCAGGTTTATCTGGGTATAGCTGTAACTGACAACATTAACCCTGCTTATCAGGCTCAAAGAAATTTCCCCGTAGAAGTAACTGTAGCTGTAGAAGCTTTCATGGTTGTAAACTGGGTAGCTAAAGAGGCTATGGAATGTGGTTATGTAAAACCCACAGATACCATGTTGATTGACCGTTTTATCACTGCTGAAACTTCAGACGATGAAACAAAATTCATTAGCATCGTACCGGCTGATGAAGCTAATGATATTATTCAAGTATTGGTACGCTAATCATTAACTGAACATTAAAAGAACAATGAATACAGAATTTGCACAATTGAAAATGGAAGACCTTAGAAAGGAACTTCCGGAAATGGTAAGAAGTTTGGAAGCATACCGTCAGGGTTCCAACAACACATTGCCTATTGAAGTTACTCTGGAAGAACTGGTACAGGGTAAATATGGTGTATCACAGGATGCCTTCTTTGAAAAGTTGGGCATTAATCCGAAGATTGATACAATGCAGAACATCTTCACTATGCCGCAACAGAATATCCGTTGGATTGTACCGGAAATCATCCGTGCTGCTATTACAACTGGTATGCGTCAGGCACCTTTCTACCCGAACATCATTGCTTCAGACCAATCAATTAATGGTTTGCAGGTAACTATGCCGATGGTAAATATGTCGGATGCTGCTCCCGCTAAGGTAAATGAAGCAGAAACAATTCCTTTGGGAGATGTAAGCTTCGGACAGAAATCAGTTTCTCTGTTCAAAATCGGTAAAGGATTTAAACTTACTGACGAAGTTAAAAACTACGTTTCAATCGATGTATTGGGAATCTATCTCCGTGACTTTGGTATTCAGTTGGGTTATGCTATGGATACTTTGGCAATGGATGTTTTGATGAACGGTAACAAAGCTGATGGTTCTGAATCTGCTCCGGTTATTGGTGTATATGAAACAACCAACGGTATTACTTATAAAGACTTGTTGCATATCTGGGTTCGTGCTGCTCGTATGGGCCGTAACTTTACTACTATGATTGGTGGTGAAGACCAGGCTATCGAGATGTTGAACTTGCCTGAATTTAAAGAACGTCACTCAGGAACTACAGAAGCTACACTGAATATCAAGTCTCCGGTTCCCAACAAGGCTGATTTCTATATTCACCCGGGAACTCCTGACCAGCAGTTGTTGATGGTAGATACCAGTGCTGCCTTGATTAAGCTTACTGCTAAACAGTTGATGCTTGAATCAGAAAGAATCGTATCTAATCAGACTGAAGCTGTATATGCTTCTCTGACTACAGGTTTCTCTAAGATGTACCAGGATGCTGTTCTTCTGTTGGCAGCTAACAAGAAATTCTCTGAAGCTGGATTCCCGAGCTTCATGAACATTGACCCATACCTATTGGTTAACTTAGAATAATATCCGGGATTTCTTCATTGTATTTTTGTCTAATTTCTCCCCGAACAGTTTCAATCCATTCTGTTCGGGGTTTTATATTATAACCTAAAATAAAAGATTATGGCTACTACTTACATTGTAACAGTTGGAACTAATGCCTACAGTTTTAACGACCAGGTAACAGGTATTTCAATTGCAAAAGGCGAAGAGAGAGAACTTACTGCCCGTCAGTACAGAACAAAACGTATTCAGAAAGCTTTAGTTTCTGGCCACTTGGTTTTAGTTCCGGATAAGAACAAAACTGCCAAGTATACTGCTGAGGATATCGAAAAGCTTGACAAGAAGTTAGCTGCTCAGTTTGCAAAGGGTATGGAAATCAGTAAGATTGCCAAAGCTTATTCACTTGAAGAAGCTAAGCTGATTGCTAAGAAACATGAAATCGAAGCTGATCCGAAAGATACCGTAAAAGATATCCTTGAAGTTTTACTTGAAGATTTCGAAGAAAACAAAGAATAAATAAATCCGAATATAAATGAAAAAGAATCTAGACTTCACATATGTAACATCAGGTCTGGAAGTTTCATTTAGAGTATTAACCAAAGTCCCGGCCAAATCTATTTTTGACTGGGACTTTGGCGATGATAAGGGAGAGGTTTTCAATGGTGGAAGACATCAATCTTACTCTTATGAGAAGTCTGGATTTTATGATGTAACCTTACATGTCACTAATTCTGATGGATTAGATTTGACTTGTACTCGAACCGTAGTTGTATGTAATTATGGGCATACTACTCTTCAGGATACCATCTACAATTTAATAGATAGGTATATTCCCAAAGAATTGCATGAGAGTATGACCATAGAAGATAAAACTGCATACATAACTAAATGGCAATTATATATCTTCCCACTAGTAAACCATGTTATACCACCAGATAAATATAATGATGAATTATGGTATGAGGGACTAGAAAACCAATTAATTATGGAATTGGCTGTATGGGATTATCTCAATATACAAATACAAAATATCCTGTTGGTTGCAGGAAACAGTTTTAGAGAAATTATCTCCACTGAATCTACTGGACCAGACCAAGATGGGGATTCACCTGGAGAACATGCTAGAGGAGATAGGATAAAACAAATTACTACGGGTCCTACCGAGGTACAGTATTATGATAAGATATCCGAAAGTATATCTAGCTTATGGAGTACTTATTCAAAGATGATTCAACCTGGAGGGTATATGGATGAACTAAGAAAGAATCTATGTATGCTGGCATCTAGGTTAGAGATATACTTACCATTCTGTGATCAAATTGAACGGTTAGTAGTACCAAAAGTAGTAAATCATCGAAAACCAACTCCTTTGGGAGGACCTAATCCAACAGCCCCTCTCAATAAAGCAAGTAAACCTTCGTTAACCATAATAGATAAGAAATCATGACAAAAGAACCTTGGAGAATGGTTAAGAACCATTCTTGGAATAGGTATAAAAAGATTATCACTGATTTCTTAGACTGGGATGCTGGAAGACAAACAATTACTTGGGCTAAACATGTTAATCAATATTTAAATCATGCTGAGGATGATAGCCCAAGATATTATAATATTCCCATAGAAGCTTTATGCTACTACAATGCTTTTAGGAACTGGCCAATAAATAAAGCCACAGTTTCTGGAGAATTAGATGATGAGAACCTTTCTATACTTATTTCAAAGAATTACATAGAACAAATCGGATATCTCAATCAAGAAGGTTATTGGAACTTTAACTGGTCTGAAGATAGATTTGTTATCAATGGAATAGTATATAAACCTTCTGGAGATACTCAAGTATCTCAGGCTAAGGATGAAGCTTTGGTATTCTTGGTAATCCTTAAAAGGGATAGAGATACTAAAATCAAATTCGTAGAACAAAATCCATAAAAAGATATGAAAATGTTAATGTTACGTTTCACCAAGCTTAACAATGTAGATGGAGATTGGTGGGACAGTAATCTTATAATCTTGAATGGACCTTCTGGAGTTCACATAGAAATGCCTGGTACTGGTAATTCGGCTACTACCATGCAATCTATGACTGGTATGAAGTTCGTATCAAATTACCAAGATTACTTTGGAGAGGTATGGGATAAAGATATACCTCATATAGGCTTTGGCCAAGTTATTAAGTTCAGAGTTAGGAAATTACCTGATTATGCCGTAGTAGTTGGGGATATAGAGGATGGAGGAGATGTTGACCCAGATAATCCAGATGATATCCCAAATGCTTTTGCTGGTAAAGAAAAAGAATACTTCCGTGGTAATAACTCAGAACTGTTATTGGGAAAGAATAAAGTAACACCTTAAAATATATACATATGTACGTTAGTAAATACTACACTTGCGAAGAGATTGACCAACGGCTATTACAGGGTTATTATGATGACTCTTTGGCTCATGGTTTTGTTGGAACTCTTAAAGAGTTCTGGGCATTCTTCTTATCAATTGCAAACAAGGTAGATAAGAAAGAAGGTTGGGATTTGTCAGAAAATAACTTCTCTGATGAATTGCTAGAAAAACTGAATGGGATTGAGGAACATGCTAACTACGTTACTAAAGTTTCTCAACTAGAAAACGACTTGAATTATCAGACTCAAGAACAAGTTGAGAAATATATACATGACTTAGTAGATGGTGCTGATGATGCTTTAGATACATTGAAAGAATTGGCTGAAGCATTAAACAATGACCCGAACTTTGCTACAAATATCACTAACCGATTAACCGAATTACGTACTCAATTAGAAGCTGAGGTAGCCAGAGCTAAGAATCGTGAAAACGAATTAGCTTCTCAGATTAAGATTGTGAACGATAACTTGGTTAACTCGGTTAATACGTTGAATGCCACTATCACTAAAGTAGTACAGGATATTACTAAGATGATCGAAGCAATAAATGCTCGTATTCAAAGGGTAGAAGACCGGGTTGGTGATTTGGAAGTAGAAACCGATAATAACTTAACCGAAGCCAAAGAATATGCTAAAGAATTGGTAGAAAAGGAAGCTGCTGAACGTAGAGCTGCTGATGAGAAATTAACTGAAACAGTTCATCAAGTACAGTTAGACCATACTAGGGATATTTCCGACTTAAACAACAAGATTTTGACCGAGACTTCAGAAAGATCTAATGCAGATGTAGCATTAGAATCTAAACTGAATACCGAAATCAGTGACCGTAAAACTGCAGACCAAGAACTTGAATCCAAGGTTAATGCCGAAGCTGCAGCTCGTACTGCTCAGGATGAAGTATTACATCAGCAGATTGTAAAGGAAGTTTCTGACCGTCAGAATGCAGATAATGGTTTACAGCAGAACATTACTCAAGAAGCTCAGAACCGTCAGAATGCAGATACTGTACTTCAGAACAATATCAATAATGAAAAAGAAACTCGTATTGCTCAAGATGAAATCCTTGACCACAAGATTGAGGATTTGAAAACTCAGGCAGGTACAAATAAAACTGAATTGCTTGAAAAACTAGAGCAAGAAAAACAAGAACGTATTGCTGCAGATAATGGTTTAGATGATCGTAAGGTAGATAAAAGAGAAGGATATTCTCTTACTAAAAACGACTTTACTGATATTCTCAAGGCTAAATTGGATGGCATTGAAGAACATGCCAACTATATCACAAAAGTATCTCAGCTTATCAATGATGCTGGTTATCAAACTGAAGCAGATCTTCAGGCAGCTATTGAAAAGATTATTGGGGAAGCTCCAGAGGTTCTTGATACTTTGAAGGAGATTGCAGATGCTTTGGGTAATGACCCAAACTTTGCAACTACAATTACCAAGAAATTGGCTGCTATTACCGAACAGTTGAATCAAGAAATTACTAATCGTACAGAAGCTGATGCCCAGGTACAGGCTAATGTAGATAAGGAAGTTTCTGACCGTAAGGAAGCTGATACTGCTCTTGAGGCTAAGTTGAAAGAATACGTTGATAACGAAGTAGATAAAATTACTGGTAACACTGACGGTATTCAAGCTAGTCTGAATAAGGAAATCCAAGACAGAAAAGATGCCGATGCTGCATTACAAGCTGCTATCACTAAGGAAGAAACGGATCGTAAGGCTGCTGATGCTGCATTAGATACTCGAGTAACTGCTAATGCTACTAAGATACAAGAATTGGCTTTATCTATTCAGGATGCGGTAAATACCGTTAAAAATGAACTTCAGGCTAAGATAGATGCTTTGCAAACAGAAGTAAATGCTAACAAGGCAAATATCCAACGTAATACTGACAGATTAAATGACCAGATTACTAAGGAAGCTGAAGATTATGCTGAATTAAAAGGCATGGTTAATGCAGAAGCTGAAGCAAGAGCCAATGCTGATACTAATCTTAAGTCTCAGGTAGATAAGGTAAATATCGACTTGAACACTGAGATTTCAAAGAGAGAAGCTGGTGATACGGTTTTACAACAGAATATTGACAAGGAAATCTCCGATAGAACTTCAGCGGATATTTTATTAGATAATAAGTTCACTGGCTTGATAAATACTGAATCTACTGCCCGGGCAAATGAAGATGAGAAAATCAATGCTCGAATTGACCAAGAGGTTAAAGATCGTAAGGCAGGAGATGATGCTTTAAGTACTCGAATCGATAGCGTCAATAGTGGAGTAACAGGTTCTTTAGCTCAGCTCAGTGAGAAAGTAACTAATAATACTACTGCTATTCAAACCGAAGTAGAAAGAGCTAAGGCCGCTGAACAAGCAATTAAGGATTCTCTGACTACAGCTCTGGAAAATCACAAGGATGATTTGGTAGCTATATCTAAGGACATCAGTGATGAGGTCCAGAATAGATTATCAGAGGACACTAAACTTCAGAATAATATTGATACTGAAATTCTTAATCGTACTCAGGCAGATACCTTATTAGAGAATAAGATTGCTCAGGAAATATCCAATAGAGTTCAGGCTGTTGAAAACTTGAATAACCGAAAGGTAGATAAAGTAGATGGCAAAGAGCTTTCTTCAAATGACTTTACCGACTTATTAAAAGCTAAGTTGGATAATATCCAGGAATTTGCTAACTACATTACTAAGGTATCTCAGTTGGAAAATGATTCCAATTATCAGAATGCCGAACAAGTAGAAGCTGCAATTCAGAAAATTATTGGTTCTGCACCAGAAGTACTTGACACTCTGGGAGAGATTGCTAAGGCTTTGGGAGATGATCCTAACTTTGCTACTACCATGACTCAGAAACTTACCGAGTTAACTACTAAGCTTGAAACCGAAACTCAAAATCGTATTGATGGTGATGAGGGATTGAAAACTAGGCTTATAAATCTGGGTAATAGTATTAACAGGGTAGTAGAGGATTTAAGAACTTATGTTACTGAAACTCGTACTGAACTATTGGCAAGAGCTAATAACCAGGATGCTCTTATCAATCAGAACTCGGCAAATATTCAGAGAAACTTGGAATTAATCCAGGGTCTTCAAAGTAATCAAAGTACTGGTTATCTTGAAATCAAGGAACTGTTGAATACAGAAATTGAGGCTAGAAAGGCTGAGGATATTCGTATTGAAGCTAAAGTAGATAAGAATACTCAGGATCTTACTACAGAACGTAATGAACGTATTGCTGCAGATAAAGTTCTCCAGGATAATATCGATGCTGAAGAAGCTGCAAGAATTGCTGCTGATAATGCTCTGGGTAAACGTATTGACAAGGAAATCCAAGATAGAAAAGATGCAGATACGGCATTGGATAATAAGTTTACCAATGTCACTAATGACCATGAGACACGTTTACAGGCTGAAGAAGCAACTTCAGATGCTTTACCCTTGACTGTGGTTACAGAAATTGACCAGAACCTAGTTATCAATGGTACTTCAGCTGAAGTAAACTTTAAGAGTTCTGTAAAAGGAGAAGACAATCTTTATGGAGAACCCGTGACTCGTAAGTTTGCTATACCTTCTTCTACTGATACTAAAGCCGGTCTTCAATCAGCCGCAGATAAGAAGAGATTGGATTCTATGCCTAATGATTATATCACTGGAGCTAGCTATACTCCTAAAGCAAGTGTAGTTACTACTAACCTAAATAGAAGTACCTATAATTCTGATGAGGGTATACAGAAACCAAATAATTTCACTATAGATATACCTGCTTCTACTGCAGAAAAAGCTGGTGTACAAACTGCTGCAGATAAGAAACTGTTTGATTCTATTCCTCAGACTGTAGTAGTTGGAGAAGGAGCGACTTCAGATGCTAATAAGATTACGGTATCAGTAAATAGAAAAACTGTAAATGAAGGTGTATATAAAGAGGATAACACTACTTTCGATTTACCAGTGGCTTCAACTACTAAAGCTGGTACTATGTCTGCTGCGGATAAGGTTAAGTTAAATGAAACTTTACCTAATCAAATTGCTAAGGAAATCCAAGACAGAAAAGATGCAATTGAAGCACTGAAAGAAGCTTCTGAAACTTCTCTTGCCCAAGAAATCGAGGATAGAAAAGCAGCTGACCAGGCATTGGACACTAAACTCACTCAGGCTATCAAGGACGAGGCAGATTCCCGTGCTGAATATGATAATAACTTGATGGGTACTATTAATACGGAAATCCAAGATAGAAAAGATGCAGATACGGAACTTGAGAATAAGTTACAAACTAATATCAATAAATTAGAAAAGAAGCATGATGATTTTGTAGCAACTAAGGGTCAAGCTAATGGATTGGCTTCTTTGGATGGTAATGGATTAGTACCCTCTAGTCAATTGCCTTCTTATGTTGATGATGTTATCGAGGGTTATGCTACTTATGAGGTCAGTGAAACTGGAAAGCTGAGCAATATTAAATTATACTCTGACCCAGATCATGCTAATCCTATTACTGGAGAATCAGGTAAGATATATCTGAATATTACTCCGGATGAACCTCCCTATCAATTCCGTTGGTCAGGTACTCAATTTGTAGATAGTAATACTTCTTCTCTGATTTTGGGAGAAGTTACTGGTACTGCTTATGATGGTGCTAAAGGTAGAAAAGCTACTGCTATAACCAACAGTATTCCAAATACTATTCTAGATACCCTAGAATTTGGTCAAGCATATGCAGATTATGTACAATTAAAATACCATTATTATCGTAAACAATTTGTAACTGATCAAGATGATCATTATACGGCACAACCTCATAAACAGGTAGATATACCTGCTTCTACTGCAGAAAAAGCTGGTGTACAAACTGCTGCAGATAAGAAACTGTTTGATTCTATCCCGGGTACTATTATAATTTCTGGTAAAGGAGTAGTTCAGAATACGGATAAAGTTTGGGTACAGATTAGTAAATCTACTAAAGCTGATGGAGTATATGGTGAAGCTACTACACAGACATTAGAAATTTTAGCTGCTAATGCTAATCGAGCTGGAGTATTGACTCGGGAGATGTTCAATAAACTTAACTCTGGTCTGAATGGAGATATTACCAATGCTTTGAATGAAGCTAAGGCTTATACTGATGCTGCTAAAACTGCATTAGAGAAATTAATCCAGGATTCTGACAAAGTAATCAAGGAAAGCTTAGATGCTCATATTGGCAATAAGAGTAACCCTCACAATGTAACCAAAGCTCAAGTAGGTTTAGGTAATGTACAGAACTTAGCTCCAGCAGATATGCCAGTATCTACTGCTCAGGCTGCTGCTATTGCAGATGCTAAGGCTGCAGGTACAAAAGCTCAGACTGACTTAAATACCCATGTAAACAGAAGAGATAATCCTCATAATGTAACTAGAGCTCAATTAGGATTGGCTATTACAGACCAAGTAGTATTTGCTAAAACTACTGCAGCTTCTGGTTTCTGGAAGGAATCAGATGGTAGATTAAAATCTCAAGTAGAGAATTTGAACCATACTCTGGACCAAATCTGCAATATACCTACAGTTCACTTCAAGATGAATGGTAAATACCAAGTGGGAACTATTGCTCAGAGCTTAGAGGAAATTGAACCTCTGTTGGTATCAGAGAATACTATACCTGCTTCTCAAGTACCTAACCAATCTAGATTCGAAACTTTCGTCGGAGAAGATGGTCAGGAATATGTAAAAGTAAAAGTAGTAGAATATGAAATGCTCAGTGTCATGGCTCTCGAAGGAGTTAAGTTATTGAGAAAAGAATTCGAAGACTTTAAGAAACAATTAAACAATAAGTAATATGGCAGAAATAGCAACTTGGAGGGCTATTTATAAGAAGCTTGGTTGGGGTAAGGTCTCTGATGAGTGCCCCACCAAAGCTGAGATATTAGCCAACTTAAATGCAGGTCACAATCCGAATACCAATCTTAATGCCGTAATTAGTAATGCTGATAGCTATGGTGACAACGAATGTGTCAAGTTAGAAGATCTCCATACAGAGCAATGGAAATATGAGTTCAAGTGGATTAGAGACCCATCATTTGATGCTCCAGCTACTGGGGGAGAATTTCTTTGTGGGCTTATTGAATCTTGGAGAGTTAAATATGTAGATGGGGTTATTCTGCCCGATACCAAGGAAGAACTTACTTGGGAACAAGGTTTTGAACCTTCCAATGGGTGGTATACTAAAAAAGAGGTAGATGGAGTTTGTAAAAGATTCGTACCTAATAATACTACTTTCGATAGCAAAAATACCGTAGTAAGTTGGAAACAGAAGTATTCAGATATTTCCCTAAGGGCAACATTTACCCAGGCAGCAGGTAGAAAAGTTTATTCTTCATGGAGTTATAGCTGTAGAGTAGATAAAACTTCTTTCAGTTACAGTGGAGGTCAATCTAATGTAACTGCTAAGAGTGCAAGTAGAACTTATACTTGGAATGGTCAAGGTAGTAGTTATACAAAATCAGAAACTGCTACTGTAAGAGTTTCTAGTCCGGCTTCTATTAGTGGTAATAGTATTTCTATCCCAAGTAATAGTGGTTCTGCTAGAAATTTTACGGTTACTTTCGATTTCCCAACTGCTACAGACCAGACTATCTCAATTTCTCAGGAAGGAGGTCAAGTAACCTATGTAGATCACCTATCTATAGACCCAACTACTAAAAATGTACCTGGAACTGGTTCAGAATTTAGATTGACAGTAAATGCCAATTTTGATAAATATATAAACGGAACTTATGTAGAAAATGTTCGTACTTTTTATACTTCGGCTGAAGTAGTTGAGGGAACTTCATCTGATATTATCATTTCTGGTAAAAATAATAGTGGATGTAGTATTAGTGTAGCACCAAACCCTAACTCATCACCTAGAACTTTTAAGATTAAGTTTACTTACGATACGGCAACTCCTGTATATTTAACCATTACACAGAATTCGGCTGAGGTAACTTATCCTAGTAGCGGTATAGTATTTGAACATAGTACTCAACAGAATAGTGGTTATAAAACTAGTACTTTATCCATTGGTACTGTTGAAGGTAAAGGAGGTAATATTTCTTTTTATATAAAAAGTTATAGGTCTAGATATGTTAACGGTTCTTTAAGTTCTACCGAAGCTATTAAACCTACTCTTATTTTGCCATCCGGAGTAACCGAAACTATTACTAATGTGAGTGGTTATTACTTTAAAGTAACTATTACCATACCTGAGCATTCAAAGCCTGCAAGCAGAACTCTTACAATCAGAGCTAATCAACCTAATGGCTTAGATAGAGAGTTAGTACAAACTGTACAACAGAGTGCTTCAACTTACGAATTTCAGATTAGGAAAACTACGTCAGATCCTTGGAGTACAGGTATTACTTATGATAATTGGCCTGGAAATAACGGGGTTATGGATGGACCTTTTATAATTAACTCTCTTAAAAATGGGAAGAGATTTACTAATTGGTGGGCTTCTTCTAATGTTGACTGGATTACTATCCAAGATGATGGCAGTACGGTTAGGTATACCGTAGCTACTAATAACAGTAGTTTATCTAGAACTGGAGTTATTACCTTTACTCAAGGAGAATCTGGTAAAACTTGTACTCTGACAATAATTCAAGAAGCGGGGGATGTATATGAGTTTTATATTACTGACCCAGAAGGTAATGGTCATCACACTGATTTCACATTCTCTGCTCCCTCAGGTGGATTGGTAAGTAAACATGTATTTAATCTTATCTCTACTCACAATGGTAGTCCATTATCTGCAGACGATGTAGAAGTGGTTAATCCGGAGATAGAAACTCAATCTATAGGTATAGTATTAACAACTGATTCTCAATCTCCCTTTAGGTTTATGGCAAATATAAGTGAAGCAGGTTATTCTGTAAGAACTGCAGCCGATACTGTTAGACAGAAGCCATCTGGAAAAACGGTAATTTTCAGAGTTCTTCAAGAAGGAAAAGATAATTTTTTCAGTTTGGAATTAAGTTTAAATATTTCAAATGGTAATGATCAAGATACGTGGGGATTATTTGATACGGCTAATATACCTCATACTTCTGACTTTATGTATGATATGAGCTTAATACGTGAAGGTATTATAGTAAACTCAATAGAAGGTAAAATAAAAGTGAATTCTATTCAAAGTACTACTAAGGATATAACGATTGGGGATACTGTTTATGTATGGGCTTATAATTCTGTAAGAGGTTTATGGTTATCAATTGGTAATTTTAGGATTGAAGAAGGTACTAATATACGTCATTGGGATACTTCTTGGCCATCTTAGATAATTTAATCCTAAACACAACACTAGTTAATTTATCAATGAATAAACAATTAATTATTAACCTTAAAAACTAAATTGTTATGGAAGTGAAATCTGGAGAAGGTACTGTAGTGGTTGCGGATCGTAATCGTTATAGTGATGGATGTTGTAATAATCATGGATGGAGCTCCGGTTGGGGTGCTGTCGGTGGAGCTTTAGTAGGTGGTGGTTTTGGCGCTGCTGCAGTTTCTGTGTGGGACAAAATCAATGACACAAAAGCTGATATCCAAAAAGTGGAATCTACTGTTCAGGAAGCGAAAGCGGGTATTTACAAAGATATCTCAGATGCTGCTCGTGGAGTTACTTCTGAAGTTGCAGGAGTATCTAGACAAGTAGAGGGTGTAGGTAAAGAAATACTTAATAATCGCTTTGCTACTGAACGTGGCCTTTGTGATCTTGGTTATAAGACTAATGCCGATATCCGGGATTCTCGTGATCAAATGAGAGAAGAGTTTAACCGGGTTATGGATCGTCTTTGCCAGATGGAACATCAACAGTCAACTTGCTGCTGTGAAATTAAAGGCCTAGTTAGAGAATCCGAAAACAGGTTGGCTCTTCAGGCAGAACGTAATCATTGCGAGGTAATGAAAGGCCAGCAAGAGATTAAGTGCTTGATTGAGAACACTGCAAAAGACCAAGAAATTGCTAGACTGAATCGAGTAGTTGATGCTCAAAGAGATCAGAACATCATTAACTCAGTAGTACAGGCTTTAGGTAATAAAACTGCATAATTTCTATTAAAGTTGATTAGGGAAAAGGGAGGTACCTGTAGTGGGTATTTCCCTTTTTTCGTTTTAATCTAGTAAGAAACATGGAAGAAGATAATAAACTACAAACCTTTACTCTCCAAATGCAACTACTGGCTCCTAATTTAGAGGTAGCAAAGAGAGTAGCCGATGAAGCACAAAGACTGATAGATATCTATGGATACTATAATTTCTTGAACCTAGTAGAATTTATGAAACAGAATCCCAGTATGGTTCAAATGGGATTAAGTCTAATCAAAAAATAATGCAGTATGGAAGAAATGAAATTTAAATCATTACAAAGAGGAGATTTAGTCTTTACTCTAGAAAGAGACAGAAGATCAATGTACCCAATCTTTGACCGAGCTAAAGTAGTAAAGGTAGGAGAAAGTAAACCCAGAGCTAATGAAAATGGTGATGGCTTTTCTAATCTTATAGAAATTGTTCTTCAAGATTCCATTGGTACAGTAACCGTATATTTACCTTCGGATGGGAATGAGGGTATTTATAACAATGTGTACTACACTCTAATCGGAAGTAATATTATAAACGAAGTATCATTGCAAAGATCACAGGCTCTCGGAATTATTAATAATGTGGGTAAATACGAGAACATAGTAAAGGAATGTGATAATATCCTTGCTATGTTCGAAAACAAGGAGCCCACTAATGGTAGTCAATTCAACGAAGAATTCGCTTCATTCAGGAAGGATGTAGTATCAGTATTACAATCACAACAGCAAGCCATAAACCTTATGATGGATTCACTTGGCTTGAATAAACCGAAGGAAAATCCAGATGGCAAGTAAGTCAGTAAATATAACTATAAGTACTCCCTTGGGAGACTTACAGATATATACTGACCCAAAAGAACAGGCTAGAGCTGAGAAGTTGATTGCCGAAACCCCATCTATCATGAAGAATGCCTATGATAGAGCTACTGAGAAATTCGGCAATCAACTTCTCAGACTTGTGAAAAAATGCCTAAGAACGGGTACTCCTCCAAGAGGAACTCATTGGGATCCTCACTCGGCTAATACTATTAAACGATACGGAGAGCATACCCTTTTGAATTATACGGGTCAGTATTTGAGATCAGTACAAATAGTAAAACAGAAGAATAGAACTTACGTAGGTATACCTACTAATCTTAAGAAAACCAGAAAGGGTGATAGGACTAGTAAAAGAACTTTGAACCAAGTAGCTATCATGTTGGAATATGGTTCTAGAGGCGGTAATTTACCTCCAAGACCATTATGGAAACCCGCCTTCGAACAAGTAGGTGGTAAGAAGGTTCTGAAGGAAACCCTAGTAAGAGAACTTCGTAAAGAAATAAGGAGATATAGAAAATAATGGGATTCACTATAAGCAAGAATCAAGGTTCTGGTAGAACTGTTATAACAGTAACACCGGAAGAAAAGAATACTACAGATAAAGATATTATTCAAGTATTAACTGTAGAAGCTGTGGATGGTTCTACTAAAGAAGTAAAGCTTATTCATAAAAAAGGAGAAGATGAATGGGAATATGCTTTCAGAGTTTCACCTACTGAATTATACTTTGAGCCTACAGGAGAAAGCAAAGAGGTTACTATTGTATCTACCAAACAAAGGGTAATCAATGGAAAGAAAGTTGGTGATTCAGTTAGTGTAAACTATACCCGGGAAAACTCTGGGGATATATCTGGCTCTGGTACTACTATTATCATGAGCTTAAATGATAATATGTATAATGAACGAGTAGGTCAAGTAATATTTACTCAAGGAGAGTCTGGTAAAACTATAAGTGTAACTTGTAAACAAGGTAAAAAAGAAACTTCGGGAGATATAGGTATAATCAAACTATGGTCAGGCCCCGGAGTTCCAGAGAACTATGTACTCTGTAATGGAGGTCAGGTAAGTATAGCTGAATATCCCGAATTATATAAGGCCATTGGTGAGAAATATAATACTTCTTCTACTAGGGCAGGTTATATAAGTGTTCCTGATTTAAGTGGTAGGTTCGTAGTTGGAGTAGATTCTAGTGACCCAGATTACAGTAGTATTGGTAATACTGGAGGAGAAAAAGAACATAGGCTAACCGTGGAAGAAATGCCAAGCCATACCCATTCATACAATAAGATTCGTATAGAAACTCACGAATGGGGAGATAATGCAAACAACCGACCACACCCATTTTATGATTCAGGGGCTCAAACTGGTCCAACTGGTGGTAATCAACCTCATGAGAATAGACCACCATACTACGTATTGGCTTATGTTATGAAAGTAAGATAGGAGGTAATTATGGTAAATTCACAAGAGATAGTAGAGAGAACCTTCTATATATGCTTATTGAATGTTCTCTTAGAAAAGAAGATGGGACTTAACCCCGAAGATTATCTACCTTTATCACAAGAGAATGAAAAGAGATTCCAAGAAGATAAGGAAGCAATAGATAAGTTCATTTACTTATTCGGTATAGGTAATAACCAGGTAAGAGGTCCTAAAACATGTCCTAGGATAACTATAGAAAGCACGGCTTATTATCCTGGAGATATTGGAGTAGAGAAATATATCATTGGAGATAGATTAGATGTGGGTAATTACCAAATGTCTGAGTTCCCTTACGAAACCAAGGATATCACTATTGATATTCATTTGGTAGCAACTACTCAGAATGATATGAGATTACTACATTCTATTCTTCATGAAGCATTACCTACTCGAGGCTATATAAGACCTTACTTCAATGATTTAGAAGAATGGGATAAAGGTAGGATAGCTCCTACTGGGAACTTATTTATAGAGATTGGTAATTTCTATGATCATCCCGATGAATCACATGGGTTATTGGAAAAGGTCTATCAATATGTATGTAAAGATGGTATTATACCAGAAAAACTGGTAGAAATGGTGGATCTATTACCTATAAGAGATATAAGTCTTTTACTAGGACCCGAATACCAAAAGGACGAGGAGATGCTCAATCTCAATATACATGTTTAACTCAAAAATTTACTAAAATGAAAAAGTTAGTGTTTATGCTGATGGCACTCATTTTACCAGTGTCATTGTTTGCTACAGAAGTAGAACCTTC
>ENA-OROL01000924-OROL01000924.1-human-gut-metagenome-genome-assembly--contig:-NODE-924-length-26683-cov-4.772120_pt1 | contig 26683 bp, 18 predicted proteins | sample MGYA00242128_ERZ509048 | MGnify/ENA primary metagenome ERZ509048 (study PRJEB26280, sample SAMEA2338750) | human gut metagenome | biome: human gut; feature: human-associated habitat; material: faeces...
CCGTCCGCACCAGCCAGAAGGAGGGCCAGAAGGCCAGCCTGATGAAGTACGTCAGCGTGGCATTTATCTGCTACATCGGCGTGCTGGTCCTGCTGCTGCTCTGGGGCCGCAGCGACGCCTTCACCCTGTCCATCATGGGAGAGAACGGCCTGTCCATCAACCTGTACACCATCCTCTTCATCGCCTTCTTCGGCATCGGCTACGGCGCATACTATGCCACCGCCGATATGCCCATCCCGATGGTCGCCGACTGCTCGGACTATGAGACCTACCGCAGCGGCAACTACATCCCCGGCATCATGGGCACCCTGTTCAGCCTCGTGGACAAGCTGGTGTCCAGCCTGTCCGCTACCGTCGTGGGCATCGCGGTGAGCTTCATCGGCCTCGAGAGCCTGCCCACCCAGTACGACCCCTACACCCCCGGCATGAACTGGGTGGTCATCGTGCTGTTCTGCATCATCCCGATGGTGGCTTGGGCCGCCACCCTCATCGCCATGAAGGGCTACACCCTGACCGGCGAGAAGATGAAGGAGATCCAGGCCGTCAACGCCTGCCGCCGCGACGCGGTGGCCAAGGGCATGAAGCTGGACGAGGCCATAGCCAAGTGGCAGAGCATGGACCAGCTGCCCGCCGAGTACCGCAGCTGAGGCGCTCTTCCTCTGCCCGCGCGGGCGTAGAATAGAACCATGAGAAAAAGCACCGGTTTTCGTAAGAAAGCCGGTGCTTTTTGCGCGCTTCAGGACTCTTTTTCGGGGGTCTGCTGCCGCTGCCCGGCGCTCCCGACGGCTACTTCCTCGTTCTCGGCACCTTCTTCTCCAACTGCGGCGGCGATGTCCTGATCGACGGCGTCATGAAGCTCAGCGATAAGACAGTCGGCGGCCCCGCAAATGCCCTGAAATGCGGCAGAACGGATGTGAAAAATTCCGGAGTAGTTGTAATTAAGAACGAATTGCGATATTATATAATAGTTGAATTATACGCATCTGTCAGCAGGGCGTGACCATAAAGAGAGTGAAAAGGAAAACTGCGAATGAGATCTGCGGGAAGAAAACCGAAGCATGAGGGAAAAGTCGGCCCGGAAGAGAGACGGGGGCGCGGCTCTGGGTCGGCGCGTCCGCCTGAGCAGGAGAGCGCCGCTTGGGCAGAGCTGAACATCGTCGAAGAGGGCGACGAGCCGGAAGAAGACAGCGAAGCCGAGGAGACAGAAGCCCCCCGGGAAAAGCGGGGACGCTTCCGCAGACATTGGAAGCACCGCCTGAAGAGAAGACCGGCCTTTTCGTCCGTTCACGACTTCCTCAACAGCCTTCTCTCCTTCCGCCTTCTGTTCGAGGTCTTCGTGCAGAAGGTGCGCTGGCTCTTTGTCGTGGGCGTGGTGTGCACGCTGGGGTTCATGTTCGTACTTACCACCGTCAAGAGCTTTGGGGCCAGCACCACCATGTCCCTGAACTACGAGGAGAGTGTCACTGGCAAGACGCCCAACGGCGCACGCTTCAGCGAGTCGGAGTTCTTGACGCAGGAGTATCTCTAGGCCATCTTACAGGCCACCGGCCTGCAGGACGACCTGACGACTGCCGACCTCGCGGACTGCATCTCCATCAGCCCCACCACCAGCCGGATCGTGACCAAGGAGGACGATTATTACATCAGCTCGTCCTATTATCTCTCGGTCAAGCTGCCGTGGACGCTCTGGGGGAAGATCACGGTGCAGGACTTCCTCGATGAGATATGCCGGGTATACCTCAAGCGGTTCACCGCAGATTACCGGGTCAACGCCACCTCGCTGGACATCGACGATGACTACAGCGACATGGACTACGAGGAGATCGGCTCCTACTTCAGCATGATGATCGACCGGGTCAACAACTACCTCACGGTGCGCAACGATCAGGACGGCTCCTATCTCTCCGCCAGCGGCCAGAGCTACAGCGCCATCAAGAAACAGGTACAGAACCTGCAGGGCTATACCCTCCGGGAATACCAGAGCTACATCTGGGAAAAAGGCGTGGCCAAGAACAATTTCCGCTGCATCGACGACCTCAACGAGCTGAACCGCACCCTGCGGTGGGACGAGATGAGCGACTCCCAGAAGAGCGCGATCTACATGACCATTCTGGACAACTACAACAACAAGATGGTCTCCTCGGTGCTCATCCCTACCTATGACAACGACGGTGCGTTCTATATGTCCCGCACCAAGATCGGCATCGACGATCTGGCCCTGCAGGCCAACGAGCTGCTCAGCTCGGCGGTGGAGGCCCAGAAGAGCATCGCCACCAACAACACCAAGGTCACGGAGCTGGAACAGTCTACCGCCGCAAGGCCCTTGCGGTCGATGGTGGGCACCCGCTTGAGCCGGATGCCACGGTATTCGTCGAGGTGCTCGATGTCGTATTCTTTTCCGCTGACGTGATGGCCGGTGCGGTTGTAGCAGGTGACGCTGTGGCCATGCATCACCATCCGCGCGGCAAGCTCCTCTACAACGACCTCGATCCCTCCTTCCCGTGAGGGCACCCGCTTGTGCCCTACCATAGCGATCCGCATAGTTGCATCAACTCTTTCTTGTTTCATGTATGATTCCAGGAATACAAAGTGGAAATATTTGACTACAAGTGACAAAAAATGACAATTTGTTTCAATGATATGTATATTTTACACAATTTTGATGCAAAGGTCAATACTCGTGGATAAGAATCTTAGCCAAGCCGTCAAAAAAATCCCCTCCGGATGGGAGGGGAAGGGTGTGTGGATCAATCGTCGTCGCTGTCGAGCTTGAGGACTGCGGTGAAAGCCTCGCTGGGCAGGGAGACAGAGCCGAGCTGGCGCATCTTCTTCTTGCCTTCCTTCTGCTTTTCCAGCAGCTTCTTTTTGCGGGAGATGTCGCCGCCGTAGCACTTGGCAAGAACATCTTTGCGCATGGCCTTTACCGTTTCGCGCGCGATGATCTTGCCGCCGACAGCCGCCTGAATGGGGATCTCGAACAGCTGCCGCGGGATGTGATCCTTGAGCTTTTCGGCCAGTCTTCTGGCACGGGGGTAGGCGTTATCGGCAAAGACGATGAAGCTCAGGGCATCCACCATTTCGCCGTTGAGGAGGATATCCAGCTTGACCAGGCGGCTGGGCCGGTAATCCGAAAGCTCATAATCGAGACTGGCGTAGCCGCGGCTGCGGCTCTTGAGGGCATCGAAGAAGTCGTAGATGATCTCGGCCAGGGGGAGATCGTAGTGCAGTTCTACGCGGGTGGGATCGAGGTACTTGGTATCCTTATAGATGCCGCGGCGCTGCTGGCAGAGATCCATCAAAGCGCCGATGTACTCCGGCGGGGTGAAGATACTGGCCTTGACATACGGCTCCTCCGCTTCTGCGATGGTGGAGGGATCGGGATAATTGGTGGGGTTATCGATGGCGAGCTTGGTGCCATCGGTGAGGGTGAGGTGGTAGATAACGCTGGGGGCGGTGGTGATGAGATCGAGATTGAATTCCCGCTCCAGCCGCTCCTGGATGATCTCCATGTGCAGCAGCCCGAGGAATCCGCAGCGGAACCCGAATCCGAGCGCCAGCGAGCTTTCCGGCTCGAACGTGAGCGAAGCGTCGTTGAGCTGCAATTTTTCGAGCGACGCGCGCAGGTCCTCGTACTGGTCGGCCTCCACCGGGTAGACGCCCGCGAAGACCATCGGCTTCACGTCCTCGAATCCGGCGATGGCCTCTTTGGCGGGGTTGGTCACCGAGGTGATCGTGTCGCCGACCTTCACGTCCGACGAGGTCTTGATCCCCGAGCAGATATACCCCACGTCCCCGGCCCTGATCTCCTGCCGGGGCTGCATCTTGAGTTTCAGCACGCCTATTTCGTCGGCGTCGTACTCGCTGCCCGTGTTGAAGAACTTCACGTGGTCGCCCTTGCGCAGCGTGCCGTTGAAGACGCGGAAATAGGCGATGATCCCGCGGAAGGGGTTGAACACCGAGTCGAAGATCAGCGCCTGCAACGGCGCGCTCTCGTCGCCCGTGGGAGCGGGAATGCGGTTTACGATCGCTTCCAACACCTCTTCGACGCCCAGTCCCGTCTTGCCCGATGCCAGCAGAATATCCTCCTCCCTGCATCCTATGAGGTCGATCACCTGATCCTTCACCTCGTCGATCATCGCCGAATCCATGTCGATCTTGTTCAGCACGGGGATGATCTCCAGGTCGTGCCCCACGGCGAGGTAGAGGTTCGAAATCGTCTGCGCCTGAATGCCCTGCGTGGCGTCGACCACCAGCAGCGCCCCTTCGCACGAGGCGATTGCGCGCGACACTTCGTACGAGAAGTCGACGTGTCCCGGGGTGTCGATCAGGTTGAGCGTGTACCGCTGTCCGTCGCGGGCCGTGTACTCCATCTGGATGGCGTGGCTCTTGATGGTGATTCCCTTTTCGCGTTCGAGGTCCATGTCGTCGAGCACCTGCGACTGCATTTCGCGCTGGTTGAGCGTGTTGGTCTTCTCCAGCAGACGGTCTGCAAGTGTCGATTTGCCGTGGTCGATGTGGGCTATGATGCAGAAATTTCGGATGTTTTTCATATATAAGGGTAAAATCTTCGGCAAATATACATAAATTTTTGAATATATCGGAGGGCTTCCGTTTGCCGGAATGGCACAAATTGCTTATATTTGCGACTTCAACAAGTTAGGTTAAAGATGTTAAGCAGACAAATCGCATCCAAGCTCCGGGGCTACGAGACCCCGTTCTACCTCTATGACATGGCGCTGTTGCGCCAGACCCTCGAAAGCGTCGTCTACGAGTCGAAGAAATACGGCTACAAGGTCCACTACGCCATCAAGGCCAACTACGACGACCATCTGCTGGCGGTCATCCGCGAATACGGGCTGGGCATCGACTGCGCCTCGGGCAACGAGCTGCGCAAGGCCGTCGAGGCCGGATTCGACCCCAAGGGCATCGTCTATGCGGGCGTGGGCAAACGCGACAAGGAGCTGAAATACGCCATCGAGCAGAACATTCTGGCCATCAACTGCGAGTCGATTCAGGAGCTGGAGCTGGTCGACGCCCTTTCGGCCGAGGCGGGCAAGGTGACCGACATCGCGCTGCGCATCAACCCCGACATCGACCCCAAGACCAACCATTGCATCGACACGGGCCAGGCGGACAGCAAGTTCGGCATCTCCTACGAGGAAGTGCTTGAGCACGCCGCGGAGATCCGGTCGCTCAAAAACGTCAACATCATCGGACTGCACCTGCACATCGGATCGCAGATCCGCGAGCTGCATGTCTTCGAGAACATGTGCAACAAGGTCAACGTCATCGTCGAGAACCTCGAAAAACTGGGCTGCAAGTTCCGTTTCGTCGACGTGGGCGGCGGCCTGGGCGTCAACTACGACGTTCCCGAGAACGAGCCGATCCCCAACTTCGCGTCGCTGTTCTCGATCGTCCACAACCACCTGCGCATCGGCGACCGCGAGGTGCACTTCGAGTTCGGGCGTTCGATCGTCGCCGAATGCGGCGAGCTGATCACGACGGTGCTGTTCAACAAGACCACCGCCACGGGCCGCAAGCTGGTGATCGTCGACGCTTCGATGACCGAGCTGGTCCGCCCGGCGATGTACGGTTCGTACCACAACATCGAGAACATCACGGCCAAGGACGACGAGGTGCGCGAGAAATACACGGTTGTCGGCACGGCCTGCGAATCGACGGACGTTTTCGACGAGAACGTCACCCTGCGCCGCACGCACCGGGGCGACCTGCTGACCATCAAGTCGGCCGGGGCCTACGGCATGTCGATGGCTTCGCGCTACAACCTCCACGATCTTCCCGGCGCCGTTTACAGCGACGAAATCAAATAGATAAAGGCGGCTCCGGCCGCCTTTCCTCATCGCTATGTGGCTCACTTTGGCATTCACCTCGGCGGCGCTGCTCGGCTTCTACGATGCGGCCAAGAAAAAGGCCCTCACCGGCAACGCCGTGCTGCCCGTGCTGTTGCTCAACACGCTCTTTTCGACGCTGTTCTTCCTGCCCGCGATCCTCTCGGCAGAGTTCGGCCTCGGATGGTTCGACCATACCCTGCTGGCGACGGCTCCCGGCACATGGGAGGCCCACGCCCTGGTCGTTCTGAAATCGGCCATCGTGCTCACTTCGTGGATTTTCGGTTACTTCGGCATGAAGCACCTTCCGATCACCATCGTCGGGCCGATCAACGCCACGCGCCCCGTTATGGTGCTCGTCGGGGCGTTCGTGATCTTCGGCGAGCGTCTCAACGCCTACCAGTGGACCGGCGTTGCGCTGGCCCTCGTGTCGCTCTTCCTGCTGAGCCGTTCGAGCCGCCGCGAAGGGGTCGTCTTCACCCATAACCTCTGGATTCTGTTCATTGCCCTGGCGGCCGTGACGGGCGCCGTCAGCGGGCTGTACGACAAATATATCATGGCGCGCCTCGACCCGGTTTTCGTGCAGAGCTGGTATAACCTCTACCAGCTCGGGATGATGTCCGTCGTGGTCGGCATCCTCTGGTGGCCCCGGCGGCACGCCACCACCCCGTTTCATTGGAGCTGGGCCATTCCGCTGATCTCGGTGTTCCTTTCGCTGGCCGACTTCGCCTACCTGTTCGCCCTGCGCGATCCGGACGCCATGATCTCCGTGGTCTCGATGGTCCGCCGCGGCTCGGTCGTGGTGTCGTTTCTCTGCGGCGCGGTGCTGTTCCGCGAGCGCAACCTGCGCTCGAAGGCCGTCGACCTGGCCTTTATCCTCGTCGGCATGTTCTTCCTCTGGCTCGGTTCCCGCCCCGCTTAAGAAGCGAGTTTTAGGGGGGGGGCGATGGAATGTCCCTCTGGTCTCCCGCCCCGTTCTGCACCTCCGGCGCAAAACAAAAAGCGAGACCCGAAAGTCTCGCTTCTCCTATTTTGAGCGCAGCTTCAGATAAGATGCTCCAACTGGTTGATCGTCTTGCGGATCTCCTCATCGCTCGGCGAGAAGTCCTTCAACGCTCCGGCCAGATACTGCTCGTAGGCGTAGAGGTCGATCACGCCGTTGCCCGAGAGGTTGAACAGGATGGTTTTCGACACGCCTTCCTCCTTGGCTTTCAGCGCTTCGCGGATCGTCGCGGCGATGGCGTGCGTCGACTCCGGAGCCGGGATGATGCCCTCGGTCTGGGCGAACAGAACGCCTGCGGCGAGGGTCTCGACCTGCGGCATCGACTGCGCCTCGATCAGCCCGTCCTTCATCAGCTGGCTGACGATCGAGCCGGCTCCGTGGTAGCGCAATCCCCCGGCGTGAATGTCCGACGGCTGAAAATCGTGGCCCAGCGTGTACATCGGGATCAGGGGCGTGAATCCCGCCACGTCGCCGAAGTCGTACTGGAATTCGCCGCGGGTGAGTTTCGGGCATCCTTCAGGCTCCACGGCGATCACGCGTATCTTCTTCCCCTCGGCGAAATTCTTCCGCAGGAACGGGAAGCCGATGCCCGCGAAGTTGCTGCCGCCTCCGAAACATCCGATCACCATGTCCGGCTCGGCGTCGGCCATCTCCATCTGCGTCACGGCCTCCTGGCCGATGACCGTCTGGTGCAGAACCACATGGTTCAGCACGCTTCCCAGGCAGTAGCGCGTGTCTTCCGGACGGCGCAAAGCCATCTCCACGGCCTCGGAAATGGCCAGCCCGAGGCTTCCCGAACAGTGCGGATCGCGCTCCAGCGCCGCACGGCCCGATTCGGTCAGCGTCGAGGGTGACGCCACGCACTCCGCGCCCCACGTGTTCATCATCAGGCGGCGGTAGGGCTTCTGGTCGTAGCTGACCTTGACCATGAATACCTGGAGGTCGATGCCGAAGTGCTTGGCCGCGAAGGCGATCGACGCGCCCCACTGTCCGGCGCCGGTCTCGGTGGTCAGGTGCTTGATGCCCTGTTTGTAGTTGTAGTAGGCCTGCGGCACGGCGGTGTTGGGCTTGTGCGAACCCGCGGGCGACACGCTTTCGTTCTTGAAAAAGATCTTCGCGGGCGTTCCGAGGGCCTTTTCCAGCCCCGTTGCGCGCACGAGCGGCGTCGGGCGCCATATCCTGTAAATCTCCTGCACCTCCTCGGGAATGTCGATGTAACGCTCGGTCGACATCTCCTGGTCGATCAGTTCCTCGGCGAAGATCGCCGACATCTGCTCCTTCGTGACGGGCTTTTTCGTTCCGGGGTGCAGCGGCGGGAGCGGTTTGTTGGGCATGTCGGCTACGATGTTGTACCATTGCGTGGGCATCTGTTTTTCGGTGAGGCAGAATTTTTTCGTTTTCATAATGGGTATCGGTTTTTGAATTTGAAATGTGCAAAAGAAAAAGCCCGCTGCTTACTTTTCGTAAACAACGGGCTTGTGTATTTTTCGGGGTTCAACTATACACGCGCGGTTCCGCACTCATTGTTCACGAGAGTCAACGAGCGCCACCACCATGCCTGTATGTTGAAATTGCGGATCATCTTTCAGCTTTGTTTCTGCAAATATATGCGGTCGGTTCGTAAAATGCAAATTTTTTACGAATTATTTTCGACACCTATATATGTAAGGAATTTTTACCGTACTTTGCGGAAAAATTTATATTTTTGCATGATTATCCGCAAATTCAAAACTTAACGATATGAATATTTCGTATAACTGGCTCAAACGTTATATCGCGACCGATCTTCCGGCCGAAAAGATCGCTGAAATCCTGACGGACATCGGCCTCGAAGTCGAAGGCTTCGAGAAGATCGAAACCGTGAAAGGCGGCCTTCGGGGCGTTGTCGTCGGCGAGGTTGTGACCTGTGCCGATCACCCCGATTCGGACCACCTGCACGTCACCGCGGTGGACGTGGGAGCCGCCGAGCCGTTGCAGATCGTCTGCGGCGCCGCGAACTGCCGGGCCGGATTGAAAGTCCTCTGCGCCACGGTCGGCGCGGTGCTCTACCCCGACGGCGGCGACGAGGAGTTCAAGATCAAACGTTCGAAGATCCGCGGCGTGGAGTCGCTCGGAATGCTCTGCGCCGAGGACGAGCTGGGCATCGGGTCTTCGCACGACGGCATCATGGAGCTTCCGGCCGACGCCCCCGTGGGCATGGAGGCCAGGGAATACCTGCATGTCGAGGACGACTACCTGATCGAGATCGGACTCACGCCCAACCGTGTGGACGCCGCTTCGCACATCGGCGTGGCGCGCGATCTGGCCGCTTACCTGAAGAGCCGCGGCGAAAATGCCGAAGTGAAACTGCCCGATGTTTCGGCTTTCGCTCCCGACAATCACGACCTGGAGGTGGCGGTCCGCGTCGAAAATCCCGAGGCCGCGCCCCGCTATGCCGGCGTTACGGTCACGGGCTGCAAGATCGGTCCGTCGCCCGAGTGGATGCAGAACTGCCTGCGCGCCGCGGGCATCAATCCCAAGAACAATCTGGTCGACATCACCAATTTCGTGTTGTTCGAGCTGGGCCAGCCCCTGCACGCCTTCGACGCCGCGAAGATCGAGGGCCGCGAAGTCGTGGTCCGCACCTGCGCCGAGGGCACGCCCTTCGTGACGCTGGACGGCGTGGAGCGCAAACTCACGGACAAGGACCTGATGATCTGCTCGGCCGAGCGTCCCATGTGCATCGCCGGCGTTTTCGGCGGACTGGACTCGGGCGTGAGCGACACCACGACCGACGTATTTATCGAGAGCGCCTATTTCAACCCCGTGTGGGTACGCAAGACGGCCAAGCGTTTCGGCCTGAATACCGACTCTTCGTTCCGCTTCGAGCGCGGCATCGACCCCAACATGCAGGTCTACGCCGCCAAGCGCGCCGCCCTGCTGATGAAGGAGCTGGCCGGGGGTACGATCTCCAGCGGCATCACGGACATCTATCCGGAGCCGATCGGGGATTTCGTCTTCGACATCTCGTTGGCAAGGGTCAACGCGCTGATCGGCAAGGAGATTCCCGAAACGGTCGTCCGCACGATCATCGCGGCGCTGGAGGTGAAGATCCTCGCCGAGAAAGACGGCGTGCTGACGGTCGCCGTGCCGCCCTACCGTGTCGACGTGCAGCGCGAAGCCGACCTCGTGGAGGACATCCTGCGCATCTACGGCTACAACAACGTCGAAATCCCCACGCAGGTCCGTTCGACGCTCTCCTATGCGCCGAAACCCGACCGCAACCGTCTGATGAACCTCGCGGCCGATTTCCTCACGGCCAACGGGTTTACCGAGATCATGTCCAACTCGCTGACGAAAGCCGCCTATTACGAGGGCCTGACCTCCTGTCCCGCCGAGCGTTGCGTGCGTATTCTCAACCCGTTGAGCGCCGACCTGAACGTGATGCGCCAGACGCTGCTGTTCAACATGCTGGAGGCCGTCGGTCTGAACGCCAACCGCCGCAACGGCGATCTCTGCCTCTACGAGTTCGGCAACTGCTATTTCTACGACGAGTCGAAGCGCACGGACGAAAACCGCCTGGCGGCCTACTCCGAGGAGTACCGCCTCGCCATCGCCGTCACGGGCGTCTCGACGCCGCAGTCGTGGAATGCGAAGCCCGTGAAGGCGTCGTTCTTCACCCTGCGCGCAGTCGCCGAGAAACTGCTCCGCCGCTTCGGCGTCGACATCTACGCGCTGAAGGCCGAGACGCTCGAAAGCGATCTTTTCAGCGAGGGCCTCACGCTGTCGCTCAATGGCAAACAGTTGTTGCAGATCGGCTCCGTGGCCGCCGCAATCCGCCGCCGTACCGATGTCAAGCAGGATGTGTACTATCTGGAGATGAATTTCGAGGCCCTTGCGAAATCCACGAAGAAGCTGAAGATTGCCGCCGGGGAACTGTCGAAATTCCCCGAGGTCAGACGCGATCTGGCGCTGCTGGTGGACAAGTCCGTGACCTTCTCCTCGCTGCGCGACGCAGCCTTCGCCGCCGAGCGCAAGCTGCTGAAAAGCGTCTCGCTGTTCGATGTCTACGAGGGCGACAAGCTTCCCGAGGGCAAGAAATCCTACGCTTTGAGCTTCATTCTGGAGGACAAGACCCGCACGCTGGACGAGCGGACCATTGAGCGTGTGATGGCGAACCTCACCCGGCAGTTCGAGCAGAAATGCGGCGCGCAGGTCCGGGCCTGACGAAATTTCAGCAACCGAAAGACCGCCCGGCCCCATCGGAGCCGGGCGGTCTTCCTTAAAATACGCCGATGCGACGATTTTCCAGAATATTTGCGTGGACGACCCTGTTCTTCGTTGCGGGAGCCGTACTGTTCTTTACCAAAGCCGCCGCGCTTCCCTATAAGGTCGCCTGGCCCGTCCTGCTGCTGTCCCTGGCGACCTTCCTGTCGCGGCGCCGGGAACTGCTCCCGTTCGGGTTCGCCTTCCTGTTTTCCGCCGCCGGGGATGCCGTGGGCGCCAGGGGGTTGTTCATTCCCCAGATGGCCTTCTTTGCGCTGGCGCATGTCGCCTATGTGTGCTGGTTCCTGCCCCGGGCGCGGCACAGGCTCCGTGCGGTTTCGCTGGCCGTCACCGTCCCGCTGCTCGTCTTCCTTTTCGCCGCCATCGTCCCCGAGGCCCCGTTTCCGGCCGAACGCATCGGCGTCGCCGTCTACGGGCTGGTCATCGCTGCAATGCTTTATAGCGCACTCCAGTACGACGGGGCATGCGCCGCCGGATTCAAGTGTGCGGCCCTGCTGTTCGTCTTTTCCGACGCGGTGATCGCCTGGAACCGCTTCATCGGACCGGTTCCGGCCCGGACCTGGATCGTTATGATCACCTACTACCTCGCGCAATACCTCTTTTTCCGCTTCGCCTTCAAAACCGCGGCCCGGAACTGACGCTTACAGCGCCGGTTTCACCTGCGGCGGCTGGATTGTGACGTAGGGCGTGCCGTTGTCGTCGCACGTCGAGACGATCCGCACGGCCTTCACCGGACGCCCGGGGCGCAGCGTGATGCTTCCCATCTCCAACTCTCCCGCCCGCTCGAACGTCGCGCCGTCGTACGACACTTCGGCGTAACCCGTCGTCACGATCGTCTTCGGCAGCTGGCGGTTTCCCGTCTGCAAATACATTTCGCGGCACCTCACCGGCTCGCCGAACGTGTAGCGTATCCAATCCTGCTGCCGGCAGGCGCGGCGCGTGCGCGAAAGGCCCTTGTAGCTCTCGGCGTTGGCATAGGGGAACTTCGCGCTCTCGCCCATCGAGGTCGTGATCGCCACGGCGGGCGTAATGGTCCGCCAGCGGGACTTGTCGGCCACGTAGGGGCTGCGGGCGGTGCCGTAGCGCGAATAGAAGCGGTAGAGATGCGGTTTCCCGGTGCGGACCGGAGCCGTGTAAGGGTGTTCTTCCGGAGAGCCGTCCATAAGGTAGTAAATCGCGGAGCCGTCGTCCGCCGAAGCGGTGAACGCGCCGTCGCCGTAGCCGACCTTCGGCGGGAAGAGCCGGAACCGGATGCCCATGGCCGCCATCCGGTCGTAATGTTTTCCTTTCAACTCCTCGTAATAGGCGTCCCACCCTTCGGCGTTGCCGCTCCAGGCGATGCGTGCGAGGGCGCAGACGCGCGGAAAGAGCATGTAGTCGAGGTAGTCGGGCTTTTCCGGCTCGTGCGAGACGTAGGCTTCGCTGAAAAACGCCCCCTGCAACCCCTCGACGTTGCGCATCTGTTCGGGGCTGAACTCCGTGAAGCCGAAGCCGTAGACCTTTCTGGCGTCGAAGATCGCCGCCCAGTCGTGCCCGTCCTCGCGGGGCGACTGGCGCATGTCGAAATAGAAGTACTGGCCCGGCATCACGACGGTGCGGTAACCCTTCGCCGTGGCGTCGAGACAGGCCTTGACGCTCTCCCAGCCGTGCACGCGGCACTCCCGGGCGAAGGCTCCCGTGCGCACGGCCTCGTTCCACACGGCGGGCCGTTTGCCGTGCGAACGGAGGATTGCGGCCATGCGCTCCATGAAGAGGTCCTCCAGCCGGTGCGGGTCGGTCATCCCCTCCCGTTTCATCAGCGCCCGGCAGTCGGGACACCGCTCCCACTGCGACATGTCGACCTCGTCGCCGCCCACGTGGATGTACTCCGAGGGGAACAGCTCGCACAGTTCGCCCAGAATGTCGCCCAGCAGCGCGTAATTCTCCTCCCGGGCCACGCACCATGCCGAACGGTAGTCGTAACCGTTGGTCGACACGGTGTCGGGCGGATAGTTGCAGCGGATTTCGGGATGCACCGACGCGATGTTGCGGCTGTGGCCCGGCAGGTCGATTTCGGGAATGATCTCGATATTCCGCAGGGCGGCGTAACGGATCAGCTCGCGCATCTCGCTTTGCTTGAAGTAACCTCCGTATTTCTCTGACCACTTGCCGTATACGGGCCTCACGGGCGAGTCGCCGCCGCGGAAGCCGCCGATCTCGGTCAGCTCGGGGTGCGAAAGGATCTCGATGCGCCACCCCTCGTCGTCCGAAAGATGAAGATGCAATTTGTTGATATTGTGGTAGGAAAACAGGTCTATATAACGTTTCACTTCATCCATTCCGATCCACGTCCGCGCCACGTCGAGCATCATCCCCCGATAGCCGAACCGCGGCTTGTCCTCGATCCTGACGCAGGCGATGCCGGTTCCCGGGGCGATCCCCCTGCGGGCGTAGACTTCGGGCGGCAGCAGCCGGAACAGTTGTTGCAGTCCGTTGAAAACCCCGCCGCAGGTGGAACTTCCGATCTGGATGTGGTCGGGCGCGATGTCGAGGGTGTAAGCCTCCGACGGCTCCCCGTCCGGGGCGTCGAGCGTCAGCACGACGGAGCCTTCCCCCGCCATGCCGTTGCGGACCCCGCACCCGAGGTATTCGGCGGCGTATTCGGCCAGGGGGGCCAGTTCGCGGTCGGCGGAGATTGTCGTTCCGGGACCGAACGTGAAGATCCCTTCGCGGGGCGTCGTCTTTTCCGGGGCGGGTTGCGCCGCGGCGGTGCACAGGCCGCAAAGGGCTGTCGTCAAGAGGATCAGAAGTCGTAATTTCATGCGACGTGAGGATTTTGTTTCCCGCAAAGTTACTTTTTTTCCGCCGAATGTGCTACCTTTGCCGGAGTAAAACCACGGTTTTAGCGGGCGGACGGCGGCGAATCACGGACGGATTCCGCTTCTGCGCCCGGTGTGAAAAAATAATTTGCGACATGGAAGATAAACGTCTGAAGGCCACGGCCCGTCTTTTGGAGGTGATGAACACCCTGCGCCGCGAGTGCCCCTGGGACCGCGAGCAGACATTCGACTCGCTGCGCAGCAACACCATCGAGGAGACTTACGAACTGGCCGATGCCATCACCGACCACAATATGGAGGGCATCAAGGAGGAGTTGGGCGACCTGCTGCTGCACGTGGTGTTCTATTCGAAACTGGGCGAGGAAGAGGGCGCGTTCGATTTCGGCGACGTGGCCGACGCGCTGTGCGACAAGCTGATCTACCGCCACCCCCACGTCTACGGCGACATTCACGCCAACACGCCCGACCAGGTCAAGGAGAACTGGGAGGCGCTGAAACTCCGCAAGAAGAACCGCCGGAGCGGCACGCTGGGCGGTGTTCCGCGCTCGCTTCCGGCGATGGTCAAGGCCTACCGCATGGGCGAAAAGGCTGCCGGGGCGGGTTTCGACTGGGAGCAGAAGGAGGATGTCTGGGACAAGGTCCGCGAGGAGCTGGGCGAAGTGGAAGCCGAGATGAAATCGGGCAGCAAGACCGACCTCGAAGGCGAATTCGGCGACCTGCTGTTCGCGCTCGTCAACGCCTGCCGCCTCTACGGCGTGGACCCCGAATCGGCGCTGGAACGCACGAACAAGAAGTTCATCCAACGCTTCAATTACATGGAGGAACGCGCTGCTGCAAAAGGACATACGTTTCACGAAATGTCGCTCGGCGCGATGGAGGAGCTGTGGCAGGAAGCCAAGAGAAATTAATTAAAAATCAGAAATTCAGATATGGCGCTTATACGAAAAGTCCGCGGGCATGAGCCTGTGATCGGAGAGAACACCTTTCTGGCCGAAACGGCCGTCATTCTGGGCGACGTGACCATCGGCCGCGACTGCTCGATCTGGTACAACGCCGTGCTGCGGGGCGACGTGAACCGGATCGTCATCGGCGACCGCACGAACATCCAGGACGGCGTGGTGCTCCACACCATCTACGACAAGGCGAAGCACCCTTCGCAGACGATCATCGGCAACGACGTCTCGGTGGGCCACAACGCCATCATCCACGGCGCGGTGATCGGCGACAACTGCCTGATCGGCATGGGCGCCACTCTTCTGGACAACGCCCGCATCCCCTCGGGGTGCATCATCGCGGCCAACGCGCTGGTGCTCTCGAACGCGCAGCTGGAACCCAACTCGGTCTATGCGGGCGTCCCGGCCAAAAAGGTCAAGGAGGTGACTGCGGAGCAGCGCGAGGAGATCATCCGCCGCACGGCCCACGACTATATGCTGTACGCCTCCTGGTACGGCGAGCCGGAAGAGTGACCGGTTTCCGTGCGGCACGGCAGGACGCGGCCGGAAACCGCGTTCGCAGGCCCGTCCCGCTCCGGATCCTCCCCGGAAGAGACCCGATCCGCCGTAGGCGGCGGCTACGACCGCCCGAAGCGAAATCCGGTAATTTTTAGTTAGAGCGATAACTACCCTATATGAAACTGCAATCGAAATACGCCGATCTGGTGCTCAACCTGTTGGTTGCCGTGGCGATCAGCCTGGTGGTCAATTTCTCGTACCTGCTCCTGCTGCTCGTCGAGCAGAGCAGCGAGGCGCCGCCGCGTTCCGCCGGTGAGCAGATCGCCCCGCCCTTCCGACCAGAGAGCCGTCGAACGGCCCGACGAGGGCGTGCTTTCGGTCCACCCCGACGGCTACGGGTACCTGGTTTACGAGAACGGCGACAGCGTCTACGTGCCCACGCGGCGCATGCGGTGGCTGGAGATCGCGCCCGGCGACCGGATCGTCGCGGACCTGATGCCGCCGCGCTCCGAGAAGGCGCATCCGATGCTGGCGGAAATCCGCACGCGCAACGGCGCGGAGTTCGATTACAGCAAACTTTACAACGGGCCTTCGAAGATGACGGAACTGCTCCTGCAACTGTTCTACTACCTCGTCGTGTCGTTCGTCATGCTCTCGATCCTCACCTCCGTCAGGCGCAACTACTCCATGTCGCGCTTCGTGCGCCGCTGCCTGTGGTGCTGCGTCGCGGCGGCCGCGCTCTACTGCGTGGCTCCCGTCACGGAGTGGCACACGGGGCGCATCGGGCTGAACTTTATGAGCGGGCGGATGTTCGACTACATGCTGCTGCTCAAATGCTCGTTCGCCGTGGTGGCGTCGATGCTCTACGGGCGCATCTACGTGCTGATTTCCCAGCGGCAGGCCGTCGTCGTCGAGAACGAGCGGCTCAAGAACGAAAACCTCACCACGCGTTACAACATGCTCGTCGGGCAGATCAACCCCCATTTCTTCTTCAACTCGCTCAACTCGCTGGCGATGCTCGTGCGCGAGAAGCACGACCAGAAGGCCCTGACCTACATCGACCAGCTTTCGTACACGTTCCGCTACATCATCCAGAACGGCCAGAGCATGCTGATGACCCTCGACGAGGAGCTGAAATTCCTGGAGGCTTACAGCTACCTTTTCAAGATACGCTACGCCGACAAGCTCTTTTTCGACATCGACGTCGACGAGAAATACCTCGGGTGGAAACTCCCGGCCTTCTCGCTGCAACCGCTGATCGACAATGCCGTCAAGCACAATTCGATCACCCGCACCAAGCCGTTCCACATCTCGGTCCGCACCGAAGAGGGGCTGCTCGTGGTGTCGAACCCCAAGGTTCCCAAACTCGAACCCGAACCTTCGACCGGCATCGGGCTGGAGAACCTGCGCAACCGCTGGAATCTGATCACGGGCAGCGACATCGAAATCGTCGACGACGGCGCCACCTTCTCCGTGCGCATGCCGCTGCAAAATCCCTCCGTATGATGAAAGCCCTGATTATCGAAGACGAAACCGCCGCCGCGCGCAACCTCGCGGCGATTCTGCGGCAGACGGCTCCCGACGTGGAGATCGTGGCGACGCTCGAGAGCGTCGAGGAGAGCGTCGAATGGCTCCGTTCGAATCCCCACCCCGACCTGCTGTTCATGGACATCCACCTGGCCGACGGCGATTCGTTCCGCATCTTCGACGCCGTGGAGATCGCAGCCCCGGTGATCTTCACGACGGCCTACGACCAGTATGCACTCGAAGCTTTCAAGGTCAACAGCATCGACTACCTGCTCAAGCCGCTCAACGCTTCGGATGTCGGCCGTGCGCTGGCCAAGCTGCACCGCCTCACGTCGGTCGAGCGCAGCGATTACGGTTCGCGGGTCCGCACGCTGGCCGCCAGCCGCCGCGAGGAGGTTTTCCTGGTGCACGTGCGCGACAAAATCATCCCGCTGCACCGCAGCAGGATCGCCTACTGCTACACGTCGAACGAGAAGGTCACGGCCTACGGTTTCGACGGCGCGGCCTACCCGCTGGACAAAACCCTCGAAGCGTTGCAGGGACTGCTTCCCGAGTCCGAATTCTTCCGGGCCAACCGCCAGTTCATCGTCGCGCGGCAGGCCGTGAAGGAGATCGCCGTGTGGTTCGGGAGCCGTCTCACGCTGCACCTCACTGTCGAAACGCCCGAGCGGATTGTCATTTCCAAAGCCCGCGTTCCCGAATTCAAGGCGTGGCTGCGGTCGCTTCACCCTGTCGAATAGGCGGTTGACCCCGCCGTTCTGCCGTTTTACCCGGGGCCTGGCTCCGGGTTTTCGTTTTGGCGTTACCTTTGCATCAGGAACTCCGGGAAACCGGATTGCCGGAAAACAAAAAAAGTGATGCACAACCAAATTCGAAAAATTATGAAAAAGAGGATTTTTGCAGTTGCCGCAGCCCTCTGCCTGATGGCGGGAACGGGCGCTTTCGCACAGGAGGCCAAGCCGGCCGCCGCTCCCAAGGAGCGTCCGACCGTGGAACAGATGGCGCAGCGCATGACCGAACGCATGCAGAAGGAGCTGAAGCTCACCGATGCGCAGGCCAAGGAGGTTTACAACCTGAATTTCCAGCAGATCAAGGAGATGCAGGCCATGCGCGAGAAGATGCGGGAGGCGCGCAAGGCCGAGGCCGAAAAGATGAAGTCGATCCTGACGACCGAACAGTTCGTGCAGTGGTCGCAGATGCAGGCTCCGCGGCCCGGCCAGCGCGGTCATGGTCCCCAGATGATGAAAAAAGGCGACCGTCGCGGAGGCGGCAAGGAGTGCTGTGACAAGCCCTGTCCGAAGAAGGACAAGAAGGGAAAGGAGTGAGGTTAGGTCTCTTGAGGCTTGTTACGGCCGGGGCGTCGGTTTGGTCGACTGACGCCCTTTTTTTGCCGATTCGCCCCGTGCGGGGCGCAAAACAAGCATAAAAAGAATTAACTTTACGCCCGTTTTCAACGCCGCCCGGGCTTAAGAAGCCCGATTTACGGGCGGATGGGACGGGAAACGCTATCGGGCCGGTTCTGCGCCCGGGTTTGAGAAGCCCGCTTCATGGGCGGGCGGAGCGGACGCGCGTTTTCAGCCGGTTCGCCGCCGAAAAAGAGATACACACAAACAGAAGATATGAAACGAACACTACTGACTACCCTGCTGACGCTTTTCGCCGCCGCGGCATTCGCCCAGAGGGGCGGCGTCACAGCCACGGTCGTCGACGCCGACACCGGGGAGAGCGTCGTCGGAGCGGTGCTGACGCTCACGCCTGTGAAAACCCCGGAGAAGAAACAGTATTTCACCTCGGCCTTCAAGGGCGCGGTGTCTATTCCGTCGCTCGCCTACGGCGAATATTCGCTTTCGGTGGCTTTCCTGGGCTATAACAACCTCGACACGACCTTCCGGGTCTCGGCTTCGAAGGTCAGCCTCGGACTGCTGAAACTCAAGCCGGGCGTGCAGATCGAAACGGTCGTCAAGGAGGCCAAGGCGCTGCGCACCTCGCAGAAGGGCGACACGGTGAGCTACAATGCCGGAGCGTTCAAGGTCGTGGCCGACGCCGATGTCGAAGGGCTGCTGAAGAAGATGCCCGGCATCACCGTCACCGACGGCACGGTCGAGGCGCAGGGCGAGACGGTCAAGAAGGTCTTCGTCGACGGCAAGGAGTTCTTCGGCGAGGATGTCACCACGGCCATCAAGTCGCTTCCGGCCGAGGCCGTCGACCGCGTGGAGGTCTACAACAAACTCTCCGACGCGGCCGAATTTTCGGGCATGGACGACGGCGAGGGCTACAAGGCGCTCAATATCGTCACCCGTCCGGGCATGCGGCAGGGCCAGTTCGGCAAGCTCTACGCCGGATTCGGCTACGACGCCGACACCGAGACCGAAGACAAGTTCAAATACATCGCCGGCGGCAATGCCAACGTGTTCAGCGGCGACAGCCGTATTTCATTCATCGGCCTGTTCAACAACGTCAACCAGCAGAATTTCTCGTTCGAGGACATTCTGGGTGTCTCGGGCGGCGGTGGCGGACGTCGCGGCGGCATGGGCAATTACATGGTGCGCCCGCAGAGCGGCGTGGCGTCGGTCAACGCCATCGGCGTCAACTACTCCGATACGTGGGGCAAGCGCAATCAGGTGACGTTCCAGGGCAGCTATTTCTTCAACAACACCAATACCGAGAACCGTTCGACGGTGGAGAAATGGTACGAGGCCCCGATGATCCCCGATACGCTGTCGACCAACGGCTATTCCGACACGAAGGGCTACAACCACCGGTTCAACGCCCGTCTGGAGTGGAAGATTTCGGAGAATCAGAACCTGATGATCCGTCCGCGTTTCAGCTACCAGTCCAACGACCCGTGGAGCGAGACGCTGGGCTGGCAATACGGAGAGAGCGGTTACAGCCGCACGGACAATTTCAGCGACGCCCTGCGCCACGGCTACAACGTAGGTACAAGCGCCGTCTACCGCACCAAACTGGGCAAGGATGGCCGTACGATCACCCTCGACGGGTCGTTCAGCTACTCGGACAACACGAACAATTCGAATTCGTGGTCGAACGTCAAGCCCATTTCGGACGTTCGTCCCGGCGCAGGCGACGATCCCCTCGCATGGGATCCCGCTGACTACACCGACCTGCGCTACCTGCGCTCCGAGACCCCCTCGTCGTCGTACAGCCTGCGCGGCAGTTTCACCTACACCGAGCCGGTGGCCAAATACGCGCAGGTGAGCCTCCAGTACCGGATTTCCTACAATTCGCAGGAGCGCGACAAGCGATCGTTCGTTACCGACGACGACACCTTCACGGGCGGCGTGCTTAATCCCCTGCTGTCGAACTCCTACGAGAGCGGCTACCTGACGCAGAGCGTGGGGCCCGGATTCCGTTTTTCGAAAGAGCGCAACACGTTCATCGCCAACGTCTACTACCAGCGTTCGGCCCTCGACGGACAGATCGTGCGCGACGATGCCGAGAAGATCAAGCACGCCTACAACAACATGACCTATTTTATGATGGGCCAGCTGAACATCAACCGCGAGAACTCGCTGCGGCTCTTCGTCTCGTCCTACACCGACAGCCCGTCGATCACCGACCTGCAAAGCGTTTACGACGTATCGGACGCCCAAAACATCAGCCACGGTAATCCGAACCTGAAGCCGACCTACTCGCACCGGGTGAATTTCCACTACACCAACTCCAACGTCGAAAAGGGCCGAACCTTCATGTGGATGTTCTCGATGAACACGACGCTGGATTACACGGCCCAGCATCTGGTGCAAAGACCCGGTGACATCACCATCGACGGACAGGCCTATTCGCCCAATTTCTACTCGACGACCGAGAATCTCGACGGTTACTGGCAGTTGCGGACGCACTTGAGCTACGGCCTGCCGATCGGGTTCCTCAAATCGAATTTCAACGTCATGGCGGGCGTCATCTACACCAAGACCCCCAGCATGCTGGGCGGCACGGTGGACGCGGCGACGGGTATGATTTCGGGCGGCGAGCGCAACGACACCAAGAATATGGGATACGACTTCCGGGCCGTGCTGGGCAGCAACATTTCGGAGAACGTCGACTTCACCCTCTCGTGGAACGGCACCTACAACGAGGCCACCAACTCGCTGAACGCGGACAAGTCGAAGAACCGCTATTTCAACCACACGGCGCAGGGCAACCTGAAGGTGGTCTTCCCGCTGGGCTTCACCTTCACGGCGAGCGCGGCCTACTCGCAGTATATCGGCTTCACGAACGATTACTCGGAGGATTACCTCCTGTGCAACGTCTGGCTGGGCAAGAAGGTCTTCAAGAACAAGCGCGGCGAAGTGATGGTCGGCGTCAACGACCTCTTCAACCAGAACCGGGCCTTCTCGCGCTCGACGGGTTCGGGCTACACGCAGAACTCGACCAACAGCGTCATCGGCCGCTACTATATGGTGCAGTTCAATTACAACCTGCGCCGTTTCGGCAAGAAGGGTTCGCGCAATATAAAGGATTACGACGGTGTCGAGTCCACCTCCGGTTCCCGCCGCATGGGACCCGGCGGGCCGGGCGGACCTCCTCCGGGGATGTTCCACGGACCGCGGTAAACCGGTCCCGGGCCGGATTGAGCAGGTTGACGAGAGCGATCTTCGTCAACCTGCTTTTTTTCAGGTCTCCGGCAGCGGAAATGGAATCTTTATAAATTGCAGATTTTTTTTTAAATTTTCGGTAAAATGCTTGTATATACTAAAAATTTTATCGATATTTGTATGTGACTGTATCTCCGCATGATGGCCTTTCGCGGTTGTTTTCCGCCAAATCGCTCTGGGCGAACAACATATGTGCTAACAGATTAAATGATGATGCCATGGAGAAAACAAGTACAATGAAACAGGCGGGGACCTCCGTATTGGTTGCCCTTGCTTTGATTTGTGTCGTTTCGTGTGCGAAAATCGACGACGAATCGTCCGCCGTCGCACCGGAACAGCCCGCTCGGCCTACCGTGCTCTTGCCGACGCGCAGTTATGAAGAGGCCCTTTCCCTTGCCCGGAAGAGCATCGCCCTTGTCGACCGGGGCCAGACCCGCTCGGCCACAGCCCGTTCGATCCGCAGCGAACGCGGCCAATGCGTCACTACCCCGTCCACGCGCAGTGGCGCCGGGAGCGACACTTTGATGTATGTTTTCAATTTTGAGAACAACGACGGATTTTCGGTCATTGCCGCCAACCGCGCCGTCGATCCCGTGCTGGCTGTCGCCGAAAAGGGAAACTACACCTACGGCGAGCCGACCGGCGTGGAGAATTTCGATTTCTATATGGACGCCATGGCGCAAAGTCTGGCCGTGATAAAGCCGCCGAAGTTCGACACGATACGCACTACGCCTAAATTCAAGACGGTGGAGGTCAATGAATCCCGGTCCTGCGACCCGCTTATTCCGGTCAGATGGGGGCAGGAATCTCCCTACGGAGACTATTGCAGCAATGGGTATTCCGGCTGCGTGGCGACAGCCATTGCACAGATTATGGCCTATTACCGTTTCCCGGCTTCGATCACGACGACCTACACCGATGCTCCGCATGCGGGAGAAACGATCGCTTTGAACTGGACTTCGATGATAAGTTATCCATACGTATACCAAGTGCCCGCACTGATGCGGGAAATCGGACAACGGGTCGGGATGAGATATTATCCAGAATATGAGAATGATAAAAGGACAGGAAGTGGTGCTGCTTCATCTAATGTGCCCAGTTGTATGATCTCTTTTGGCTATAGTTGCGCTTCGGGCCTTGCAAGCTATGAGATAGCTTCAATTAGAACCAATCTGGACGAAACACACCCCGTTTATGTAAGGGCGAATGATATTTCAGAAGGAGGCCACGCATGGATTGCCGATGGATATATCTATTCGCGTATCGGTACGGAATATTACGAAGAGAGGCTGGTAGATAACGATGAACCCGGTCTGATTCCTCACTATGAATATGTGCTGACAAGTTCCACCGTTCAGACAACCAATCTGGTCCATTATAATTGGGGCTGGGATGGCAGTTGTGATGGCTATTTTGCTCCTGGAAATGGAGTCGCTTCTGGCAATGGATATATCTTCGATGGATTGCAGATGATAACATCGATCCGTTTACCCCGTATTGATAGTAATTTAAATCATGATTTCTTATGAAAAAGTTGATAACAATTTTAGTCCTGTCGTCGGCGATGCTGTCGGCATGCGAAGGTGATCCCGAGTTTGTTCCTAAAACTTCGGTGGAGGCGAAAATCCACGAACTGATGATCGGTTACGATGGAAAAATCGATATGACCGTATTCATAGCGGACGCACAGCGGGGTGTCTGGCTGATTGACGACATCGATATAACCTATACGAATGGAAAAACCGAGAGTGGCGTTATGGACGGAGCGGCTCTCATGAATAGCATGATGCTTCTTCCCACTGGTATATGCCGTACATTCTTTACGCTTATGCATATTCCCGGCCCGACGGTATATTCGGAAGGCAATCAATGGAGTGTCAGCGGTGAAATGAAGAATACATTGGCCCTTTATAATCCCGGGATCGAAGAGAGTGCGAAGACCGCCAACTATGATCAGTATGCTGCCCGGACGACGCTCGAACTGCTCTATTACAAGGACGGTGTATTCGTGATGAAAGGCCGGCAACCCTTTGCATACATGGGTGGACAGACTTCGAAGGGCGTTTACGAGGATTACTGCCGGGTTGTCGGGCATATCGCCACCGACAAGGCGACGGTGGATAGATACCTGTCGTATATCTCCTACGAGCAGTATAAGGAGGAAAATCCCGATAAATTTTAGACTGCCGTTTACTCACAAAAGAGACGCCGGACCAAAATCCGGCGTCTCTTTTTGCGTGTGTACGGAGCCGTTAGCGCCCTTCGTCCCCGTTTTCCTTCCGGGCGGGATGTTCCCGTTGTTCGCGGCCGATCACCTGGTGAATGCCGATGCAGGCCAGCCCTCCGTAAACGACCGTGAGGATGATGAGCCACTTGATTTCGGCGAAAACCTCGGGGATCGAGGCCCCCATGGTCTGGATACGGATGAAGCCGTTGACGCCGTGGCTGCTCGGGAACAGCTGTCCGAGGTTGAACAGCCAGTCGGGAATGCCCTGGCGCGGGTACGACACGCCGCTGAGCATCAGCACCGGGATCGAGGTCCACAGCAACAGCAGCAGCGAGTTTTCGCGGTAGCGGAACAGCGTCGAAACGGCGATGCCCATGGCGATGCAGGCCGCCAGATATGCCGCCATGAAGAGCATGACGGCTCCCGTCGCGCCGTTCATCGGGAAGTGGAACAGCCGGTAGTGCAGGCCGAGGATATAGGTGCAGGTCACGGCGTAGATCAGCGCGTAGACCAGTCCGCGTCCCAGGACGATGGGCAGCGTCGACATCCGCCGCCGCCCTGCGGGGCAGAGTTTGCGGTAAAGTCCGAATTCGCGCCACGTGCCGCCGATCATGCCGATGCCGATCAGCATCGTCTGCTGGATGATGACCATGATGATCGCCGGCATGACGAACGTGCCGTAGCCCAGATAGGGGTTGAACAGGTTGTGCGACTGGTAGATCACGGGCTGGGTGGTGGCCTGCGCCTGCGGGATGTTGGCCCCCTTGGCGATCAGGCGCTGGAATTCGACCATCGCCCCCGTCTTGCCGATCGAGGTCACGACCTCCTGGAAAACCTGGCGGTACATCAGGAAGTAGCTGGCGTCGGCGTAAATCGCCACGTTGGCCTGCTCGCCGCCGTAGAGTTTCTCCTCGTAGTCCGACGGAATGTAGACCACGCCGTAGATTTTGCGGCCGTAGAACAGCTCTTTGGCCTCTTCCATCGAGGTCGGATTGTAGGCCACATAGGTGTTCGGCCCGGCGTTGAAGGTGTCGATCAGACTGCGGCTGGTCGGCGTGCGGCATTCGTCCACCACGCCGATCGGCACGTTGCGGAGCACCTGCGATCCGTAGGCCAGCGAGTAGGCCGTGGCGTAGATGATCAGGGCGAAAATCAGAATCAGCATCACGCCACCGTCCTTGAAGATCGTCCGGAACTCGTTGCGGACGACCGATCCGAGCTGTTTCCAGTAAGAGGCTGTTTGTTTCGTAAATCGGTTCATATCACAATCTCCCCCAGAATTTTTCCTCCGTGCAGACCCTTTTCAGGCGCGGCAGGCACAGGAGCGGTAAAACGATGAACAGCGACATGTAGCAGAGGTCGGGCAGCGAGTAGACCCACGGCGTGCCGCGGAGCATCTGGTCGACGAAAATATCGGTGTAGAAGGTGAACGGGAAGATCTTGCTCACCCACTGCATCGGCTCCCACATGGCCATGATCGGGAACGTCAGTCCCGAGAAGGTGAAGGCCAGCACCGAATATCCGCCGCCGATCGAGAGCGACAGGCGCAGGTTGGCCAGCAGCGAGACGATCAGCACCGAGATCGACTGGTAGCTCAAAATGAAGAGCAGCGTGCCGGCGAGAATCACCGCAAGACTGCCGTTCAGCGGCGTTCCCACGATTTTGAAGTTGATCACCAGCATCACCAGCGAGATCAGGAACATCACCGCCGTGATGGGCAGCACCTTGCCCGCGAGCGCCGCCGCGACCGAACCGTTTCCCGTGCCGAGCCATTCGCGGGCCGTGGCGTGCTTGAGTTCGGTGCCGATGGCGAAAACGGTCACCATCACCACGAAGATCATCAGCATCATGGGCATGAAACTCGGCGAGAGGTAGTATCCGTAATTGATGTGCGGATTGAAGAGCACGTGCTTGTCGAAACGCACGGGCATCAGCTGCGCCATGGCCTGCCGCTGCGTAAGCCCCTGCTTCATAAGCACCTGGAGCTGAATGCCGGCTGTGAAGGTCGTCACGGCGGTCTGGATGTCCTTCGACAGCAGTCCGTTGACCGTGATGTTCGTTCCCGAGACGTAGTTTTCGAGGCGGGTCTGGCTGTTGCTCAAAATGTTCTTCTCGAAGAAGGCCGGAATCTGCACGATGGCCATGATCCGCCCTTCGCGCATCAGCCGCTCGCCCTCGTCCATGCCCTGAATGCCGTAGGCCACCATCGCCGTCGGAGTGTCGTCGATCATCTGCACGGCCTTGCGCGAAAGCGTCGTGTTGTCCTGGTCCAGGACGGCGATCGGGATGTTGCGGATTGCACCCTGGTTGAACAGCAGGGCGAAAAACGCGAACGACACCACGGGCAGGACGATCATCAGCACGAAATACATCGGCTGACGGGTTATCCGGCCCGTCTCGCGGCGCATCACGGCGCAGGTGTTGTGCAGGAATCCGGGCATCGCTTACTTTCCGATTTGGTCCCAGTCGACGAGCACGCTCATGCCCGGGCGCATGTTCGCGGCCTCGGTGACGGCCTTGGCCTTGATGGCGAAGGTGCGGATGTCGAACCCGCCCTGCGTGCGGGTCGCCGACCACGTTGCGAAATCGGCCTGCGGGGAGATGTAGGTCACCTCGAACTCCACGTCGCTGTCCAGCGCCGGGACATAGCCGTTCATGCGGGTCCCGATCCGAAGGCCCGGAAGCAGCGTCTCCTTCACGTTGAAGGTCACCCACAGGTCGCTCATGTCGAGGATGGCCACCACCGGATAGCCGCTGCCGACCAGTTCGCCCTCCTCGGCGATGATCGTCGAGATCTCGCCCGTGACGGGCGAATAGACCATCGCGTCGCTGATGTACGACTCCACCTCGCTGACAGCCCCTTCGGCCTGGCGGACGCGGGCCGCGGCGGCCTCCTTGTCCTCCTTGCGGGCTCCGTCCGACGCC